>JACDJC010000193.1_pt1 | contig 79554 bp, 66 predicted proteins | sample 7454191 | NCBI WGS metagenome assembly JACDJC01 (sample SAMN14253291, study PRJNA609438) | sludge metagenome | isolation source: sludge after 25d culture with pyrite and EDTA | collected 2018-12-20 | reverse complement strand
TTGGTAAGACCGGTGTACCCCCCTACTCTACTCTCTTTCCCTAGACTCAGCCCGTCGGGTCTGGGGAAGACTGTTTACATCACCAACTAGGAGAAGCTTCTCCTGAAACACCCCCACGGGCGTGGGGAAGACTGCAACAGTACCCCGACTCGACCCCCCACCTGGGAAACACCCCCACGGGCGTGGGGAAGACAAAACGAAGGCGAGGATATGAACATGGCAGCGAGAAACACCCCCACGGGCGTGGGGAAGACGCACCGACACGAAGCATCGGCTTGCCTGCCTTGGAAACACCCCCACGGGCGTGGGGAAGACCTCGCTCTCAATCAGTCCGCGTCGCTCGTCGCGGAAACACCCCCACGGGCGTGGGGAAGACTTCAGTAAGGCCGAAGCGGCGCAGTTCGTGGAAGAAACACCCCCACGGGCGTGGGGAAGACCACATCGAGAAGCTGCAAGAGAAGCTGCGCGCGGAAACACCCCCACGGGCGTGGGGAAGACTCTCAATATCGCTCGGCCTGATAAATCGTAGGGGAAACACCCCCACGGGCGTGGGGAAGACTAAATCATTTGCCACAAGCTGGAACGAAGTTCGGAAACACCCCCACGGGCGTGGGGAAGACGCCAATATATTGTTAAAGAACCTGCCAGGCAACCCAGCATATGGGGTTTATGCGTTTTTCAGGGTTTCAATAACTAACTGGAGTCCCGATACTTCTACCAACTGTTTTTTGGTTGGACCAATAGTACGAATCTCATAGCCAGGGGGTTTTGGTAGAGAGCGAAAGATCATAACACCTGACTTGGGCGGGCAATGCTGATAAAGGTATTCGACTACAGTCTTGGCAACTGAGTCTTTCACACCTGATACGAAAACATTAGGCTTGGGTTCGACGAACCATAGCTTCATCCGTCCCCTTACGGCAGGAGGCAGGTCATTTGCCACGACGACGAGCACTTTTCACCCCTAGCATTTCAGGTATATCCTCAGCCAGTCGGGCCAGCAAATCCATATCGATAACCCGCTCACGAAATGCGGAAGACACCTTGTGCTTCTGGTATCGCCCCGCCATATCCCGGCTCAGGGCGAAGGCCAAATCGATACACAAATATTCCTTGTATAGGTCAGCCAGGTCATAGATGAACGGCAAGGGGCTACCGGAGTGGATGAAGCCGATGTGCGGCGAATAGCCCATACTGTGAACGGCCGAGCTTAGGATGCCATATAAGGCTGCATTACTGGCCGTCAGCACCTGATTGGTGATATCGCTGAAATCGAACTTACCCGGGACGAACTTTCGCCCCTTCCAGCCTACCTGATACTCCTCGGCCTTAGCCCGATAGATTGCCCTGACCCGATGGCCCTCCATGCCCATCATCTCTTTGAGGGTCTTGCCCTGCAGGTCAGCTTCGGGGAAACGTCTGGCGAACATGCGCCGCGCCACTTCCACGGATTTTTTAGGATTGGCCGCTAACTCGATCTGCTGTTTCAGGTTGCGGGTGTCTGCTGTCGGGAGGAAGCCTGCGGCATAGAACAGCAGGCTGTCCTCTCCCACCCAGCATACAGCACAGTTGGCTGCCGTAGCCGTCTTGATGGCGTCGTGAGTAACGGAGGTTCCCGGCCCTAATAATAGAGCGTTCAGCGTAGCCACCGGCAATGGCACCACGTTGGCTTCGGAGTCGATCCATTTGACGCTGCTGTCGTCAATTTCCAGCCTTCCCCGCTCCAGGTAGAGGAACGGGTATTTATCCTTTACCTGGGGAAGTGAATCCCGGGTTACCTTAACGAACAGTCGCTGCCCTGCGGCCATGACTCACTCCATGCCCAGGACGGTCACCCGCCGGTCACGGTATTTCTTGTGTTCACCAAACTGCAGTGGCACGTCATTCAGGGTCAACACTTCCCCCTCATGCTCGCCCTGTAACACGCGGAACACCGGCCTGCGCCGCTTTTCTTCGGCCAACTGTCGGGCTTTTTCCAATGCTTGCCGGGCATCGGCATAAATACCCTGAAAAATAAACTCGGTGGGCACACAGTTTTTGCGCCCCAAATACAGATCCCAGACTGGATTCTTCAGGGCCTCCGCGACTTCCCGTAGCTCCGATTCCGGCCCCTGCAAAGCCGCAGCGAAAGCCATGTCCTGCAGGTAATAGCGATAGGTCATTTTAGTGCCACCACCCACCGCTTTCTTGCCTTCACTGGTTTTCGGGATGAGCAGGTTGGTCCAAGGGTCCTGATCGTCATAACCGCTGCCGACCATATGGAAATCGCGCATCAACGGCTGCCTGGGCATGGCCTTGCCTTGCCGGTCGGCAGGGACATAGGCCCCCACCTGCATATCCCGGTTGGCCCAGCGGGCCAGCCATTCGACTTGTTCACCTGCCGCACCTCTGGCACAGCACAGCAAACCCAGGACACCGGACTTGGTGGGGAAATCCAGACTGTCGCGCCGCCCGAACTTGGAATCATGCCCCCAGGACTGGAGCGGAGCCTCCAGCCAGAGCAACAGGTATGGTTGACTCATGACGCACCGCATTCCACATGGCTTTGGAGTGCGTCAATCAGGTCGTCAATGCTGAAACCTTCATTCTCGCCCCAGTCATAAATCGCCAGCTTGCCGAACAGGGAGCCGGCCAGCTTTTCCTTTTTATCAAGCTGACTTTTTAATTCCTCGATGCTGGGTTGCAGATATCCGCTTTCTCTCCCTTTCAGCTTCACCGGTTCTTCAAATGATAATTGAAGCCTCTGCCCCTTTCGCACAAATACTCGGGCAAAGTCCCAGTCACCTGCACCGGACATAGTGGTCTGACGAGCATTTGGCACTGCCACAAACAACGCCTTGGTAAAGGCTGCAATCGCTTTCTTCAGATCCTCGTCGCCCATGGTTTGTGCCAACTGCCCCAAATCGAGGCTTATATAGCGATAATAGGTCGCCGAGTTGAACTCCAGACTCCCCATGTGTGCAGAGCCCGGTTCTTCCTGCAGGTCGTCCAGCGCGGTGAAAAACTCTACTTCGTTGCTGACCTTGTGCGTGGAAACGGCATGGGCAAAGGAGACGGCCGCCTCCACATTCATGTCGGCGGCCTTGGCCACCATACGACCGAACAGGGCGATATCCAATGCATCAACAGCGGGTGTGAGTGCTTTCTTGGCTATCTTAGCCAGTTCCTTGTCCTTAAGCTTGCTATCGTCGAACTCTTTTTCTGCTGCGTAGGCGGCGAAGGCAACCGCTTCACTATCACTGATGAACAGCAGCGTATCGTCAATCAGTTGGCCCGCAATCTTCTTACCACAGGCATCGGCCTGATCTTCCGTGGCGCCGGCAACCTTGCAGGCACGAGTGAATATCTCTTCCGCTTTCTTGGTGCGAATGCCCAGCTTGATGCCAAACTCCCTCATCGCCAGCCGCACCTGCCTTTTCCAGCACTGGGAGCTGACCCGCGCCCGGGTAACACCGCCCACAATGGCGGTTTTTGGGGCTCCCACATCATCCCGGTTCAGGCAGGTCACCGGGAAAGATTGCAGGATGTGATATTCAATTCGAGTATTGGTGTAAGGATTGGTCATGATAAACGTCCTGTGTTATGCAAAAGGATTGTCGATAATGGGGACGATCTGCAGCAAACCGCAGCCATAGGCTCGAGCCCGACCTATGCCCTGGGTGAAACTGCATTTAAACTGCGCCTGATCGGTGACATGCAGAAGGCCTTGAACATGAGCCTGGGCAATGGTCACCTGACGTTGCAGCTTGTCTTTGAATTGCTGTACTTCAATCTTGTCCACCTGCAGATGCTCGGTGGCAACGTTAAATCCCCAACTGGTGGGTGCGCGTGTGGCGAACCATTGGGAGATTGCCTCACGGCCCCGTACGGGTACCAGTTTTCGGCTGACGTTGTCTCGCCGGGTGGGATTGACGATCACTTTGAATCGGTACTGGCCGTGTTGCAGAAAGTCACCTGGTATCGGCCTGCTCTGTACCTCGCCATACCGACCCTCTACGGCATCCATAGGCGGCCGGTTTGCTAACATTAGAATTTTCCGACCTCTGAAGTCGCCCCCCTGATCGGCATACAGAATGCCACTGGACTCACTGGCTTGTTTCGATTCCGGGTTACGAATATCCTCGTAGAGGCTGTACACCACCCGATGCAATGAATAGGCATCGGTGATGCGCAAGGCTTTCATCGCCAAACGGTCGATCTGCAGTACGCTGGCAATCATGCTTTTGCCTCCCCGTTCTCTGCCTGCGCTGGCTGGCCATAGAACTCTTGAGCCCATTGGGTCTTGATGCGTTGTCCATTAAAGTGAAAATTGCGCAACTGCTTAAGCAACAACACAAAGTCCAACGGCTGCCCGACCTTGCTATCGATCAGGGTTAGCACCGACCTTAGAATGCGGCAGACTTCCGCCAACTCGCCACAGGCCAGCAGGCGGCGCATGCGGGCCTTGGCCTGATCGCTCTGATTGCCGTCCACGTAACAGGCCGCAATGGCACGCCCCAGTTTCAGGTTGCCATTGTGTTCCACCTTGGATTTGGCGATAGCGGCTGCAACTGTAACGAAGGGCAGTCGTTGATACTCCTTTTCCAGATCGACGCCGAGAGCGCCCAGCACTTCCCAACTCTGGTACTCGGTCGCCGGGTTATCGGCCCGGCGCAGTCGGGCGGCCAACCCTTTATCGTTATTGCAACGTTTTATAACCGTTTCCACAAACCGCTGCTCCCAGCTCATTGTTACACCTGCTTGCGCAGGCTGAGTTTTTACTTGCATTTGCATCAAGCCTCCTGCTTCAAATATTTACTGTTATTGGGGCGGCACTTGGCCCAGGCGTCCAGTTGCCGGGCGGTTTCCCGGGGACAGAACCGGTCGTAAGCCTGCTGGACATAGTCGGCATAGCGGCGGCGCAGACTGTGGCGCTGCCGAGCGGCATCCTCGGTTTGATCGCAGTTGTCCACCAGTGACTGGAAGTTGCGTTCGCAGAGTTGCCAGAACAGCTGCGTCGACTGGGCTGCCATTTTTCCCGCGTGGGTATTCTCAATTTTCTTTCCGTTATCCGCTTTTAGCGCCTTGAAGTAAGCCACTACCTTCCCCCACAAATTATTTGCCAGTACATCAAGCGCTTCCATTTCCACTTTTAACTGGTTAAACCAAAGCGCTCCTAAAATATCACTGTGCAACCAGACTTGGGACTCGACAAAATCATCACCCTGCTTAACAGACTGATCCCCTGAATTTACGCTGACTTTCAAACCGCCAGCCCAAACAGAAAACGTTGATAGATTATCCCGCGCTCTTTCTATTCCCGTCTTCAGCGAGTAACACTCGAATCCTTTAGCAGAATCCCCCTTTACGAAAGCAATGAGTCCATTCAGCTCTCGCCAAGGCCTTCTCTCAGGGTTTACATATTTTGCCTTTATGTCTTTTCCTGACTTATCAATTATTAAATTTGGCTCATACCAGCCATCTTTCACACTTGGATAGTGCAAGCCGTCGGAGTAGTAAATTCCAAGGTCACACAGTTGCGAAAAGCGACTTAATGCCACCAATGTTGACAAGTATGATTCCTTATAACTCGTAGACCTTTCATCGTTTTCAGAGGTTGGCATTTCCTCCCAAAGCGCCTTGCCAACACCTTGCGGCCAAACTTTCAGGGATTTTATGTCTTTTTTAGTCAGTAAATTTATCCATAAATCTGAAATAATTGATCCCGTAAAAATGAAACTATGTAAATAGCCGGTCCAACCGCCAATACTAGGCCCTGCAGGAGCACTATATCGATTCCCCATAACCCTTCCGCCAAGAGAAATCATATCCGCTTCTACCCGTTTTCCTCCAAAGGCAAAATTCATTATGGAAATTAGAAAAACAGCCCTATCCGCATCCGAAAGATCTCGTTGAACTAGAGTGTGTGACAGAACTGTATTGATCGAACTTGGCATGTCTGGATAAAACCCGGTACCAAGTCTTTTCGGCAATCCATCAATCTCGGCTTCTTTTCTTTTAGATGCCGAAGATGCTGCTCCAAACTTCGATTCTGTTCTAGATTCAATAAGTGAGCTTATTTTAGGTACCTGCAAAAACGGCCGCTCACCGTACAGAAAAAAACGGTTATGCCACTTATCCAGATAGGCCAGGCAGCGCTCAGCCAGGCCTTGCGGCCCTAGAGCCTTCCACTCCTCCTCGTTCTCGGGGGTGACGGCAGACTGGGCAATTGCCAGCAGCAGTTTTAGCAGCGCGATCTTTTGCACCGGATTGCCACCCAGGCTGCGGTATTCCGACTGGTTGAATATCTGCCGCAGGCTGACACGACCGTGATCGGCCACTGGTATCCAGGGTTCCTCAACCAAATTGAAGTGATTTTCCATAAGCGATTTTCCTAGTCTTTGATTACCCGATAGCCCAGGTCATCTCTGTATTCCAATAGGTACTTTTCGTGTGTCATCGCGTGATCAACACCCCGCAACCGATCCACGTCTTCCACCAGGGCCACACGCAGCATGCATGTATCATCCGGCCAATCCGCATTGCCCAGATAAAAGCAATTTTGCAGGCCAAAGCGTTGGAGTGTCTCCAACGGCAGCGCCTTCGGCGCATCCTGAACCCTGACAGTCACCACCTGGCGCATCAGGGTGATGCTCAACTGCCGCCATTGCGCCTTGTTAAGCCGGCAACGCTTCCAGGGCAGCATTAGCTGTTCACCACTAAGCAGAGTCAGTAAGGTCGATTCATCTTCCGGAATGAGGCGCATCCCCCGCACCAGCAGCACCTCGAAATTATCCGCCTCGCTGTAACGGGTTTGCGCCTTGCTTTCCGGCAGGGTGTTACCGGTATCGGCCAGGGTTACCCTGGCCAGTTGTCGCAAAGCCTTTCGTCCTGTGTGCCTGAGCGTGCCGTTGTCAAGGTCCGACAACCAGCGAATCATTTGTCCCTGCTCCTGACGAGTTGCATAGGTATTTTCAATCAGTTCCCGAATATCATTCGGCAGGCTGACCGTCTGCACGGACTGCCAGACTTCCAGACTGCGGCAAAGTACATAGGGGCTGTATACATAGGCAGTACGGCCAAAGTGCTTTTCAGGGCTATTGATGGCGGCGTCGAGACCGGGTGCGAGCAACCACGCCTCGCGATCAGCATCCTTGCAGCGCGGCGTCTCCTCATGACGCCAGAGGCGACCGAGCCGCTGCAACAACATGTCAGTGGGTGCAAAGCGTGAAACCAGAAAGTCGGCGTCGATATCGAGGGACTGTTCGAGCACTTGGGTGCCCACTAGAATCCGCCCCTGGTCGCCTCGCTTCGACCATCCGACTTTGCCGAACAGGTTGACCCACTTATCTTCTATACGTTGACGGTCATCGGTGGTAAAGCGTGAATGTAATAACCCACAAGCAATGCCCAACTCGTTGGCTCGGGCGGCCAGATCGAGATACCGTTGCTGGGCTTCCAGCACGGTATTTTCGATCCACAGCACCTGCTGGCCCTGCTCGGCGCGCAGCAAGGCCTGCTCCACAGCTGATTTTTCATCATGCGCCAGATGGATGGCGAACGGGTGTGATGGACCCGCCGGCACAGGTACTTCGCGCACATCCGATTTAGAGGGACAGGCGGTGATCAAGGGGTAGTTATCAGCGGCTAGACTGTCACTCAGTAGTTGCCGACGACGGTCTCGATTCAACGTGGCACTGAGAATGATAACGGTGCAGCGCAAGGCGCGCAGCAATGCCACCAGTGCATCGAGCAGAGTACCGGTGTAGGCATCATAGGTATGGACTTCATCGAGAATGACCACCTTGCCGGCCAGCCCGAAGGCGCGCACAAATCCATGCTTGACGTTCATCGCCGCCATCAGTGCCTGATCGATAGTGCCTACGGCAAATGGTGCCAATAATCCGCGCTTTGCCTGATTAAACCAGGCACCACCCGGTCTGCCCTCTTCGCCCATATCGGTATCCAGCAACCAGGCGTTTCCATGCAACAACAAGGAACAGTGCCGACAATCATCCGCCAGTATCCCCGATAAGCCTTTCTCTTTGTCGCCTTGCAGAAACCGGTTGAACCGCTCGAATATCTTGTTGGAGGTAAGCTGCGTGGGCAACGCAAAGTAGATACCGCTGGCCTGCCCAGAGGGCAACATCTTATAAGCGGCATACAAGGCCGCTTCGGTTTTTCCAAGTCCCATCGGGGCTTCCAGCACATAGACGCCGGGCGAAGATACCTGCTCGATCAGGATGGATTGTGCTTCTCTGGGGGAGAAGCCAAACACCTGTTTAAAGCTGAGTCCGGCTATATAAATGGGCGGAATAAAGCCGGCTGCATCCAGCGCTTTACTGATATTCTCTTCCCAAGGTGCCTGCGGGTCTTCGAAAAATTCCCCCGAACCAATCCAGTCGGCCACCGAGGTCAACCCGGCCAATAGGCGAGCCTGTGGTACGGATTTGACTTGTGGCCAGCCTTCATTGAAATGATCCCGCAGCGTCTGCACCAGCTTTTTACGTTCCCGCTGCCATGCCTCGCCGCCAAAAGCTTCATCCAATGCTCGTTTCCCGGCAACCGGTGGGGAGAAACCGTGATGCTGACCGAGAATCTCCGGTACAAAATCGGGAGCCGTCAATGCCTTGGCCGCCAACTGACTGACTCCCGCATGGCCTCCCCATTCCTTCTCCAAATCCGGATTGAAACCCGGTATGGGCTTACCGGAACAAGCACGCGTGATTTTATTGTAGAAAGTGGGGCTCACCTTGCCGATATCATGGCTGGCTGCCGCAAATGATGCCCCTTCTGGAAACAGCGCTTGCGCGATACCGAAAGGCAAACGCCGGATGATTTCTCGGGCAACTTCACCGACGATCTGACAGTGGTTAAATACGCTGCGGCCTAGATGCACTTCGCCGGACATGCTGCGAAATGTCTTCGCGGGGCAGTCGTCAAAATGAACAGTGCATTGCTCCCCAAGATTTGTAGCTTTTTTTCTTCTCAGCACAACATCTCCAGTCAACGGTTATCTGGCTGACTATACGCCAATACTATTCGGCCAAGCTGGGAAATACTCCATGGCCTCTTGTTCAATGTAGTGAACAAGATCACGCACATTTTGCCTGTGATGAAATCATTCTCATGTCGCTACTCGTCCCCCCCCCCAAACAGCCACGAGATGCCAAGGGCCATCAACAGGATGGTCAGTATTGCCGGGCGTTCACTCCGGTGAGTGGGTGCCGGGGCGCTGAAGAAGGAGACCAGGAAGACGTAAGTAAACAGGCCAACCCAGAAGCTGCCACTCCAGAGGCCGACACCCAGCCCGATGATCGTCGAAAACAGGAACTGAACCAGTGTCATGAATGCGCTCCTGGACGGATTCCAGGCAATATGCCGAATAACGGCAGCAGGTGATATCTGCCGCCTTCCGCAGTCTTTCCCCAATATTGGTAATACAGTGGTTTCACCTGTTCCACGCTGCGCATATTCCTTTTAGCTCTTGAGGTAGATCTCCATCTGAATCCGCCGCCACGGGTTGGCATCCGGTGACAGCGCGCTGATCCTCGCCTTGACCGGCTGGCCCCGGTCGAGCATCGTCCGGACGGCGTGGTTTTCGGCCCGTGGCACATAGCCCAATTGTGCACCCTGCCAGTAGACGGCGACGGCCTTGCGGTCGTAGCGGTTTTCGGGTTCGCGCCTCAGCTCCAGCGGCATGCCGGCCTGCAGCAGCGGCCATACCTCTTCGCCCCGGTGGTATTGGAATCCGGCAACCGGTGACTGCTGTATGGGAATAGGTCTGTTTTCTTTTGCTTGCAGCCTTGCGGCGACCGGCAGGCCGGCCAGGCCGATGAGTGCTTTGAGAAATGTACGTCGCGACATGTGCTGTTCCTCCCTAGATTCCGGACTTCGCCGGAATGTTACCTTGAGTCCCTCGACTCTAGCGGATGAAAGGCTCATATATTGACCCTGCGGTCGTCCGGGTTATGTTTTCCGATACTGCTGCAGCGCCTGGTGCAGTCGCTCCTCCACCATCGTACTGAGGGTTGCCGGTGCCATCACCTTCACATCCGGGCCATATTTGAGGATATCCATCAGCAGTTCCGTAGGATTGGCATAGGGGACATGCAGCTCATAGCATTCACCCAGCCACTTTCCGATCTGCTTGGGATGCCACTGTTCGTCGGCAACCCAACGGGACATGCGTGGCGAAAAGCGTAGCACCGCCCAGTCGCTGGGCTCGTCGGTGAAGATGCCGAAGCCTGCATTGAGGTGGTGCTTGAGAGCTTCTTCGTCTATCTGGCGCTGAGGAATGGCCCGGGTATGGGCGTTTGCGACCCGATCCAGTGAGAAGGTGCGCAGCGCCTCTGCCGATTCACACCAGGCGATGACGTACCAGTTATCCCGGTAGTGGAGCAGGCGCAAGGGGTGAATTCGTCGCCGGCTCCATTCTCCTTTTCCCCTGCCGTGGTAGTCGATGTCGAGAACATTGCCATCCAGTACCGCGCCGGCGACGGTGCCGAAACAGTGGCTCTCCAGCCCGCGACTTCCCATCGGCTGCAGCACGATGCGGGAGCTGACGGTGTCGCTGGTATGGCCGCTCTTCTCCAGCAGGGCGCGGATGCGTGTCTTCAGCGGGCCGATGTGAGGGCCGAGAAACCCCGGCTGCACGCTCTCCAGCAACTGCTCACTGGCAAGGAGGGCATAGAGTTCGCTTTTATTGAACCAGAGTCCCGGAAGCTCAAATTCGCCTTGCCCGGTATCGTAGTGGTAGACGTTGTCGTGCCGGTTGTAGATCAGCGGTGCACCGAGTTGATCGCGCAGCAGGTCCAGGTCGCGTTTGATGGTAGCCTTGGACACCTCCAGACGATCCATCATTCCCTGCAGGGAGAGGCGGCGTTCCTTTTTCAGAAGCTGGTGTAACTGGAATATTCGGCTGGTGACGCCCACGGTTCGTCCTGGTCTATTGTTGTTTTCTCTGGCGGCTACCGCCATTAAGCGGGTTATCTCGCCGACCTGTTTACGTAATCTTGTAAGGTACCGAGAATTCGGTTCGTCTACCTGACGGCCACAATACACAGGAACATCATGCCTGTTCAAGACTTCGATCGATCTCGTTAATAGATCCCGCTCCATGATGGGCTCGCGGTAGTGACAGAGGCATGGAAAAGCCCGGGGGGATCACAGTGGTATTCCCATGGCGCTCTTTCTTAGCATTGCGATTACCCCCCTGAACGGTCTTGTCTACCTGCAGCTTTGATGGTTCCGAGGGGGCTTGGTCAAAACCACTATCTCCCGGCGAGGGGGCAATGGAAATATTGCGGCATGTCCGCACAGATGCCGGGAAGAGGGTGGACGCGAGTTGCAGTGCGCCACCGAACTGTATGATGAAACATCATGGTCTGCACTTGGCGTGGATTGGAGAGGCGCCGGCCCAGGCGATCTGGCCAAGGCGAACACCGGTCACCCGCACCTGTGGTTGGCCGCAAGTGGTTGGTCGTTGCGGTAGATCAGAGAAAGCGCGGGAATACCTTTTAACGGTAAAGTTTTATTCACTGTATGCCGCTCTACACACGAACTCCCAATTACGTGCAGAGCTAATAACAAGATGAAAATCAATTACCCGGTAACCAGCCTCCGGGGTGATCCAGCAACTCTCCGGCTACAGTGAGAATATCGGCAGCATCCTGGTGGTGATCAAGGGCATCGCCGAGCAGACCAATCTGCTGGCGCTCAACGCCGCCATCGAGGCGGCCCGGGCTGGCGAAGCGCTGACGCAAACCATCAACACCATCAACGACATGAATTTCCAGATCGCTACGGCTTCGAAAGAGCAGAGTGCGGTGGCGGATGGTATACAGAAAAGCATTGCCAATATCAGCCAGGTGTCTGAAGAGACGTGACAGGGGGCCAGGCAAAGCGTGGCGACCACAGAAAAAATTGTCCAGTCCATCATCCGGCTGGATGGCCTGGTTGAGCAGTTTATGGACAAGCGTGGTTGATTCCGCGGGGAGGATGCGGAGAGATTGTCGGTGCATCCTCAGGTTTGCTCCGCTATTCTTCCCTGGGAGATTGCCCACAATCCGTTCCGTTCGATGGATCCAGCAGGCTGATGCACATTCAGGATGGCCTTAAATCGTTTTTCCAGTACAGGTTAAGCTATGCAACAGATTGATTCCCTGACGGCCGGTGTCTACCCGGAGAAGGTCTGGTTTGAGGACTTCACCGTCGGCCAGCAGTTTGAATACGGTGACTGGGAGATGCGCAGGGATGAGATGATCGCCTTCGCGACCCTGTATGACCCCGAGCCGTTTCACCTGGATGAGGCGGCCGCCATCGCCCGGGGCTGGGGTGGGCTGATCGCTTCCGGTCCCCAGGTGGCGGCAATCTGGCGCCGCCTCAGCAAGGAGGCGTTCCCCAACACCCATACGGTGATCTCTCCCGGCTGGGACAACATTCGCTGGCTGAAGCCGGTGTTTGTCGGTGACCGGCTCTCGGCGCGGACGGAAATCACCGAGGCGCGTGAGTTGGGCAGCCGTCCCGGCGAAGGCATGCTCAAGCTGCAGAACCAGATCCGCAGACAGGCGGGTGAGGTGGTGGCCACGCTCAACTCCACCTGGTTTGTGCGTCGGCGTCCCAGGCAGGCCTGATCAGGACGCCAACGCCGGCCCTCCACATAGTGTTAGCAGACCCTGACCTATACTTTCCAACAGGCCCTGACAGAGATCACAGGACGTGGTTCGGCGAAAGCGCACCATTGAACGGTGGTGTCGCGGGGTCGCTATCAATCGGGAGTGACTATGACAAAACGGCGTGCGGTATTTTTTGCGTTGTGCCTCCTGCTGGCACTGGCCGGCTGTGCGTCCGTCCAGGAGTTGCGCGATCGCCGGATTGCGGAAAATCAAGCACTGTTTGACACCTTCCCGGCTGAGATTCAGACCCAGGTCAGACAGGGGCGGGTCGAAGTCGGCTTCACCAAAGACATGGTGCGACTGGCCTGGGGGGCGCCGGATCAGGTATTTACCCGGGTTACCAAGGACCAGCGCGCCACGGTGTGGGGCTACACCCGGATCAGATACTCCCCCTATCTGGATCGCATGAGCATCCCGGTCTATCTCCTCGACGACAATGGGCGGCAGCGCATTACCTACCAGAGTGTCTGGATCAATGCGGAAACCCGGGAAGAGTACACGGTGGCGCGGGTTGAATTTGTCAAGGGACAGGTCTCGGGCATCGAGCAGTTGCAGAGCGGTGATGCGGGCCTCTGAGGCGTTACAGGCCGTGCTGCAGCTTCAGCCGCAGTTGGAGCTTCTTGGCCTGCTTGAACGCCTCCTTGAGCATCAGCCGGTGCAGTTCGTTCAGGGTATCGGGATCGATGCGGTTGATGTCATCCGGGTCCTCTGCCACCAGTTGCTGGCGAAAGCGGAAGCGCTGAATCAGGTAGAACGACTCCACCTCGCCGGCCACCTGTTCGGCTGACAGGTTGAGTGGCTCGGCCACTGCCCGCAACCGATCCCCGGTACTGGTGGCCCAGACTCCGTACATCAGGCTCCAGATTCGTGCCGCATCGACAAACGGCCGCGCCCCGAAGCGCTTCAGATCGATACTGTGGGGGTGCTCCACCCCGCCGTCGTAGACAAAGCCCCCGGTCCAACTCAGCGGCGGTGCACAAGTCAGGGCCTCTTCCGCCAGGGCGCGCAGGAAGCGGGGGTGTTCCGGTGGTTGTGGCAACAGCCAGTCGCGCAACTGGTCCACCAGTTCATAACGGCCGTAGAGTGGCCGGAAATCGAAGAAGATGGCGCTGTTCAGTAACGCCTTTGGGTCGGGGGTGCACATCCATTTGCTGAAGCATGACTGCCACTCTTCCAGGCTCAGACACCAGGCCGGATTACCCGCCATGATGCCGCCACGGCAGAGAGTGAAGCCGCAGGCATCCAGCCCCTTATTGACGGCGCGGGCAAACGGCAGAAACGCCTTGCGCAGTTCGACCGCTGCGTCGGCGTTATCGGCCTGAAAGACCAGGCCGTTATCCTGGTCGGTGGCGAAGGTCTGCTCCAGGCGTCCCTCTGAACCCATCACCATCCAGCACCAGGGTACGGCGGGCAGGTCGAACTCATCCTCGATCAGTTCGATCACCCGCATCACCACCAGATCATTCAGGGCGGACATCCAGTGGCAGATGCCCTCGGCACTCATGCCGCCGGTGAACAGTTCGCTGCCCCGCTGACGGATGGCGCTGGCGGCCTGTGCCATCTGCCCAACGTCCATGGCGGCAGTGACCGACTCGGCCAGCAGATCGGCGCCGCCGCCGCGCAGACCAAACAGATCGGCGCGGGAGATCACATTGTAGAGGCGACCGTCGGGCTCCAGCAGGACGATATGCCGAATGCCCCGTTTCGCCATCAGTACAGCGGCCCGGTGTGCCGGGGCGTCGGCGGGCAGACTCAAGGGTGCGGCCGTCATCATGCCGGCGACCGGTTCATCCAGGCCGCCGCCATCCAGTGTAATGGCATACACCAGGTCGTTCAGGGTGACGATGCCGAGTGGCAACTGCTCCTGCCCATCCACCACCACCAGGGTGTCGGCCTGTCGCTGGTTCATGCCGGCGAGGGCTTCACGCACCGTGGCCGAAGGGGGCAGGGTCAGTGGTGGGCGTTGGGTCAGCTGACGCAATGGACCCTCGACAAAGCCTGGCCCGGATGCCTGGCTGTAGGCGCCGCTCATCTCGAGACTTGCTTCTCTGTCCTTATCCATAGCGGGATGGCCTCGTTATCATGTCTGTGGTTCCAGTAGCGCCTTGACCTGGCTGACCAGTTCCCGGGTCGAGAACGGTTTGGTGATATAGGCATCAGCGCCCAGTGCCAGTCCCTTCTGTTTCTCTGCTTCACGCCCCTTGGCGGTCAGTATGATGATGCGGGTGTGCATCAGTGCCGGGTCCTGCCGGACGGCTTCACACACCTGAAAACCATTCAGCTTCGGCATCATGACGTCGAGCAGCACCAGGTCCGGCCGGCCACTTCTGATCATCTGTAGCCCCTCTTCGCCATCATGGGCTACTGACACCGCGTAACCCTCTCGCCGTAATAGATAATCAACAGAGATGGCGATATTTTTTTCATCATCAACGATCAGTATATGTTGGCTCATCATGTGGTCCTGTTTCGCTTGTCGGCAGCCGGTTGCCGCTTTTTGGCATGGTAAAATAGAAGATAGCACCCTTTCCGGAGCGGCTTTCCACCCACAGGCGACCGCCGAAGTACTCGATGATCTGGCGGCTGATCGGCAGCCCCAGTCCCGTGCCCATGGGATTGGTCAGGCCATCATCTTCACCGCGCTGGAATTTATCGAATATGATCTCCTCCTGGCCCGGTGTGATGTCGGGTCCATTATCCGCCACACTGACCTGATAGTGCGCCGGATTAATCTTCAGATTGATTGAGACCTTGCCGCTGCCGGAAGGGACAAACTTGACCGCGTTGGAGAGCAGGTTGAGCATCACCTGCAACAGTCGGTCACGATCTGCCCAGACCCGGAAATCGCCCTTCGGGATGTTTATTTCAATGACTGCGCCCTTGTCGCGGAATAGCTGTTCAGTGGCCGCGATAGAGTGCTGAATCAATTCGGCGAGGTTCACCTCACCCGGGGTCCATTCGCCGCATCCGGCTTCGATCTTGGCCAGGTCCAGGACCTGATTGACCAACCGGGTCAGACGCTCGGTTTCACTGACGATGATACCGAGAAAACGCTTCCGGTCATCCAGTTGAATATCGGGGTCATCAAACAGCATCTCCGAAAAGGCGCGAATAGAGGTCAGCGGGGTGCGCAGTTCGTGACTGACCGAGGACATGAAATCATCCTTCAGCTGGTCCAACTCCTGCAGCCGGGTATTGGCTTCGCGCAGTTCGGCGGTGGCGGCTTCAAGCTCCCGGGACTTTCTCTCGAGCTCCTTGCTGTAGGCGCGGATACGCGAGGCCTCATCCAGAATGCCCATCACCTCATCCAGGCCCAGCGGTTCCTCCTGGGCGACCGAGGCGACCATCACCCGGGCCGAGGCGCTGCCAATGGCGCCGGTGAGCAGGGTTTCGGCAAAATGGACCGTCTCCGCATCCGCCGGTTGTGTCGGGTCATCGGTTTCACCCCGCTCGCTGAAGAATTCGGCAAACGCCGTATCCACCTTGCGGCGTCCCAGAAAGCGGCTGGCCAGCCGCTTTAGCTCCACCAGTTCGGCGTTGCCGCGCCACAGGCCGATGGCCGGTTGATCATATTTCATCGCATCCACAAACAGGCTGGCCTGGGCCGTTTCCTCGGCATTGGGAGGTTTTAGCAGGGAGACCGTCAGGTAGGCGCCGATATTGGCGCTCAGGCTCCAGAACAGGCAGTGGCTGATCTCGTTCATCCCTTCCAGCCCGAACAGAGCCTGAGGTTTCAGTAGCTGGATACCGAATGGGCCGTATTCAAGAAACGCCGAGGGTAGCCAGCCGGATTTGGCAAATGAAGGTATCAGCAGCGTGTAGAGCCAGATGCTGAAGCCGGCGCCCAGTCCGGCCAGTGCGCCGGCCCGGGTGCCGCCGCGCCAGTAGAGGCCGCCGATCATGGTGGGCGCGAACTGGGCCACCGCGGCAAAGCTGATCAGGCCGATGGCGACCAGTGCATAGGCCTCCCCGGCGACATGGAAATAGGTATAACCGAGCAGCAGAATGCCGAAGATTGCGCCGCGTCGAACCCGCAACAAAACCCTCGTCAGATCGGCGGGCGCCTTACGGGTTCGCCAATAACGCAGCAGTCCCGGCATCACCAGGTCGTTGCAGACCATGGTGGAGAGGGCGATGGTCTCCACGATCACCATGCCGGTAGCTGCTGACAGTCCGCCCAGATAAGAGAACATGGCGAGCCACTCCCGGCCATGGGCGATCGGCAGGGTGAGCACGAAGGTGTCGGCGTCAACGACGCCATCGGGAAAGGCCAGCTTGCCCGCCAGGGCAATGGGCAGGACAAAGAAATTGATCAGTAACAGATAGAGTGGGAACAGCCAGACGGCGCGTGGCAGATGTTGTTCACTGCTGTTCTCCACCACGGCTACCTGAAACTGGCGTGGCAACAGGATCACCGCCATGGCGGCGAGAAATGAGAAAGAGAGCCAGTTCTGATCGGAAACTGTTGAAGATTTCAGCATGGGGTGGAGCAGGCCCGCCGTCTGCGCCTGCCGCATGATATCGGCAAAACCGTTAAAAACGCCATAAGTGACGAAGATACCAACAGCCGTCAGGGCGACCAGTTTGACAATCGCCTCGAAGGCGATAGCCGCCACCATCCCCTCATGCCGTTCACTGGCATCCAGGTGGCGGGTGCCGAACAGGATGGTGAACAGGGCCAACAGCAGGGCCACGTAGAGGGCGGTGTCCTGCCATATCGGCAAGGCCCCCGCATGCGCCGGCATGGTGATGTCGGGGTAGTGCATCACGATGGTAAAACTGTTGGAGACCGCCTTCAGTTGCAGGGCGATGTAGGGCACCACGCCGATCACGGCGATGACCGTGACCAGTCCCCCCAGCAGGTGGCTCTTACCGTGACGCGATGAGATAAAGTCGGCAATCGAGGTGATCCGCTGGGATTTGCTCACCCGGATCATCTTCAGCAACAGGAATACCCAGAGTGCCGCCCCCAGGGTCGGACCCAGGTAGATTGGCAGGAAGCCGATGCCGCTCTGCACGGCGCGACCGACGCTGCCGTAGTAGGTCCAGGCGGTGCAGTAGACTGCCAGCGACAGGGCATAGATTGTCGGGTGGGCGATTACTGAGCGCCCCTGGTCGGCACGCCGGTCGGCCCAGTAGGCGATGGCAAACAGCAGGCCGAGATAGAGCAGCGAGACGAGAACGATCAGCGGGCCGGTGAGCATATCCTGCGCTCCACTTTGCGATCGGGGTTGCCGTGCCGTGTCGACATCACTTCTGACTGCCGATGATCAGGGCCATGGCGATGATCAGCAGCGCCCAGACGCTGAACAGGTACAGATAGATCAGCGGGATGCCGAACCAGAACTCCGGCCGGTCGAACAGTGAGACAATGGGCGAAAACAGCAGCAAAAAACCAGCCAGAAACACCGCCAGCAGTCGTTGACTGGTCAGAATTGCGCGGCGCATCCCCCGCCTCCTTGTCAGTGACTTTTATTCACCTGAGTATAGGACAAAGGTGACGATTCCGGTTTCAGTGGCGGCTTCATCAGGCTACGGTGCTTGGAATGCCGCCTGCTTAGTGTGCGCCGATCAACTCGATCGGATAACCGTCAGGGTCTTCCACAAAGGCGATGATGGTGGTTCCGGCATTCATCGGTCCGGCATTGCGCAGGATCTTGCCGCCCTGGGTGCGGATCTGTTCGGTGGCGCGGTAGACATCGTCCACCTCGATGGCGATATGACCGTAACCGTTGCCCAGGTCGTAGCTCTCCACGCCCCAGTTGTAGGTCAGCTCGATCACGCTCTGCTCTGATTCCTCGCCGTAGCCAAGGAAGGCGAGGGTGAATTTTCCCTCCGGGTACTCCTTCTGGCGCAGCAGGCGCATTCCCAGGAGCCGGGTATAAAAGTCGATCGAGCGTTGCAGGTTGCCGGTACGCAGCATGGTGTGAAGTAATCTCATCGGTCTGGCCTCGGGGTTGTGATGGTTCGTCTGATTATGCGCACTGATCCTGCCCGGACAAGGGTTTCTCCAGCTCTTCGCGCAGGCGGATCGGGGTGTGGTTTTTCGGGTTGGCGCCGCTGGCGCCGGCATAGAAAGTGCGGATCCGTGCCATGTCTGCCGGAATATCGCCTGTGGGCACAAAACAGAGGCCGAGGCGGGCGGTCTTGCTGGCATAGTCCAGGTAGCCACACAGCAGCGGTACATCCGCTGCCTGTGCGATCCGGTAGAAACCGGATTTCCAGTATTTGCGCGGGCCGCGGGTGCCGTCCGGGGTGATGGCCAGGATTATCCGTTCGCTTGTCCTGATCCGCTGTGCCAACTGCTCGGCGACGCCGGCCGGATTAATGCGGTCCACGCCGATCCCGCCCAGCCAGCGCATGATGCCGCCATAGGGCCACCTGAACAGAGTGTGCTTGCCGACCCAGTGGATTTTTATCCGCAGCAGATAGGTGACGGCGATGCCGATAGGGAAGTCCCAGTTGCTGGTGTGCGGCGCAGCGATCAGCAGAAACTTGCGGCCGGCAGGTGGTTCCCCCTCGACCCTCCAGCCCAGCAGAGTGAGCACGAGCCGTCCGATCCAGTAGCCGACCAGGCCGGTGGAGGGGCAATCATGGGTGATGCGGGCGCTACGCATGGCTGCTCTGGGGTTTCGTCGCGGTCCGTGCGGGTCATTCATCAGTACAGCCCAGATCGAACCGGACCCCCTGACTGGTGACGCCCAGATGGCGGCGGCCATCCTGCTGGAAAAGCTCACCGAGATCCACCAGCGTGAGATAGACGCTGCGGCTGATCAATGCATCCAGGTTGTCGCGGAAGTGGATATAGGGTCGCGGCTCGCCGCTCTGTGGATCAAATTCAACCCGGATCGGATGCGCTGCATCGGCCACCACCTGATCACCCAGGTTGGTGGTGAACAGCAGGCTGGTCGGCGGTCCGGTGAGTTGCTCCACCTGCACCGCGACAAAGGGGGCGTCATCTACCTGGATGCGCATCTTTTCCGCCGGAGTCAGCAGGTAGTATTCCCCGTCCGCCTCGCGCCGCAGCACCGAGGCGAACAGCTGCACCAAAGAGTCACGCCGGAACGGCCTGCCTTCGTGATACCAGGTACCGTCACGGGCGATGCGGATATCGATATCACCGCACTGGGACGGCTGCCACGGCTGCCGGGCCGTGCTGTGGGCTTCCCGGGTTCTGATCTGTTCAAGGATGCTGTCGAGTCTGGACATGCTGGTCTGCGTCGGCGGATAGGTTGATGATTATCTCAAAGCATAGCCGAGAGCGGAATGGGGAATCGCCCCCACCGCACCAGCGTCACAAGGGGTGAGCCACTCCTCTCGATCAGCCAGAAGCCGGCTGGCGGGTCGGCATCGATAGCGTCGGTCCGGTAGTCCGGCGAATGGCAGCGGTTGCATGACGCTATTGCTGTCGAGTACGGGTATGATGTGCAGCGATTTTTTTGAGAGTCCATTATGCCGCAATGGTTGAGTCTATGGCGCCGGGAGGCCATTCCCACCCTGCTGCTGGCCGGTCCGCTGGTGGTGGCCCAGCTGCTGCAGGTGGGGATGGGTTTTATCGACACGGTGATGGCCGGGCGGATCAGTCCCTCGGTGCTGGCCGCGGTCGGCCTGGGCTCATCGCTCTGGGGACTGATGCTGCTCGCCTGTATCGGCGCCACCCTGGCGATAGCGCCACTGGTGGCCCATCTCAATGGTGCCGGCAATGACCCGGCGATTGCCGCTGAATTCCAGCAGGGACTCTGGGTTGCCATCCTGGTTGGCCTGGTGGCGGTGCCGCTTACTTACGGGATGGCGGCGCTGCTGCCGCTGCTGGCCATCGATCCGGAGATCGCCCCGCTGGCGGGTGACTATCTGCGGGTGAGCGCCTGGGGCATGCCGGGTCTCTGCCTCTACCTGGCTCCCCGTTATCTGAACGAGGGCCTGAGCAACACCAAGCCGGTAATGCTGGTTCAGTTCCTGCTGCTGCCACTCAATATATTCGGCAACTACCTGTTCATGTTTGGCGGCTTCGGCTTTCCGGTCATGGGCGCTGCCGGGGCGGCGCTCTCCACCGCCATCGGACTCTGGCTGGGGGCGCTGATGATGTTCGGCTATATCGCCCGTGGCCGACGCTTCCGGCACCTGTCGCTGTTTGCGGCATTCGCCGGTCCGCGGCTAAAAGAGATCTGGCGCATACTCAAGCTGGGCCTGCCGATCGCTGTCTCGATCATCCTGGAAGTGGGCATGTTCAGTGCCGTGGCGATCATGATGGGTGGCCTCGGCAAGGTGGAGATGGCGGCCCACCAGATCGCGCTCAACTATGCCGCCATGATGTTCATGCTGCCGCTGAGTATCTCCCAGGCGATCACCATCCGGGTCGGCCATGCCGCCGGTGCCGGGGATCTTCCGCTGGCGGTGACACGTGGACGGGTCGGGGTGGTGATGGGGGGTGGCATCATGGCCCTCTCGGCCACCCTGCTGCTGCTGTTTCCGGAGCTGATTGTGGCGCTCTATACCGATGATGCAGCGGTGGCCGGTATGGCCATGAGCCTGCTGTTTGCGGCGGCCCTGTTCCAGTTTTCCGACGGTCTGCAGGTCTCCGCGTCCGGGGCCCTGCGCGGGCTGAAAGACACCACCGTGCCGATGTTCATTACCCTGTTCTCCTACTGGGTGGTCGGCTTTCCCGCCGCCTGGATTATCGGTATCGAGTGGGGCGTTGGGCCGCAAGGTCTGTGGGGCGGGCTTGCGGTGGGCCTGAGCACCGCCGCGCTGCTGCTGAACCTGCGCTTTTATCTGCTGGGACGGAAAAAGTGCGGCAATGCGCCCGGGCGATGATTTTCGGCATGTGCGGCTGGGGTTCACGGGAGTGTTGCAGGTTGATGGCTGGTAAATAAAATCACCCTTAGACAGGCTTCCTTCGACAAGCTCAGGATGAGCGGGGATTCTTCGGCAGGCACCCTTCGACAAGCTCAGGATGAGCGGGGATTCTTCGGCAGGCACCCTTCGACAGGCTCAGGGTGAACGGGGGGTTCTTCGACAGGCTTCCTTCGACAAGCTCAGGATGAGCGGGGATTCTTCGGCAGGTTCCCTTCGACAAGCTCAGGATGAGCGGGGTTTGTGGAAACCAGTCAGGTTTTCACCGTTCATGGTGAGCTTGTCGAACCATCAACCACCAGTCGGGCGCCAGCGGCATATGCCGTTGCCCCAGGCAAAATGCAGCTGTACTGGATCAATCCGTCGGCCAGTATCATGTGCTAGGATCCTTTACGGGAGCGCCGGTTTGCGGCGCTGACGGGAGTATTGCCGGCCAGCCGTAATGGTGCACTGATCAGAGGTTTCATCAGTGCCGCCGGACGGCGACGGGGCAGGCCTTTGGAGTATGCACGATGTTAGACGGCGTTTCCGATAAGCGTGACAGAATCATCACGGCGCTGGATTTTCCCCGCCTGCTGATGGAGCAGGAGATCAAGCAGAGAAACTGTTCGCAACATTACCGGTTTGATGAGCAGGTGGAGGGTTGCAGCGAGTGTCTCTATATCCTGGAGTGCCAGGGCTACGCTGAGCAGTTGGCTGCGCCTGCGCTGCAACAGGCATCCTACAGCAAGCTGGCCAGCATGTTGCGGTTTGGCCTGGAGTATGTCAGCTGTCAGCTGGTCCGGCAGGACCACGAAACCGCCCGTTGTGACTGTGATCTGTGTGGCTGGATCCGGTCAGTCACGCCGCTGCTTGAGACCGCCTGATAGCGGCTTCCTGCCTCAAGACCGATTGAACAGCCGTTTGCCCCAGTGCTCCGGCTGACCGCTCTCCAGGCGGTGCGCGGCGTGTCGTTTCCACCCCGCCGAAAGCGTCTTGTGATGCGCCAGCAGCTCCAGGTCTTCACGGTTGAAGGGCCGGTTGTAGAGGATATCCAGACAGGTGCGCACCGACAGGTTGGAGGTGGAGAGTTCGTGCAGCTTAAGGCTGTCATCCGGGCTGACCTCTCCCTCCTGCAGGACCCGAAACAGCCAGCCGGTGCGGCCCGATGACTGCTGGATGAGTGACATCTGTGGATAGCCGAAACGGATGTTCAGCTTGAAACAGGGCGAACGGGGCTGGCTCACCTGCAGTACGGCATCCCCCAGGGTAAAGATATCCCCGATATTCACCTGCTCTTCGAGCAGGCCGGTATCAGACAGGTTCTCGCCAAAGGCTGCCGGGATCAGACGGGTGGCCGGCGTCGGCAGCTCCATGGCCTGCCAGAACATCTCCCAATAGGCGTAATGCTCCCGGGGATAGTAGTGCAGGGCGCGATCGGGGCCGCCGTGATGCCGTCGGTCCTGTTGCTGGTCTCCCGTCAGTCCCTCCCGTCCGCAATGCAGCGGGCTGCGCACAGGCTGCTTGTGAATGGCGCTGTCGGTGCTGCCGTCCAGTCTTGTGGTGGTTCCAATGAAGATCAGTATGCTCATATCGCGTTAAACCGTGAATCTGTGACTTTGCCCGCAGGGTAGCGGCGCTACTCTCCTGGTGCGGAAGGGGTGCCGGTATCTGAAATGATAGCAGTGATTAATGCCTCCGCTTCAGGCCGGGGATTCGCACTGGCATGGGGGTATGGATGTGCAAATAGATGACCCCGGCTCTGGCCGCTGCAGCACGCCTGCAGCGGCCTGTCCAAAGCCAGCCCCGATCAATCCTCTGTGGTCGCCGTTTCCGGGGCGGCGCTCTTGTCCACCTGTCCCTTGATCGCCCAGGCCCTGGCCCGCAGCTTGATGGAACCGTCGCTGGCAATGGGCAGGCGTTTCCTCAGCAGTTCGCGCAGGGCCGCCTGATCCGCTTCCGGCTGTGACAGCAGATAGGTGGGCGCAGTGCCCTGGCCGGCCTGGAAGGGGGACCAGAACTGATCGAAATCGGGGAACTCCTGGATGATCTCGAATGAGGTGACGGTGATCCCGGTGAGCCCGGCATTGCTGAACAGTTCACGCAGGGCCGGTTTGTTGCAGTCGGCAAAGCGTTTTCCTTCATGCATCACCTCGGCCATCAGGTTGAGTTCCACCGCCGCCTCCCAGAAATGGTGCAGCATCTCCATGCTGCCGGCATAGTCCCAGACATAGGCGGCCACCGTGCCGCCGTTGCGGGTCACCCGCACCATCTCCTGCAGCGCTTCATCCGGTGCCGCGGGAATGTTCAACAGCAGGCCGGAAACGGTGATATCAACGGCGTCATCATCCACCGGCAGGGCCATGGCATTGCCGACCCGCAGCTGTATGCCCTGGCGCAGGCGCATCTGTGCGGTCTTGATGAAGCTCTCGGACTGGTCCACGGCATACAGTTCGGCCGGTTTGTAGTGGTTGAGGATAATATCGCTCAACGGGCCGGTGCCGCAGCCCACATCCAGCCAGCGCAGTCCCGTTTCAGGAGCCAGCCAGTCGAGAAACGGTTTGGCCACCAGCCGGCTCCAGCGACCCATGTAGAGTTCATAGGCATCGCCCGATTCCCAAGTTACTTTCATAGCGGCCGCTCCCGGTTGATTCAGGTCCCTGGATCAAGTTTGTACCAATTCAGGGATTAATAAAAGGCATGAAATGATTGTGCGGATCTCCTCTGTGGATCCATCCGGTCCGGGCGCCCATCAGGCCGAATCACTCTCCATCGTGGCCAGCTCCTTGGCCGTGGTGGAGATGCCCAGGTCATGCAGGATGCTGAACAGGGCCGGCACCACCAGCAGCACCAGCAGGGTGGTGGTGAGCAGACCGAACACGATACTGGTGGCCAGCGGCACCAGCACCTGGGCCTGGCTACTCTTTTCCAGTAGTAGCGGTGTCAGGCCGGCAATGGTGGTGATGGAGGTGAGCAGCACCGCCCGGAAGCGGTCGCGGCTGGCCAGTTTGGCCGCCTCGACGATATGTTGACCCTCCCGCACGCGCAGTTTGAGGAACTCCACCAGCAGGATCGAGTCGTTCACCACGATACCGGCCAGTGAGGTAAAACCGATAATCCCGGGCATGGTGAAGCTGAGTCCCATCAGCAGGTGGCCCCAGATGACCCCGATCAGGGCCAGCGGGATAATCGACATCACCACCAGGGGTTCCACATAGCTGCGGAACTGGAAGCTGAGCAGGATAAAAATACCCACCAGGCCGATGGCGAAACTGCGCAGCATGGAGCCGCCGGTCTTGGCGGTGTCCTTGGACTGGCCCTCCACCACCGCCTGTATGCCCGGATAGCGTTGCAGCAGGCCCGGCATGAAGTTGGCGAGGGTGTGGTTGATCACCTCCCGGGCGTTGCCGAGGCGGGTGTCGAGATCGCCGCTGATGGTGACGGTACGTACCCCGTCAACCCGCAGAATGCGTGAGAAACCGCGTGACTCCTCGATCTGCGCCACCGCGTTCAGGGGCACCGGATCACCCGCGGCGGTGGTGATTCGGAATCCCTCTACATCGGTCAGGCTGGCGCGGTCGCCACCGGCCAGCCGCACGTCGATCTCATAGGCCTCGGGACCGACCTGGATCTCGTTGGCGGTGGTGCCGTAGAAAGCGGCACGCAACTGGGTGGCGATAGTGGAGGCGTCCAGCCCCAGCGCCAGCGCCCCGTCCCGCAGGCGCAGGCGCAGCTCCGGTTTGCCGGGGCGCAGGTTGTCTGACAGATCGAAAGCGCCACGATAGCGGGCGAGCCACGCCTGCAGCTCCAGGGAAGCCTGTTTGAGTTGTCCCAGGTCGGGACCGGTGAGGCGGATCTCCAGGGGAATGCCGCCGGGACCGATGGTCGGCTCCTTGAAATTGAGCGCCACCAGGTCCGGGATCTCGCCGGTGGTTTCCCGCCACAGGTTGATATAGTCGTCCAGGTGGCCGTTGCGCGCCTCGGCGGTGAGCAGGTCCACCGTGACCGTGGCCAGGTGTGAGCCGTTCTCATTGGCGTCCAGATTGTTGTTGAAGCGAACCTGGATGTTGCGCACCAGCGGCTGTTGCTCAGGCTGCAGGGGGGTGAAGTGAGCGTCCACTACCCGGATGGCATCGGTCACCTGGCGCACCACCGCCTCGGTGTGCGTCAGCGGGGTGCCCTGGGGCAGCAGGATGCGGGCCTCGATGATATCGCCCTCGATATCCGGAAACGACTGGAACTTCAGCTTGCCGCCCACCAGCATGCCGAGACTGAGCAGGAACAGGCCGATGACGATGCCGATAAACCAGTAGCGCTGGTGAATGGCCCAGTCCACCAGGTGGCCCACCGTGTGATCCCTGAAGTGGATCAGCCGGTTGTCGAATGCCCGACGGGAGCGGCTTAGCTCCTGTTCCTGATGTTTCAGGGAATGAGCCAGGTGGTGCGGCAGGATCAGGAACGCCTCGACCAGGCTGATCGCCAGCACCAGCAGCAGCACCATGGGGATGAACTGTAGCACCTTGCCCATGTGGCCAGAGAGGAAAGCGAGCGGGCCGAACACGGCAGCGGTAGTGAGAAACGAGGAGATGACCCCGGGCGAGACCTGGCGGGTACCGTCGATGGCCGCCTGCATGGCGCTTTTGCCCTGGCGCAGCTGGGTGGCGATATTTTCCGCAATCACGATGGCATCATCCATCAACAGTCCGGTGGCGATCAGCAGGGCCACCATGGTGATCATATTGATGGTCAGTCCAAGAATACTCATGAAAAACAGGGCGCCCAGAAAAGAGACCGGCAGGCCCATGGCGACCCAGAAGGCAAAACGCCCCTGGAAAAACAGCCACATCACCAGGAAAACCAACACCAGCCCCTGGCCGCCGTTTTTCAGCAGCAGGTTGAGACGATCCTTGACGATGGAGGAGCGGTCCTGGGTGATGTGAAAGGCCACCCCTTGCGGCGCCCCGGGGCGCAGGTCCCGATCCAGGAAGCGGCTGACCGCATCCATCACCTTGATGGTGTCCTGCTGTTTGGTCTTGATTACCTGGAGCAGGGCGGCGCGCTGTCCATTGAACAGCACCTTCTCTTCATCCAGTTCAAAGCGGTCGCTGATGTGGGCGATGTCGCCGAGCCGGATTTCAGCACCTGAGTTGGCGCTTACTATGGTCAGATCTGCCAGTTCCCGGGGTGTACGGCGCAGATCGGTGAAACGGATCAGCAGTTCTCGATCGACCGTTTCGAGCGAGCCGGAGGGCAGATCGATGCCCTGGCGGCGCACGCTGTCGGCCACATCCGACATGCTGATACCGTATTGCAGCAGTGCCCGGGCCGGCACCTCGATGCGCAGCTGGTGGTCGGAAAAGCCGTTGACCTGAACCTGGGAGATCTCCGGCAGGCGCTGCATGCGCTCCTTGACCTGCTCGGCATACGCCTTCAAGTCGCTGTTCGACATGGGTCCGGTGATGGCGATGGCCACCACGTTGTCGGTACGCCCCAGCTCCTTGATCACCGGCAGTTCGGTCTCTTCCGGAAAGTTGTCGATGGCATCGACTTCACTTTTGATGTCGTCCATGAAGCGGGCCATATCGGCACCTTCTACCATCTCGACGACGGCGATACTGACCCCTTCACGCGCTTCACAGCGCAGCTCTTCCACATCGCTCACGACATCGATGGCATCCTCCAGACGCTGGCAGATCGCCTCTTCCACATCCTCGGCGCTGGCCCCGGGGTAGGCGATGGTGATCTGCAGCTGCTGCGCGGCGAAATCGGGAAAGGTCTCGCGCTGCAGGCCGGGCAGGGTGGAGAGTCCCAGCACGGCAAGGAACAGCATCAGCAGGTTTCCCGCGGTGGGGTGACGGGCGAAAAAGGTGATCATCGCCGGGTCTCTCCGCCCGCTGCATGGCGCAGTCGTGTTTCAGCCGCCGGGTCCTGTTCGGGCTTGAGCAGCATGCCCTGGATGGCGGGAACCAGGTCGGAGATCACCACCGGCTCATCTGGTCTGAGCCCGGCCGCGATGGTGGCGAAGCCGGGCTGCAGCAGGCCGACCTCCACCTCGCGGATATCCAGCCGCTGCTGTTCATCCACCACATAGAGCCGGTTGTCATGCAGGGCGGAACGCGGTACCACCTGGCTGTCAGGGCGTGGTTTCCCGGCCAGGTCCACCTGGACAAACAGGCCTTTCATCAGCGGTGGTCGACTGCCCGGCAGGACGTTGGCATAGGGCCCGTCCACCTCGACAATGACACCCACCGTGCGGGTCTTCGGGTCGAGGGTATCGCTGAGCCTGGCAAAGTGGGCCTCCCAGGTGGCGTTGAGGCCATTCTCCTGCAGCGTGACGGTGGCGGTCAGACCGATCCGCTGCTGTGTCTCGGCCGGGTTCAGGTTCAGTACGTCGACCGGATGGCCGCCTTGAATCAGCTGGCTCATCTGGTTGATGGGGACCTGGATCTCGATTTCGGCCTGGTCAAGCGCGTCGGCTGCGACCAGCATCTCGCCCTCCCGGACATACTGGCCCCGCTCCGCGTTGATCTGGGCAATCCGGCTGGTGAAGGGGAGGCGTATTTCCGTGTGGGACAGGTTCCGGCGGGCGCTGGCCAGTGTGGCCCTGTGGTGCGCCAACTGCGCCTCCAGCAGGGCCTCCTGGCTGGGGAGCAGGTTGAGGGTATTGATCTGTGCCTGGACACTCTGCTGTTGCCCCAACAGGCTGCGTTCCTGGTTCTCCAGATCCGAATGGCTGATGCCCCCCTTGCCCACCAGTTGACGTTTGCGCTCCAGCTCTTTCCGATTCAGTGCCAGGGCGGCCTGCTCGATCTTCAGTGACAGTTCGGTATTGGCGGCCTTGACTTCCAGCTCGTCAAGCTGGGCCCGGGTGGCCTGAATGTCCGCTTCGGCCTGGGCGATGGCCAGCTCATAGTCCGCCGGATCGATGCGCAGAATCAGGCTGCCGGCTTCCAGGATGGCGCCCTTCTGCAGCGCCGGATGCTTCTCAATGATCTTGCCTTTAACCTGGGCCACCGCCTCCCAGGTCCGGCTGGGCCGGACCGTTCCATACCCCCTGACGGTCGGGATCACGTCCATGCTGGGGGTATTGATTACGCGGACCCGTTGCGCCTGCTCCTGGCGGGGTTCCTGCACCGGCGGGGTGCTGCTCTTCTTCAGCACCATGAGGGCGGCAATGCCGGCAATGACAGGGATCAGGACGACCCATTTTCGGCGGATGGGCATAATGTCGGGACTCCGGGGGGGGTTGTCAGGTTTTTTGTTGGCAGCTATCCACGACAGGCGAACCGCAGGGCGGCTTCGGATAGTCTAGAGTGATAATAGAATCTGCGCTGATTCTACTCGATGCGAAATATCAAGCCAGATCAAATTTCAGCCATTTTGATCTGCAGGCCGGGTGTGGTGGGTGCAGAAAATCGCAGTTGACGGCCTTGCGCCCGCTGAATTCCATTGACCTTGCAGTGGGTTCAGGCTTTAGAGTCAGCCTTGTCTTCACTTGAAAACGGGTGATGAAGGGGGGGGTTATGGATGATGTGTTGACGATTGGGCAGCTGGCTCAGCGTACTGGGATCGGCGTCTCGGCGATACGTTTTTATGAGCAAAAGGGCCTGATAGCGGGGCCGCCCCGAAACAGGTCCGGATACCGCCTCTACCCGCAAAAAATGGTTGAGCAGGTTCATTTCATCAAAAACTGCCGGGATCTGGGATTTCCGTTACGCAGCGTCACTGAACTGCTTACCCTTTGCTATTCGGAAGGGGAGGAAGTTGCCTGCGATGTGGTTCAGGAGCGCATCCAACGGCAGCATGAACGGGTGATACAGCAGTTCGAGGCGCTGAACCGGCAACGGGAAAAGCTTGAAAAGCTGCTGGACGCCTGCCCCCGGAACGGTGCCCGGCAGGCGTGTGACTTCGTCCGGATCATGCTTGAGTAGACAGAGTGTACCTTAAGGATTTGTCAGGCCGGGTTTGCCCCATGCAGGTCCATGGGTGCTGCCGCTCACTCCGCCGATCTCTCATGACTCTTCAACCGGCTCCGCATAGGAACACTCTTTTTGCGGACACACCTTCTCGGTACCCTTGCGCTTGGTGGTCTTGATGGTCAGGACCGGCCAGCCGCAATTCGGACAGGGTTCGGCGATGGGTTCATTCCAGGTGGCGTAGTCACACTCCGGGTAGGTGGAGCAGGAGTAAAATACCTTGCCGCGGCGTGACTTGCGTTTCATCAGGGTGCCCTTGCCGCATTTGGGGCAGCCGACGCCGGTGTCCTCGGGTTTCTCCAGCGGCTCGATGTGCCGGCAGGCCGGATAATTGCTGCAGCCGATGAATTTGCCGTACTTGCCCCGCTTGATCACCAGATCGGACTGGCATTTGGGGCATTTTCTCCCTTCCACAATGGTCGGCTCTTCCTGCTCCTTCTTGTCGCCGTTCAGGTCGCGGGTGTAGTCGCATTCGGGATAGTTGGTGCAGCCGATAAAGCGGCCGTGACGGCCCAGGCGGATGGAGAGCGGTTTGCCGCAACTGGGGCACGCCTCGTCCAGGGCTTCATGGGTCACGTCGCTGCGGGTGACGTTCTCCTGAGTGTGGTCGATGCGCTCCTTGAAGGGGGTCCAGAACTGGCGCAGCAGCGGTATCCACTCCTGTTCGCCACGGGAGATGGCGTCCAGTTCGTCTTCCAACCGGGCGGTAAAGTCGTAGTCCACATAGCGGGTAAAGTACTGGGTCAGGAACTTGTTGACCACCCGTCCCACGTCGGTGGGGTGGAAGCGCTTCTTCTCCAGCTGTACATACTCGCGCTCCTGCAGGGTGGAGATGATGGAGGCGTAGGTGGAGGGGCGACCAATACCGTGCTCTTCCAGTGCCTTGACCAGACTTGCCTCGCTGTAGCGGGGTGGCGGCTCGGTAAAGTGCTGTTCCGGGCGGATGCCCTGCAGCGGGAGCAGTTCACCCTCCGTGAGGGGGGGCAGCAGTTTTTCATCGCCATCGCCCTTCTTGGCGTCATCGACGCTCTCCATGTAGACCGCCATGAAACCCGGATTGGCCACGGTAGAGCCGTTGGCCCGGAAATTATTGCCCTCGCCACAGGAGAGATCCGCGGAAACCGTGTCGATGGTGGCGTGGATCATCTGGCAGGCAACGGTGCGCTTCCAGATCAGTTCGTAGAGCCGGTACTGGTCCTTGGTCAGGTGCTTGAGCAGTGTCTCGGGCGTGCGCTGTACCGAGGTGATGCGGATCGCCTCGTGCGCCTCCTGGGCATTTTTCGATTTGGTCTTGAAACTGCGCGGCTGCTTGGGCAGTTGATCGGCGCCAAACTGGTCGGTGATGTATTGACGCAGGTCCTGGATGGCGTCATCGGACAGGTTGACCGAGTCGGTACGCATGTAGGTGATGAGACCGGTGGAGCCGCTGCCGGTGTCGATACCCTCGTACAGCTGCTGTGCGGTGCGCATGGTGCGCTGTGCAGTGAACCCGAGCTTGCGCGCCGCCTCCTGCTGCAGGGTCGAGGTGGTAAAGGGGGCCGCCGGATTGCGCTTGCGCTGTTTCTTCTGGACCTTTTCGACCGTCAGCCTGCCGCCGGCCGCTGCCAGCAGCTGCTGTTCAGCCGCCGCGGCCGCCTCTGCGTTGTTGATGTCGAACTGGTCCAGCTTATTGCCCTGGTAGTGGGTCAGTTTGGCGCTGAACGGCTGTTCCTGCTTGGTCAGGTCCGCCTCGATGGTCCAGTATTCCCGGGCGACGAAGGCCTCGATCTCCTCCTCCCGTTCGACGATCATGCGCAGGGCCGGGCTCTGCACCCGCCCGGCCGAGAGGCCGCGGCGGATCTTCTTCCACAGCAGTGGTGACAGATTGAAGCCCACCAGATAATCCAGGGCGCGGCGCGCCTGCTGGGCATTCACCAGATCCATGGAGAGATCGCGGGGTTTCTCCACCGCCTCCTGCAGCGCCTTCTGGGTGATCTCGTTGAACACCACCCGTTGCACCTTCTTCTCCTTCAGCAGCTTGCGCTTTTTCAGCAGTTCGTAGAGATGCCAGGAGATCGCCTCGCCTTCGCGATCCGGGTCGGTCGCCAGCAGCAGGGTGTCGGATTTCTTCAGCGCCTTGGCAATGGCCTGCACATGCCGATCGTTACGTTCGATAGCCTGGTACTTCATGCTGAAGTCGTTTGCGGGGTCCACCGCGCCCTCTTTCGGCACCAGGTCCCGGACATGGCCATAGGAGGCCAGCACCTCGTACTCCGGGCCCAGGTATTTCTTGATGGTCTTGCACTTGGCGGGTGATTCTACAATTACCAGCTTCATTGGATCGGTTCAGTTGTATATAGGTTGTCAGCTAAATTTACCGGTGCAGACGAAGGATAATCGGTCCGCAATCGCTCGGCTGATATGAAAATGGCTGCCTGGATGGGGCCTGACGGCCCCGGCCATCAGTGCAGATAGGCAGGGATATCGTTGTACACCAACTCTTCCATCTGTGCAAAAGCGCTCTCCTGGCCCGGCTGGTTGATCAGGACCATCAGCACGACCCATTTGATCTCATCGACCCCGATGGTATGGGTGCCCAGGGCAATGGCCCGGTCGATCACCAGTTCACGCCCGGCGGGGTCCAGGATGCCGTTCTGTTCCAAGAACATCAGCAGTCCGCGGGTGTCGGTGTCGATGCGGCGCTGCTCCTCGGCGGTGTAGATGCGCAGGGCACCCTGCGGCTGATGGTGGAAGTTTTCCGGCATCTGGCGCTCGGCCAGTTCATCCATCCATTGGAACGCCTTGTTGACCTCCTGCTCAGGAAAGCCCGCCTGAAGCAGCTCATCATGGATCTGCCCCTGGTCGGAAATTGAATCCTGTTCGCTGTCCATGTAGTTCTCATAGAGGTAGATCAGGATGTCGACGACGTTTTCGTTCATGCTGCGTCCTTCATTGGGAGCCGGTCGTCAAATCCGACAGGCTCCTGGCAATGCCAATAAATGCCGGGATCACCCGGAAAAATCTGCAAACTATACTGGTTCAGTGCTCATCTTACCGGTTCGACAATAGCGTCCGCCGGGCGCAGCTGAGACAAAACCTTCAAGCTCAAGTAGCAGAAGCATGGAGGAAACCGCGTCCGCGGTCAATCCGCTGCGCTGAATCAGCAGGTCGACAGGCACCGGATCATAATCCAGCGCCGCCATCAGCTGCCGGTACTCCCGGTCCCATTGTCTGGGCGCGGATTCCGCTTCGCTGGGAGGCGGCTCGGCGGGCGTATTCAGGCGGATCCCGAGCAGCGGACCCAACTCCTCCAGGATATCCGCGGCCGTCTCCACCAGCTTGGCTCCCTGGCGGATCAGTGCATGACAACCCCGGGCCAGCGGGTTGTGGATGGAGCCGGGGATGGCAAAGACCTCCCGCCCCTGTTCCGTGGCCAGCCGGGCGGTGATCAGTGAGCCACTCTTCTGCGCGGCCTCGACCACCAGCGTGCCGACACTGAGGCCGCTGATGATGCGGTTGCGGCGGGGGAAGTTGGCCGGAATCGGCGGTGTGCCTGGGGGCAGTTCAGAGAGCAGGGCGCCCTGCTCGGCAATGCGGTGGGCCAGATCGCGATGCCGGGAGGGATAGACCCGGTCAAGGCCGGTGCCGGTTACCGCCAAAGTGGGGGTGGTGCCCTCCAGCGCCCCGAGGTGGGCGGCGCCATCGATGCCGGCGGCCAGTCCGCTGGTGATGGCCAGTCCCGCCCGGGACAGGAAACGGGCAAACTCTCTGGCGGTCTGCTGCCCGCTGGGTGTGGGATTCCGTGATCCCACGATGGCCAGTTGGGCCAGCTCCAGGACGGCGGCGTTTCCCTGCACAAATAGCAGGGGCGGCGGGTCCGCTATCTCCTTGAGCAGTGACGGATAGCCTGGGCCGTGCAGGGTGAGGACGTGCCGGTTGTCACCCTCCAGCCAGCGCAGATCCCGTTCCACCGGGTCCCAGTCGGGATTGCGCAGCCAGGCGATGCTCTCCTGGCGGAGGCCGGCATGTGCCGGGTGCTGGGGGCTGAACAGGGGGCGGGGGTTGTCCCCGGTAAAACCCAGCAGCCGGGTGATGCCGCGGCTGCCAAGTCCGGGGGTGTGCAGCAGGGCCAGCCAGTAACGGAGGTCCGTTGTCAGATGTTCCCTGTCTCCTTTCCGGGTCTGCCGGGTGGTCGTGTCGTGCTGCTCCTGAATGGACATCGGGTCGCGGTTCTGCTCCGTCAGGGGTCAGGGATTGTGTACCCGATCAAGTATATGGATGGCGCGATTGGCATTCATGACCAGGGCGAAACTGACCCGCTCGAAAGTGCGGAACACCATCAGGGTGCCGGCGGGCTCGTCCGGCAGGGTGACAGTATCGCCGCGGGTCTTGGAGACGATGTCACGAATGGTCTCGCCTCGATGATCAATGGTCATCACGCTGCCCGGTTCAAGGCCGTCTCTGGCCCCCCGGTCCAGCACCACCACGTTGAACTGCCCGATCTGGCTCACGCCGTTCAGGACCGCAATAATGCTGCCGTTCACATCCTGCTTGGGCGCAGCCGGGAAGAAGGTGTTCAGGGGGGTGTCTTCAGTCACCGGCAGCAGGCGGTCGCCCTTGACGGTCTCCAGCTCCATCGCGGTAAGCATCAGGGTTGCCGGGTCGCCGGGCTGCAGCAGTTCGCTGCTGCTGATATAGAGCGCCTCGTAGCCGAGAATTTCACCGGTCTCCGCATCCTTGTAGGCATCGCCTGGCCGAACCACATCGAATTTTTTGTTGTCAGTAGTGTCGATGGCCCGGACATAAGCCTTGATGTCGTTGCTGCCGAGGATATGTTCGTCGGCGAACGCGACCACGTAGGGGGCGCTGTCCAGATCATCCTGCTCCATTACATAGGGCCGGGTCAGGAACTGGTGGATGGCATCGATCGGGATCGCCGGGATGGCCCCATCCAGGGGCGTGGAGCGCACCTGGGGTGACAACTTTACCAGGGATCCGCGCTCCAGGCCGAGACGTGGCTGACCGTTTACATAGGTCATTGTGATAATATCGCCCGGGTAGATCAGGTGCGGATTGGCGATCTGGGGATTGACATACCAGACATCGGGCCAGAGCCAGGGATCCCTGAGGAATCGTCCGGCGATATCCCACAGGGTGTCTCCCTTGACCACCACATAACGGTCGGGGTGGTTGGGATTGACGGCGACGGTGTCGGCAGCCAGTGCGCCCCATGAGATGAGCAGGCCGAATATCAGGCAGGCGAGCTTGTTGCTAGACGAAGACATGGCGATCCCTTTGCGTTGATGTTTGTTCCGGATGACCAGAAAATCCGGCCGGATGAACGGTCCAGAATCCTGTATCATCATAATGTTAGCGAATTATTCTAGCTTTGTACTATAGATTGACGGAAAACCCAATGGCAATTCTGAACATACTTCATTTTCCAGACCCAAGATTGCGTAACAAAGCACAGGTTGTGAAATCTTTTGATGATGATTTGCGCAAACTGGCGGCTGATATGCTGGAGACCATGTATCAGGCTCCCGGAATCGGGCTGGCGTCGATCCAGGTGAACGATCCGCGCCGGCTGGTGGTGATCGATGTCTCGGAGTCCCATGATGATCCACTCTGCCTGGTCAATCCCGAGATTCTGGAAAAGCACGGCGAACACAAGATGGACGAAGGGTGCCTGTCGGTGCCCGGCGTCTATGAGCCGGTCGTCCGGGCGACCGATATCAAGGTGCGGGCGCAGAATCTGGATGGCGAGGTGATCGAGTTTGCAGCGAATGATCTGCTGGCGGTCTGTATCCAGCATGAGCTGGATCATCTGGATGGCAAGCTGTTTATTGACAACCTGTCCAGCCTGAAACGCCAGCGGATTCGCAAAAAACTGGAAAAAGAGGGGCGGCAGGTGCAGCAGGATGTTGTCGGTCAGGCGCTTTGAGTCGGTTTGTGGGACGCCTCCCTGGCCCCTTGGCTGCAGGTCAGATCGACACCAGCGCATAACTGGAACAGAACCATAAAACAGGGGTGATGTGTTGAAAATAATCTTTGCCGGTACGCCGGATTTTTCGGTCCCCCCGCTACGGGAACTGCTCCGCTCCTCCCATCAGGTAGTGGCGGTCTACACCCAGCCCGACCGGCCGGCCGGGCGCGGCCGCAAGCTGACCGCCAGTCCGGTCAAACAGCTGGCCCTGGAACATGCACTGCCGGTCTTTCAGCCCAGGAACTTCCGCGAAGAGGCCGACCTGGCCGAATTGGAGGGTCTGCAGGCCGATCTGATGGTGGTGGTGGCGTATGGGCTGATCCTGCCGCAGCGGGTTCTGGATGCGCCTCGGTTGGGCTGTATCAATATCCACGCCTCGCTGCTGCCGCGCTGGCGCGGGGCCGCGCCGATCCAGCGTGCGGTGCTGGCCGGCGACGAGCGCACCGGCATCACCATTATGCAGATGGAGGCGGGACTGGATACCGGGCCGATGCTGCTGAAGCGGGAGATTGCGATCGGGCCGGATGAGACCGGCGGCGCTCTGCATGACCGGCTCGCGGAGCTGGGCGCCGAGGCGCTGATGGCGGCACTGCCGGGAATCGCGGATGGCACGCTGCAGGCGGAACCTCAGCAGGATGGCCTGGCCAACTACGCCAGCAAGCTGGAAAAGGCCGAGTCCACGCTGGACTGGCAGCAGGATGCGCGAGCACTGGATCGTCAGGTGCGGGCCTTCAACCCCTGGCCGGTGGCCCAGACCCTCATGGACGGCAAGGTGCTGCGCATCTGGGAGAGTTTGCCGCTTGCCGGGGTCGCCAATGTTGCCCCCGGGACAGTGGTTGCCTGTGGCCGTGCGGGTATCGATGTGGCCAGCGGGGACGGGTTGTTGCGTATCCGCACCCTGCAGCTGCCGGGCAAGCGGGCCATGAGTGCCGCCGATTTTCTCAATGCCCATGACCCGCAAGGGATGGTGCTGGGTTGATCCGTTCGGCCCGGATTCCCCGATCCAACCGCGAAGAACGCAAAGTGCGCAAGGCGATACAATGGCTTACCCCTGGTTCCGTGGCTTCCGGGATAGGCGCGGGATTGACGGTCAAGTCACGGGTTCAGGTTGCCTTCATTCCCGGTCTAACCCGGCAGGTGAAGGATCGGGAAGATACAATTCGGTATTTTCCTTCGCGCTCTTTGCGTTCTTGGCGGTTGATATGAGGTTGTTAGGTTCATGAGTGACAGAACCCCAGAGCCGGGTAATCCGCGCGTGGTGGCGGCACGGCTGCTGCGCCAGTTGGCTGACGGCCGGTCGATATCCGACCTGCTGGAGCAGGGGCTGGGTGCGGTCTCCCCACGGGACCGGGGGCTGGTGAAGGAGTTCTGTTTCGGGGTTGCCCGCTGGCGTCCCCGGCTGGAAAAGATCGCCGGGCTGCTGCTGAGCAAGCCGATCAAGCCGAAAGAGGGCGAGGTACAGGCGCTGATTCTGCTGGGGCTGTATCAGTTGATCTATATGCGGGTAGCGCCCCATGCCGCGGTAGCGGAGACGGTGGAAGCCGCCCGGTTGCTGGGGAAAACCTGGGCAGTGGGACTGATCAACGCCCTGCTGCGCCGTTTCCAGCGGGAGCGGGAGGCGCTGCTGGGGCAGGCGGACGCCGACCCCCTGAGTCGCCATGCCATGCCCGGCTGGCTGTTCAAGCGTATTCAGCAGGATTGGCCCGACCACTGGGAATCGATTCTGCAGGCGGCCAACAGCCATCCCCCCATGAGTCTGCGGGTCAATCTGGCGGCCGATAGCCGGGAGCAGTATCTGGCCCTGCTGGCCGCCGCGGAGATCGCGGCGATCCCCATTCCCCATGTCCCCAGCGGTGTGCAGCTGATTGAGCCGGTAGAGACCGCCCGGTTGCCCGGATTTGGCCAGGGTCGGGTGTCGGTCCAGGATGGGGGCGCGCAACTGGCGGCCCCGCTACTGGGGCTGCAGCCGGGGCAGCGGGTGCTGGATGCCTGTGCGGCGCCGGGCGGCAAGTCGGGACATATCCTGGAATCGGCGACCGTGCAGCTCACGGCGCTGGACCTGGACCAGCGACGGCTTGAACGGGTGCGGCAGAATCTGCACCGGCTGGGGCTGACGGCAGCCATCATGCAAGGCGACGCCGCCGCGCCGGAGGGTGCCTGGGCAGAGGGGCGGTATGATCGCATCCTGTTGGATGTCCCCTGCTCGGCGACCGGCGTGATTCGCCGCCATCCCGATATCAAGCTGCTGCGCCGGGCGCGGGATATTCCGGCCCTGGTGAAGACGCAGGGGGATATTCTGCGGGCGGTCTGGCCCCTGCTGAAACCGGGCGGGCGGTTGCTGTATGCCACCTGTTCGCTGCTGGCGGACGAGAACGAGGGACAGGTGGCACGCTTTCTGGCAGAGGCGCCGGATGCCCGGGAGCGGGTGATCGAGGCAGGCTGGGGCCACTCCTGTTCGGTGGGCCGGCAGACGCTGCCGGGTGAAGATTCCATGGACGGGTTCTACTATGCCTGTCTGGAAAAGGGCTAGCGGCTGATGGGATCTGCGCAGCCAAAAATCGCCCCCCGGCGGCCCTGATGAAGTGGGCAGGGGTGCTTGGTCTGCTGTTCCTTGCCCTGACGGTCAGCCGCCCGGTGATGGCCAAGGCGTTCGAGGTGGAGGGGCTGACGGCGCGTGCGGTGGAGGGTGTCTATCTGATGGATGCCGATATCCTCTACCAGTTCAGTGACGAGGCGCTGGAGGCGCTGGAGAACGGGGTGCCCCTGACCCTGGAGGTACATATCCAGTTGCGCCGGGAAGGCGCCTGGATCTGGGAGTCGGACCTGCTGGATGTGCGGCTGCGTTATCGGCTGCTGCATCAGGCCCTGCATGGCCTCTACCAGGTGAGTGACCTGGCGAACGGAACCCAACAATACTTCGCCACCCGCAAGGCGGCACTGACGGCGCTCGGCAGGATCCGCGATGTGCAGCTGATCCCGGTGGAGAAGCTGCAGCGGGGCGAGCGCTATAAGCTGTCGCTCAGGTCCAGCCTGGATATCGAGGCGCTGCCCCTTCCGTTGCGCCCGCTGGCTTACCTGAGTCCGGCCTGGAACCTGTCCAGTGAGTGGAGCATATGGCGCCTGCAGCCCTGAAACGCTTTACCAGCGGTGCCCTGCCGGTCACCGTCTTGCTGGCACTGGTGCTGGTGTCGCTGCATTTCATGAGCAGCGCCCTGCAGAATACCGAGGAGCTGAGCCGGCTGTTTATCCCGCTGCTGGTCACCAGCGTGCTGGGGCTGTTCGCCCTGGTGATCGTGGTCAGTTTCAATATTGTCCAGATGGTGGCCCGCTATCGCCGCCAGGCCGCCGGTTCGCGGTTGGCATTGCGCCTGGTGGTGGTGTTTGTGGCGCTCTCGCTGGCGCCGGTGGCGGTGGTCTACTACTACTCCCAGCAGTTTCTCCTGAAGGGCATCGACAGCTGGTTTGATGTACATGTCGACCAATCCATGGAAGACGCCCTCAGCCTGGGGCGGGTGTCGCTGGATCTGCATAAACTGGAGCGTCTGAAAGTGGCCCAGCTGTTGCTAGAGGAGCTCTCCGGCTCCTCGGTGGCCGGCCTGAGCCTCAGCCTGGAGGATCTGCGGGAGCAGTTTGGCGCCAGTGAGCTGGTGCTGATGGATGTCAGCGGCAAGGCGATTGTCAGTGTCAACGCCGATCCCAGTATCCTGATCACCAGCCGCCCGGACGGGGCGATGCTGCAGCAGGTCCGCTCCGGGGAGGATTATGTCGGCGTGGAGCCGAACCCCAAAGTCGAGGGGCAGCTGGAAGTGCGGGCGGTGGTGGCGGACCGGATTCGCGGTCGCCTGTTGCTGGCGCGGTTTCCGGTGTCCCGCTCCATTGCCGATCTCACCACCAAGGTGGAAGAGAGCTACAGCCGTTACAAGGAGCTGGCCTTTCTGCGCAAGAGCCTGAAGAGCACTTTTACCCTGTCGCTGGCCATGGTGCTGCTGTTCAGCCTGCTGGCGGCAATCTGGGCCGCCTTCTTTACCGCTCGGCGCCTGGTGAAGCCAGTGGCCGGTATCGCCGAGGGTACCCGGGCGGTGGCGGAAGGCAATTATGGCCTGCAGCTGCCCCTGCCCAAGGCGCGGGACGAGCTCGGTTTCCTGGTGGATTCATTCAACTCCATGTCCCGGCGCATTGCCCGTTCCCGCGATGAGACGGCGCGTACCCAGCGCCAGGTGGAGGCCCAACGCACCTACCTGGAGACGGTGCTGGGGCGTCTCTCGTCCGGGGTGATCTCCCTCGATGCAGTGGGTCACCTGCGTACCGCCAATCAGGCGGCGGGAGAGATCCTGAAGGTGGATCTGTCGCAGATGCTGGGGCAGGATATCGACGCACTGGCCCAGATATCGCCGCGCCTGGGCCAGTTTATCGATGCGGTGCGCGAGCCGGTGGAGCAGGAGCAGCGCGACTGGCGTGGCCAGATCACCCTGATCGGGGGTGAGGGTCGTCAGGTGCTGCTGTGCCGGGGCACCCCGCTGGCCCAGCCGGATGATGAGTCGATGGGTTACGGCCTGGTGTTTGACGATATTACCAACCTGCTCAAGGCGCAGCGTGATGCGGCCTGGGGTGAAGTGGCGCGGCGTCTGGCACATGAGATCAAAAATCCTCTCACGCCAATCCAGCTGTCGGCGGAGCGGCTGCGGCACAAATACCTGAACAAGATGGAGGGCAAGGATGCGGATGTGCTGGATCGTGCCACCCATACCATTGTCTCTCAGGTCGAGGCGATGAAAGAGATGGTGAACGCCTTTTCGGATTACGCGCGACCATCCCAGATCAACCCGCAACCAGTGCACCTGGACGCCCTGGTAAAGGAGGTGCTGGATCTCTATCGCAGTGCCGGTCTGACAGCCGGGCTGACGGTCCGGCTGGGTGCGGGCGAGAGCCGGGTGGAGGCGGATCCGGTCAGATTGCGCCAAGTAGTTCACAATCTTATAAAAAATGCCCAGGAGGCGGTTAGTGTGGTGAATGATCCACAAATTGAGGTCAGTACTGAATTAAAAGTGGGAAACGACTGTAGATTTGTTCAATTGCAAGTGGTGGATAATGGCCCCGGTTTCGATCCGGAGATCCTGGCCCACCTGTTTGAGCCTTATGTCACCACCAAGGCCAGGGGGACCGGGCTGGGACTGGCGGTGGTGAAGAAAATCGCCGAAGAGCACGGCGGTACCATCTGGGTCGAAAACCTCCCGCAGGGAGGGGCAAGCCTGATCCTGCGGCTGCCCGCCATCAGCGCGGATCCGAAATATACGGGCTGCATCGACCTGCCCGGCAAATCGAACAGAAGGAGCAGAACCTGATGAGTGCATCGCATATCCTGGTGGTGGATGATGAGCCGGATATTCGCACCCTGGTGAAGGAGATCCTGGAGGACGAGGATTACACGGTCGCCATGGCGGAGGATGGCGCCAGCGCACGTAAGGCGCTGCGCGACCGGCGTCCGGACCTGGTGCTGCTGGATATCTGGATGCCGGATGTGGATGGTATCTCGTTGCTCAAGGAGTGGTCCGAGGGTGAGGGTCTGCCCTGTCCGGTCATCATGATGTCCGGCCATGGCACGGTGGAGACGGCGGTGGAGGCGACGCGCCTGGGGGCCTACGATTTCCTGGAGAAGCCGCTGTCGCTGGCCAAGCTGCTGCTGACCGTGGAGCGGGCGCTGGAGGTGGACAAGCTGCAGCAGGAGAATATCGGGCTGCGCCGTCACACCCAGCATGTGGTGGAGCCGACCGGCCGCAGCGCCGTGATCCAGCGCCTGCGGGAGCAGGTCAAGCGCATCGCCCAGCACGATACCTGGGTGCTGATCACCGGTGAACCCGGCTCGGGCCGCGAGACCTTTGCCCGTTATCTGCACTCCCAGAGCGTGCGCCGGGACCGGCCGTTCATCGATGTCGGCGTCTCCTCCATTGCCCGGGGCAATTCCGCCCGCGAGCTGTTTGGCAGCGAACAGGGGGGGCAGATCCACTACGGCGCCCTGGAGCAGGCGCGCGGTGGCACGCTGTTTCTGGACGAGGTGGCGGACATGGATATCGAGGCCCAGACCCAGTTGCTGGGAGCGCTGGATGGCGGGACTTTTCTCCGGGTCGGCGGTGCGGAGCCGGTGCAGATCGACGTGCGCATCATCGCCGCCACCCAGAAGAATCTGCAGGATGAGGTGCAGGCGGGCAATTTCCGCGAGGACCTGTTCTACCATCTCAATGTAGTGCCGCTGCACATCCCACCGCTGCGCGAGCATAGGGAGGATGTACCGGAGTTGCTGGCCTACTATGTGGACAGCTACGTGGCCCATGAAAAGCTGCCCTATCGCCGGTTTGATGTGCGGGCGCAGAATTTTCTGCGCAATCACAGCTGGCACGGCAATGTCCGGGAGTTGAAGAACCTGGTGCAGCGCCTGCTGATCCTGGGGGCCGGCGATGAGATCACCCAGGATGAGGTGGAGGCGGCGCTGGGCAGCGTCGGTCTGGCGCTGGAGAGCGGGGCGCGTTTCCCGGTCTCTTTTGACCAGCCCCTGCGCCAGGCGCGGGAGGCGTTCGAGAAGGCCTATCTTGAATACCAGCTGGAGAAACATGCCGGCAATGTCACCCAGATCGCCCAGGAGTCCGGTATGGAGCGGACCCATCTTTACCGGAAGCTGAAAACACTGGGCATTGATGTGAAGGACAAACGGTAATAAGCTCGCCGCTTTGCATCCACCGGCTACGCCGGCAGATCGTAGAAGGGTGGGCACACGCGACCTGCCCACCCTGCTAACTGTCGATGCGGCGGCGGATCGACTCAACCCGGAAAGTGACAGAAAGAAATAATGAAAATAATCATCCTAGGCGCTGGACAGGTGGGGACTTCGGTGGCCAACAACCTGGCGTCCGAGGCTAATGACATCACGGTGGTGGACCGGGATGCCGATCTGCTCCGGGACCTGCAGGACCGGCTCGACCTGGGCACCGTGCAGGGGCATGCGGCACACCCCGAGGTGCTGATGCGCGCCGGGGCCGAGGATGCCGACCTGATCCTCGCCGTCACCAACAGCGACGAGACCAACATGGTCGCCTGCCAGGTGGCCTACAGCCTGTTCCGCACCCCGACCAAGATTGCCCGGGTACGCGCCCTCGGTTTCACCAAGTATCCCCAGCTGTTCTCCCCCGAGGCGATGCCGATCGACGTGCTGATCAGCCCCGAGCAGCTGGTCACCGACTACATCATGCGCCTGATTGAAAACCCCGGCGCCCTGCAGGTGCTGGATTTCGCCGGTGGCCGGGTGCGGCTGGTGGCCGTGCGCGCCTATTACAGCGGGCCGCTGGTGGGCAACGAGCTGCGTACCCTGTACGAGCACATGCCCAATATCGAGGCGCGGGTAGCCGCCATCTACCGTCAGGGCCGTGCGATCCAGCCGGAAGGTGACACCATTATCGAGGCCGATGACGAGGTCTTTTTCATTGCCGCCAAGGAGAATATCCGGGCGGTGATGAGTGAGCTGCGGCGCCTTGACAAACCGTTCAAGCGGCTGATTTTCGCCGGTGGCGGCAATATCGGCATGCGTCTGGCACACGCCCTGGAGCGCGACTATCAGGTGAAGCTGATCGAACGCGACCGGCGGCGGGCGCAGAAGGTGGCCGAGGAGCTGCCCAAGACCATCGTGCTGCACGGCGATGTGGCCGACGAGGATCTGCTGATGGAGGAGAACATCGAGGGCACCGATGTGTTCTGTGCCGTCACCAACGATGACGAGGCCAACATTCTCTCCGCCATGCTGGCCAAGCGGCTGGGGGCGCGCAAGGTGATGGCTCTGATCAATCGCGCCGCCTATGTGGACCTGGTTCAGAGCGGGCCGATCGATATCGCCATTTCGCCCCAGCAGGCCACCATCGGCAGTCTGCTGACCCATGTGCGGCGCGGCGACGTGGTGATGGTCCACTCGCTGCGCCGTGGTGCCGCGGAGGCGATCGAGGCGGTGGCCCACGGCGACCCCAGCTCCTCCAAGGTGGTGGGGCGGGCGATCGAGGATATCAAGCTGCCCAAGGGGACCAATATCGGTGCCGTGGTACGCGGTGACGAGGTACTGATTGCGCATCATGATACGGTGATCGAGTCGGAGGATCATGTCATCCTGTTCCTGGTGGACAAACGGCAAATCCCGGAAGTGGAGCGCCTGTTCCAGGTGGGAATCACATTTTTATAAGGGGCGGGGCGGCCAGTGCCGGCGCCGGGTGAACTGATCGCCATGCAATTCAGTGCCATTCAACGCATACTCGGAATTCTGCTGATGGTGTTCAGCATCACCATGCTGCCGCCCTTGCTGGTGTCGCTCGGCTATGGCGACGGTGCCTATTCCGCGTTTCTGATCGCCTTCATTATCATCCTGATGGTGGGTGCGGTGTGCTGGATCATGGTGCCGGACCAGACCCGGGAGTTGCGGCTGCGGGACGGCTTCATGGTGGTGGTGATGTTCTGGACCGTGCTGGGGATCAGCGGCTCGTTGCCCTTCACCCTCGCGGTCGACCCCCACATGTCCCTCACCGATGCGGTGTTTGAATCCATATCGGGCCTGACCACCACCGGCTCCACGGTGATTATCGGTCTGGATGAGCTGCCGCCCTCGATCCTCTACTACCGCCAGCAACTGCAGTGGCTGGGTGGCATGGGTATCATCGTCCTCGCGGTGGCGGTGCTGCCGATGCTCGGCATCGGTGGGATGCAGCTCTATCGGGCCGAGACCCCGGGGCCGATGAAGGACACCAAGCTGACCCCGCGCATCACCGAGACCGCCAAGGCGCTCTGGTTCATCTACCTGGGTCTGACCCTTGCCTGCATCCTGGCCTACTGGGCGGCCGGCATGTCCCTGTTCGATGCCGTGGGCCACGCCTTTTCCACCATCGCCATCGGCGGCTTCTCCACCCATGACGCCAGCATGGGCTATTTCGACAGTACCCTGATCGAGATGGTCGCCGTGCTGTTTCTTTTGCTCTCCGGGGTCAACTTCGCGCTGCACTTCATCGCCATCAACCGGCGCAATCCGCGGGTCTATCTTGTCGACAGCGAGTTCCGCTTCTACCTGGCGGTACTGCTGTTTGTGGCCTTCGTGGTAATAGTCACCCTGTATACCACCGGAACATACCAGGACTGGGGGGAGGCATTCACCAAGGGGCTGTTTCAGGCGGTCTCCATCGGCACCACGGCGGGTTTCACCACGGCGGACTTTTCGCTCTGGCCGGGCTTTATCGCCATCGTCTTGCTGTTCACCAGCTTCATCGGCGGCTGTGCCGGCTCCACCGGCGGCGGCATCAAGGTGATCCGTTTCCTGCTGCTGATCAAGCAGGGGCTGCGGGAGATCACCCGGCTGATCCATCCCAGTGCGCAGATTCCCATCCGGGTCGGCAACAAGAGCATCACCCCGCGGGTAGTGGAGGCGGTGTGGGGCTTCTTTGCCCTCTACGTAGCCAGTTTCACCTTCATGTACCTGGCGCTGGCGCTCACCGGGCTGGATCTGATGACCTCCTTTTCGGCGGTCGCCGCCTCGATCAATAACCTGGGACCGGGACTCGCCTCGGTGGGACTCAACTATGCCGGCCTGAATGATCCGGCCAAATGGATCCTCTGTTTTGCTATGCTGTTGGGACGACTGGAGATCTTCACTCTGCTGGTGCTGTTGACACCGGCCTACTGGCGGAAGTAATAACCCCCCATGAGCCATACCCCGAACATCAATAAACCTGAACTTGTCCGGGCGCTGCAGCAGTTACTGCCCGCTGGGCTGATCCTGCATGAGCAGGAGGCGTTGCGTCCCTACGAGTGTGACGGACTCTCTGCCTATCGCCAACTGCCCCTGCTGGTGGTGCTGCCGGAAAACGCCGAGCAGGTACAACAGGTGATGCAGTGCTGTTACCGGCTCGGTGTGCCGGTAGTGGCGCGGGGCGCCGCCACCGGCCTCTCCGGTGGTGCCCTGCCGCTGGCCGACGGGGTGCTGATGAGTCTGGCCAAGCTGAACCGGATTCTGCATATCGATCCGCTCAACCGCACTGCCCGGGTACAGCCCGGGGTGCGCAACCTGGCCATCTCCGAGGCGGTGGCCTCCCAGGGGCTCTACTATGCCCCGGACCCCTCTTCCCAGATCGCCTGCACCATCGGCGGCAATGTGGCGGAGAACTCCGGCGGGGTGCACTGCCTCAAGTACGGGTTGACCGTGCACAATGTGCTGCAACTGAAGGTGGTGACGGCCGCAGGTGAACTGATCACCCTGGGTGCCGAGGCGCTGGATGCCCCGGGATATGATCTGCTGGCGCTGCTGATCGGCTCCGAAGGTATGCTCGGCATCGTGGTGGAGGTGTTGGTGAAACTGCTGCCGACGCCGGAGCGCGCCCAGGTGTTGCTGGCGGCCTTCGATGACGTCAGCAAGGCAGCCAATGCGGTGGGGGATGTGATCGCCGCCGGGATCATTCCGGCCGGCCTGGAGATGATGGACGGGCTGGCGATCCGCGCCGCCGAGGATTTTGTCCATGCCGGTTATCCGGTGGATGCCCAGGCGATCCTCCTGTGCGAGCTGGATGGTGCCAACGAGGAGGTCTCGGCCCACCTGGCCCGGGTGCGCCGGCAGCTGCTGGATTCCGGCGCCACCGAGGTGCGTACCGCGCGAGACGAAGAGGAGCGGACCCTGTTCTGGAAGGGACGCAAGTCGGCCTTCCCGGCGGTGGGGCGGATCTCACCGGATTATTACTGCATGGATGGCACGGTGCCGCGCAAGCGGCTGGCCGAGGTGCTGCTGGAGACCAGCCGGCTCTCCGAGCGCTACCAGTTGCCGGTGGCCAATGTGTTCCATGCCGGTGACGGCAACCTGCATCCGCTGATCCTGTACGATGCCAACCAGCCGGGCGAGCTGCAGCGGGCCGAGGATCTGGGCGCCGAAATCCTGGAGCTGTGCGTGCGGGTCGGGGGCACCATCACCGGCGAGCACGGGGTGGGGCATGAGAAGATCCATCAGATGTGTGTGCAGTTCAGCCCGGCTGAGCTGGCACAGTTTCACGCCGTAAAAAAGGCGTTTGATCCCCAGGGACTGCTCAATCCCGGTAAGGCGATCCCGCAGCCACGGCGCTGTTCCGAGTACAAGGCGTTGGGGGCTGATACCCTGACCGCACCCAGCGCCCGAGGGGCTTAGCATGACGATACCATCGGATGATAGCAGCCAGGCGTTGATCCAGGCCGTTACCGAGGCGGCTGATCGGCAGCAGCCGCTCCAGCTGTGCGGTTCCGGCAGCAAGGACTTCCTGGGGCGCCCGCCTTCCGGCACGCCGCTGGATCTCACCGGACACCGGGGTGTGATCAATTACGAACCGCGCGAACTGGTGATCACTGTCCGCACCGGCACCCGTCTGGCCGAATTGGAGACCCTGCTGGCCGCCGAGGGCCAGATGCTGCCTTTCGAACCGCCCCATTTCGGTCCTTCCGCCACCCTGGGAGGCACTGCCGCCTGCGGGCTGTCGGGTCCGCGCCGTCCCTATGCCGGCTCGCTGCGGGATTTCGTCCTGGGCGCCACCCTGATCAACGGCCGGGGGGAGCGGTTGCGCTTTGGCGGCGAGGTGATGAAGAATGTGGCCGGTTATGACCTGTCCCGCCTGATGGTGGGGGCCATGGGTACGCTTGGCGTGCTGCTGGATGTCAGCATGAAGGTGCTGCCGCTGTCCGAGGTTGAGCGCACCCTGGTGCAAGAGTGTGATGAGCTCCAGGCCATCGAGCGGATGAATCGGCTGGCCGGTACGCCATTGCCCCTCACCGCGGCGGCCTACGATGGGCTAAAGCTCTATCTGCGCCTCGCTGGATCTGAACAGGGCGTGGCTGCCGCGCAGGCCAGGGTGGGTGGTGAGCGCCTGCCGGACGGCGAGCGCTTCTGGTTTCGGGTACGCGAGCAGGAACACCCCTTCTTCGCGACCGAAATGCCGCTCTGGCGGCTCTCGGTCGCGCCCGGGTCGCCGCCACTGGCGCTGCCCGGCAAGCAGTTCATCGACTGGGGTGGTGCCCAGCGCTGGTTGATCAGTGATGAGCCAGCCGGGAGAATCCGGGAAGTCGCCCTGCAGATGGGTGGTCATGCCCAGCTGTTCCGGGGCGGGGATCGCGCAGGGGTGATCAATCAGCCGCTACCGAGTGCGCTGATGCAGCTGCATCAACAGTTAAAGCAGGCCTTTGATCCCCAGGGAATCTTCAATCCGGGCCGGCTCTATCCGGAGTTCTGATGCAAACCAATCTGCTGCCAACTTTTCTGAACACACCGCACGGCCAGGAGGCGGACGCCATCCTCAGAAGCTGCGTGCATTGTGGCTTCTGTACCGCCACCTGTCCCACCTATCAGTTGCTGGGGGATGAACTGGACGGTCCCCGGGGGCGTATCTACCTGATCAAGCAGGTGCTGGAGGGGCAGCGGGTCACCGAGCGCACGCAGCGTCACCTGGATCGCTGTCTCACCTGCCGCGCCTGCGAGACCACCTGCCCCTCCGGGGTGCGCTATGCGCGGCTGCTGGATATCGGCCGGGGCGTGGTGGAGCAGCAGGTGGGCCGTCCCCTGCTGGCCGGGGTGGTGCGCTGGGGGCTGCGCCAAGTGCTGCCCTATCCGAAACGTTTCGCCCTGGCGCTCGGGCTGGGACAGCTGTTTCGACCATTGCTGCCAGCTCGGCTGAAACAGAAGCTGCCCGCCAGGGCCGCCCCGTCAGTCCGGCCAGTCACAAAACATGCGCGAACCCTACTGGTGCTGGAGGGGTGCGCCCAGTCGGTGGCGACGCCCAATACCAACGCCGCCACGGCCCGGGTGCTGGACCGGCTGGGGATTTCGCTGATCTCGCCGGATGGCCAGGGCTGCTGCGGCGCGGTCAGCCAGCACCTCTCGGCGGAGGCCGAGGCGGCTGCGTTCATGCGCCGCAATATCGATGCCTGGTGGCCCCATATTGAATCCGGGATTGAGGGCATTCTGGTCACCGCCAGTGGTTGCGGCACTCAGGTCAAGGAGTATGGCGAGTTGTTGCAGCACGATCCGGCCTATGCCGCGAAGGCGCGGCGGGTCTCCGAGCTGGCCCGGGATCTGTGTGAGGTGCTGGAGACGGAAGCACTGGAGACGCTGCCGATTGCCGGGGCTGGCCGGCGAATCGCCTACCACTCCCCCTGTTCACTGCAGCACGGGCAACAACTGGCCGGCCGGGTCGAGGCGGTTCTGCTTCGTCTCGGCTTCGAGCTGACGCCGATAGTGGACAGCCATCTCTGTTGCGGCTCGGCCGGCACCTATTCGCTTCTGCAGCCGGCACTCTCGCAGCGGCTGCTGGACAACAAGCTAGCGGCGCTGGAGGCGGCCGGCCCGGAGTGTATTGTTTCCGCCAATGTGGGGTGTCAGCTGCATCTGCAGAGCCGTGCCCAGCGGCCGGTGAAGCACTGGATCGAGCTGCTGGATGAGGCGATGGCCTGATTCCGGGAGCGGACCGTATCCACTCAAATGGTGCCCATGGAGCCTCTGTATCTGAGCCATCCGGCCGCGGTTTTCTCCGTTCATGGTGGGGCTATGCCCGACAAGATGTCGCTGACAGGACTTCTTTTATTTGGGTGATACGCCTGGTGGGAGCTATCGGCGGAGCTGTTTAGTCGACCGGCCTGGTGGCATTCGACTGAAACAGCCGATGCAGCTTTTTGGCGCTGACCGGCTTGGCTTCGAAATGGCAGAGTGAGTGGTCGCACTCCTCCGCATTGAGATAGCCGCTGCTGAGGATGATCCGTATCGCCGGTTGAAGCCCCCGCAGTTGGTTGACCAACTCCATCCCGCAGCCATCCGGCAGATTGTAGTCCAGCAGCCCCAGGTCCACCTGTTCCGATCGGGCGGTCTCGATGGCGGCGGTGCAGCAGTCGGTGGCGGTGACCCGGTAGCCCAGCTCTTCAAACTCCCAGGTGAGCATCTGCCGCAGGGCGCGATTGTCTTCCACGATGAGCAGATGTTGTGGACGATTCATTCGGTTCAGGCCATTAAGGCTTGTTTCAGCTTGTTGCGTGCCCGGAACAGCCGGGTGCCGACACCCGCTGAGGTAATACCCAGTTTTTCAGCGATCTCTTTCTGAGAATAGCCGCCAATCACCTGATGCACCAGTGGCTCCCGGTACTCGGCCGGCAGTTCCTCTATTGCCCGGCGTAGCACGAAGGCCTCGGTGGATGTGTCGTAGTAGTTGTCATGCGACTGCAGTGTCTCCAGGGGGATGTCTGACTCCTGTAGCTGCCTGCGCTCAAAACGACGGGCATTTTCACGCCGCAGAATGGTGAACAGCCAGCCCTTGGCGGCCTTCGGGTTCTGCAGGTGGTGCAGTGACCTCCAGGCCCGCAGCAGGGTTTCCTGAACCAGGTCCTCGGCGGTGTGATGGTCGCCGGCGAGCCAGTGTGCATAACGCTGCAGATCCTGGGCGTAGCGGCGGGCCAGCTCATTGAAGCGACGGTTATTATCGTGGCCGGTTTCAGCAGGTGCTTCATTCCAATTCTGTAACAGGGTGAGATTGCTCATTGTTGTTTATCCTTGCTTGCTGTGTCAGTGGGTGTTTGCAAGGAGATAGGGCAGGAGCCGTGCCAAGATTATAACTAATTGATTAACAATGAATTAATAGAATTATTAGAATGAGTATTGTAATGAAGTGTTGTAACGAAACGTTAAACGTAACGAGCTGATGGGGGGCGGCGGGAGCGGGCAGGCACAGGGGCCTGCCCCTACAAGAACCAGGGATCAGGGGAGGGTCAGGTCGTACTTCTTGATCTTGCGATCCAGGGCGGGGCGGGAGATGCCCAGTATCGCGCAGCTGTTCCCCTTGTGTCCCCCGGTATGGTTCAGCACCCGCTGGATATGCTCGGCCTCGACCTGATCCAGCGTCCGCTCCACCGGGCCATTCACCGGGCCATTGCCGGACGGGCCGGTTTTGGCTTGGGGGTTGCTGCTCTCCTGCTGCCGAAACAGCAACAGATCAGGTGTCAGGACATTGCCTCGGGCATGCACCAGCGCCTGGGTCAGCAGATTCTCCAGTTCCCGCACATTACCGGGCCAGTCGTAATCCCTGAGTGCCGCTAGGGTGGCGCCGGTGAGTTGGGCAGCCGGTTTATGGATCTTGCGGGCGATGCGTGCCACCAGCGCCTCGGCCAGCAGCGGTATATCCTCCAGCCGCTCGCGCAGCGGCGGCAGATGGATGGAGATCACCCTCAGGCGATAGGCCAGATCCTCGCGGAAGCGGTCGTTGCCGGCCTCGGCAAACAGGTCCCGGTGAGTGGCGGCGATAATACGGGCACTGGAGCGGATCTGCTGACTGCCGCCGACCCGCTCAAAGGTCTGCTCCTGCAGTACCCGCAGCAGTTTTGCCTGCAATGACGGGGCGAGTTCCCCGATCTCGTCCAGAAACAGGGTGCCGTCCTGGGCCAGTTCAAATTTTCCCTGCCTGCGTTCATTGGCCCCGGTGAAGGCGCCCTTCTCGTGCCCGAACAGCTCGCTCTCCAGCAGGGTGTCGACAATGGCGGCGCAGTTGATCGCCACAAAGGGGCCTGTTACTCCGGAGTGGTTGTGGATCAGCCGTGCAACCACCTCCTTGCCGGTACCGGATTCACCGGTGATCAGCACCGTGGCATTGCTGCCGGCGCTGAGGGCAATCTCTTTGCTGACCTGGAGCATCGCCTCGCCACGGCCGATCAGGTCATGGTCTGTTTTGGGTTCCGCGTCACTGGCCTGCAGCGCCTTGACCTCGCGCGACAGGCGCTGGTTCTCCAGCACCCGCTCCACCACATGCTGCAGTTCGCCGAGTTTGATCGGCTTGTGAATGAAATCGGCGGCCCCCAGCTTGATCGCCTCGATGGCCAGCTCCAGGTCGTGCTGGCCGGTCATCATGATCACACTCTGGTTCAGCGACTCTTCCCCGATCCGGCGCAGTAGATCGATGCCCTTGCCGTCTGGCAACTGCTGATCCAGCAGCAGGAGGTCATAGGCGCAGGCCCTGATCCTGCCGAGTCCAGTGTCGCAACGATCGGTCCCCTCCACCAGAAAGCCCTGCTCCTCGAAGTGGAGTTGCAGCATCTGGTTCAGCGAGGCGTCGTCCTCGATGATCAGCAGTCGGGTGGTCATGGATTAGCGAGTGCCTCCTGGCGCCTAGCATAGCGTAAACAGGCGGTGGCGATCTGGTACCTATGGGCCATTAGTTCGGGGTAGCCGGTAAAGGGCATAGCCAAGTGCGGTCCAGCCGGCCAGCAGGGAGAGGCCGCCAAACGGCGTAATGGCGCCGAGCATTGTGATCCCGGTAACCGCCATCAGGTAGAGACTGCCGGAGAACAGCAGTATGCCCAGCAGCATCAGCCAGCCGGCACGCTTTATCCAGCGGGCGTCCGGCAACTGGATGCTGAGCAGGCCAATCGCCAGCATGGCCAGTGTGTGCAGACTCTGGTATTGAATCCCGGTCTGCCAGACGGTCAGCATGTCACTGGTCAGGGTGTTGCGTAGCGCATGGGCGCCAAAGGCCCCCAGGGCAACCGTAACAAAGCCACTGATGGCGGCGCAGAGCAGCAGGCGGCGGCTTGCGGTGACGGCGTTCAATGGGCCTGCTTCCGGCCCAGTTCGCTGAGGATGTCGAGGAGCAGCTGGCGGGTCTGCTCATTCATCCCCCTGCACAGTTTGTCCGCGTCCCGTTCGCCGTTGATCAGGGGGCGGATCACTGCCGCCAGCCGGGCCATGGGGCCACCAGCACGGCTCATCTGCTCGGCCATGTTGGAGATCAGGGTCAGGGCCTCCACGTTGCCGCTGGCGGCGGCCTGAATCATCCCGGCCAGGCCGGGCGCCGCCAGGGTCGGTTCGGGGCGGGCGCTGGGATCGGGCAGGCTGGTCGGATCCTGCAGGCCGCGCAGGATCGCCTCGGCGATCACCCGGTCCTCTTCGTCCAGTCCGCGCAGGGTGCGGATGTCGCGCTGACCGTCGGCGATTTGCCGTACGGCCCGCACCAGGGCACTCCAGCCGCTGGCTTCGGCCTGCTGCAACAGCGACTCCAGTGTGGCCCGGTTATGGGGTTGCTGGGCGAACTGCACCACCTGACAGATAAAGGGCGCGTGCAGGGTGATGATCTGTTGCTGTTTTGGGGGTAGATTTTTCATGGCAGACAGTGTGTTAAATGGACCTCCCCACCATAACCGAGGCGCGGGCGGGAGGGAAGTCCGACTGCAGTCGGGACGTGTCATCAGCTGCTTATCCAGCGAATAAACAGGGTTTATGCACCGCCCAAAACTATTGTTTGGCACTTTTATTAGCAAATCTTTATGTTGTCACTCCTGATTTCTGGAATGCTCCGCTGAATGTTGCTTCTCTGTTCGTCTTGCAGGGTTATCGAGAGAGTTACCAGAGCATAAATCTACAGGATCGGCGGCCTGACGAAGGCCGCGCTCTTCAGGGATAACACAGATCTGAGATTCTTCCCGGCAAGCCGGGTATCGACTCGAGAAAGCGCCATCGAAGTGTGGTGGTGATTTTAACACTGCAGTGAAACTAGGAGAAAAAGTACCATGCCTACATTTGTGCGTACTGATAAGTGTGATGGCTGCAAGGGTCAGGACAAGACCGCTTGCATGTACATCTGCCCGCATAACCTGATGAAACTGGACATGGACGGTTCCTTGACCGGTCATGCCATGAAGTCGTTCAACCAGGAGCCTGATCAGTGCTGGGAGTGCTACTCCTGCATCAAGATCTGCCCGCAGCAGGCCATCGAAGCGCGTCCCTACGCCGATATCGTACCGCTGGGTGCATCCGTTCAGCCGCTGCGTGGTACCGATTCCATCATGTGGACCATCAAGTTCCGCAACGGCACCATGAAACGCTTCAAGTTCCCCATCCGCACCACCCCGGAAGGCTCTATCGATCCTTACGGTGGCAAGCCAGAGGCTGATATTTCCAAGATTGCCGAGTCCGGTTTCTTCGTTCAGAACAATGGTTATCGCGTTGGCGACCCCAGCGAGCTGATCAAGAAGTAAGCTGCGGCAAAGCCCAACTGTATTTGTAAAGTTTTCAGAATAAAGAGGAAATTCAAATGGCTGGTGAATTCGGAAATCCTGAAGTCATCGAGGAAGAGGTAGACATCCTCATTATCGGTGGTGGTATGGGCGCCTGTGGTGCAGCTTATGAGATCGGCCCCTGGGTCGACGCTGCCAAGAAGCAGGGCGTGGATATCAAAGTCAAACTGGTCGACAAGGCCGCCATGGACCGTTCCGGTGCCGTGGCCCAGGGTCTGTCCGCTATCAACACCTACATCGGTTCCGAGCAGGACCCGGCGGATTACGCCCGCATGGTCTCCAACGACCTGATGGGTATCACCCGTGACGATCTGACCTACGATCTGGGCCGCCACGTGGACGAGTCTGTGCACCTGTTCGAGGAGTGGGGTCTGCCGATCTGGAAGACCGACGAGAACGGTGAGCGCTTTGACGGCTCCAAGGGCATGACCCCGCTGAAGGATGGCGGCAAGCCGGTCCGCTCCGGTAAGTGGCAGATCATGATCAACGGCGAATCCTACAAATGGATCGTTGCCGAGGCGGCCAAGAAGGCCCTGGGTATCGAAAACATCCAGGAGCGCGTCTTTATCGTCAAGCTGGTCAACGACAAGAACGACAAGAACCGCGTTGCCGGTGCGGTCGGTTTCTCCGTACGTGACCACAAGCTGTTCGTATACAAGTTCAAGGCCTGCCTGCTGGTGGCCGGTGGTTGTGTCAACATCTTCCGTCCCCGTTCAGTGGGTGAGGGTCAGGGTCGTGCCTGGTATCCCGTATGGAATGCCGGTTCCACCTACGCCATGGCCGCAGAGGCCGGCGCCGAGCTGACCCTGATGGAAAACCGCTTCGTACCGACCCGTTTCAAAGACGGTTACGGTCCGGTGGGTGCCTGGTTCCTGCTGTTCAAATCCAAGGCCACCAACGCCTTCGGTGAAGTCTACATGGACCGCAACAAGGAGATGCTGGACGACTATCCTCCTTATGGCCAGGCGGCTGTTCCCGCTTCCTGTCTGCGTAACCACCTGATGCTCAAAGAGATGCGTGAAGGTCGTGGTCCGATCTGGATGGACACCGTCACCGCACTCGCCAACCTGCGTGAGACCCTGACCCCGCGCGAGGTCAAGCATCTCGAAGCAGAGGCCTGGGAAGACTTCCTGGATATGTGTATCGGCCAGTGTGGTATCTGGGCCGGTGAGAACATCGAGCCGGAGAAGAAAAACTCCGAGCTGATGCCGACCGAACCGTACCTGCTGGGTTCACACTCCGGCTGCTGCGGCATCTGGGTATCCGGTCCTACCGATGTCGGCGCGCCGACTGACGAGGCCATGGACGGTGTGCCTGCGCATCTGCCGAAGGGCTGGAACTGGGGCTATCGTGGCATGACCACTGTACAGGGTCTGTTCACCGCCGCTGACGGCGTGGGCGCATCCGGTCACAAGTTCTCCTCCGGTTCACACGCCGAGGGTCGCATGTGCGCCAAGTCCATGGTGCAGTTCGTCATGGACAACAAGGACCACACCCCGGAGCTGGATACCAGCGTTGAGGATCTGGTGACCGAGATCTATCGTCCGGTGCGTAACTTCCTGGAATTCAAGGATTACACCACCGCGATCGACGTCAACCCCAACTACATCACTCCACGTATGCTGCAGTTCCGTCTGCAGAAGATCATGGATGAGTACGTTGCCGGTGTGGCCACCTACTACACCACCAATGAGCACATGCTGGATCTTGCTGAAGCCAAGCTGGGTATGCTGAAGGAAGACTCCCTGAAGATGCGTGCGAAAGATCTGCACGAACTGCTTCGCGCCTGGGAGAACTACCACCGCATCCTGACGGCTGAAGCGCACATGAAACACATTCAGTTCCGTGAGGAGTCCCGTTATCCCGGTTTCTACTACCGCATGGATAAGAACTTCGTGGACGAGGAGAACTGGAAATGCTTCGTGAACTCTGTCTATGACAAAGAGACCAAGCAGTGGACCTGTTTCAAGCGTGCACACGTTGATCTGGTCGACAAGTCCAAGCTGTTCAAATAAGCCTTATTTGACAGCCTGATGGCAAGGAAGTCCGGGTGTCGCAAGGCGCCCGGACTTTTTCGTTTGCCCGGTGAGTTGTTTCACCCCGTTATCTGCGGGTGAAACGGATATGGTGCATGGCATTCCTGGAATGCACCGGTAGGAGCGGCGCCGCGCCGCGATTTCGGCCCGGGGGCGGGCCTCCTGCAGGTCCGATCGTTGCAACGATTGGGTTTCCGGGTCTTTCCCGAATAGCAGAACACCAAGCCAATGGTTTAGTATTACCGGAGAAATCAGGACGCGCCGGCCCGAATTGACCTCCGTCGGTGGATTTCTTGTCCTTAAATGATTTACACGCTGCACACCGAGGCTCCCATGAGCGAAAAATTCGACATCCCGTTTCAAAGTAATGTAGTGCCCAGCATGCTGGACCTGGGCTCCACCATCCAGTTCAAATGCCACAAGGGAATCTCCTGCTTCAACGCCTGTTGCCGCAATGCCGACATTACCCTGACACCCTACGACATCATCCGCCTGAAACAGCACCTGGGTAAAATCAGTACCGAGTTTCTCAAGGAACACACCGTGCCGTTCCAGATGGATCAGGACGGCCTGCCCGGTGTCAAGTTGCGCACCGATAACGACGGTGCCTGCCTGTTCATGACCGACGCAGGCTGCAGCGTCTACAAAGATCGCCCCACCGCCTGCCGTTACTACCCGCTGGGCAACATGATCCGCCTGGATACCGGTGCCAAGACCGAACGTGTCGACTACGTGCTGATCAAAGAGGATCACTGCAAGGGCCACGAAGAGGATCGGAAACTGACGGTACAGGAGTACCTGATCGAACAGGAGACCGCCCAGTACGACGAGATGAACCGGGAGTGGCAGCAACTGATGCTGATGAAACGCTCTGGTGGGCCCAGTGTCGGCAAACCGCCCGAGGCGACCCTGCAGATGTACTTCATGTGCTCCTTCGATATGGAGCGTTTCCGCCGTTTTGTCATGAGCGACAACTTCAAGGCCACCTACGACCTGGAAGATTCACTCTATGAGGTGCTGGCAAAGGAGGACATTTCCCTGATGCAGTTCGGCACCCGGCTGATGAAGCAGGTGTTCTTTGGGCTGCGTACCATCCCCGAAAAGAACGGCGTCTGGGAGAAGCGCAAGGACGAGCGCCAGGAAGTGTGGGAAGCGCGTCGCCAGGCCGAGATCCAGCGCCAGCAACAGACGGAAGACCAGCGCTACAGCGGTGACAATGACTGAATACCCGTCGTAAAAAATTGTAACTGTAGGGGCAGGCCCCGTGCCTGCCCTGATCCCATCGATAAAACAAATACAAAGAGCCCCACAGGTGGAATTTATTCTGTCTGCACACCACTCGGCATTATCTTGGTCTCTGTAAAAGCCCGCATTACTGAACCTGGAGAAAGGCGTGTTACCCGGTTTTCTCCGTCACCTAAAATCAATCGAGTCTGATCCCATCGATACCTAAAAAGGAACGGCGTTCTGTCAAAATATTTTACGTATAGCCGTTCACGTCTTAATCATTTCTATGATTGAGAGATAAAATTATCAGAAAAATCAATGAAATAATATTTAAGGCCCAGATATTGCTGTCCTATTAAAACCTGTGTTTTTTTCGGGTTAAACGGCTGACACCTCGCGCGGTTATTTGGTGGCCATTAAGGCGTTTTTATCTTTAACGATATGCAAAATTAAGGGGTTTGCAATGACAATGAAAACAACGCGACTTCTCTGTATTTCACTGGCGGCTGCCGGAATCAGTCTGGCATCCCCGACCGTAAGCGCATTGACCATTGGTCATTTTGATGGCTCACGTGAGCAATGGGGCTTTGTAGGTAACAACTATCTCTCTTCGGCCAGGCAGTGGCTGGTGGATAATGGCCATACCCTGGTCTCAACCAACAACGCGGATGCAGCCTTCCTCTCTACTGTGGATGCTTTCTATACCGGGTTGATCGGCAGTGTCTCCGCCGCGGAAATCAGTGCCATGCAGGACTTTGTGGACATCGAAGGTGGGTTCCTGTTTATTCAGCAGGACCACAGCAGTGGCACGTGGCATGCTCCATCCAACCAGATCCTGAACAATTGGGGCATTGCCAACACGGCAGGGACCTTCAGTAATGATCTCGGGCACTACACCGTGGGCAGCTCCAGTTGGGTCACGGACCCGAATGTGGTGGCGGGCTTTAGCGGCTCAGCGCACAGTACCATCGATATCGCGCCTGTCGGATTTGAGGTTCTCGCTCGGGATGATCTGGACCGGATCATCATGGGGGTATTCGATGCCGGTGCGGGGCGTTCCAGTGATGTTTTTGTCGCTACCGATATCGATTTCTGGAGTGATGGTTTTGGCTGGAGTGATGTGCGCAACCGGAACCTTTGGGAAAATATCTGGACTTCTGCATCGGTGCAGATCGACCCGCCCGATGAGAATGGAGAAGTGCCGGAGCCGGCCAGTATCGCCCTGATCGGTATGGGATTGGGTCTGCTGGGGTTTGCGCGCCGCAGACGCTATTCATAATCACGCGATAGCAACCAATAAAGGCGGCGCCCAGGAGGCGCCGTCTTTATTGGTAGTCAAGCCCGGTAGGGTGATGGGCACGCCTTACATGCCCGCGCTGCCATTGATGGAAGTACACATAGGTCTTGTAAAATCCATTCTCTGGCGAATCTGTGTTTGGTCAGGTTGTGGTGTTACCAGCGTGGGCACAAACAGCGTGCCCACCCTACCGTACTGTTCAGACAGTAATGGTCCATGCAAAAAAACAGACGGCCCTCAAATGAGGGCCGAAAATTTTATAATTGTATGGATTGCTTTTTAGTGGAACTTATTTACCGGCTATCTCTTCCAGTGACTTGGCGCGGATGATCTGGCCGTCCAGTGCGGAATCCTTGCTGTTGCGGCCAAAGGCGACATTCATCAACTGGCTGTAGTAGACCACCGGCATGTTGAACTTGCTGCCGAAGCGGGCATTGATCTGGTCCTGGTAGATCTCCACGTTGGCCTGGCACAGTGGGCAGGGGGTGGCGATCAGGTCGGCGCCATGATCGTAGGCCGCCTCGATAATACCGTGGATCATCTCCTGGGACTTCTCCGGTTCGGAGAAGGCCAGGGCGCCGCCGCAGCACTGCACCTTTTTCTCGTAGGTGGGGATGGAGTCGGCACCCACGCTTTCGATCAGGTGGTCCAGGTAGACCGGGTTTTCGAACGACTCCTCGGCAATGCCGAACGGGCGGTTGGTCTGGCAGCCGACATAGCTGGCGATCTTCAATCCCTCCAGCGGTTTCTTCACCTTCGCCTTGATCGCCTCGAAACCGATATCCTCCACCAGTACTTCCACCATGTGGCGTACCGGGGTCTGGTTGTTCAGCTTCAGGTTGATCTCGTTCAGCGCGGTGTTGGCATCACGGAACATGTCGGCATCTTCATGCAGACGCTCTTTCGCCTCGCGGGTAGAGAGCCAGCAGGCGGCGCAGGTGGCGATGATCTCCTGGCCGGGGTTGTGCTGCTCGGAGAGGGCGATGTTGCGCGCCGACAGGGTCAGGCGCGGCAGTTCACCGCCGCCGCCGTAACCGATGGAGGCGCCGCAGCAGTTCCAGTCCGGGATCTCGTTGAGCTGGATATCCAGCTCGTCGCACATGGTCTGGGTGGCGCGCATCATGTTGGATGATGAGGCCCCTGTCTGTGAGGAGCATCCCGGGTAGTATGAGACTTCTTTCTTAGCCATCTTGGTCGGTCCTCACTTAGCTGTTGCCCTGGATTTTGGCATCTTCGATCTCCTGGGCCTTCTTGATCATCTTCTGCAGACCGCTGGTGTCCTTGATGCTGTGGCCGCCAAAGAACTCCATGGCGTTCATGCGCTTGGCCTTCATCATGTTCTGCCCCAACTGCTTATTGGCCAGCGCATTTTTGATGCCTTGGCCGAAGCCGTCTTTGAAGTACAGGGAGAGGCCCAGCTTCAGCTCGTTGACCCGCCCCTTCTTCATCAGGTTGTCCCAGAAGATCTGCGAGAACTGCTGGGTCGGCTGGTTTTTCGGCACCAGGCCGAGGCGTTTGGCGTAGTGCGCCAGGCCGTGCATGATGTGGGTGATGGGCAGGCCGCGCGGGCAGCGTGCGATACAGTTGTAGCAGGAGGTGCACATCCACATGGAGTCGGATGAGAGCACGGCCTCACGTTTGCCGGCGCGGATCATCATAAACAGCTTCTGCGGGGTGTGCTCCCAGGCGTTGCCCAGCGGGCAGGAGCCGGCGCAGACGCCGCACTGCATGCACATCTTGACCCATTCGCCCTCTTCGACGTTGGCTTCAACCTCCCTGAGGAAGCTGCTGCGGTACCTTTCGGCCATTGCGGTATTCAAATCGCTCATATCCGTATCCCCTAGAACTTGAACGGACTCAGGCCGATCTTCTCGACCGTCTCAGCCATATCGTTGATCAGTTTGGGCGCACGTTCGATATCGGTGATCGCGACCTCGTAGACCACGACACGCTCCGGCTCCAGATTGAGGGAGGAGAGGGTATCTCCCACCTTGCCCATGCGCTCATGGGCCATGGCCGATCCGCGCACGAAGTGACACTGGTAGTCGTCGCCCTTGGCGCAACCCATCAGCACGATGCCGTCATAGCCGCTGTTCAGGGAGTCGGTGATCCAGGAGAGACTGACCGAGCCGAGGCAGCGTACCGGGATGACGCGGGCCCAGGGGTTGATCTCCACGCCGTTCATGCCGGCCTGATCGAGTGCCGGGTAGGCGTCGTTCTCGCACGCCAGCACCAGGATGCGCGGTTTTTCGTCAAACTCTTCCGGTACATCGACATTTTTGATCTGCTGATTGACGGTCTCAACCGAGTAGTTCTCGAACGAGATCACGCGCACCGGGCAGGCGCCCATGCAGGTGCCGCAGCGGCGGCAACGTGACTCGTTGAACATTGGATAGCCCTTCTCGTCCTCGTTGATGGCGCCGAACGGACACTCCACGGTGCAGCGCTTGCACTGGGTGCAGCCATCCATGCGGAAGCTGGGGAAGGAGAGGTCACCGGCACGCGGATGGGCCGCCATGCCCTTGCCGGCATTCTCGGCGGCCTGGATCGCCTTCATGGCGGCACCGGCCGCGTCATCCTGGGCCTGGCGCATATCCATCGGACGGCGCAGCGGCCCGGCCGCGTAGATGCCGGTACGACGGGTCTCGTAAGGGAAGCAGATGAAGTGGGAATCGGTAAAACCGTTCTTCAGATGCGGCAGATCGGTACCCTGGCGATAGTCCAGGTTGAGGATCGAATCGACCGTCACGGTCGGCGCCTTGGGTGCCTCGACAGCAGCATCCGCCTCCTCGTCAATCACCATCGGCACCGCGTAGGGATCGGGGCCGGAGTTGGGGATCATGCCCACATCCAGCACCACCAGGTCGGCCTGCATGCTGGTCGCCTCATCCAGGATCAGATCCTGGAATTTCACCTCGATACTGTCACCGGGAACCACTTCGCTGACCTGGCCCTTGGAGAAGGTAATCATCCTCTCCTGACCGGCGCGATAGAAATCCTCACCGGCGGCACCGGGGGTGCGCAGGTTGTTGAACAGAATGGTGGTGTCGCAATCGCCGTTCCGGTCCTTGAAGTACATCGCCTGCTTGATGGCGATCAGGTCACCGATACCGGAGTGGTAGGGGAGTTGGCCCTCTTCGGTGGAGCTCTGACCGACATTCTGTACAAAGGCGACCGCCTTGACCTCTTTGCCGTCGGACGGACGCTTGATCGGTCCGCCGTTGGCATCCTTGACCAGCCGCTCCAGCTCGGCATTGGTGACGATGTCCGGACTTTTGCTGTAGCCGTATTGCGGCAGATTCGAGGGATCGTACAGCTTGAAACCGGTCGCCTGGATGATGGCGCCAAAGGTCTCGCTGTTGACGGCGCCCGACTCGGTGGCGATATCCACGCTGAAGCGGCCGGGTGCACCGGCGGTCCTGGCGATGGTGCTGTTGAGGTGCACGGTGATCAGGTCATTGGCCTCGATCGCCGCAATCATCTCGGCGACGCCGGTGTCCCGTGGCTCTTTATAGGGCGAGCGGGTGGGGATCGCCTTGCTGTAGCCGGCCGCCTGGCCGCCCAGGGCGCCCTGTTTCTCGACGATGTGCACCGGATAACCGGCCGCGGCCGATTCCAGTGCAGCGCTCATACCGGTGATGCCACCGCCGACCACCAGGATGGTCTTGTTCAGGGTCTGCTCACCCGAGGCTTTGGGCATTTTCATGGAGCGCAGTTCGGCGCAGGCCATGCGGATGTAGTCATCCGCCATCTCCTGGGTGGTCTCCTGGTGTTCCGGCGCATCCGGACGCACCCAGATGACACCCTCGCGCAGATTGGCGCGGGTCATGGCGACTTCGGTGAAGTTGAACGCCTCCACCTTGGCGCGGCGTGAGCAGGCGGCGATCATGATGTGGGTGGCGCCCTCACTGCTGATATCGTCACGAATCAGCTGCACGCCCTCGCTGCTGCAGAGCATCTCATGCTGTTTACAGGACTGCATCTTCCCTTCACGGGTGGCAATCATCTCCAGCTGACTGGAATCCAGCCGCTCACCGATTCCGCAGCCTGTGCAGATATAACCGGCAAATTTCTTTTCGTCAGACACGTTGTTAACCCTCCGTTCCGGCGACTCGATTGACTACCTGGATGGCGCGCAGAGCGGCGCCCGTGGCCTGCTGGACGGCGCGGTTCACATCCAGGGCATCGGAAGAGCAACCAGCGGCGAAGATGCCGCCGTTTTCCGTGGCCGGCTCGATGAAGCCCTCTTCGTTGATCACGATATCCACCGGGAAGCTCGCTTTGTCCACGCTGGGCTGCATGCCCACCGCCAGCACCACCAGGTCATGCTCGTTGGCATAACGGTGATAGCCCTCGGTATCCACCCCGTTCAGTACCGGATTGCTGTTTTCCCGGTTCTGGGTGATCGAGGCGACCTTGGATTTGATGAAGGAGACATTGGGATTCTCCTGCACCGTCTGGTAGAAATCCTCAAACCGGTCGATGGCGCGGATGTCGATGTAATAGATGGTGGATTTGCCCTCGTCGCCCAGCGCCTCCTGCACATAGTGGGTCTGCTTCAGGGTGGCCATGCAGCAGATGCGCGAGCAGTGCAGCAGGTGGTTCTTGTCACGGGAACCGGCGCACTGGATAAAGGCGATGTTCTTGGCCACCGCGCCATCGGACGGACGGATGATCTTGCCGCCGGTCGGCCCGTTGGGATCGGCCATGCGCTCGAACTCCACATTGGTGATGACGTTCTGGAAGCGGTCGTAGCCATAGGGCTGGATCTTGTTGGCATCGTACGGTTGCCAGCCGGTGGCCCAGACCACGGCGCCGGCCTTGAAGGATACGGTCTCTTCCTGCATATCGAGATCGATAGCGTTCACCTTGCAGGCGGCCCTGGCCTTCTCCGCCTCGTCGCTGCCGAGAATGGCCGGATCGATGACATAGCGCTGGGGATGGGCCATGCGGTGCGGCAGGTAGGCGCCCTTGCGCTTGCCCAGGCCGTAGTTGTACTCATCGTCAAACTCGGCACTGACCGCCCTGGCGCAGTCGCCGCAGCCGGTGCAGTTGTCATTCACATAACGGGGGCTGATCTTTACGCTGGCGGTGTAGTTGCCCGCTTCGCCCTGAATGTCGGTCACCTCGGCCATGGTGAGGATGGTCAGGTTCGGGTTCATCTTGGCCCGGCGCTGATTGATCTCCAGTCCGCAGGTGGGATAGCAGAGTTTGGGGAAATATTTGTACAGCTGGGTGACACGGCCACCAACATAGGGACGCTTTTCAACCAGAACGACCTGCTTTCCGGTTTCGGCGGCTTCCAGGGCAGCGGTGAGTCCGCTGATACCACCACCGACCACCAGGATGGTCTGATTGGTTGCAATTACTTCCGTCATGGATTTTCCTCCGTCGCGGAAAGGGTTCAATCGATAAGCTGGGCTGAAAGGAATCCGGCCGAATGCTGTCAGTCACCATTCAGGGCACGTGAAAACCCATAATTTTAGAATTTGGTAAGATACTCTTCTTATCGCGATCCCGCCAGATCAAACGGCCGATCAGACAATCGAAATTTCCGATGTGTCCATAGGAACCATATATGGAAGTCGTGCGGGGTGCCGATGACGTTTGCTGGCGTGAACCGGACTATACTTTAAAGCGTGAAGGAGTGGATCAGCTATACAGGCAGGGGCCGATCGGCAAGGTCGAAAATGCCAGGGCGCACGAATGCATAACACGGCCTTGTGTGGTGAAGTGAAAGTGCCGTATTGTCCATAAATCCGGCAGCACGCAGAGATCGATAAGAACAAAACATCAAGGAGAGCGGCAGTGATCAATAGCAACAATCCCTATCTCCTGCCCAAGCGGGTCCCGTTGGCCAGTGGTGATGATACCTTTGAGCCAAAACACTTCAGGCAACTGATTGAGCAGTTGCCGGTCGGCAATATCGGACAGGTCTCCCAGAACGTCCATCATCTGTTGCAGAAGATGAACCTGTCCGTGATACCTGTATCTAGTCGGCTGAGCAATCTTGAGGCAATCCTGAAGCCGCTGATGGTGGCGCTGGATGCGTTGACCCAGGGTTTTGCCAGAGAGCCGCTGCCGCTCAAGAAACGGGCCGCGGTGATGTCTGGAATGTACGAGAGCCTCTGTATTCTGGCCATCCAGGGATACAAGGTGGTTCTCGACCAGTATCATCATGAAACCTTTACCGGACAGTTTCTACACCGGTCAAATCGTGTCACGGCCCTGCACCGGGTGCTCTATTTTCTCGGTCGGAGCCTGCTGCATGCCTACCGGCTTTATCGACCGGCACCCCGGCACATTTGGTTGGAGATTCACGGCATTCACCGCTATGCGTTTGACCAGAAACTGGCCGACCGTCCTGTGGAGAATGAAGACCAGAGCCGATACAGGCAGTCATCGGTGAATGATCTTTATAAGCAGATTCTGTTGCTCTCATTGGCGGGACCGTACCGCTTGATGCAGGGTGAAGTGGTAAGGGTCTATCAGGCGCTGTTGCGTTTTGCCCCGAAAACCCGGCTGCTGAATCTGGGAAGCGCCAGTGGCGATGCCGGTCCCTTCATGGTGGATATCGGTATCGATGAGGCACCGCGTTTCATGGGAGCCGAACGAGACCGTCAGGTATTGCGTGGCTGGGTGCTTGATACCAGTGGGATGGCGCTGCTACTGGCCGACGAGCTCGAGGCGACAGCGGTCCAGCATGGCGCCATGCGACCTCAGGATACGCCGGACAAGCTTGCGCCGGATCTGTTGGCGCGCTTGATGCTGAGCTGGGGCATTGGTTCCCGGCGGGTTGCCGAGCGGGATGATGCCCAGGGTGAAGTATTCCTGCTCTGCGGCCTGCAGGCGATCTATGCGGATCTGGGGGGGGCGGACATGCCGGACGCCGGCACCCGGCAGGTGGCGTTCAATACGGCCCGGCCGGGTGACAGGCGACAGAAGCCCGAACCCGTAACCGGCATACCGCGTGCCCTGCTGGAGGCGGATGAGTATGTGGTACAGGAGGATCCGCAATTGCAGAGCATCCGGCGATGGATTGCCGACAACAATGCACCCGCGATGCAAAAAGCCGCGCCCGTGTCCCAGCCGACGACCGGCGATGAGCCAGCGGTTGCCTGCCCGCCGGTTGCCCACCTTTGCCCGGTCTACAACGAGAGCAGCAACGGCTATCACCTGGGATGGAGTGCGAACGGGGATGCCTCTATCAGTGTCGGTGAATTGGTGGCGGTTACCCATCAGGATGCCGAGGGCAGGGAAACGGTGCGTCTGGGCGTGATTCGCTGGATGCGTATCGAGCGCCCGGATGTGATCGATTTCGGTGTTGAGCTGATCGCGGGTGATGCCCAGCCGGTGATCTTTTTTCGCCAATGGGGGCGGAACCGGCAGGAGGGGTACGGTCCCGGCCTGTTGTTGCAGCGGCCAAATGAGCAGCTGACCATCATCACCGCCCCGTTCTACTCGGAACAGGGAGAGCGCACCTGGCTGATCTCCCGGGGTGACAAAAAACCGATTCTGCTGATCCGGGAGATTGAGGCAACCGCCTCCTTCATTCAGTTTTACTTCGATGATCCTTCCCGCTCCACGGAAGAGCAGAGGGATGAGACAACAATGGACGAGACCGATTTCGAACAGCTCTGGACCAGTCTCTGATCGGCTCCTGCCGGACAGGACTTTTCCCTGCGGCGGTCTCTGGCAGGCCCGGCCCAGTGTTGAACTCCTGTGTGTTACGCAATGTCTGCAGAGAAGACGATTCATTGCGGTGATTGCAGAGATTGTAGAGGATGAGATGAACCACGAGCGGGGCACGGCAGTTGGCGGTATCGGCAGATGGATGATGATTCTCTCCTGGGCATTACTGCTGGTGCTGCTGTCATTTCTGTTTAATGACATCCTTGAAAAGCAGAACAACCCCAATCAGGAGCCACTGACGCTGCAGGATGCCCAGGGCGCATCCCAGGTTGTACTGCAACGCAATCGGGCCGGCCACTATGTCGCCAATGGCCGCATCAACGGTCAGCCGGTGCTGTTCCTGCTGGATACAGGGGCAACCGATGTGGCCATTTCCGATGAGCTGGCAAAAAGTCTGGATCTCCCCAGGGGTCGGCAGCTGATCAGTCAGACGGCTAACGGTACGGTTATCTCCTGGCAGACGCGGTTGGCAGAAGTGGCTCTGGGCGGCATCACATTGAACGACGTCAGGGCGAGTGTGCTACCCACTATGACGGGCAATGAAGTGCTGCTGGGTATGAGCTTTTTGAAACGGCTTGAGTGGACGCAGCGGGGCGATCAGCTGACCCTGAAAAAGCTCTGAGCAGTGCGCGCAGGGCGTGATCGAATCAGGCAAGGCGGGCGGGCTTGCAAGCCCGCCCGCCTGCTTCTCCATCAGGCGACAGTATCTTTCAGTGCTTTCAGGGCTGTTACCTTGACAACGGTTGTTGCCCGCTTGGCGGCGATCTTGATCGGTTGGCCGGTCGCCGGGTTACGACCCATGCGTGCCTTGCGTGCCGGCTTGACCACGCGGCGGACTTTCACGCCGGTTTCCGGAATGGCAAATTCACCAGAGCCGCGCCGCACCATGTGTCCCTTGACCAGGCCGCCCAGTGAGTTGAATACATCACCAACCTGCTTGCGGGTAAGCCCCGTCTCTTCCGCGATTGTCTGCAGGATCTGGTTCTTGGTCTGTTTGGTTGTGATGGCTTTCGGTTTTGCTGGCGCGGCGGCTTTCTTGGCAGGCGCCTTCTTGGCGACAACCTGCTTCTTTGCTACGGGTGCTTTTTTAGCAGCAGTTTTTTTTGCAGCTTTTTTCTTGACGGCCATGGAAAACTCCTGAGTTAGACCTGATGAGTGCGCGCTAAACATAGCATAGATTGGCTTATTTCCAAGTGTTTCCGCATAGAATTGCGTTAAAAAAACGGCCCCTTTTACGTTTTCCCGGTTTGCAGTCGGCCTTTATTGGCGGCTGGCTGACAAGTATAGGGCGTGACAGTGAGTGGTGCAGAAGGGCTCAGGGCAGAGTGGATGGCCACGTACCATCCATCAGGCATGCAGCGGAGCGGCTGTCCGGGCTCTGGCGGGAGAAGGCCGGTCGGGTGCGGAGATCGCCTTGTGTCACAGCGCAGTGGCGAAATTCAAAATGATATTTCATGCCCGGTAACAGACGCCGCCCCTGCGGCTGTCGCCACTCCCTGAAAACTGTCCGTCATGGTTGCGCCGCACCGAGTGGGCCCCACCAAAAAACAGGTTCTTCTCCGGCCAGCAGCGGATATCGGCAAACTCCTTTTGCAGCGCCTGGATGGCACTGGTGGAGGGCCCGCTCTCAATGTTCAGCAGGTCCGACTCGAAATGTACCCGTGGCTGCTCTACCGCCTGCCCGATCTCCATGTCGAAGTCGATCAGGTTGATCAGTACCTGCAGAATGGCGCTGCGAATCCGGTTTGATCCGCCAGACCCGAGTGCCACGGTATCGCCCGCCTGGGTGATCGCCAGTGTCGGTGCCATCATCGAGGCGATGCGCCGATTGAACGGCCAGCGGTTGAAGCCGTGGGGATTGATATCTTCCTCACCGAGCATGTTGTTCAACATGATACCGCAGCCGGGCAGCACATAGCCGGATCCCTCGCCGTTTGACAAGGTCATGCTGGCGAGATTGCCGTCGCTGTCCGCAACGCTGATCTGGGTGGTGCCGCGAGAGAAACCCTTGTGGTCGCGCATCACCGCACGATAACTGTCGACCAATGCGCTGGAGAGGATCGTGCTCTCGGGATCTGTTGCGGCAGTCGATCCGACCCCGGTGTCACTGCGCAACTGCTGGGTCAGCTTCATGGCATGGCTGACCCGCCCGAGATGATCGGCGCTGTGCAGCGGGTATTGCCCGAGCCTCTCCTGTTCCAGCAGCGCCAGAGTGAAGGCGATCAGGATGCCGCCAATGGAAGGTGGCGGGTTGGTGAACAGCCGGGTGTCGTGATAGTCGAGGGTCAGGGGTGTGCGGCGCTCTACCCGGTAAGACGTCAGGTCGGTCGGGGTAAGGCAGCCGCCATGGGTACGGCAGTCACTGACCAGCTGACGCCCCATCTCTCCCTGGTAAAAGAGCGCCTCCCCCTCCAGCGCCAGTATCTCGAAACCATCCGCCATGGCGGGGCTGTGTACGATCTCACCCTGACCGGCGATTTTCCCCGATCCTTGCTGGCTGACATGCAGCTGCAACGCCTCCGCACTGGACTGGATGATGGGTGAAACAATCTCTGCGATATAGTGCTGAAAACTATTTATCTTGACGCCGCCCCGGGCCGCCTCGCAGGCCGGCTGGATGATCTCCCGCAGCGGCATGCGGCACAGGTCGCGGTGGATGGCGAAGGCCCCTTTGATCGCCCCAGGCGTGGCGATGGACCCCATGCCGATATGGAACTCCTGCTGGGCTGTGCCGAAGTCTGCGATGATCGGATAAAAGTCGAGTTCCGATCCGGTCGGCCGGGCGTGGGGGGTCTGGGCAAAAAAGTCATACAGCAGCGGCTTTTCTGTGGCGGCCCGAGCGGTCAGGAATCCGCCGCCGCCGAGCGAGGCCAGCACCGGTTCGGCGACACAGGCGGCAAACATGGCGGCCAGGGCGGCATCGAAGGCGTTGCCGCCGGCGCGCAGGACTTCCGTTGCCGCGTTGGCCGTGACCGGGTGACCGGCCGCCACTATGCCTGCTGTTTTTTTCATTTATAGGGTCCCCGGGCTGAATCTGTGCATCAGTTCAAGTATTGGTCCGGCAATGCCGATAAACTGCATATTTCCAGTGACTAGTGTCCAGCCTGAAGTGGCGCCAGGCAAGCGTTCCGGGTCAGCGTGCCACCACTATTCTACGATATCCGGAGCAGTGGGATCTGCAGGCGAACAGGGAGTTTTCCCTGCTATCGAGGCGCCGCAACGCTATGCGGATCGCCGGCCGGCGATAGTATGTCATATCCCGGCGGCGCATGGCTGCAGTGGTTGTGCTGGTGCCGGCGTGCGCCGGAAGGGATTTTGGCGGTCGGATGGGAGACGTGGGTGTCGTCCGGATGAGCTTTTGAGGGATTGGGTATGGCGGTAGTGCCAAAACAGAACGGGTTGAGTATTCTGCGGAAACTGGTTCCGCTCAATACGCTCACAGAAGAGACGCTGGCCGAGCTGATGGAGGCGGTTGCGTTTGAAAAAATCGCCAAGGGCGACTTTCTGTTTCGTGCCGGCGATACAGATCCGGAGCGGATCTACCTGCTATCCGGAAAGGTAGCCCTGCTGGAGGATGGCAAGGAGATCGATACGGTTGCCGCCGACAGCAACATGGCGCGCTATCCCGTTGCCCACCACATACCACGCAAGTATGCCGCCCAGGCCCGAACCAAGGCCGAGATCGTCCGTATTGACAGCCATCTGCTGAGTGATCTGCTCACCCGGGGCGGCAATGCCCTGTACCAGGTCGAAGAGCTAAACGGGGATGCGGATGATGACTGGATGAGCCAGCTGCTGCAGTCACCGATTTTTCAGCGCATACCGGCGGCCAATATCCAGAACATCATGATGCGCATGGAAGAGGTGCAGGTTTCTGCCGGAGAGCTGATTATCCGCCAGGGAGATGAGGGCGATTACTTTTACCTGATCAACCGGGGCCAGTGTTCCATCACCCGGCAGCGACCGGATGGTGAGATTGAGGAGATTGCGCAACTGGGTGCGGGCAACTGTCTGGGCGAGGAGTCACTGCTTTCCGGACAGCCGCGCGGCAGCATGGTCTCCATGTTGACCGACGGTATCCTGTTTCGCCTGGGCAAGAAGGACTTTGTTGAGTACATCAAGATGCCGCTGGCCAATGCCATCAGTTATGGCGAGGCGCTGAGCCGGGTGGCAAAGGGGGCCGTCTGGCTGGATGTCAGGTCGCCCCATGAGCATCAACGGGTGCACATCCCGAAAAGTAAAAGCGTGCCATTCAATATTCTGCGCTCCACGCTGCCGGGACTGGATTCCGACCGAACCTACATTGTCTATTGCCAGGACGGGCTGGTCAGTTCCACCGCGGTCTACCTGCTGATGGAGCAGGGGCTGGATGCCCTGGTGCTGGAGCGTGGTCTTGAGTCGGTTCCCGACGAGGTGCTGAACCGAAGCCCGTCCAGGGATAGTGCCGAGATCATCAATCTGCGCCCGGAACAGGAGGATGCACAGGTAATCGCGCCGGAGACCGGCATGGCGCCGGCTGATGAGGCCGGCCTGTTGCGGGAGCGGCTGCAGAAAACCGAAGCCCAGGCCCAGGAGCAGCTGCAGCGGGCGCGCAAGCTGAAACTGATGCTGGAAAAACTCAAGGGCCGGCTGGCCGAGGCGGAGGCGGGCGAAACCCGGGCCAGTGATGAGGTGCGCCAGCTGTCTGCCGAAACGGCAAAGCTTCAGCGGCAGTTGGAGGCGCGGGAGAGAACCGCTGAGACACTGAAAAAACAGCACGCCTCCCTGGAGACACAGCTGCTGGGCGTGACGGGTGAAAGAGACCAATTGCAGAGTGAACTGGAGACGGTGTTCCAGCAGATCGGCAAGCTGGAAAAGCGGCTGGAGGCGAAAGGGCAGGATGAAGCACAGTTGCAGGCGTCCCAGGCCGAGGCGCGGGAAGAGCTGCAGCAGGCATTACATGACAGCCAGAGCGAGCTGGCACGGATACGCACGGAAAAAACCGTTCTGAGCGAAGAGGCGGAAAGGCTGCAACAGGCCCTGAAAGGGGCGCATGCCGAGCTGAAAACGGTACAGGATGCGCTTGAGCAGTCACGCCAGGCGACTGAGCAGGCGCTGGCAAAACAGCAGGATGAGGCGGCCCTGACGGCATCCCGGGCCGAAGCTCATGCAGCGTTGCAGCAGGCGTTGCAGGAGAGCCAGAGCGAGCTGGCACGGATACACACCGAAAAAAGCGCCCTGAGCGAAGAGACAGAAAAGCTGCAGCAGGCCCTGAAAGGGGCGCATGCGGAACTGAAAACGGCTGCGGATGCGTTGCAGCGTTCCCGCCAGGAGAGCGAGGAGGCGCAGGCGCAGCAGCAGGCGGCGCAGCGTACCCTGCAGGCGTTGCAGGAGGAGGCGGTGGCGTTACGCAGTGCCAATGCACGCACCCGGCAGGAGGCAGAGGAGCAGACGCAGGCCATGACCGAGGCACTGGCTCAGGCCACGGATCGGGTCGAGTCACTGGAAGCGGCGCTGGCCCGGCATGGTGCGGATGATGTCGCCCGAAACGAGGCGCTGGAGACGGCTGAAAAGCAGCAGCGTCTGCATCAGACGGAGCTGGACCAGCTGCGCAATGAGCTGGAGGGCGCCAACGCCCGCATCACCGAACTGGATGCCGAGCGTCAGGCCCTGCAAAAAGCGCAGCGGCAGCGGCAGAGCGAGCAGGAGGCGGCGCTGCAGCAATCCCTCTATGCGGCGGTGGAGGGGCGTGGTCATGCCGAGTCCGCACTGCAGGTTGTCACCGATGAGCGGGACCGGGTGGCGGCGGAGTTGACGGTGCTGCAGAAGAGCTTCGGTCAGTTGCAGAAGCTGGCCGAAGAGCGTGAGAATACGCTGGTCGAGCTGCGCATGCAGATACAGCAGGATAAGCGCAGCGGGATCCAGGAGGGGCGGGCGCTCAGTCAGCAACAGGCAGAGCTGGAGAGGCTCACCCAGGCACTCGATGCGGCGCATGCCGAACTGGCAGCAACCCGGGAGACAGCGGAGGGGAAGGCGCGGCTGCTGGAGGCGTTACAGCGGACAGCAGATGCCGAAACGGCGGCAGCGGCCGAGGCAAGGGAGCGACTGGACGCGTCGGAACAGGCGCTGCAGGTCTTGCGTCAGGAGCGTGACCGACTGGATAGCGATCTCGCCGGCCTGGGCGACGAACAGCGTCGTCTGCAGCAGCAGCTGGCGCATGAGCGGCAGCGTGTGCTCGAACTTGAAGCGCTGCGCGAGGAGTTGGCGGAGGCGACTGCGGCGCGAGTGGCCGCGGAAACAGCCCTTGCGCAGGCTGGTCGGCCGGCAGCCGGCAGTTCGGCTGAGCGCAACGAAATCAAGGCGGTCCAGGCAGAGCTGGAGACCTTGAATGATGCACTGGACGAGGCGGACAAGTCCTATGAGGCGCTGGTCCTGGAGAAGACCCGGCTTCAGGCGGAACTGGAGCGGGTGCGGGCGGCGGCCCCCGTGGCGGATGCGGAACTGATCCAGCAGAAGACGGCGGCGGAGCAAGAGGTGGTGCGTCTCTCCCAGGTGTTGGCGCAGCTGCAGGAAACGGTTGCGGCCGATGCCCGACAGCGGCCGCAGACCGGGGAGCAGGCAACGGATGGGGAGGCAGCGCTGCAGACAGAGCGTGTCGCGGCGTTGGAGCAGGCGCTGAATGAGTCGCAGATGGCGCTCAAGGAGATGGAGCTGAGCAGTTCCGCCGATGCGGCGGAGTGTGAGGTGCTGCGGCAGGATATCGACAAGCTGAAGCGGTCACTGGATGAGCGCAGCGCCGAGCTGGACCGGGCGCGCAAGGAGAGCCTGCTGCTGGAAGAGAAGACCGAAGAGCGCAACAGCGAGGTGGATCGCCTCAAGCTGGCGCTGGAAGCCGCCCAGGTGGATGCCGAAGAGGCGATGTTCAAAAAGGATGAGGCGCAGGAAGCGCGCAAGCAGGTGGAGGAGTCCCTGTATGCGCTGCAAAAACAGGTTGAACACGGCCGTCCCCGGGATGATCTGCTGCAGAAGCAGATGGCGGCGGGGGGCGACAGCAAGCGGGTCGGCCCGACACGCCAGAAGTTTGCCGGTGCCCTGATCGGCGCGGTGCTGGCATTCGGCGCGGCAGAACTGCTCTCCATGCTGGGAGGCAATGGCGAGATCATCAGCGGTTTTCTGGATGAACCGGTCGTGGAGACAGCGGCACGGGCTGAACCGATGGCAGCATCGCCCGTCACGCCCGTCACGTCAGCGGTCGTCAGCGAGCCGGAAAAAATCCTGCCACAGCCTTCCGGCATGGTGCGGGTGGAACCTGACAAACCAGCGGCAGTGCCGGCGCCAGTGGTGGATCAGCCGCAGATCACCTCGGCGCCGCCGGCCATGGTCAGGCGCGAGCCGATGGTGCCTCCGGTCGTTCCCCAGGCTGCCCCGAAAACCCAGCCGAAACCCCGGGAGCCGGCAACCGGCACAGTGATCCAGGATCGGCTGGCGGATGGCGGTAGCGGCCCGGAGTTGGTCTATGTCGGGGGTGGCGTTTTCCGCATGGGCAGCAGTATCAGCCAGCTTGCCAGCGAAGAGCAGCCAGAACATGAAGTGACGCTGAACAGTTTCGGCATCGGGCGTTTTGAGGTGACCTTCCGCGACTATGAGCAGTTTGCCGCGGCTACTGATCGGCCGCTGCCGGATGATCTGGGTTGGGGCCAGGGGCCGCGTCCGGTCATCAATGTCAGCTGGAATGATGCCCGCGCCTATACCGACTGGCTGAGTGAGCAGACCGGAAACCGCTACCGGTTGCCGACCGAGGCGGAGTGGGAGTATGCCGCGTCGGCGGGTACCGATACGCCCTACTGGTGGGGTTTTGAGCTGGGCTCCGGCAACGCCAACTGTTTCAATTGCGGCAGTGAGTGGGATGCCGCCTCAACGGCCCCGGTCGGCCGCTTCAAGGCCAATGCATTCGGCCTGCACAACACGGCCGGGAACGTCATGGAGTGGGTGGATGACTGTTACCATAGCAGCTATGACGGGGCCCCGGCGGACGGATCCAGCTGGCAAGAGCCGGCATGCCGTGAACGGGTGGTCCGGGGTGGTGCGTTCAATAAACCGGGTGAGAGCCTGCGCGTGACGCGCCGGGGCAGGCATGACGTGGATGCCCGTCTGCTGGTGTTGGGTTTCAGGGTGGTGCGGGAAGTGCGCTGAACCAGCCCAACTGATACAGCGACCAAAGAGCCGCGGCGCTGCAGCACCGCGGCTCTTTTTTTACCTGTCGTGGTTCAGTGGTTGGTCGAAGAAACTATCGATAGGTTTCCGCATGAGATCGGATTTCAGCCATGCCGGCTCATCTGCACGCACAAGACTTGTCTCCTGAAGTTGAAGGGTGGGGCGCAGGATGTCAATGGGTCCTTCAGCGGGGACCGGGGCTGGCCGCCTTACCGAACTCTCCTGCTGGAGCTGTTCGTTGCTGGCCATGTCATAGATACAGATCATATTGCACCCCCTGGAGTCGGTGGACTGAGTGATCTCACTCTATTTAGCGGGCGCCCGCCGCAAATCTTTAACGGCTCCGACGGCAATTCGTAAACCCCGCGTCATCAGGCGATGACGGATGGGGAGGAGAGTTGGCCGGATAACCTGAAATTCAACGGCCAGCGGAAATCGATTGTCACCAAAAAGGTACAAAGAAAAATATCCTGATTGACAGGGCGCCCTTGGTGAACCCTGTGTCTTTGCGGTGAGTTTTCCGTGTCTCGGCAGCCCTAACTAACTCTGCTGCGACTGCCCGGTCACCTATACTGTCACTGAAGCGGTTACGCGGGCACGGAACGATGATGGCCACAGAACAGGTAAAAATCACGGCAAGAGGGAGCGGGCGTGCCCGTATGCTGGTGGCCGCGCTGATCGGGGCGCTGCTGCTGAATCCGCCCCTGCTGGAGATCTTTTCCGGCGCTGCGGGGGTCCGCCCGTTTGGCTGGCCACTGATTATTTTCTATATCAATCTGATCTGGTTGTCGCTGATTCTCCTGGTGGTCTATCCGCGGGTCTGGCGCCTGCTCAGATATGCCTGGCGCTCGCGGATGCGGGTGCTGCGGAAAGGGCGGGGTTGATGCCGTTTGCCTGGCTGGTCTTCTTTACCTCCCTGGCCTATCTGGGACTGCTGTTTCTGATTGCCCACTATGCCGATCGGCGCGCCCGGCAGGGGCGCAGCATCGGGAGCAATCCCTATGTCTACTCCCTCTCCCTGGCGGTCTACTGCACCTCCTGGACCTTTTACGGCAGTGTCGGCCGGGCGGCGACAGACGGTATCGGTTTTCTGCCCATCTACCTGGGACCTACCCTGCTGTTTCTGGTGGCACCGTTTCTGTTGCGGAAAATATTGAAAATCGCCGAGGCCCAGCACACCACCTCGATTGCCGATTTCATCTCCTCCCGGTATGGCAAGAGCCAGAAACTGGCCGGCCTGGTGACGGTGGTGGCGGTGATCGGCATCATGCCTTACATCGCGCTGCAGCTGAAGGCGATCTCCACCAGTTTCGATATCCTCGTTGGCTACCCCGCCATCAGCACCTATCTGCCCCACTCCACCGGTGTGCTCAATGACAAGGCGTTCTATGTCACTCTCCTGATGGCCCTGTTCACCATCCTGTTCGCCACCCGGCGCCTGGATGCCTCAGAGCACCATGAGGGGCTGATGGTGGCGATCGCCTTCGAGTCGCTGGTGAAGCTGTTCGCGTTCCTGGCGGTCGGAGTATTCGTCACCTTTTTCATGTTTGACGGCTTTACATCGATCTATGACCGGGTGGAGGCGGATGCGGGGCTCGCCCTGCTGCTCTCCGGGCAGGCGCTGTTCGACAACGGCAGCTGGACCTTTCTGATGATCCTGGCGGCGCTGGCCATCTTCTGCCTGCCGCGCCAGTTCCAGGTCACGGTGGTGGAGAATACCAGCCGCTCGCATCTGGACAAGGCGATGTGGCTGTTTCCGCTCTATCTGCTGGCGATCAATTTTTTTGTGCTGCCGATCGCCATCGCCGGTCTGGTCAGCTTTCCTCAGGAAAGCGTCAATCCGGACACCTTTGTGCTGGCGCTGCCGATGGCAGCGGGGCAGCCGGTCCTGGCCCTGCTGGTCTATATCGGGGGTCTCTCGGCCGCCAGCGGCATGGTGATCGTGGCGGCTGTTGCCCTGAGTACCATGGTCTGTAACGACCTGATCGTGCCGCTGATGATGCGTCTGCGCCTGTTCCAGTTTGGGCACACGGCCTCCGAGACGGCGACCGGTATGCTTAAGGGGTTGCGGCGGCTCAGCATCCTGGGCGTACTGTTTCTCGCTTACAGCTACTTCAAGATCATCGGCGACTCTTACGCCCTGGTAACCATCGGCCTGGTCTCCTTTGCCGCGGCGGCCCAGTTTGCGCCACTGATTGTCGGTGGCGTGTTCTGGAAGGGGGCGACTCTGGCCGGCGCCCTGGCCGGTCTGGCGAGTGGTTTTCTGCTCTGGGGTTACACCCTGGTGCTGCCGGCCTTTGCCCAGTCCGACTGGCTGCCGCTGTCGTTTGTCGAGCAGGGGCCATTCGGCGTCGCCCTGCTCAAGCCCCAGGCGCTGTTTGGGGTAAGCTGGGACAATCCCCTGATACACAGCCTGTTCTGGAGCGCCTTCTTCAACATTGGCCTCTATCTGATGGTGTCGCTGTTTTCCCGTCAGAGCCTGATCGAGCGCACCCAGGCCCGCGCCTTTGTGGATGTCTTCGCCCCCGGGAGCGAACAGGCAATGCGCCCCTGGGAGGGGCAGATTCGGATCGCCGACCTGGAACGGATAGTCGAACGCTTCGTCGACCGTGACCGGGCGCAGAAACTGTTTGGTCATTACCGTGACAGCAGTGCCTCGGGTTACTCCCCCGGCATGGATGCGCCGGCGGATCTGCTCACCCAGGTGGAAAAACTGCTCTCCGGCGTCGTCGGCTCCGCCTCTGCCCGGGTCCTGATCAACAGCAGCCTGCGACGCTCCGGTATCAACCTGGACAGTGTGCTGGATATTATCGACGAGGCGTCATCGGCCGTGGAGGCGAGCCGCGAGGTGCTCAAATCGGTGATTGAAAATATCGACCAGGGGATCTCCATGTTCGACAGGCAGATGAACCTGGTGGCGTGGAACCGCCGTTTCGTGGAGATCAACGGGATACCGGAGCAGATGCTGCGCAGCGGCATCACCCTGCGCGACCTCTGCAGTTATTATATTGATCAGGGTGAATACGGCGTTGTCGAAGACCGGGAGAGGTTCATCCAGCAGTTCATTCGGGATACTTTTCAGCCGCGGCGCGTGGTGTTCGAGAAGGTGCGCCCGAACGCCACCGTGCTGGAGCTCTGCCGCACGCCCCTGGCGTCGGGTGGTGTAGTGACCACCTACACCGATATCACCCAGCGCAAGCAGGCGGAACTGGAACTGACCCGACTGCGTAACCTGCTGAGCAACATCATCGACTCCATGCCGTCGGCGCTGATCGGTATCGACGTGACGGGACGCATCACGCACTGGAACCGCGAGGCGGAGCGTATGAGTGGCGTCAAGGCATCAGCGGCCATCGGGGAGATGCTGACCGGGCTGATTGCACAATTTCCGGATGTGCTGCAGAAGGTGGCCCGTGCCATCGAGGAGTTGCGGCCGACGCAGGAGACCAATCTACGCTGGGAAAATGCCAAGGGCGAGGTACGCTATATGGACGTCACGGTCTATCCCCTGCTCAGTGAAGGTGTGGAGGGGGCGGTGATCCGGCTGGACGATGTGACCGAGACGGTACGCATGGAAGAGATGATGGTGCAGTCCGAAAAGATGCTCTCGGTGGGTGGACTGGCGGCGGGCATGGCCCATGAGATCAATAACCCCCTGGCCGGTATCGTGCAGAGCGTGCAGGTGGTGAACACCCGGCTGGGACCGGAGATGGCGAAAAACCGCCAGCTGGCGAAGGCGTGCGGCACCTCTATCGAAGCCATTGACCAGTACATGGAAAAACGGGGCATCACGGCGCTGCTGGAGATGATCGCGGAGTCCGGCCGGCGGGCGGCAAAGATTGTCAACAGCATGCTCAGCTTCAGTCGCAAGAGTGATCTGAAATTTGAACTGCGGGATCTGCGGCTGCTGCTGGACGAGACGGTTGAGATCGCCTCCAACGACTACAGTCTGGAAAAACATTACGATTTCAGAAAGATCGCCATTGTGCGGGAATACGCGGAGGATCTGCCGGATGCCTGGTGCGAGGGCGGACAGATCCAGCAGGTGCTGCTCAACCTGCTGAAGAATGGCGCCCAGGCGATGTTCGAGGCGGCCTCCGGGGGTGGGCAGACGGGGCGCAATGACCGGTTTATCCTGCGGGCCTACCGGGATCGCCAATGGGTCTGTATCGAGATCGAAGATAACGGTCCCGGCATGAGCGCGGCGGTGCGCCGACGCATTTTTGAACCGTTCTTTACCACCAAGGAGGTCGGTTCGGGCACCGGTCTCGGGTTGTCGGTCTCCTACTTCATCATTACCCAGAATCATCGCGGCAGCATCGAGGTGAAGCCGGTGAGAACGGGGGGTAGCTGCTTTGTCATTCAGTTGCCGATAGAGCCGCCGGAGCGGGTCTGACATCAGCCGTGCCGGCGTTTTCCGCCGGCACGGCTGGCACGGCTGCGCCGGCTGATGTATTGTCGTCGGCGGTGTCGACGAAGTGCGCGATGCCATCACTACGGACAGGCAGGAGGCTCTAGTGAGCTGGTGGGGAAAATTGGCCGGCGGTGCGTTCGGTTTCATGGTGGGCGGGCCGATCGGCGCGCTGCTCGGGGCCGTACTGGGTCATAACCTGGACAAGGGGCTCAAGGGGCTGTCCGGTGATGAGCGGCTGCCGCCGGGTGACCAGGAGCGGGTCCAGACCGCCTTCTTCACCACCACTTTCTCGGTCATGGGGGCCGTTGCCAAGGCGGATGGTCGGGTCTCTCCGGATGAGATCGCCCTCGCCAATTCGGTCATGGCGGAGATGGATCTCAGTGAGGAGATGCGCCAGACCGCGATCAATCTGTTCAATCAGGGCAAGTCGGCTGCATTTCCCCTGGATCAGGTGCTGGCGCAGTTCCGCGCCGAGTGTCACGGTCGCAACACCCTGATCCAGATGTTCATCGAGATCCAACTGCAGGCGGCCTATGCCGACGGCTCGCTGCACAGGGCGGAAGAGCAGCTGCTGCTGCATATCTGCAAGCGGCTCGGCGTTCCCGAGTTTATCTTCCGCCAGCTGGAGAGGATGATCCGTGCTGAGGGTCATTTCAGTGGCCGGGCCAGCGGTGGACGCCGGGCCGAAGCGAAGCCGTCCGGGCCCTCCCTGGCGGACGCCTATGCGATACTCAATGTCCCGTCTGGGGCGAGTGACGCGGAGGTGAAGAAGGCCTATCGGCGTCTGTTGAGCCAGCATCACCCCGACAAACTGGTCTCCAAGGGCCTGCCGGAAGAGATGATGAAGATGGCCACCCAGAAGACCCATGAGATCCGCCAGGCCTATGAGCGGGTGAGAGAGGCGCGGGGTAGCCTGTAGACATCTTCTCTGTGCCTACGCCGCGCTCCTGCCGAGCCTGTCGAAGGGTGCTCCCAAATAACCGTTCATCCTGCGCTTGTCGAAGGGAGCTTGTCGAAGGGTGTCGCCGGTACCTGTTGATCGTTCATGGTTCGACAAGCTCACCACGAACGGCGACAGGCTCAGCACGAACGGCGACAGGCTCAGCACGAACGGCGACAGGCTCAGCACGAACGGCGACAGGCTCAGCACGAACGGCGACAGGCTCAGCACGAACGGCGACAGGCTCAGCACGAACG
>JACDJC010000192.1_pt1 | contig 79748 bp, 76 predicted proteins | sample 7454191 | NCBI WGS metagenome assembly JACDJC01 (sample SAMN14253291, study PRJNA609438) | sludge metagenome | isolation source: sludge after 25d culture with pyrite and EDTA | collected 2018-12-20 | reverse complement strand
TTAGTTGCTATTGAGCCTTCAATCCATTCATCGCGCATAAAGACCGGATAATTCCATGCTTGAGAAGACCTATGACGCCGCGGCGATAGAGCCGAAAATTGCTGAACGCTGGGAAGAAGCGGGTGCATTCAAGGCGGGTGCGGGCGCGAAGCCGGGAGCTGATCCGTTCGCTGTGGTCATTCCGCCGCCGAACGTTACCGGATCGCTGCATATGGGCCACGCGCTCAACAACACGATCCAGGACATCATGGTTCGCTTCGAGCGCATGCGCGGCAAGAACGTGCTGTGGCAGCCGGGCATGGACCATGCGGGCATTGCAACGCAGATGGTTGTCGAGCGCCAGCTGGCTGAACGGCAGGAACCAAACCGTCATGCCATGGGCCGTGAGAAGTTCATCGAACGGATCTGGCAGTGGAAGGCTGAATCCGGCGGCATGATTTCCAACCAGCTCCGCCGTCTTGGTGCCTCGTGCGACTGGTCGCGCGAGCGCTTCACCATGGACGAAGGGCTGTCGCGCGCGGTTCTGGAAGTTTTCGTTTCGCTCTACAAGCAGAATCTCATCTATCGCGACAAGCGCCTGGTTAACTGGGACCCGAAGCTGCTGACGGCGATTTCCGACATTGAGGTGGAGTCGCGTGAAACGAAAGGCCATCTCTGGCATTTCCGTTATCCGCTTGAAAATGTCCCGTTCGATCCGGAAAACCCGCATACCTATATCGTCGTTGCGACGACCCGTCCGGAAACCATGCTGGGCGATACAGGTGTTGCGGTCAATCCGAAGGATGAACGCTACCACGCTCTGGTTGGAAATGACGTCGTGCTGCCGCTTGTCGGTCGTCATATTCCGATTGTTGCCGACGATTATGCTGATCCGGAAGCCGGTTCCGGCGCCGTCAAGATCACGCCTGCGCATGACTTCAACGATTTCGAGGTCGGCAAGCGCAATGATCTGCGCGCCATCAATATTCTGACGCCTGCGGCGGCAGTTACCCTCAAGGACAATAATGATTTCCTCGAAGGTCTCCAGCTGACGCCGGAGCTCAAGGCGCTTATCGCCGAGCTGGACGGTCAGGATCGCTTTGCTGTTCGCAAGCGCATCGTCGAATTGATGGACGAACGCGGCTACTTGGAAAAGATCGAGGATCATACGCATGCCGTTCCGCATGGTGATCGCGGCGGCGTTCCGATCGAACCTTATCTAACCGACCAGTGGTATGTAAACGCTGCCGAACTTGCCAAGCCTGCAATGGCGGCTGTTCGCAACGGCACCACGCAGATCGTCCCGAAGAACTGGGAAAAGACATATTTCGACTGGATGGAAAACATTCAGCCGTGGTGTGTCTCGCGCCAGCTCTGGTGGGGACACCAGATTCCGGCCTGGTACGGCCCGGACGGCAAATGCTTCGTCGAAAAGAGCGAAGAGGAAGCAAAGGCTTCCGCACGCGCTCACTATGGCGAAGATGTTGTACTGGAGCGTGATACCGACGTTCTCGACACATGGTTCTCATCGGCACTATGGCCGTTTTCGACGCTCGGCTGGCCGGACAAGACGCCGGAACTTGCAACCTATTATCCAACCAGCGTTCTGGTTACGGGTTTCGACATTCTGTTCTTCTGGGTCGCCCGCATGATGATGATGGGCCTCCATTTCATGGAGGAGATCCCGTTCCACACGGTCTATTTGCATGCTCTGGTTCGCGACAAGCACGGCGCGAAAATGTCGAAGTCGAAGGGCAACGTCATCGATCCGCTGGAGCTGATGGATGAGTATGGCGCCGACGCGCTGCGGTTCACCCTTGCAATCATGGCTGCACAGGGCCGTGACGTTAAGCTCGATCCGGCGCGTATTGCGGGTTATCGCAATTTCGGCACCAAGCTCTGGAACGCGACGCGCTTTGCCCAGATGAATGGCGTGAAGCTCGACGCTGGTTTCAAGCCGGAAAACGCCAAGCTTGCCGTCAATCGCTGGATTCTGACGGAGCTGACCAAGGCAACGCGCGCCGTCACTGAAGGCATCGACGCCTACCGCTTCAACGAAGCTGCGGGCGCTGCCTACCGCTTTGTCTGGAACCAGTTCTGCGATTGGTATCTGGAATTGCTGAAGCCGATATTCATGGGTGACGATGAGGCTGCGAAGGCTGAAGCTCAGGCCACGGCAGCTTATTGCCTCGATCAGATCTACAAGCTCCTGCATCCCTTCATGCCTTTCATGACGGAAGAGCTCTGGACCTTGACCGCAGGCGAGGGGCAGACGCGCGATACGGTGCTGGCGCTTGCAGCCTGGCCGGAACTGTCGTTCGAGGACGAGGAAGCAGCGACCGATATCAACTGGCTGGTTGATCTCGTCACCGGAATTCGTTCGGTTCGCGCAGAAATGAACGTTCCGGCAGGTGCAATTGCTCCGGTTGTCGTACTGGATGCCAATGCGGCAAGCGTTGATCGTTTTGCCCGTCACGACGCAGCGATCAAACGTCTTGCACGCGTCGAAAGTGTTTCGTTTGAAGCGCAGGCGCCCAAGGGCTCGGCACAGATGCTGCTGGGTGAGGCGACCATTTGTATCCCGCTCGGCAATCTGATCGACCTCAAGGCCGAATCTGCACGCCTCGCCAAGGAAGCTGGCAAGATTGCCGCCGAAATGGACCGTATCGAGAAGAAGCTCTCCAACGAGAAATTCGTTGCAAATGCGCGCGAAGAAGTCGTTGAAGCAGAGCGTGAACGACTGATCGAGCTCAAAGAAGCGGCGCAGCGTGTGGCAACTGCTGAGTCACGCATACGTGATGCAGGCTGATTTGACCTAACGTCAGAAAGCGTCCTGCTTCCGAATCAAACACCCGGCCGCGTGCATTTCACGACCGGGTGTTTTTTATGCACAATGATAGAACTTCGGAGCGTTTCAATGGCTGGAGCGTTTGATCGAACTCCAATTTCGATTGTTTTTCCGCAATGTTGCGCTTTCGCAACAAGGCGAAAAATGGGCCGAAAAAGGGCCAATTTAGGCATGTTTCGCCATGTGCTTGGTTGAATTCCTCTAATGAAATGGTGAGGTACTTGATGTTTTAGCCATTTTCGACGGATGTGTCGAAAATCCGACGGTGCTAATCCAAGTTAGTGGGTCTTGCGGCCTGAATCCTTCCTGATTTACGTTTTCGTCAACGTTAATACTGATGCTCTGTGGGAGGACATTTATGAGTGTACAGCGCGTGAAAATGGCAGGAATGATCGCAGCTCTCCTCGGGAGCGCGGTTGCCGCCAATGCAGGTGGCTTCGAGCGCAGCTCACAGGATTTCGATATTCTTTTCGAAAAAGGCAATGCAGTCGAAGCTGGCGGTACCTTCGTAGCGCCACAGCGCAAGCTGAAGAACATTCACGGTTCAGCGATTGGAGATGCTCCTCCGCCCAGAGGCACAGGTGGGATTAACCCAATTACCCGACAGCCGTATGAAACAGAAGTAGATGAGGCCAAAAGCTACTGGGTTCCTAAAGCTTCTGCAAAGTTCGACCTGACTGACGATCTTGCCTGCGCGGCGCAATATCGCCAACCTTGGGGTATCGAAACCGATGTTGGCACCAGCACCGTTCGTATGTTCACGGCTATCGAGCAGAAGATTTCTTCGAACGACTACGGCGTGAATTGTTCGTATCGTTTTGCGGCTGGTGAAAAAAGCTATTTCCGTATTCTCGGCGGCGTAAGCTATCAGGAGCTCAAAGGGGAGCAGACCAAGATGGTTCCTCCCGGTTCCGCTTTCGGCGGCTCGTTTCGCATTGCGTCGCTGGATGTTGAAGACGAGGCTGTAGGTTGGCGCCTTGGTGCGGCCTATGAAATTCCTGAATATGCAATGCGTGCCACGCTCGTCTATCAGTCAAAGGTCAAATACGATCTCGAAGGCACGATTGATAATCTCGCACTCAATCCGCTCACGGGTCGCGGCATACCAATTAATGTCGAAAGTGACGTCGCGACACCTCAGTCGGTGGAATTCAAGTTTCAGACCGGTATTGCTCCTGACTGGCTCGCATTTGGTTCGGTGAAGTGGACTGATTGGTCCAGCATTGAATCGGTGGACTTCGTGTCCGCTGATAGCAAAGTCGCTCCGCAGGGGACAAAAATCACCAGCTTGAACCTATATTATCAAGATGGCTGGACAGTGAGCGGTGGTGTTGGGCACAAGTTCAATGACCAGTGGTCGACTGCTGCAACTGTTACCTGGGATCGCGGCACCAGCACGGGCCTGACTTCCCAGACAGATATCTGGCTCTTTGGTCTGGGCACGAATTACAAGCCGAACGATCAATTTGAGGTACGTCTGGCTGGCGCTGCTGGCTGGCTTTCCTCGGGTGAGCTCGACGACACCGTCGTCGCCGGTAAATCGAGCCCGACCGGTTCCAAGGGCGAATTCGGCAACGATTTCGTCGGTGCGCTTTCGCTGACTGCCAAAGTGAAGTTCTAAGCTTAGGATACTAATAAAAAAGCCCGGCATCGATGCCGGGCTTTTTTGTTTGGGAAGGTGTGTTGATCACTGTTCCAGACGCGCGAGCAATGAAGACGTATCCCAGCGTTTGCCGCCAATCTTCTGCACTTCTTTATAGAACTGATCCACAAGCGCTGTGACAGGCAGAAGCGCGCCATTACGGTCGGCTTCCTCCAGGCAGATGCCAAGGTCCTTGCGCATCCAGTCAACGGCAAAGCCGAAATCATATTTGCCCTGATTCATGGTGCCGGACCGGTTTTCCATCTGCCACGAGCCAGCCGCGCCTTTCGAGATCACCGAAATCAGTTTTTCGATGTCGAGGCCGGCTTTCTTGCCGAAGTGAATACCTTCGGCCAGCCCCTGAACGAGACCGGCAATGCAAATCTGGTTGACCATCTTGGAAAGCTGGCCGGAGCCGACCGGCCCCATGAGGCCAACCATGCGCGCATAAGCATCGATAATTGGCCGGGCACGCTCAAACACGGCTTCCGGTGCGCCGACCATGACAGTCAGCACACCGTTCTCAGCGCCAGCCTGTCCGCCGGAGACGGGGGCGTCGATGAAATGGAAACCGAGCTTTTGCGCTTCGGCATCCAGTTCGCGAGCGACTTCCGCAGATGCGGTCGTGTTGTCGATGAAAATCGCGTCCTTCTTCATGGTTGAGAAGGCGCCATCCGGGCCGATGGTCACAGAACGGAGATCGTCGTCATTGCCAACGCAGGCGAAGACAAAGTCTGCATCGCGCACGGCTTCGGCAGGTGTCGCGGCAAAGCTGCCACCGAATTCCTTGGCCCATTTTTCGGCCTTTGCCGTCGTACGGTTATAAACCGTGACATCGTGACCGCCCTTGTTCTTGAGGTGGGCTGCCATGGGATATCCCATGACACCCAGGCCCAGAAAAGAGACTTTAGCGGGTGTCGTCATTCGTTCATTCCTCTGGATAATTCTAAAATCAGGTGAGAGGCGTCATAACGGCCGCCTGATAGGCTGGGCGCTGCTTGAGACGGCCATACCAGTCTTCAAGGTGCGGAAGAGAAGGGCGCTCAATCGGAAACTCAAACCAGGCATAGGCATAGCATCCGGTGGGAATATCGCCGATACCGAAGTTCTCGCCCGAAAACCACGGCGCTTCCTTCAAGCCTTCATTGGCAATCTGCATCGATTGCGCAAGACCCTGAAGACTTTGTTCCAGAATGGCTGGATTGCGTTCGGCTTCTGGCAATCGGATCAAGTGTTTCATCACGTTGCTGAAATTGGTGTAGAAGGATGAGGACGCCCAATCCATCCACTTTTCGGCCTGCGCACGCTTGGCCGCGTCTTCGATCCACAGCGTCTCCTTGCCGTAAGCTGCTGCAAGATAACGCGTGATGGTGTTGGATTCCCACAGCACTGTGCCGCCATCTTCCAGCAAGGGGATCAGCCCATTCGGATTGCGGGCAAGGTAGGCCGGGTCTTTCAGTCCGCCGAACTGGCCGCCGACATCGATCTGTTCATAGTCGAGATTAAGTTCGCGCGCTGTCCAGAGCGCCTTCTTCACATTGGTGGAATTGATACGACCCCAGATTTTCAGCATGACTCAACCTGTTACATTACTGTTGGAAGCTGCATTCTAAACAGATCGCCCCCGGAAGCCGCAAGGCTGCCGAGGGCGATATTTCGAGTTTTTGCGGTTCAGGGATTTCTAGAGCGCGTTGCGTTTAATGGAATTCATAGCGCTCGCTCTAGATTCTTTTAATTGCCGCATGTTCGCGAACGCTAAATGAATCCATTTAGCTGCGACATGCTTTAGCGAACGAGATGCCGGGTGAGGCGTCGCTCAAGAAAGTCCCAGATGTGCCGCAGGCATTCTACGATCAGCAAATAGATGACCGCAGCCCAGAGATAAGTCTGGAAGTCGAATGTCCGAGAATAGGCACGGCGCGTTTCACCCATCAGATCAAGCACGGTGATGATAGCCACGATAGCCGATCCCTTGATCATCAGGATGATTTCATTGCCGTAAGGACGCAATGCCACGATAAGTGCCTGCGGAAGAATAACCTTCCAGAAGGTTACGCGCTTGGAAATACCAAGTGCCGCAGCACCTTCCCATTGGCCCTGAGCCACGCTCTGGATAGCGCCGCGCAGGATTTCAGCCTGATAGGCTGCCGTGTTGAGCGAAAACGCCAGAATGGCGCAATTCCACGCATCGCGGAAAAACACCCAGAGCCCGATGCTTTCAAGAAACGGACGGAAAGTGCCAAAGCCGTAATAGATAAGGAATGTCTGCGCCAGCAGCGGCGTGCCGCGGAAGAAATAGACATAGCCGAAAGCTATTCCGCGCAGCCACCGATTATTGGACATGCGCGCAGCCGTGATGGGCAGCGAGAGCAGGGCGCCTATGACAATCGATACGGCAACCAGTTTCAGCGTTATCAGAAGCCCGGACCAATAGCGTGGTCCATAGGTTTCAAACAGATCGATACGCCATGCATTGTAGAGATAGATCGCAAGGCCAGCGAACAGAAGAAACCAGAGAGCGACGATGATATGGCCGGCAACGCGCATCCGCGTCCATTGCCTGACCACTGGCGGCGGAGCCATAGCGGGAATAGTCGTATTGGAGACCGTCTGGCTCATATCATGCACCTCGCGAACGGTTGGCGCCCGCATCGGCCCAGCGGGCAATGCGATCGATGAAGTAGGAGGAGATGATTGCGAGAACCAGATAGAGCAGGCAGGCTATGCCGAAGAACAGAAACGGTTCCTTGGTCACACGTGCCGCAATGGAGGTCTGCCGCAGAATATCGGACAAAGTGATGACCGAAACCAGCGACGTATCCTTGAGCAAAACAAGCCACAGATTGGCAAGGCCGGGCAGGGCGATGCGGATCAATTGGGGCAGGATGACCTTGCGCATGGTCTGCCAGTGCGACAGGCCAACCGCATATCCGCCTTCATATTGCCCGCGCGGGATCGCACGGAATGCCGAAAGGAAGACCTCGCTCGAATAGGACGAGAAGACGAAACCCAGCGCGACCATACCCGCGCCGAACGCATTGATTTCGACATTGGCCTCAATACCAAACAGACTCAAAAGCCGCTGAAGGCCGAGCGATGCGCCGAAATAAACGAGAAAGAGGGTTAGAAGCTCGGGCAAGCCACGGAAGATCGTGGTGTAAATGTTTGAAGCGAGCCTAATCGATGGTTCGCTGGATTGTTTGCCGATGGCAACCAGAAAACCCAAAGCAAGACCGACGGGAAGTGTAGCGAGAGCCAGCGAGACGGTAACCAGAAGGCCCCAGGCAATACTTGCGCCCCAACCGTCGGGACCGAAACTCAACAAAGTGGCGTAGTGTTCCATGCGCCTATTCTTTTTCCTTAAGGCATTTGCCTATCTTTTTATCGCCTGCGAGAACTGGCCCGGCAAGGCTTTGTGCGGCATGCCCGTACAAATGTTTTGCGCCGATTTGCGGGAAAGCAAACCGGCGCATAGGTGTCAGTTTTGATTAATTTTCGGCGCCGTAAGCATCGAAGTCAAAGTACTTGTCGTTGACTTCCTTGTACTTGCCGTTCGCGCGGATCGCCTTGATGGCCGCGTTGAACTTTTCAACCAGCTCCGGACGGCCCTTCTTGAACGCAACGCCAGCGCCCGGACCATGGATTTCGATAACCGGCGGGAAGGTGCCGACCATCTTGCAGCATGCGCCATCAGGCGTCTTCAGCCATTCGGCCAGCGTCACGCTATCGTCGTTGACGGCGTCGAGGCGACCATTGGCGAGATCGAGACGATATTCCTCAGCGGTCGGATAAGCCTTGATCGTGCTGTCGGTAAAGGTCTTTTCCGAATAGTTGGCGTGCGTCGTGGAAACCTGAACGCCAATGGTTTTGCCAGCGAGGTCTTCCTTGGTCACACCCTTGATGTCGGTGTCCTTCGGAGCGGCAATGCCGGGAGGCGTGTTGTAATATTTGTTGGAGAAGTCAACCTGCTTCTTACGCTCGTCCGTGATGGACATGGAGGCGATGAAGGCATCGAACTTGCCAGCCTGAAGGGCGGGAATAGCGCCGTCCCATTCCTGGGTGACGAATTCGCACTGCGCCTTCATTTCATCGCAAAGCGCCTTGGCAATATCGACGTCGAAGCCCGAGAGGGTGCCGTCCGGCTTGATGAAGTTGAAGGGAGGATAGGCGCCTTCGGTGCCGATCTTGAGCTTGAGCTGCTCTTCTGCATTTGCAACACCGGCAGTCATGCTGCCGATTGTGATTGCCAGCGCAGCAACAGATGCCGCAGCGGCGATACGCTTGAATACGCGCATTTTTAGTCCTCTCGTTTTGTTCTGGCTGGTTCCCTGATTATTTCTTCTGGTTCAGCCGCTTAAGGGGTAGTCACGACCGTGAAACTTTAAATTGCACGTTTGGTAGTGGTTTCCCCCGGCCACTACCAATAGATGGTTGAGCCGATCATGCGCAATATTTTTTCGCGCTTCCATCCCCACCATCAAATCTGACAACGATATTCCCACCATTTTGAGACGATTGGCAAGATGGTCTACGTAATTAAATTGTGTCTCTCAAGGGTGGATTTCTCGGCGTTTTCAGCAGAGCTTTGCCAGAGTATGGGGAATTGTTTCGTAAAATAGGGTAATTATAGAGAATCTCTCAAAGACCCATCTGACCTTCGATGAAATCGGCTATTTGCTCGATATCGTCAATGCCGAACACCGGCACGTTTTCGCCGGGTTGGGGCTGGTCGCTGGCAATGGCGACAATGGCAGGATCGTCGGTCGAGAGCGGTGGTCCGGCACGGCCAGCTTCGCGACGCAGTTCGATTTTCTTGTGCGTCTCGCGTTTGTAGCCTTCGACAAGAATCAGATCGCAAGGCGCCAGCTTGGCCGCAATCTCCCACAGAGAAGGTTCTTCCTCGCCCAAGCCTTCGTGCATGATTGCGTAGCGTTGCGACGAGACGATAGCCACCTCTGCTGCTCCGGCCTTTCGATGACGCCAGGAATCGGTGCCTTCATGGTCGATATCGAAATTATGATGGGCATGCTTGATGGTGGCGATGCGGTATCCGCGTGCCGTAAGACATGCCACCAGACGTTCGGTCATCGTCGTCTTGCCGGAGTTTTTCCAGCCTGTGATGCCGAACAGTTTCTGGTTCATTCCATTGCCTCAGCCAGTATTCGGGCGGCAACGAGGTCGTCGGGCCGGTTGATGTTGAAGAACGGATCATATGTTTCGGGACTATCGCCAACGAAGGCAAGCGGAAAATCGACGGTCTCAAACCCGATCTGCTCGGCAAATGCGAAGACGCTGGCCCTGCTGGTGCCGGCGAGCCAGGCCGCGAGTTCGTCGGCCAGCCCAGTTTCCCACAGGCCAAAAATCGGATGGACCCGGTTACGGGAACTGGCGAGAACGACGCGCGCTCCGGTTTCGTTCCGACGTGAAAGAAGGCGGCCAGTGAGGTCGTGGGGCAGGAATGGCGTATCCGCAGCTGTCGTCAGCAGCAGCGAGGCTCCCTGCGCCTGCGTCAGCGCAGTCAGAATGCCGACCAGCGGACCGCCATGCTTCGTGGGCAGGTCCTTGATCACCGACACGCCGAGATCAGTCAGGCGGGGATCATCGCTATTCGCATTGATGACCAGAGTGTCGACCTGCGGTTTGATCCTTCTGGCGACGTGGGAAATGATGGTGCCAGTGCTGCCGAGAGGCTGAAGGAATTTGTCACCTGCAACGCCGCCTTCCTGCATGCGGCTTGAAAGCCCTCCTGCGATGATGGCGCCTGCAATCATGATGGTTCCACGCCGGTCGGGATCGTCGCAAGCGTGCTCTTGTTGCGCTCCCGCTTCTTCAGCACATTCTCGCGATAAACCATATAGACGCCGCTCCCGACCACCAGAATCGATCCCGCTATCATATACATGTCAGGCGCTTCGCCAAAAACCAGCGTGCTGAGGCCGATTGCCCATAGCAGGCTGGAATAGCGGAACGGTGACACGAACGACACCTCACCCTCGCGCATGGCAAGAATGATGAAGTGATATCCGACGAGAAGGAGAACTGCCGCGACGGCTGCAGCACCAATTACGGTTATTCCAACGGGCTGCCACCCGCCTAAAGGAGCGGTCAGCGCACCGCCGGTCAGCGTTATGGCAATCGACGTCACGGTGGAGAGAAAGAGCGTAGGTACGTGCTTGGGCACGCGGCGGGTGGCAATGTCCCGCGTGGCGGCAAAACCTACGCTGGCAAGAAGGACTGCAATGGCAACAAGGCTTGCAGCGCCATCTGTTCCCGGTCGGATGATGATGAGAACCCCGACAAGGCCGACAAGAATACAGGACCAGCGGCGCCAGCCCACTTTTTCCTTGAGGAACAGTGCTGCTCCCAGCGTGACGACGAGCGGCGTTGCCTGAAAGACAGCCGAACAGAATGCCTGTGAGAGATGACCGAGGGAATAAATATAGGTGATTGTGGCGACAACTTCCCCCGCAACACGCAAGACGGTCATCTTTTCTAGCGAAAGACTGCGCAATGCGCCATGGCGCCAGGCCAGCAAACCGATCAGAACCGTTGCGAATATGCCTCGGATCAGCATGTACTGTCCGCTGTTCATCTCGGTCAGGAGGTATTTTGTGATCGTATCGCCGATGGTAAAGGTCCCCATGGCGAGAAGCATGAAAATACTTGCGCGAAAATTTGCTGACTGCGGCACGATACAGAATCCAGTTTAGGCACTAAGCCATGCAACTGCATACCGTTTTAAAGTCGATCTCGCGACAATTATTTCAGGCCGTCAGCTTTTTTAAGTATAAACGGCTCAGCCGCCGGTAAGACTCATGTGGCGAGCGACCGCAGGGCGATTGTGATCGCGGTCAATGATGAAATCATGGCCTTTCGGCTTGCGCGAAATAGCTTCATCAATGGCCTGGTTGAGCAGCAGGTCGCTTTCGCTTTCCCGCAAGGCCTTGCGCAGATCGGCATCATCGTTCTGGCCGAGGCACATATAGAGCATGCCGGTGCAGGTAAGCCGGACGCGGTTGCAACTTTCGCAGAAATTATGCGTCATCGGCGTGATGAAACCGAGCCGGCCACCCGTTTCGGCAATCGTCACATAGCGTGCAGGGCCGCCAGTGCGGTAAGGAATGTCGGATAGCGTGAATTGCTGCGAGAGGTCCTCGCGCACCTGCGAGAGCGGCAGATACTGATCGGTGCGGTCAAACTCGATTTCGCCCATGGGCATCGTTTCGATAAGCGTCATATCCATGCCGCGGCCATGCGCCCAGCGGATCAGCTCGGGAATCTCATGGTCGTTGAAATCCTTCAACGCGACCGCATTGATCTTTACGCTGATGCCGGCACGCTGTGCAGCTTCGATGCCTTCAAGAACGCGAGCGAGGTCGCCCCAGCGGGTAATCTGATGAAATTTTTCAGGATCGAGCGTATCCAGCGAGACGTTGATACGTCGTATCCCGCATTCCGCGAGTTCTTCGGCAAAGCGCGAAAGCTGCGATCCGTTCGTGGTGAGAGTCAATTCATCCAGCGCACCTGATTTCAGATGACGCGAAAGCTGCCGGATCAGGTGCATGATATTCTTGCGCACCAATGGTTCGCCACCGGTCAGGCGCAGTTTCCTGACACCCTTTTCGATAAAGGCGGTGCAGAGCCGGTCCAGTTCCTCAAGCGTCAGCAGGTCCTTCTTGGGCAGGAACGTCATATGTTCCGCCATGCAATAGGTGCAGCGGAAATCACAGCGATCCGTCACTGAAACGCGAAGATAGGTAATGGCACGCCCGAAAGGATCAATCATGGGTCCAGTCGGGGAAACAAGTGGCCGGGCTTGGTTTGTGTACATCATTAAGCCGTTGTTTCCACAGGATGCGGAGGAATATCCGCGTCATCTGACTAGAAATAGGATCTGCGAGCCTCAATGTCCAGTTTCACGCGCGCGAAGCTCTTTCAATAATACCCGCGACTATTGCGATATTTTAACGCGGGGCCTATCAAAAGCTGACAAAGAACCAAGCTGGAGAATGGTGATGAGTGAGGTCTGGCCGACTGAGTTGCGTGTTTCGCACGACCGCAAACTGCTGACTGTGGCGTTCGACGATGGCCAGAAATTCGAGCTGACCGCCGAGCTGTTGCGTGTTCTGTCGCCTTCGGCAGAAGTGCAGGGGCATTCGCCGGAACAGCGCATAACGGTCGGTGGCAAGCGAAATGTCGAAATCATGAAGATGGAGCCAGTCGGCAATTACGCCGTCCGCATAACATTCGACGATATGCACGATACCGGCCTGTTTTCGTGGACCTATCTTCACAAGCTCGGCACGGAGAAGGACAGCTTGTGGCAAACCTATCTCGATGAGCTTGCCGAAAAAGGCCTGAAGCGGGATCGTTGATCCCACCTGCCGGTCATTCTTTCTCCAGCATTTCGGATATGCGGCGCATCACATCGCCCATCGCGTTGCACTGCGCGTTCGTCGATTGCGCCATGACGCGGTCGATCAGGTCGGTATAGATCGTCAGCGCATGTCCCAGAAGCTTTTCGCCCTTGGCGGTTAGCGTCAGTCGCATCACACGCTTGTCTGCCGGGTCGCCCTCGCGCACCAGCAAGCCGCGCTTTTCTAGCTTCGGCAGCAACATGGTGATGTTCGAACGTCCGACGAGAATGCGGCGCGCAAGATCATGCTGGGATTCGCCGGGATGACGATAAACATTCATCAGCACATCGAGATCGGCGATCTTGAGATCGAAAGCCGACAGCCCCTGGGCGAGGGCGCGTTCCACCGCTTTGCCGGCACGCGCAACAGCAATCCAGTTCTTGAAGCGTGGATTGTCCCACGGCAGTTTTTGAGTCTTGTCTTGCATTTTGTTCATTCTTGTACAATTATTTGTTCAGGATTGAACATAATTGAGGCCCTGTCATGACATCGATTTCTTTGCAGGTTACGCGATTCGGTCTGGGTGTGCTTGGCCGCATTGATGCCGACAAGGCAGGTCGCGCCGCGTTCAGGATTTTCTGTCGAACGCCAAGCCGCAAGCCGAAGACCAAGGCCTATGCCGCGCGGCTTGAACAGGCGAGCAACGAACTCAGCCGGGCAAAGCGGCTCGATCTGATTATAGATCGCGGACTTATCGCCACCTATCAGTTCGAACCGGACAGCTATGTGGGAAGAACGTCGCTCGTCGTCCATGGCTGGGGATCACGCACTGCGGATATGATGACGATCATTCGCGAGCTTGTTGCGCGTGGCGAACGGGTTGTTGCCATCGATCTGCCAGGGCATGGCGCATCGGCAGGCCGCACCCTCAACATGATACAGGCCATCGCCGCCGTCGATGTTGCGTGGCGCCAGTATGGCCCGTTCGATGCGATGATCGGCCACTCGTTCGGCGGGGCGGTCATCGTCAATGCCGCAGCGGGTTCTCTTGGGTGCTACCAGTCACATCGCCCGGCAAAGCTGGTGACCATTGCTTCCCCGCACTCCATGGCAGGCGTCTTTGACGGTTTCGGCAAAATGCTTGGGCTCGGTCGTGATGTGCGCAACGCAATGAAGGAACAAGTCCGTTATATCGCAGCGCGCCCGATCACGGATTTCGACACCGATGTTCATTTGCGGCGTATGACCATTCCAACGCTGGTTATCCATGCGCATGACGACAAGGAAGTGCCCGCCATCTGCGCGGAAATGGCCGGTAAGGCAGGCTCTCATGTCAAGGTGCACTGGGCCGATGGCCTTGGGCATCGCCGCATCATCGCAAGCGCCGACGTGGCATCGCTCGTGGCGGAATATCTTGATGATACCCCGAGGTTAAGGCTGGTTGCCTGATTATGCGTTGGGGAAAACCAGTTTCTCCCAGGCAGCCATGGCGCCCAATGCCGTTGCTGTAAGGTCTTGGCGCGTTCCGCCATCGCGCGCGAGAATGGACATGCCGTTCTGGACTGTCGCATAAAAGGTTGCGACCGCTCCGCAATTGACGGATGCAGCAATATCTCCATCACGAATGCCGCGCTCGAGCCGCTTTTTCAGGGTTTCTATATTGGTCTGGCGGCGATTGCGCAGCACGCCGCAAACCTTGTCGCTTGACTGCGTCCGATGCAGCGCATCCAGCGCAATCATGCAGCCCCGCGGCACGGATTCCTCACAATAGGCGTCTATCGTGGCAAGCAGAAAGCGCTCGAAAGCTGCGCGAACATCAGCCGTTTCATCCAGTGTCGACCAGATTTCAACGCCGATTTCACCAGCGTACAGGGTAAGGGCTTGAAGATAGAGTTCTTCCTTGCTGCCGAATGCCGCATAGAGGCTTGGCGCATTGATGCCCATAGCCGTCGTCAGATCGGCCAGCGACGATCCGTCGAAGCCTTTTTCCCAAAATATAAGCATCGCAGCACGAAGCGCTGTTTCGCGGTCGAAGCTGCGGGGCCTTCCTTTTTCTGCCACGTGCAAACCTTTCTGTATCGATCATTAAATAAATCGCTTGACGGTTCTGTGCAAGCCTGTCAGCAATTATGTATCAATCGATACAGAAAGGAAATGGCATGTCAGCCGAAGCTTTGAACGGAAAGGTTGCCTTTGTCACCGGCGGCAGTCGCGGCATCGGTGCCGCGATTGCACGACGGCTCGGGAAAGATGGCGCGGCAGTTGTCGTCACTTATGTAAACGGCAAGGAAAAAGCTGAAGCCGTGGTTTCCGAAATCGTAGCCAATGGCGGCAAGGCTCTGGCGCTGAAGGCCGACAATCGCGACGCGAGCCAGATTACGGCGGCAATCGAGAAAACGGTCAAGGATTTCGGTCGTCTGGATATATTGGTCAACAGTGCTGGTATCTGGCATGCAGCACCACTGGAAGAGATCACGCTTGCTGACTTCGATGAAGTGATGGCTGTGAACTTCCGGGCTGTCTTTGCCGCCGCTTCAGCGGCCACACCACACCTCGGTGCTGGCGGACGCGTCATCACCATCGGCTCCAACCTCGCCGAAAACGTGCCGTGGCCGGGCATCAGCCTTTATGCGGCAAGCAAGGCTGCGCTGATCGGTTTGACGAAAGGTCTGGCGCGTGACCTTGGCCCAAAAGGCGTCACGGTCAATGTCGTTCAGCCTGGCTCCACCGATACGGATATGAATCCGGCGGCTGGAGAACATGCCGAACAGCAACGCGCGCTTATCGCAACCGGCAGTTTCGGTTCGCCTGATGATATTGCAAGTCTGGTGGCCTGGCTTGCCAGCCCCGAAGGGCGTTTCGTGTCCGGAGCTACGCTCACCATCGATGGCGGCACAAATGCCTGAAACAGAAAGGGCGGCTTGCGCCGCCCTTTTATTTGCTTAGAGCACAGATCTGATTCAATCAGATCTGTGCTCTAAGCGTTTGTTTCGTCGCATTATCGAACGCAAAACCGCTTCGTACTTTTGCTGGAAATGCTTTAACCCAGATTGAGTTCCTTGAAGAAATCGTTGCCTTTGTCATCGATGACGATGAAGGCCGGGAAATCTTCCACTTCGATACGCCAGATCGCTTCCATGCCGAGTTCCGGATATTCGACGACCTCGACCTTCTTGATGCAATCCTGTGCCAGACGAGCAGCCGGACCGCCGATGGAACCCAGATAGAACCCGCCATGCTGACCGCAAGCTTCGCGCACCTGACGCGAACGGTTGCCCTTGGCGAGCATCACCATGGAGCCGCCGAAGGACTGGAACTGGTCCACATAGGAATCCATGCGGCCTGCCGTGGTCGGTCCGAATGAGCCGGAGGCATAGCCAGCAGGCGTCTTGGCCGGGCCTGCATAATAGATCGGGTGGTTCTTGAAATAATCCGGCATGGCTTCGCCGTTTTCAAGCCGCTCGCGAATTTTGGCATGGGCCAGATCGCGCGCCACGATGATTGGACCGGAGAGCGACAGGCGCGTCTTGACCGGATGTTTCGACAATTCCTTGAGAATGTCCTGCATCGGCTGGTTGAGGTCGATCTTGACCACATGCGACGACAGTTTTTCCTCGTCGATATCCGGCATGTACTTGGCCGGGTTGGTTTCCAGCTTTTCCAGAAAGATGCCGTCCTTGGTGATCTTGCCCTTGGCCTGACGATCCGCAGAGCAGGAAACACCGATGCCGATTGGCAGCGAAGCGCCATGGCGCGGCAGGCGAATGACGCGGACGTCATGGCAGAAATATTTGCCGCCAAACTGGGCGCCGACGCCGAGAGATTGCGTCAGCCTATGGATTTCAGCTTCCATTTCGAGGTCACGGAAAGCATGTCCGGTTTCGGAACCCTCGGTCGGCAGGCTGTCCAGATAACGCGTCGAGGCGAGCTTGACTGTCTTCAGGTTCATTTCAGCCGAAGTGCCGCCGATGACGATTGCCAGATGGTAAGGCGGGCAGGCGGCTGTACCAAGGCTCAGGATCTTGTCCTTGAGGAAGTCGATCATGCGGTCATGCGTCAGAAGAGAAGGCGTTCCCTGATAGAGGAATGTCTTGTTCGCCGAACCGCCGCCCTTGGCAACGAAAAGGAACTTGTAGGCGTCTTCGCCCTCTTCATAGATGTCGATCTGGGCAGGCAGATTGTTCTTGGTGTTTTTTTCCTCGAACATGGAAAGCGGCGCCAGTTGCGAATAGCGCAGGTTCTTCTTGTTGTAGGCGTCCAGCACACCGGCTCCCAGCGCGTCAGCGTCACCGCCTTCGGTCCAGACGCGACGGCCCTTCTTGCCCATGATGATGGCCGTTCCGGTATCCTGACACATCGGCAGAACACCGCCAGCGGCGATATTGGCGTTCTTCAGAAGATCGTAGGCGACGAAACGGTCATTGTCCGTTGCTTCCGGGTCTTCGAGGATATGGGCAAGCTGTTGCAGGTGGCCGGGGCGCAGCAGATGGTTGATATCGGCAAAGGCCGCTTCCGAAAGCAGGCGAAGCCCTTCCGGATCGACGGTCAGGACTTCCTGTCCCTTGAACGTATCGACAGAGACATGATCGGAAGTCAGCTTGCGGTAAGGGGTGTCGTCTTCACCAAGAGGGAAAAGATCGGCGGCGCTTGCTTCTGCCATCGCGGTACCTCGCTTGCTTGCCAGCTACGCCAGCCGGAGGTCGTCATTGTTTCCGGCTCGCGCGATATGTTGATCGAAGTTCCGAAGAAGAGCTTAGGAACCATAGTCTGTGGGCTTTTAGCGCGATGCGGGGTGGATGCCACTGCGTCACATTGTTCATTAAGGCATTCCGGGTTTGCCTCCCGAGAAGATGCCTCAAACAATTGTGATAAACGCAAATCAGAAAATTGCTTCAGGAAACAATAGCGTTAAAAGTTTCTATACGAGATTGGTAAATTCTACGGGTGAGATTCGGACGGATTCGCTTTTGAGCGAACGCATCAACTTTGGCGGTTTGAAATGCAGTTTTCCAGACACTCGCAGATGGATCAAAAGAGCAGCGCCGCGCGCGGACAAAATATCCGCCGCGCAGCCGCGATAGCTCTGGCAGCTTCGGTGTTTCTCCCCATGGCGCAGGCTCAAGCCGCAAATTCGTTGATGGAACTTTTCCAGCAGCGTCGCCAGCAGCAGGTGCAGCCAGCCCAGCCTGTCCAGCCGCAAGTCGCCCCCCGCGCTCCCGCAGCGCCGAATGCTGTCTCCGCTCCTCGTGCGGCCGTGCGCAGCCTTCCGCCAGTCCAGCGCGTGACCGTCAAAGGGCCGCAGATTTACGACTATAAGCCGGATGCTCTGGTCAATATCGATTTCAGCGCGCTCGATATGCAGGTAACTGCGGCCACCGAACCCACCACCGTCGACCCGCTGACATCGGGCATGTCGCCGATCCGTCCGCAGCTTCGGGAGGAAACACCGGGCGAGCGGGCATTCGATGCGGCGACGAATTATCTGAAATCCGTCGATGTCAAAGCCGAGAAAGAGATCGCTCAGGCAATCGTCGATTATTACTCAAGTCAGCGTTCCTTCATGTGGTCGGCCGATGACAAGGTGCTCGACCGCGCCAAGAATGTCGCGGCCTTCTTTGCCCGCGCCGATGAGGACGGGCTCAATCCCGATGAATATGCAGTCACGATTCCGGCTGACAGCTTCGACACTACCGCGGAAGCCGAACGCCAGCAGAAGCTTGCCGAGTTTGAAATTCGCATGTCTGCCCGCGCGCTGCGCTATGCCATCGATGCAGGCGAGGGACGTGTCATAGCCGACCGCCTCAGCGGCTTCCATGATCTGCCGCGCAACCGCGTCGATCCGAAAGCTGTTCTCGAAAAGCTGGCATCGGAAAACGATCCGGCTGCCTATCTGCATGATTTCCAGCCGGGCAATGAGCAATATGCGGCATTGAAGCGCGAATTGGCGAATACCGAGCCGCCGTCTGCCGAACCGGTCCGCATCTCGCTGAATGGCATCATCAAGCCGGGCGATACCAATGACCAGCTCAGCAAGGTGGTTGCGCTGATTTCGAGACACGCGCCCGCGAGCTATCTGGCAGAGCACAAGCAAGTGCTGGATGCCCATGCGAGCGGCGACGTCTACGATCCGGAACTGGTCGCTGCCATCAAGGATTACCAGAAGCTTTCCGGCGGCGCGCCCGATGGCATTATCGGCCGCAATACGGTTTCAGCCCTTCAGGGCGAACAGTCATCCATCAAGCGCGACCGCATCCTTTATTCCATGGAACGTCTGCGCTGGCTGCCGCATGATTTTGGCACGCGCTACGTGATGGTCAATCAGCCGGCTTACCGTGCCGAATATTTCGAGGACGGAAAAGAGAAGCTGGCGATGAATGTGGTCATCGGCTCGCCGACCCATCAAACCTACTTCTTCTACAACAAGGTTCAGACAGTCGTTTTCAATCCATCCTGGGGCGTGCCGCGTTCAATCATTCTGAACGAGATGCTGCCCAAGGTCATGCGCGATACGAGCTATCTCGACCGCAATGGCTATGAAGTCTACGCGGACGGCAAGAAGGTTTCGGCAAGTGCCGTCAACTGGAGTGCGGTTGCCGCAGGCAAGGCCCATGTCGGCATCCGCCAGAAGCCGAGCCTCGACAACGCACTGGGGGAACTGAAGATCCTGTTCCCGAACACGCATGATATCTACATGCACGACACACCGGCCAAATCCTATTTCAGCCGCGACATGCGTGCCCTGAGCCATGGCTGTATCCGTCTGGAGCGCCCACGCGATATGGCGGCGGCTGTTATGGGAACATCGGTGGCGGATCTCGGAAAATATTTCGGAAAGAATGAGCGCGGCATCAAGGTCAAGGAACCTGTGCCTGTCTTTATTTCCTATTTCACCGCATGGCCGGCAGCGGACGGGAAAGTCCATTACTACGGCGACGTCTACGACCGTGATTCCGGATTGCAGAAAGCATTCGACAAGACCGAGAGCTCGCGTCTCGCAGCGCTCTGAAATCCCTTCCGCATCAAAACAGAACGGCAATCATCGATGGGTGGTTGCCGTTTTCCTTTTGGGGTAAGAGCTATCTTAGGAAAGATAGAAATCTCTTTGGAAACAGGCTTGCGAGACGCTTGACTTATGCAGCCGCTGGCCAGTATATCCGCACCACCTTGATTGAGCTTGGCTCATCGGGCGTGTAGCTCAGCGGGAGAGCATTCGCTTCACACGCGAAGGGTCACAGGTTCAATCCCTGTCACGCCCACCATTCAACGATATTCTGTATTTCTCTAATCACTGAACCCGGCAATGATAGAAACGTGTTGCTTCGTCAGTTGCTGTCACACGCGCACAAATGGTCCGCAGACGTCATGACGGCTCAGCGATGCCTGATTTTCAAAACGCCATTGGAACAAAAAATAGGATGCTGAATCAGCACTTCTGGGGTAAAGCTCCTCACGATTGATAGCGGTATGGAAATATTCAGAAAATGGAATGGATTCCTGTATTCTTCGTAGCGTTCAAGGTTGTCGTGTTGGGTGCGGCCATGTTCTTCGCCATCAAGTGGCATTACGACGAAGATAAAAAGAAAAAGAAGAACGAAGTAAGCGGGTCGTAGACGTCCGCTTTGTCGCGCGCAGCCATTGCCTTATTGTCTTAACAAAAACCCCGCCGAAGCGGGGTAACGACTGCGATGCGCCTGCGCCAAAAGCTGTTGTGAAGGCGATATCAATTCCAGAACAGGTAACGATCCTGCCAGACAACCCGGCACTGAGTTTCTATTTCGGCAGTGGATCGGTGTGGGAATTCGTCGTGTAGACGTTCGGCAATCGGATTCAGCGAGAGGGTCTTGGGCATAATCAATTCAGCCCGGTCGGCCTGGGCGCTAATAGCATTCAGCAACAGAGCGTCTTCTGATCTCATCATAGAGTATCCTTATGGTGATGGGCATAAGCCAATATTGAAAAATGCAAAGCTACAAATGTTCGCAAAGGGAGTGGCTGAGGGTCTGACAGCAGACGGAGCATATCAGCGAACTGGATTTGAGCCTGATCTTGGCAATGCAATACGCCTGAAGGCAAATGAAAATATTTTGAAGCGAATTGATAAAAGATGTTTCAGAGTAGCGAAACAGGCTACGCTGTTATGGGATTTGACCGTTGAAGTTGGCCGGTCGCTGCGCACTCTCTTCGCGGCAAATTCAGGGACGTTCATATCTCCAAAGCATGATGCACGCGGCGATTACCACCGCAGACGTCAGCACGCCTATGACAATAGAGAATAGAACCATTGTATTACCCCTGCTGCCTTCGTTTTCTTTATTGTGCGGGAGAATGACCGAGGAAAACCACTTCGTCAGGTCCACAATGACGAATCAACATTCCATGCATTTGAATTGACGAGTCGCGCTTTGCGGTGTTCGACGCCCGAGTGGAAAATATCGGCAATCACCGGCGTTGCGACGTATATTTATTGTTGCTGTTATAAAACCTTCACCGTTGCTGGATAGGCGAGGGCGTCCGCTTCTTGCGCGGACTGGACGGGCATAAGGGGCAGAATAAGAAAATATCCGATGTCGTGGATTCGTTACATGTTGCGACGATGACGGGATTTGCTTTGCCAAATTTCCGATTATTGCAGTATATATAAAACATATGTGAAGTAACTTTTATATCACATATAAATAATTCACAAAACATACATCGAATAAACATTGCTCAAATTATCGTGAATAAATATAGCGATGGCGTCTAACTCATCTACTGGAGACGCATTAATGAATATCAGAAAAGTTATTCTCGGTTCGGCAGCATCGCTCGTAGCGATTTCTGGCGCGCAAGCAGCCGATGCTATCGTGGCGCCCGAGCCGGAAGCCGTTGAATATGTCCGCGTATGCGACGCATATGGTGCTGGCTATTTCTACATTCCGGGAACGGAAACCTGCCTGCGCATTCATGGCTATGTTCGCTATGACGCAAGCGGCGGCGACAACAACTATGCTCGCACCCCGGCCCAGCTGGAGCGCGACACCTGGAACAAGCTGGCCCGCGTCAGCCTGCGTTTCTCGACCGATTCCGAAACGGATCTCGGCACGCTGAAGACCTATAGCGAACTGCGTTACGACTGGACGGGTGACGGCAACGGCAAGGCCGACAATTATAATGGCGGCTCTACCAGCACCTCGCTGCGTTATGCTTACATCCAGCTCGGCGGCCTGCGCGTTGGTCTTGATGAATCGGCCTTCGTCACCTTCACCGGCTATCTCGGCAACGTCATCAGCGATGACGTGATCCTCGCTGGCGGTTATCGCACCAACCTCATCAGCTATACCTTCAAGGGCGGAAACGGCTTCTCGGCCATTGTTTCGTTCGAAGAAGGCGGCAACTCCGACTCCAACGTAGATGTCACCATCAAGGACTACATGCCGCATGTCGTCGGTGGTCTGAAATATGAGCAGAGCTGGGGCAAGATCGCCGGTGTCGTCGCCTACGACGCCCGTAACGAGGAATGGGCCGGAAAGGTCCGCGGCGATGTTAACATCACCGATCAGTTCTCGGTCTGGCTGCAGGGCGCTTACAAGTCCAATGACGACCATTACGGCACGTCGGGCGGTTATCGCGTTCGTATCGTCGACTCGTTCTACGGTACCTGGGGCGGTGATTGGGCAGTCTGGGGCGGTGCAGCCTACAAGGCAACCAGCAAGGCGACCTTCAACGTACAGGCCGCTTATGACGACAGCGAAACCTTCGCTGCAACGGCAAACGTTGCCTACCAGCTGGTTCCTGGCTTCACCATCACGCCTGAAGTTTCCTACACCAAGTGGCAGGACAAGAACACGAGCATGGACGGCAAAGACGCCTGGCAGGGCAAGATCCGCTTCCAGCGCTCGTTCTAATACTCTGGCTAACTGTGCCTGCTCGGGCATACGTATTGTCGTAGAACTATGATGACCTCCAGTCCATGTTTCTAGCGACAGAGGCGGCGACCCATCCGGTCGCCGCCTTTATGTGTTTTATAGTGAAACACCCGCTTAACTTTCGCTCTTCCGCCTGACGAAAACCTGTTCGAACTCTGCCTGTCCGGGCAAGCCTGGCTTGCTGTCGAGATGCTCATCACTATCTATAGCTTGGGAAGGGAGCATGGATGACGGTGAAAATGATGAGTGCGGATACCTATAGTTCGATGACAGACAAGAAGCCTTTTTCTGTTCCTGCAAATGAAGTCGAGCGACTTGAAAGCGTCCGCAGCCTCGTTTCCGTCTCCAACATCGGACTGCCTGAGCTGGATACGCTCGTATCGCTTGTGAAAGAGGTCTTTGGCGTCAGCACGTCTGCTCTCAACATTATCGATGAGGACTGGCAGCGTGTCGCGGCTAACGCAGGCGAAAAGGTTAGCAGTTGTCCGCGCGAACTGACTGCATGCACCTTCGTCGTGGAAAGCGGCAAGCTCTTCGTGATCGAAGATATGGTTGAGAACGATTTCTTCTGTTCGATGCCCTATGTGACCGGGGAGCCTCGTTTCCGTTTCTATGCCGGAGCACCGGTGTCTATCGATGCCGGATTAACCGTCGGCTCGCTATGTATTGTCGATAGCAAGCCACGAAAAATCTCCGATGCGGAGCGAGCCAAGCTCGAGGACTTCGCCCGCGTTGCCAGCGGGCTGCTGCGCCTGCAAAGGACCAACAAATTTTTGAGCGATGATTCCACCGCTCTCAAGCGCCTTGCGCTGACCGATCGGTTGACCAAGCTTTATAATCGCGGGGCTCTTACCGAGCTTGCCGTTCCACTGATCGAAAAAGCCCTGGGAGAGGGAAAGCCGATTGGTGCGCTGCTGATCGATCTCGATCGGTTCAAGGCAGTCAACGACACTTATGGTCACCTGATGGGCGACGCGCTTCTGATTGAGGCAGCGCAACGTTTGCGTTCTGCCTTGCGGGAAAGCGACATTCCTGTGCGTGTGGGCGGTGACGAATTTGCGGTCATTCTTCCAGATGAAGATTGCATGGAAAGCATTGAGTCCGTGGCAGGGCGGGTCGTCGAAGCTTTCCGCGAACCCTTTGTCATTCACGGCGTCAATCTGGATATCTCGGCAAGCGTTGGTGCGGTTCTCGCACCGCGTGATGGTTCTACGCCGCAAGCGCTGGCCCGCAATGCAGACATTGCGCTCTATGAAGCAAAGGGTAAGGGCCGCAATTGCTATAGCATTTTCGGGAGAACAGAAAGCAATAGTTAATAAAAACAAATCGTTAGAGATAAATCATAGAATTTGTACTAACTAAAAAGCCCGGACCAAGGAATGGTCCGGGCTTTTGTATTCTGACGTTCGACGTTTAGTCGAGCACGTAGCAGGACTTGGCTTTTCCGCGGGCTGGATCCCCGAAGGCGCGGTTGTCACATTGGACGCCATTGCGGAAGACGCCTTCCGTGAAGCGGCCATTTGCGCCGTAACGGACACGCTTGCGACCGTAGAATTCGCAGAACCCGCCTTCATTCGCGCAACGGGTCCAGTCGCGGTCCCGATCATTGTAACGGTCGCCATAACGATCCGGACGACCGGGGCGATCAGGGCGGCCCGGACGATCCGGTCTGTCCCAACGGTCCTGAACCACGAAGGAACAGCTTTTCTTTTTGCCCGGTGCCGGGTCGCCGAAGACGCGGTTCGAGCAGGTGACCTGTGGCCGGTCGATGAAGCGTGACGTATTCTGTCCGCCGGTGCCATAGACCACTTCAGCCGGGTAGGGCAACTGGCAGACTCCGTTCTCGCTTGCGCAGCGCTGCAACTGGGCTGCGGAGGCCGGTGTGACGAGCGGCGAGAGGACGGCCACCAGGCCGCCAAGGCATAGTGAAGCAACAGTCGTCTTGAGTGCAGGTATCATAATGAGTCCCTCTGATATCGATGAAATATGCTTTAGTTCCGATATCTTGAACAGAGGATGAATGTGCCACACCCAATGGGAATTTTGCGAGGTGGTTAAAAATCCTAGGAGACGGGGTCGACATTCATTTCCTGCTCTGGTTTGCTTGGGGCAGGAATGAGGATCGGAAATGCACCATCTGCCTTTCAGTTTCAAATCGATTGTCGTTGTTCTGGCGGCCATGATTGCTGCCGGGTTGTATGTTGGCCATAAGACCAAGGAAGTGCGCCAGACCTCACTTGTTCAGCGCATCGCGCCCACTGAAGCCGGAATATAATCCGGCGACCACTCCTGAACGGCTTTCTTTCCCGCAGCTTTCATGAAATGAGAGTGAAACGCTCACGTTCACTCTTCGGAAGGTTGCATCCATGCACGGCGAATACAAAGTCCACGGCGGAAAACTTGTCGTTGTCGATCTGGATGTTCGTGACGGGCGCCTGAGTGATGTGCAGGTGGCGGGTGACTTTTTCCTGGAGCCGGACGAAGCGCTGGAGGATATCCGCAACGCGGTCGAAGGTCTTTCTGCGGATGCGTCGTCGGAGCAGATTGCGGACGCGGTGAGGGCGGGCCTGCGGCCCGACGCCATGATGCTCGGCTTCAGCCCGGAAGCAGTTGCGATTGCCGTCCGGCGTGCGCTGGGGGTTGCCCGCACATGGCGGGATTTCGAATGGCAGATTGTTGAGATGCCTGCGGTTTCGCCTGCCATGCATCTCGCGCTGGACGAGGTTCTGGCGCAGGAAGTTGCCGCCGGACGCCGCGCTCCCACACTGCGCTTTTGGGAATGGGAGCGCCCTGCCATCATCATTGGCGCGTTTCAATCACTGCGCAACGAAGTGGATATGGACGCAACGCGGGAATTCGGCGTCGAGACTGTCCGTCGCGTGACTGGTGGCGGAGCCATGTTCGTGGAGCCCGGCAGCACCATAACCTATTCGCTCTATGCGCCGGGTGAACTCGTGCGTGACATGAGCTTTGCCGATTCCTACGCATTTCTGGATGATTGGGTGCTGAAAGCGCTCAATTCACTCGGCATCGATGCCTTCTACAAGCCGCTCAACGATATTTCGAGCTCCAAGGGCAAGATCGGCGGCGCGGCACAGAAACGCTTCTCCAAGGGGACCGTCCTTCACCATGTCACCATGGCCTATGACATGGATGCCGAGAAGATGGTGAAGGTCCTGCGCATCGGGCGAGAGAAGCTGAGCGACAAGGGCACGGCAAGCGCTGTCAAGCGTGTCGATCCTGTCCGCAGCCAGACTGGGTTGCCGCGCGAAGAAGTCATCAAGCGCATGAAGGATATGTTCGTGTCGCTGAATGGCGGCGTGAGCAGCAAGATCACGCCTGAGGAATATGCGGCGGCCGAAAAGCTTGTGGTCGAGAAATTCTCGACCGAACAATGGTTGCACAATATTCCTTAAACCGTCCGCCAGCTCTTCAATCGCGAAGCGGGGTGACTTGACCGTGCCGTCGTGGCATAGGGAGGTCGCAACGCGACCGCCTTACATTCCACTCCATCCAACAAAGTCCTCCCGTTCCATGATCCGCATCGACAATATCAGCAAGTCCAACAGCCATCGCATTCTCTATATCGAGGCTTCCGCCGCTTTGAATCGCGGTGAAAAGATCGGCCTTGTCGGTCCCAACGGTGCAGGCAAGACAACCCTGTTTCGTATCATTACCGGCGATGAACTGCCGGACGAAGGACAGGTCTCCGTCGAAAAAGGCGTGACGGTTGGTTATTTCGACCAGAATGTCGGCGAAATGGGCGGGCGTTCCGCCGTTGCGGAAGTGATGGAAGGTGCAGGCCCCGTCAGCGTCGTTGCGGCAGAACTCCGCGAGCTGGAAGCCGCGATGGTCGACCCGGATCGTATGGACGAGATGGATGCGATCATCGAACGCTATGGTGAAGTGCAGGCGCGCTACGAGGAGCTGGACGGCTATGGTCTGGATGGCCGTGCGCGCGAAGTTCTGGCCGGCCTCAGCTTCACCCAGGACATGATGGATGGCGATGTCGGCAAGCTCTCCGGCGGCTGGAAAATGCGCGTTGCGCTGGCGCGCATTTTGCTGATGCGCCCTGACGTGATGCTGCTCGACGAACCGAGCAACCATCTTGATCTCGAAAGCCTCATCTGGCTGGAAGCATTCCTCAAGAACTACGACGGTGCGTTGCTGATGACCTCGCACGACCGCGAGTTCATGAACCGCATCGTGACCAAGATTATTGAAATCGACGGCGGCGCGCTCACCACCTATTCCGGCGACTATGGCTTCTATGAGGGCCAGCGGGCGCTGAATGAAAAGCAGCAGCAGGCGCAGTTTGAACGCCAGCAGGCCATGCTTGCCAAGGAAATTAAGTTCATCGAGCGCTTCAAGGCGCGTGCGTCCCATGCCTCGCAGGTCCAAAGCCGCGTGAAGAAGCTGGAGAAGATCGACCGCGTGGAGCCTCCACGCCGTCGCCAGACGGTCGCTTTCGACTTTGCCCCGGCACCTCGTTCGGGTGAGGACGTCGTGAGCCTGAAGGGCGTGCACAAGACCTATGGAAGCCGAACGATCTATGACGGTTTTGACTTCATGGTTCGCCGCCGCGAACGCTGGTGCATCATGGGCATCAACGGTGCAGGAAAATCGACGCTGCTGAAACTGGTTGCAGGCGCTGCCGAACCGGATAAGGGCAATGTCAACATCGGTGCCAGCGTCAAGCTCGGCTATTTCGCGCAGCATGCGATGGACGTGCTCGACGGCGATGCAACAATTCTGGAATGGCTGGAAGAGCGTTTTCCAAAAGCAGGGCAGGCCCCACTTCGGGCACTCGCTGGCTGCTTCGGTTTCTCCGGCGACGATATCGAAAAGAAGTGCCGTGTGCTTTCGGGCGGTGAAAAGGCGCGTCTGGTCATGGCGGCCATGCTGTTCGATCCGCCGAATTTCCTGGTCCTGGACGAGCCGACCAACCACCTTGATCTCGACACGAAGGAAATGCTCATCAAGGCACTTGCTGCCTATGAAGGCACGATGCTGTTCGTATCGCACGACCGGCATTTCCTGGGTGCTTTGTCGAACCGGGTTCTGGAACTGACACCGGATGGCATTCATCAATATGGCGGCGGCTATACGGAATATGTGGAGCGGACGGGGCAGGAGGCTCCGGGTTTGCGTTCATAGGGCGCTTCAACTGTCTCTTCTGGCGCGCATCTTATCCGAAAACCGTTTCACACTTTTCGGGATGCGCTCCAACGGAAAAATTTGCGTCGCTTAATCAAAATAAGCCATTGATGCACATGCGCGGTTCAGTTAGAAACGCGCATGAAAAGGCTTCGAGCCTTCCGGCAATGCACCCGTAGCTCAGCTGGATAGAGTGCTGCCCTCCGAAGGCAGAGGTCACAGGTTCGAATCCTGTCGGGTGCGCCATAAAAATCAAGTACTTAGCGACATTATCGATTTAGCCTAGGTAGCAAATAGGTAGCGCGATGGTGCGTTTCGTCCCTGCTTTGCGGGTGAGTTACCTAGCCACGTTCCGACTCGAAACTCGAAAATGCGAGGGAGTCGGAACGCCTTGCCTGCGCGCTGGCGCCTTTAAGCGTCTAGCCTCGCCTGAGTCCTGTATGGTAGTATGCATGATGCATAAAGCCATACCAACCTGAAGGCGGGATAGTCGTCCGAGTCTCGTATGGTTCATCACATGATGTGATAAGCCATATTAAACCTGCCCCAATTTCATCGCGGGCGAGTCTCTTCAGCGTTCGTTGTTGCTTCAGTCCTGTATGGCTTTACGCTTCATGCGTAGGACCATACCAACCTTTACCCACGCTCCTTTCCGATAAACCTTTCAACGTTTATTCTCGCGACAGGCCTGTATGGCCCCTTCCGTTCGAAAGCGACCATACGAACCTGAATCCAATTTCTTATCGGACGAGTCTTTTAAGCGTTTGCCGTCGTTCGAGTCTTTGGGCCATACAATAACAAAATGTTAGCAGCCATATAAACCTGATCGCGCGTTTCCTTGACCAAAGAGTTATCCGGATTAGCGCGTGGTCCGAATCTCTCGACCATACAATACGCCTCGCGAATGGACCATATAAACCTGAAGGCCATTGCCTTGACCAAGGAGTCATAAGGCAACTTTTGCCGGTCGAGCCTTTTGCGCACTTGCCGCCATCAACAGCTTCTACCTTCCCAAGTATATCAAAAATATACACCTCAAATTAAAGGCTGAAACCAGCTTTAATTTGCTTGTAATTGCTTGTTTTTGATCCTGATTAACATTGTTGACTAAGTATTAATGACAAGTCATGGTTGTTGAATTCAAGTGATATCGAAGCAACATGAGCCATACAGGTAGGTCTATGATGGAAAAGGAAACACTTTTACTAAGGCGAGATGCAGCGACGGCACTAAGCGCCGCAGGATATCCCGTAAAGCCGACAACGTTAGCGAAACTTGCTTGCCGAGGTGGCGGGCCGAAGTTTCGGCGGTTTGGACGGACGCCGCTCTATCGATGGGCGGACCTTCTGGAATGGGCCGAGGCGAAATCCTCCCCAGTCGGCACAACCACCACCGAATGCGAAACTCTGCGCAGCGCCGCTGCCGCGTAACCCCATGGAGGCGAAAGACATGAACTACATTTCAGACGATAAGATCGAAAGCGCCCGGTTGGAGGCGAAGCTCGGAAGCTTCCGTGCCGGACCCGGCATTTCAGCGACCGATCACCTCAACGGCCAAACCGTTCCAGTTTACGATAAAGGCTCGGACACGGTGGCGTTGGGCATTAGCGAAAGTGCGGCGATGCACAAGCGGGACATGGAACGCCTAAAGGCTCGTGAAGCGGTGCGGGCCACGGTCTTTGCCGCATTCCCCGACGCTCCAGCGGAGCTTCAGTCCATTATGTACAACCATCCCAAGGTCGAGGCGTGGCTCGCCGCGCTCGCTCAAAAGGAGCAAGCCCGATGAAATCCGAAGACTTTTATCACGCCGCCAGCGCGCGCCTCTTCACCCGCCAGCAACTGGACCAGATTGCGTACCGCTATCAGCAGTCGGCGGCCCTTTACCCAGAAGAGCACGAGCGCGTTGCTCGGTACATTCAGGACCACAAGCTGGTTGGGCACCGGGAAGTGCTTGAGCACTATCTGCGCAGCAATCTGCCGATGAGCGACCACGCCCTGAACGTCATCAACGCCTTTGCCGACTCCACCGCGACTGGGGCTTACGACCGAGGGGCGGAGCGCGGTGCGCCGACGCATGGGGTTGAAACTTACGGGGGCGTGGAGTCGGCAGCGAGCCGCCTCTTTACGAGCACGGTGAAACCGGATGAGGGAGATAGGTGATGGCCGCGACCGCCGAAGAAATGCTCCGCGCACTGCGGTTTAGCCGGGATGAGCCGGATGCGGTGGCGCGGCAGGTCCTCCGCCATCTTGACGATACAAACTGGTCCGAGGTGATGCGAGCGCTAGAAATGCTGGCTTCCGCAGGATGGACGGATGCCGAGATCGCTTTCCGTGGGCTGGTGCTAGCGCGGGCTGAGGACTGGCTGGCGGAATGCAAGGCGTTACCGTTGGTTGAGCGGCTTGTCGCGACAATGACCACGCTGCGGGTGCTGGGCGAGCCGACGCCGGATGTGTCGGATTTGGTGGCAAAGGCGGAAGAAGCCCTGCGGAAACGGCGAGCGAATTGAGGCGCGGGCATGGCCCCCGCGACGGTGACTGGCGGGAGGTATCTAATGTCTCGTTCCGCCAGTCCTCTTTTTCCAAAGGTAGCGAGGTGAACGGTGATGACTGCTGACGTAATTTCACTGGACGAAGCCCGGAACCGGTTGCGGGTGCAGCCGGAGCTGGTTGCACAGGCGGAGTTTTTCCGCGGCATGTATTTGCTCCGGGAGGCTTTGGAGTTGATCGAAGCTTTGCCGGGAAAGCGGGCTGAAGATGCCTACGACCGCCTATGCCAAGGAATGCGGGTGGTTTTTGATCGAGAACGGAGGCTGGGCCGTGGGTGAGGTTTTGAGAATGGAAAAGGAAGTGATGGCAAGGGTGGTGCGTGAGATTGACGCCACGGACCTTGCGCTGGTGACGGCAGACGATCTGGCTATGAAAGACTTGCTGCCGGTTTCGTCGAAGCCGAATGAAGTGCAGACCTTTAGCTCATTTTTGGACCGCAAGCAGGCGCGAAAGGGCAAAGCGCAGGCGGAACTGAACCGCCAAGCAAATCCGGGCGGCTTCGCGCCTTCGGTGGCGAACGCAAAACTAGCGATCAGCAAGCTCGGCATTAGCATGAAGTTCGACAAGTTCCACATGCGGATGGAGATTGACGGCTACGATAAGCCGGTTGGTGAGGCTTTTGCGGACACGGTGCTGAAGCTGCGGGACGTTGTGATTGAGAATTTTGATTTTGATCCCGGCCAGCGAAACGTGGAAGACGCGGCAAGGCTGCTGGCGATGCAGAACGCGTTCGATCCGGTGCGGGATTATCTTGATGGGCTGGTTTGGGATGGAACGCCGAGGCTGGACACTTGGCTTTCGGTATATCTTGGCGCGGCAGATGACGAATTGACACGGGCCATTGGCCGGGCCGTGCTGGTTGCCGGGGTTCGGCGCGTACGGCGTCCCGGTTGTAAGTTTGATGCAATGCTGGTGCTGGAAGGGCCGCAGGGGCGCGGAAAGTCGTCGGCGCTCAAGGTGTTGGCCGGAGGTGATGACAATTTCACCGACGCCCTCGATTTCCGCCAAAACTATAAAGAGCACCAAGAACTGCTGCTGGGAAAGTGGATTGTTGAAGCGCCGGAGCTGGATGGGCTGGGCCAGTCGGACGTGCGGCGGGCAAAGCAGTTTATTTCAAAAACCCACGACCGCGCGCGCGCGGCCTACGCCCGGACGGTTGAGGAAGTGCCCCGTCGCTGCATCCTGATAGGCACGACGAACGACGACCATTACCTGAAAGACCCGACCGGAAACCGGAGGTTCTGGCCGGTGGTGACGGGAGAAATTGATCTGGCGGCGCTACGTGATGCACGTGATCAGCTTTGGGCCGAAGCCGCGATGGTGGAACCGGGTGAAGCCGACCCGGTGACAATCCCTGAGCATCTGTGGACGGTCGCTGCCGAGCGGCAAGCCGAAAGGGTCGAGGCCGATCCGTGGGAAGATACGCTCGCCGCGCTCCTGCCGAAGCTGGCCAAGCGGGCCGAAGGTGAGCTTCGTATCGCCACGAGTAACATTTTCGCATCGGCGTTGGCGATGGAGATGCCGAACGTAACGAAGCGGGATAGCCGGAGGCTGGGCGATTGCATGAGGCGGCTGGGGTGGACCGGGCCGAAGCTGATCTGGGCGGGAGATAAGCCGGTTAGAGGGTATGTGAAACAGGATGGTATGGCCCTAACCGATGACGAATGAAAAAATACAATAAAAACAATGACCTAACCGCCTAACTGTTCCTAACGGTTATAACGCGAACTTTATAGACTTCCTAGAACACTAAATCCCTTCAATCCCCTTATCAGTTAGATCAGTTAGAACGGTTAGGATTTCTTCCATCCCATTGAAAATATGGGATTTTCATCCCTAACCGAAACCGGGGCATTGTCCCTTTCATAACCGTTATGTGGAGGTAGAAGAATGGCCGAGGGTGAAATCCTAAGCCCGGCGCTCGCCGCGCTGTTGCAAATCATGACCTCGACCGAGGTGGCAGAGGCCAAGTGCGTGGAGGCCGCGAAAGCGATTATTGAGTATGAAGCGCCGCAAGGGGTCTACGACCTCACCCACCGATATTTGATCGGGGTGGCTGAGGATGAGGAACAATCAACGGATTTGCGGCTGGAGGCGTTGAAGCTGCTGCGGAAGGTGGAGGCCCGGCGCGTAGCGCCACCCCCTGCGGCTTCGCTTGTAGCGAATAAGGAGACCGCCAAGCGGCTAGGGCGAGCCAAGCAACGGCTGGCTCTCGTTGCCGAAGGCAAGTGGCCCACCAGCGATGCTGACTGGACCGAGCAGGCAACGGCTTTACCGGTGCAAGGTACGACTGAGGGGCTTGCGGAGCGGCTTAAAGCGGCTCGTCGTTAAGCCTCCGGCTTAGCCGGTGCACTGTGCCGACGCTAACTCCATGCTTGGCCGCGAGGGCGCGGAGCGAGGCCGGGGCCTCGCCGCGAAGGTCACGGAGGATTGCCTCTTCGGTGACCGCCGAAAGGCCGGGTCTACCCAGCTTTTTCCCCTTTGCGCGGGCGGTGGACAATCCCGCCTTGACGCGCTCGCTAATCATTGCCCGCTCAAATTCCGCAAACACGCCCATCATCTGGAACATAGCTTTACCCGCCGGGGTGGTCGTGTCGATGCCCTGCTGGTGGAGGAACAGATCGACGCGAAGGGCGTGGAGATCGGAAAGGAAGGCGACGAGGCCCTGTAGCGAGCGGCCTAGTCGATCCACACTCCACGCCATAACAACGTCGAAGCGGCGGCGGGCGGCGTCTTTGCAGAGGGCGTTGAACGCGGGACGAGCTTCGCGCCCTTTCGTTCCACTAATACCGTGATCTCGATAAACCCCGGTGATCGTCCAACCGGAACGTTCCGCAACCTCCCGCAGTTCCCGTTCTTGGTTGTCCGTGGTTTGCGCATCCGTGGACACGCGGAGGTAGAGTGCGGCGCGCATGGCAACCCCCTAAATCGTCATGCTGACTTTAGCCGTGCTCGCCTCAAACATGGTGCGCGCAGTGGCTTCGATCCGTTCCCGCTTAGTCTCGTCCAGCCCATTGAAAAGGTCCGCGAGGAATTTGTTCCGGTCTTTCGGCTTCGTTGCCTCATAGCGGGTTTTGTTTTCGGCGCTTAGGGCGTTGCGCACGAGTTGGCGGACGTAGCGGAAATGCGGGGGCAGTGCCTCCCGACGCGCACCTACCGTTCCTTCAATGAGCCGGTGACGCTTGGCGGCGTACGCGGCTTTCGCGGCCTCCGGCGATTTCGCGCCCGCGTAAGCATCCTGCAAACTTTGTAGGGCAAAGCCTAGAAGATATTCGACGGATGCCTGTGGCAACGGCTTTCCATCCAAGGTCCATCCGGCGTTGCCGTAGGCGAGCGTGGCTGTGGCGATGGGGCCGTAGGCCCGGTGGGTGAAAGTGCGGGTGATTTGCATGGCTGGCTTCCTTGTAAGCAGCTGAATTTACTCAATAAATGTCGCTCTGCTTCGCTCAAAAATCAAATGGTTTTTGAACACGGAAAGCAGCCGTTGGCGCGCCCGGATTTCTGGGGTTTCTGAGGGGGGATTTTCGTGGGGTTTTTTGAACACAGCTGCGCCGCCATTTTGTCCGCGACCGGATTGGACATGACGCGGCATGGTGCGGGATGGAATGCGAACGCCGGGGCGAAACCATGCCGTCATCGCGCACGATGGTCGTTGCCGGTACAACCCATCGCGCCGGGATGTTGGCCGTGGGCGGGCAAATGCGGGGCGAAGATCGGTATGGTCCACCGGCTCACCTTCGCGCCAATGAAAGGCCGCTCCCGGACGCGATTCGGCCGCAGGCAGAGACCCTCCCGCCCCCATTGCATTGTGCGAACGCAGGGGGTGGTTTCGCCGCATGGCACCCCCCATCTGCCTGACCATGCCCCTCGCAAATTTTGTTGGGCATTTTCGAAGGTATGGCTCAAGCTGCCGGGGACAATTCCTTCAGCTTGTAGAATAGTTTAAATGAGGCGGAGCACTGGCTCGTCATAGCAAAGAGAATCGGGCTAGAATCTTTGCAGTCAAAGCAATTGCAGAGGCGGCAAAGTGCGGGCTAAAGGTGTTTTGGGGCGTTACTGGCGGGACTCGGTATGAAAATTGGCGGTTGGATTCCTGAATGGGCGAAGAGCCTTTCGCCTTTCCGGTGGCCGCGCCGCATTTTCGATTCGATGATGGAGCCTCAGAACGGGGATTCCCGTGGCGCGCTCTTCGTGTTTACCCTCATCGCGCTTTCATTCATGGCTGCGATGTTCGTTATTGCGATCGTTGCACAAATGCATACGGAGGGGGGACTAGGAACATTCGGTGATTTTTTTGGGGGAATACTAAATCCAATTTTCAGTTTCCTGACGTTCGTCGGCCTACTTATCACAATAGTCATGCAGCAGAAGGAAATACGTGAAGCCAAAGCGTCTACTGAAAAGCAGAGTTTTGAATCTCTCTTTTTCCAGATGATTACGATACATAACTCTATCGTAAATGGCATGGACCTACGTACGAGGGCTGTGTCCAATCCGCCTATCGCTGCGCAAGAGTTTCATGGTCGAGATTGTTTTCCGCGGTTTTACTTGCATCTCCAGCAAGAGATAGAAAGAGCCAAAAAAGGAAAATCCTCCCAGCCCATTGAGGACGGGTATGCAAAATTCTGGGAACGAGACAGGAAAGACCTCGGACACTATTTCCGCTACCTCTATAATATGATCCGAATTGTTGATGAAAGTGATGTCGATACACGACGCTACATGAAGCTACTCCGTGCACAACTTTCAGATTACGAGCTAATAATTCTCTTCTACAACGGTCTCAACGAAAAGGGTGCAAGGTTCAAGCCATATATTGAGAAGTACGCAATATTCGATAACTTACCACGTGAACTGCTTTTTGAAGATAAGGATCTCGAACTCTATGACGGAAGCGCAACTGCTGATAGTATTTCCGCTGATCGAAAGAAGGCTATAGAATTCCTTAGAACGTGGAAAGATAACCATATTGATGCTGAGGCGCGTATTTCAAAAGAATTATCCTATATATTAAAAGACATTATAGATGACGCTTCCGAGGAAAAAATTACGTCAACTGAACTGAATATCGCAGCTGGGGGTAGTCTAAGGAAATGGTTGCGCCGAGCTATCAAAGAGGCGAGTCGAGAGTAGGACGCTGACTGGCGGCTTATGATTACGGCCAAAGTATTTACTTCTCCCGACTTAGCATTGAAACGCGTTAAGTCCTTCAAGCACAATGGACCTTCATGCTAGATGGGCCGCGTTCCAGTACACCGTGGAAAGCGTGAGCAGCCCCAAAATGATCCACCCGCGTTACGGCCTTTTCGGGCAGTTCGTTGCACCATCCGGCTTCCACACTGTGGACAAGTGATTGCTTGCGGTTGGGCGGGAGAGTGAACACTCCGCGGCTGAACGGGAGGGGGCGAAGGATTAGACCGCGTTTTTGCGGTGAACATCGGGCCAACATTGATTGGCTGCCCACTGCGTAGAAATGTTGAGACGTGCGGTACAGGCAAAGGCGTAATGTTGGGACGGACGGGTACCGAAATTCCTAAATGCGAAAGGTCCACTTCAGCTTGAACTAGCTGTTGGGTAAGCCAATCTAATTCAGGGTCTCGTATAGCTTTCCATCGTTCAAAGCTCTGCGCTTCTTGACGAAACTCAGCAACTAATCTTTTAAGGCGCTCCTCTATACCCTGTTGTTTTGTAATGATGGAATTTTTTGCGTTTTGAAGCTGCTGCTGATCTTCCGACGAATAAGCGCTTTGAAATTGAAATCTAGCCTCCGCTTGCCGAATCCAAGCAGCGATGTTTGATGCCTTGACCGGACCTATGCCATTGACTTGTTGAACGTCGCGCCGCTTTGCATCAAACGCGGTTGTGATACCATAGGATGCGAGTTGAGTAATATCGTCCGAGCTGACCTTAGGAATACGCGCGCCTCGAATAGAAAATCTCGAAAGATGATCGTCCAGTTGCCGCTGCCACCTGTGCTTGTCGTATTCCATTTGGATTTTACCGTAGGCAAATACGAGTTGCTTGTACTCGTCAATAGCATCAAGAACTCCAGCCTTCTTTTGAAGCAACGGTACAATTGGCGATGTACGTTGAAGCTGCTCAATACGAGCTGCTACTGCACTAGCAGCTTTTCTATGTGTTGCCAGCAATCCATCAGCTACTGAGGTCGCTCGAAACACAAGCCAGCCCCCAAAACCAGCTATAGCGAAGGCAAGCAGCCCAGGGACATTCGACGCAAATGCGTAAGCTGCGGCGATCAGGATTCCAATACCGCCGATCCTATACAGTGGATTAAGCCTCTTTTTCCACCGAGCCTCGTTTGCCGCTTGGGTTGGTTTGAGTGCGGTATGCACGGGCGGAATAGGAATGGATATTGAAGACGGGATGCTGACGCCGTTCACTACGGAGAGGAACGTCGAGATGTCCAGCACAAATCCTGACGCTGGGTCGAGGCGACCATTCGGAACCCGAATGTTGATGAGGTCCGTATCCAAAAATAGCGGGCGGCCATACTCGTTTTCCATTCGGCACCATGGACAGGCCGAGGCGTTTCGAGCATAGCGATGCAATTTGTTGTTGCTACAAACTCGTAAAGAGGATTCAAGTTCACCAAGAGCTTGCACCCACGTTGCCGCAGTTGGGCGCTTTCCAACGTGTCCGGGGGAGAAGGCCGTTTCAAATAGCTGGGCCACCTTTGGGGTAAAGTCGTTGAGACTGACGGTACCGGGAGGAGGAACCATGCCAGTATTTCGAGACGAGTAGGCAAAGCGATATTCTGTAATAGCTTTTTCCAAAGGCATTTCCCCGGGGCCTGTAAACCGGCCCGAAAAAGGATGTCGATCCATGCAAAGTAGTTGGAATAAGCATACGGCCAAACCGAAAGCATCGTGGTCAGTTGTGCGAACGATATTTTTCAGGGACTTTCCCTGTAATTCGGGCGGCGTGTACTCTGGAACTCCTACGACGCAAAGATAACGCTGAGCACCGTCGTTCACCTGAAAACTGTCGGCATCTATCAGCGCAACCGTGGCCGTCGGGGATACGAGAATGCCGCGTTGATTGATATCGCCAACAACACATCCGGTTGCATGGACTTGTGTGAATACGCGCGCGATATTCAACGCAACGCGTACGATGAAGGCGTAATCAGCCTTGGGGAAGTGCTTTTGTCGTGACGATGGTGTTTGAAGCTCATGGATTTCCTTGTGCTTCTCCACAAGACGCATCACAAATCCGATAAACTTGCCGTGCCCGTCAATGGCAACTTGACTGGGAAATGCGACCATTGGTGCGCTGTCAGCAAGCCGTGTGCTGACCATGGCATGGATTTTCTTTTCGCGTTCTGCAACGATACCGGGCAAATACGTTTTTACCGCAAAACCCGGCATATTACTTATGGAGAAAACTTCCCCTTCGCCGCCTTTGCCAATGCGCTTTTCGATGTGAAGCTCGTGGCTGCCAACGAATAGCTTAGTGGTTTTCATTTCAGTACCGCGACAATTAGCGTTTTATCGTCATCTGTCCGTTCGTTGACACGGTCGCTGGCGAGGAAGGCGGCAAGGCTTTGGCTCAACGATTGATCTCGACCAGTCGCATTAGAGACATCCAGTGGCTTTGCCATCGGTGTAAAAAATGCTGCCGACGCCGCTCCAGTAACGCTGTCGAGTACGAGATTCTCGATACCGTCCGAGAAAGCTGCGATTGCATTGAATTGATTTGGATACCTACCAATTCGCAAGCATGGTGAGTCATCTGTCGCGAAATAAGTTGTCGATGCGTATTCGCCATGATGTGGTTTACTGAGTACGATCCAATCGGCGCTGTCCGCAGTCCGCGCAACGATTGCACCATCGCCTATATGGGCTGTGACGACCTGTGTCGGTGACGACATAACCAAAACCAACGTCGCTGCAAAATCTCTCGCGGTTAGTTCACGCTTTTTCGCAGCCAATTGCATACGGTCACGGGCAATATCTAGCCATGTCCAAATTGTTTCATCATCCGGCAGCTCCGATGCGTCTTGCAACGCATTACGGGCTTCGGTGGCAAAGGTACGGCATATTATAGACGCACCCTGTCCACCGAATTCAGCAGAGCCCGCCCCATCAGAAACCAAGGCAAAAAGTACCGAGTGACCGCTGGTAGGCCTGTCAACAAAACAGTGCTTCGCATCCTGAAGCCTCGTCCCAGCACGAATATGCGACAGACCGACAACGGAGGCCGCAGCGTAACACCAATCCATAGAGATTTATCCAGCGGTTGCCCAGCCATTTGGCGCAGTTGGGTTCTCAAGCGGAACTTGATCGCCGGGATTGGATCGGGACATTGCACCGAGCGAGTTGGAAAGCCACTGGAAAAACTCCTTGAATTGGAGCCCTTTGAGCTTGAGCGGCTGGCGAACAGATATCTGTGCAAGGGTTCCAAGATCGGCTCCTTCGACGCCGATCGCATAGAACATAAAGGCTTTAGAGGCTTCGCCTTCGCGTACCTGTTGAGCAGCGCTGCTCCAACTGTCGGTGGGGGCACCGTCCGTAATGAGGAAAACCCAAGGACGGTAAAAGCTCACGCCGTTAGCCCTGTAGCGGTCCTTACGCTCTCGCAGCATTTGTAAAGCGGTTTCAATTGCTTCGCCCATCGGCGTATTGCCCTGTGTAGCCAGATGCGGGGGGAAGAAATTGGTCGCGCTAGTAAAGTCCATCTCTGTTTTCACGGGACCGAATGTCACAATGGCGAATTCCACACGTTTTGCGGCAAGGCTATCACTTTGGATTTCCTCTTGGAGGTGACGTAGCCCCTCATTCAGCTGATCAATGCGAGCGCCCGACATCGACGCCGAAACATCAAGCAACAAGATGCAGGGGCATCGCGCTTGCGGATTATCTAAAAACTCTGCGTCGCCGAACGGCTGTTGCTCAAAACCGGCCATTTTTCCCCCAAAAAACAAAATCAATCCATCGCAAACTTAGAGCACATTACGACATTCAGGCAAAAGAAAAACTAATGTTATTCACGGCCTCTGTCGCGCGTGACCGTCAGAAGAAAGGCGCGGCGGGATAGGATGTCAAAGAGTTCAATTGGTCGGAATTGATACTCAAGCAACTCCTCTGGTAATAATCACTAGATCTAAAGAAATTATTTTCAACACTCCGAAGCCAATAATACGAGAAATTTCATTATAACTCTTTAGTATCGAATATAGAGTTACCAATGATTTCAAGGATAAGCTCCGGTAGCGCAGTTTCAATATACATCTGAGCCGCATTAATTTGAGGCCATATTGCATCCCCTTTCTCTCCGCCCATCAACGCACTCCAGTGGGTTGGAAAGTAACGAGCTAACATGCCAATTATAAAAGAAATCATATAAGTAATGGATATCTGAGAAAACCAATAACCTTGGGGGAATTTAGATACTAAATGAGGGCTTGGTTGACCGCCCATTGTGCGAATGATGCGAGTGTCGATTAATTGTGGAAGATATTTTCTGAATAAATCTTCGTCGGCTTTAAGTACGGTAATTTCGGCGCTGGAGTTATAAGGGGCATTTCGTGTGGAGAGGTCAAATCCGGCATCGGCGTATTCGATACATACAGGATGATCGGGCCTTCCATGAACTGAAATTTCGGCACCTAATTCCGATGAATAGATAAAATCATCAAGACGTATCCATTTTTGATTTCCACCACCCGATACAGTATTAGCTATGTCTGGAAGGCGCTCAAGGATATCCAGGAAGCACAATTCCTGTCCAAGTTTCTGTTTTTTATTATCCACTGGCATTCGTACAGCGCGGTCGTAAACGTGCAATACAGTACGGTTATTGGTTACCGTCACAAGGTCAGAAAAGAGCCCCCCGCACGTACGTATGCGAAGTTTATAAATTGAGGCCAATGCGAGATGTAAGTCGCCTGAAAGTGTAGCGGACCAAGCTACCGTTTCTAGCCCGTGGCCTTGTTTTAATCCCTCCTCGCCTGCGTCCCAGCGATGCAAGAGAGTCAACGAACGGCAGAGTGAAGCAACGCCGTAAAATGCAAGAAGAGGCCTGACCGCAAACGATGCGGTAGATGCGCTCCGAAAGTACTCGCGGCCTTGTCGTGCTGAAGAATTGATCTCTTTGGCGCGACGCGCACTCAATTTTCTACTATGAATTCTTTCAAACCAATCGCTAACGACATCTCGGCTTTCTAAGTGAAGCAAGCTTTGCCAAATTTCAGAGTTCATCATCTTTCCTCTACAGCATGATGATGACGTCCAATCCGGAACCATATATCAGCCGACTGCGCACTAAGAAACCGATTGTAAAAAAATGGAACAAATACTAGCTAAGCATCATACCATATTCTGGAAGATGATATTGACGACCATTTCCTTACCAAGGAAGTCCACGAGCATATTCGAGTTTTCTAGATCTTCATATGCTAAAGCTCCGATTGCCTGACCCACTACTACCTCCCAAGGCTTGTTGCATTTAAGTACGGCACAGATGAGTTGGCGGATCTTTTTTATTTTTGTGTGCCGTAAGCGATCCTTCGATTCGGTAAGTTCGTTGAGAAAAGCGCCGTCGCCATGGTTTGGGTTTTCCTCGACCCATTGCTTTGCAACAGTAACAAAGTCCTCCCAGCGCACGCCCATCAAGGCAAGACACGGATCTGTCAGAAGAACATTTTCAATCGCATAGCACTGCAGGCGGTATCGCCTGACAGGCAGACGATGATCTAGCTGCTGATCAACCACCCCATCTCCATCCCTAAGCGAAAAGGCGACAGGGTTGTCGTAAATCGTTCCAAGCAGGTCTGCGCAAAACGACTCTAGTTCGCTCTGCTGGTCCACACTCCCGGCCAACACTGGAAATACTCTGATCCGGCCCTGAGACGTTCGTGCAGCCTGTTGCCAGACACGTTCGTCGTCTTCGCCCTCAAGGATTAACGCCGCATCTTCACTTAGTGAAAGCGAAAGGGGATGGCCGAAAAATGGAGCAACCTTGCGGAGCTCTGCGCCAGCCGGTTTGAGCTCCACTGTATCGACCGCAAAGCTCTTGGTGCCAATCGACACGAACTGTGAATCCGCTATAGAGCAGACCAACGGACTACTGTGGGTTGAGAGGCATATAGCAATGCTGTCCGCATAGCTTTCGAATTCATTAAGCATACCAATAATTAACTTGCCGAGGCGCGCCTGTAGGTCTGGATGAAGGTGCACGTCTGGCTCATCTAAGAGCAGTACGTTGAACTTCCTTGGGTCAATCGTGTCAAAAAAATAAAGAACCTCCGCGGCAAGAGCCACAGCCTCTGATTCGCCACTACTGATTTGCTGCGGGCTTATAATCTGGCCATCGGCGAGTGAGCGAAACTCGAAATCAGCATTGCCCATTTCCAGCGAAATATTGGTGAGCAATCGATTGATTTTATTTAGCCTGTCCGTCTGAAAATTACGAGACGGATCCATCCGAATTTCGGGTGTGTTGGCCAGTCGACGCAGGTAAAGCGTTTCGGTTTCGCGGAATAGCATTGCAGATGCTGCTTTAAAGTCGTTAGCCTGATTGACAGCTCGAACTTGCCGTAACCAAGTGGGATCATTGCTCATATTTGTTAGGACACTGCCATCGCGCCTGAACGTACCGGCTCGTTCTGGACTGACGTATCGAACATAAAATGATCGCTGATCTTGGCTGGTAACTTGCTCAATATCACGAAGGAAGCGGCTCTTTCCAGCTCCGTTACGCCCCATAATTATGTTGATGTTGTTCAAGTTGATGAGCTTGGCGGCTTGCCCTGTTAATTCGTTTACTTTCATCATCCCCCCTGTTCTTTATGGCTTATATGATAGACTAGAAATTCCTGTGCAATTTTTTAGCGATCCATCTCTAGCTTCGAAGGCTTCAGCCTCCATGCTGTTTCGTCCGCCACGGCATCAGCCGCCGCGATCAGCACCGCGTCAGCAAAATGAACGTACCTCGCCGTGATCGTTGTGCTCTTGTGACCAAGCAGCGCGCCAATGGTCGGCTCACTGTAGCCAAGATCGGCGGCAAGGCTGGCGAAGCTGTGCCGGAGGGTGTGGAGGGTAATGCCCGCTGGAAGATTCAACTTCTCCCAATGCGTTTGCAGCGCCAAGGTTTCGCCTCGCGCGGGAATGAAAACCAATCCCGAGGATTTTGCCGGGCCAAGCGCATCACAAGCTGCCTTGGAAAGTGGACGGATGCTGAAACCTGTCTTGGTATCCCCCAGCGTAGCGGTACGACGTTCGAGGTTTACTTCTTCCCAACGGAGCAGGCTGGCTTCGCTGCGCCTCCATCCCGTAAGGGCGAGGAAGCGAATTGCCGCCAGCGCCGCGGGCCACATGTCTTCACGAGCCAGCGCCTTGCCAAGCTCTTTGTATTCCTCGTCATTGAGGCGGCGCATCTTGCGAGCGTCCGCTGGCCGTATGACTCCATGGACTGGATTGTCGGGCCGCAAGCCCAGCCGGACAGCGTAAGTGAAGATGCCGCCGAGCAGGCCAACCGTTCGGCTCGCCGTACCAGTTCCGCCCCGCACCACCGACTTGCCCCTAGGCTTCTTTGTCTTCTCGATCTTCGCAGTTTTTCCCTTCGCCACATCGTTCATAAAATCCTCGATATCTTGGCGGGTGACTTGAGCGACTGACTTACGACCAAGGAGCGGTTTAATATGGCGTTCGATGCGGCCTGCATCCGTGGCAAGGGTTGAAGCTTTCTTCGGACGACGCATAGTTGACCCTGCGTCCTTGAGGTACTGGTCGCATAGTTCGGCCACGGTCTGCACCGAGAGGCGCGCGGCAGTCGGGCTTTTACCTTTCACGACTACCTCGCCGAGGAGGCGCTGCGCTTCGGTCCTCGCAGTATCCGGTGTCCACGGCGCTCCATGCCGCCCTATGGTGATCTTGTGCTGGCGTCCGTCCTTTGTGCGGAAATAGAGAATGTAGGAAACGGACTCGCCGCGTTGCCGCCGCGCTCCGAAACCTGTCACAGTGCTATCCCACACAACCGAGTTAACCGGCAAGGCCGCTATGTCCCGAATACCAATGCGTTTCTTTAACTGCGCCATGGGATGCCCTTTGAATTTGCTTCCTAGGTAGCTAATAGGTAGCACAAATGGGCAATTCGTGGCAATAGCGGGTAATCGTGGTCTATTGAAATAAGTATAAAAATCAATGTGATGTAATTGAATTCAGTTTTAGGAAAAGCTACGTTTCTGCCCTCCGAAGGCAGAGGTCACAGGTTCGAATCCTGTCGGGTGCGCCACTTCCGTACAAAACTGGGCACTGCCGCCGCAGCGGTCCCGCTCATCACCAAACGCTCCAGAACATCGCGCCGCCCGTGAATGCGGACCTCGTCGTCATCGACCTCGACCTGGTCGATGACCGCGCGCAGATAAGCGCGACGGAATGGGATAGCCCCTTGCGTCACATTCTCCCGCATCAGGCGAGCGAAGGCGTCAATCTTCTCTTCGGTGATTCTGGTTTCGGGACGCAGCTCGGCAAAGGCCCGCTCCAGCGCGGCTTTCGCCTGATCGCGTCCAGCCTTGAGAGCGGCGACGCGGGTTTTCAGCGTATCGTCGCCTAAATCCACAAGGCCGGTTTCGATCGCTTGGTAGAGGCGCGACAGGCGGCTCTCGGCATCAGCCACCTTATTCTGCAGCCCGGTCAGGCGCTGCGTGTGGTCCGCGGACCGGGCGTTCTGCCGCTCAGACAGACCCGTCAGGATGGCTTTGACGCGTTCTGCCGTGAACAGGGTTTCGGCGAGGCGGTCGGTCACGAGATTGTCGAGGCGATCCATCGGGACGGAGCGGCCCTTGCAGGCGGATTTGCCCTGCACGGCACAGGTCGCGCAAGTGTAGTAACGATAGCGGCCGGACTTGCCGGTGCGCAGCATCATCCCGCCGCCACAGCTGGCGCAGGTCGCGAGGCCGGTCAGCAAGATCGGCCCCGACACAATGCGGGGCGGCATGGATTTCGGGTTTCTTGCCTTGAGGCGCGCCTGCACCGCATCGAACACAGACGGCTCGATGATGGGATCGACCGGCACCACGACCTGCTCGGTTTCGGGCTTGTCTTCCTTCGTCTTCCAGACCTTGCGGTTGAAGCGGTACTCACCCTTGTAGGTCGGGCTTGTCAGCAGCTTGTGAAGCTGGCCGATGCCCCAACGTGCGCCGCCCCGCGTGCGGTGCCCGCGCTCGTTCAGCAAGGACGTTGCTGCCTTAACGCCCAGTGGGCCGCTGCCGCCGTCGCCTTCCGTGACGAGCCGGAACATCAGGCGCACGATCTCGGCTTCCACTGGATCGATGGCAAGGCGCTTTTTCGTCTTCGCGCCGCGCTGCTCCGCTGCGACGACCGTGTAGCCGTAAGGGGCGGCGGCGCCGTTCCAGAACCCCTGCCGGGCATTCTCCTTCATCGCCCGGAGAACATGCTTCGCGTTCTCCTTGGACTGGTATTCATCGAACAGGGCAAAGACCTGCCGGACCATGACGCTCATAGGATCATCGCCAAGGTCCTGCGTGATGCTGACAAGGCGGACGCCATGCTTGCGCAGGCGGCGCACCGCATGCTCCAGCGCGAAGTGATCGCGGGCGAAGCGGCTGAAGGAATGAACGACGACGACATCGAAGGGCGAGCCGCCGCCCGTGGCGAGCTCCAGCAATCTTTGAAGCTCAGGACGGTTCTCGTCGGTGCCGCTGAGGCCCGCATCGACAAACTCGGCAGCGACGTCCCAGCCGCGCGCCTTACAGAACGCGACCGCCTGTTGCCTCTGGTCCGGGATCGAGAGATCGTTATCGACCTGCCTATTTGTGGAGACGCGCAAGTAAAGCGCGGCGCGTGTGCCTTGGGCCGCACTATCAGGCAAGGTCTTCAGCAAAGACTTCATGACGCTCCCCCTCGATACGCGCTGGTATTGTCGCGGGAATTTGTGGCGCTTCCGAGTCGGCGGCGGGTAATTCTCCTGCAAGAAACCTTTGGATCAGCGGCCCCAGAAACGATTCAATGGCATCGAGCTCGGACGCGCCGACCGGGAAGTTCTGGTCGACATCCGAGAGAACGCGCGAGGCCTCCGGCCTTGGCGCGACAGGCGCGGCAGGCAAAGGCAATGCGCAGCGATGGCCGGCCTTGCGCCCGCGCATCTCATCAGTCCTCTCGGGGTTGCTTTGGTGTTCATCGCGGGCGCGCCCTTACCAGGGATCGCCCTTGTCTCTTTCGTCAGGGGCGGCAGGCCCGCCGCCGGGATCGCAGCCGGGATCATTGCCCGGATCATCACCACCCCGGGTCTGGTCGTCGATCAGGCCCAGGACGTGGCCGTTGCGGACCATGTCTTCCAGCAGCCCGAGGAAACCCATGCCGATGGTTTCAGCCTCGGGTGTCCTCACGCGCCCGTTACCGAATGTAGCGGCATTGTCGTCCATCGTCCTGAAGTACGTGACGTCGGCTGTGTCCGGGCTGTACCGCGGTGCGAGCAGCATCCCTATTTGATTTATCATTTCCTGGAACGCGGCTATGATTTCAGGACGGGCAGGACTTTGCGGCTGCATCGTCTCGTAGCCGTCCTCAATCATCCGGTAGACGCTGTCCGGCATCGTCACTTCGACTTTGATATTGGGCACCAGAGTAATCTCCGCACTGAAGTTCGTGTCGCATTATCTTCAATATCAGCACGCCGGCACCTGTTTCCACGCGATTTCCGCGCGGATCAGCGCGGGCGGAAGCCGGGAGCGCGGCTCGCCAGCAGCCAGTGGATACGCTCCAGAACCTGGGCGATTTCCGAGTGCGCGGCGGAGCCGGGCGGCAGAGCAGCGCGCTGCTGTTGCAGCGTCAGGCGCAGGGCATAGAGTTCCGGGAGGGAACGCGTCTGAAGATAGTGGAAGGTGTAGGTGCGGGACATCGTATTCTCTTTCTCAAGCGGCCCCGCCAATCGGGGCCTTTGAGCCCCGCACACAGACAATCGGCAAAAGGACCGATTGGAGGTACGAGAAGAGAAAGGGGAAGAAGAGGGCGCACCGTTCGCCGCCAATGCTTCAGGATATGGCCTACGACCTGCGGTAGTTTCAGCTTTTCGACTCGCTCAAAACTTGTCGGCGCAAGAAAAGGCGTGCTACAATAAAGATATATATTTTACTAGTTTTATTGCGGATATTTCAGTGTCGATCACGATAAGCGTGCGGGGCGATCTGACGATGGCCCAGTTACGGCAGGCGCTCTTCGAGGCGCTTTGCGAAATGGAAGATGAGTACGGCGTCTGCCACTCTCGCAACGTGACCCTTTATCTCAATCCCACAGATGAGTTCGGTGAAAGAGTTGTTGTTCGCAACAGGCTCGGCGCCGTGCTGTCACGTGTCAATAAGAAGGGTTGCTATCGCTGCGCGGCTGAAGATTACAACATTTGAAGGCGCGGCCTTCGAGGGGGAAACATGAAGATACCACCATGCTATATCGGGCTCCATCAGGCCCGGCAGGTGCTCGCCGATATGGGCGTAGAACTCAACGAACGGCAGATGAAGCGGGCAGCCGAGCCTGACGCCCGCGGCCATCGCAAGCTGCCGTTTTTTGTCGATCCTATCGAAGGAACGCTGAAAATAGAAAAAGGCGCGCTCATGGAGATTTACAACAATCTTCATGCACAGGCGATGCGGGATTTCAACGCCAATGTACTTCTATCGTGGTGAAGCCCAGCGTGCTGGTGACCTGCGCCGGGCCTGCCCAGGACGAAAAGGGCGCTTGATGGCGACTCCCAAGGAAGGTGATGCCGGAGGCGGTCTGCTCAGCGGCCCATGAAGCATGGCCGAGCGAGCGGAGAAATACTCCCGGCCAGACGCGTCTTTTGAGTTGCCTTGGCGCTGTCATCGTCAAGCGGCGTCCCTGGCAAGCAGCGTGTCGTGTGCGGCGCGGAACGCATCTTGCAGCGCCTTGCGGTTATCGAGGCCTTCCAGCGCGTAGCTGTTAAGGAACTGACGCCCGGCGAACAGCTTACGGTCGACGGGGCTTAAATCTACTTCGTCGCAGACCTCTTGCCAGTGTTCCGCGATGGTCATGATCTGGTGTTCTATAAGCGCGGCGGCTTCCGCTTCTTTCAGGTGATAATCCGGTGCGGCGGCGAGCAGAGTGGCAAGCGTGCTGGCACGGCCATCACCTTTTATAAGCATGGCCTGCGTGGCTTCGTTGCCGGTGCGGGCTTGCGGACAAATGTCATAGGCAGGGGTGAGCGTGAGCATCCTGCCGTCCCAGAAGGCGGCATGATTGCGGGCATGGTCGTCGGTGTTGCCGCACAGCACGTTGAAGCAGATCCGCCCGTAGAGTTCCTTCAGCGTGTCCTTCGGGTCAGTGAAGCGGTGGCGGATAATTTCGGCTAGGTCCTCGTAGGAGGCATAGCGGGCCATCATCTCATCAAGGCCCAGCATGGTCAGGGCCGAGACCATGGCGCGGCGCGTCCATCCGTCCTTTGTGTGCGTGCGGTCGAAGCGCTCGATCAGCAGCACATCCTTATGAGCGGCACGAGTCATCGACACGGGCGCGGCGTTGAGTCCGCAGGCAGCCGCCAGCTTCATCGCGATGAATTCGGCCTTCACGACGCTGTAGGTGTCGTTGGTGGCCGAGAATTTCGCGATGAACTTCTTCGTCCCGTCGTCGATGAGAGCCTTGGGGCGTGCGCCGCCGATCGAGGTGCCGTGGTTGAGGGCCTGGTCGAGTGCCGGGGTCAGAGGGACGCCCTTTTCGATGAGGGCGGCTGCTTCCATGAGCTCGTCAAGCGAGGCCTGTGCGGCAAGGCGGGGGACATACTCTGTGGCCGATGCCTGGAAATCGAGCGCGCCAATCCGGTCAGAGCCCGATTGGAGCAGAAAGGTAAGCTCGCTAATTTCCGGCACGCCGGCAGCGTCTGGCTTTTTGCCCGTCAGCCTGTTGATGATGACCCTGCGGCCCCAGGCATCCGGCGACCCGTCGCGGATGCAGCTGGCCATGGTCAGGCCGTTGATGGGCGCAATGACCCCTTCCTGAAGGGGGAGCTCAGGCTCGTAGATGGGAATGGCGCTCTTACGGCGGCGATAGCTGGCGCCGTAGGTAAAGAGCAGGCGCTCGCCGTCCTGGTCGAGGCGACCGGCGACCACCGGTTCTGTTGCTCCCGGCAGCCACGTCCAGACAAAGGCTTCGGTAGCGTCCGCCTTAGAAGTCATCGTCCACCTCCTTCACGGCGTGGCGGACGCTCTTGGGCAGTAGCGTCAGTTTCTCGTCAAGGCGGGCATTGTGCATCTGGAGCGTGCGCTCGTCATAATCGAACAGGCGCACGCCGACGATGGAAGCGACCTCGAAGACGATGCCGATCTCAGGGCCCGGCGCGCCTTTTTCGATGCTGGAAAGGGTGGTGCGGCTGATGCCAGCCCGGTCTGCCAATTCCTGCGCCGTCAGGCCGCGTTCGGCGCGGCCGACGCGGATGAGCTTGCCGAGCATGGAGAGCGCCTGGTGCGTAACTCGGGAGTAGCTTCTTTGACGGGGCACGGTTATACCTGCTTTGTTCATTTGGCTGGACGTGAGGCCTTCTCATGTACAGAATTCTGTACATTATGCCATGGGCTCGGTCGATAGTCAAGTTTTGTTCATTTAATTGGTCATAAGAATGCTTTGTGTCCATAATGTTGTACATATTGGGTATGAGCCGGGGCGGCGGCAATGCGACAAAGTGAAGGGCGGTTGAGCTAATATGAAGGTTGGATATACGGAATTTTCTTTTGGGTACGCGTTCACGGAAAACCTCATCCGCGGCTCGACGACGGCTCCCGCCGGCGCGCCGGTCTTTCCAAACCTCGTGCAGGAGGCGACGCTGGGCTATGACGTGCAGATCGGATTTCCCGCGGTGCCGCTGTTCTTTCAGTACAAGCTTCCGGACCTGATGACGCGGGCGAGCGCTTTTGAGATCGCGGGCGGCCTGTGTCCCGGTCTGACGCTTGAGTTCTACAGGATTGCACTCATGCGCCGGGATGTATCGGATCAGCATCGGCTGCTGATTGATTGGGAGGGGCGCTATCCGGGTCAGGTGTTCTACGCCGCGCCATCCCTACGCGACTGTGCGGCGTTCAATACTGCCTACAACGCGGCAAACGTCGTCAGAAATTCTGTGTTGTTTTCGCCTGTATCTATCGGGCCGCTGCCGGACGATAAGGTCCATACGATCGCGTACAAGCCCGGCCTGTCTTACGGCTATTTTTGCTCGGAGCCACGGCAAATCGAGGCAGAGACCTTTGACGGTCTAGCGGGACGCCTTGCCCGGAGATTCAAGGACAAGAATGTTCGGGATTTCAGGGCCACCGCGCAGGAGGTTCGCCGAACCGTCCTCGAAGCCGCGTCGCCGGTCTGGCGGCAGGAGGAAGATGCCGTTGCCGGCAGGGTACGGCAGATGCTGCCGCCCGTTGCCGCGGATGGTTCAGCTTCGCAGCCTGATCGCGAGCAAGCAATTCTCGACGTTCTGGTTGCGCGGGAGATTGCGCGCATCGATATGGGGATTGACCTCGTCATTGCGCAATCGTGACGTGTTGCACAAGATTGGCGTGACGGGCGGGGAAGTCGCACGGCGTTTCGGCAACGCGAAACTCGACCCGACTTTCCTGATGGCCGATGTCGAGTTGGTAGCCACCTACGAGCTTTACAATATCAACCGTTCCAGGCTTGAGAACTTAATTCACCGAATTTTCGATGTGGCGCGTTTGGATGTTGAAATCAAAGACAGATTTGGCAATCCCGTTGTTCCACGCGAATGGTTCCTCGTTCCGCTCTTTGTCGTAGACGAGGCTGTAGAGCGGATCAGGGATGGAACGATTACGGCGTACCGCTATGACCCAAAATCAGCAGCGCTTGTGCGCGCTGCCTGAGGGAAACCGCCAAGAGGCATTTTATACCGCCGCGCGCGCCGCCCTTGGCAGACTCATGCAGGAGAGTGCTGCATCCTCGCCGATGACCGCAAGGAGACGGGCGGCGAAGCGGATTGCAAGCTATAGAGCTGGAAAGGACAGCGAGCGGAAAATCTATGTATTGCTATGTCGATGAAAGCGGAAACACCGGCCTTGAGCTGTTCGATGCGAACCAGCCCATCCTTTACTATGGCCTGCTGACGGCCAAGGCCAACCTTGATGTGGTGGCGGAACCGCTGCTGAAGGAATTGCGCGCGAGTCTTGGCGTCAATCGCCTTCACGCCAATGAACTCGGCGTGGCGCGCCTGACCACGGTCGCGGAAAAGCTCATGCGGTTCAGCAAGAAGAACGACCTGCGCTTCTCGATGCTGCGGGTCAAAAAGCCCGACCACGCCCTCATCTGCTTTTTCGATCAGGTGTTTGATTCAGGGATGAACAACGCCGTTCCCTGGCATCATTATTTCACGCCCCTGCGGTACATACTGCTTTTCAAGGTCGCGCATCTGTTCGACGAGGCCTTGGCGAAGGAGGCCTGGAAGGCGCGGCGCGAGCGCAACCCTGCCCGCGCGGCGCAGATGCTGACGAAGCTCTGTAACGACCTTCTGCCGCGCGTTGATACATTGCCCGATGCCCGGTCGCGGGAGCTGGTATCCGGTGCGCTGCGATGGGCTGCGGCTAACCCTCATGAGATCAGCTTCGGCGTCGGCAACTACGATAGCGCCTTGCAGATTTCCCCAAACCTTGTCGGGTTTCAGCAGGTCCTGCAAACGATCGCGCTGCAATCCTCCGCGCAGAAACGGCAGGTGAGGAAAATCACCGTGGATCGCCAGACCGAGTTCAACAACGCGCAAGGCGAGCTGGCGGAATTCTATCGCGCGCTGCGAGGTCACAAGGGCGAGATGGGACCGGGCATGCCGACATTCGACTACTCGCTGATGCCGGAGGTCCCGCCGACATTCACACCCGGAGACGCCAGCGCGGGCCTTGAGCTCGTGGATATCACCCTTTGGATCGCCAAGCGCCTTGAAGAGGGCAAGCCTTTGTCCCCGGAACTGGAGCAGCTGTTCTGGACGCAGGCAAAACGCGGCGTCACTGACGAGGTATCGCTCAGAGGGCTCGACAGACGGTGGAGTCACCTGATGGATTTACCGGAGCCGGACAAGCCGCTCCCGGAAGAGCTGCAAAAGCACTTCGCCGCGCTCGAAGAACGGCGCCTGAAAGAAGTAGCGGAATTGCCGGCCAGGCAGGCCGCGGGGGCATAGCGTTGGAACAAGGCTCTGTTATCGGCATCGATGTGGGCTGTTCGCCGCTGCGGCGATCGAGCGCGATTTGCCGCCTGGACTGGACCGCCTCGGCCATCTCCTGGGAGTTCGAGCGATTTCGGGCGATCGAGCCCGAGCGCGAACACGTCATCGCCAAGGTCGGCGCGGGCCGCCCTGTCGCGGTGGCGGCCTTTGACGGTCCCTTGCGGCAAGGCTTTGACATTATCGGGCGATACCGCACGGCGGAGCGCATGCTCACCAGACGCCTGGGCCGCGTAATAGGAAAGCCCGGGCAGTCGAGCGCGCCAGTCGGCAAATTGCTGAACGAGCATGCGAACGCATGCGCCGCGCACGTTCTTGCGCTTGTTGACCTCAAGGAAGCGCGTCACGGCGTGCCGCTGGACAGTAAAGCCCTCGTCGAGGCGTTTCCAGGAGCGTTTCTCGGCACGATGATCGAGAACCCTGGAGAGCTTGCTGCCCGGCGCGGTGACCGGTCGGATACATTCTTCCGCCACCTTGCCGGGAACGGCCGGCTGCTGGCGCTGATCGATGATCTTCTACCGGGGCGAACGGTGACCGGCGATCTGGCGGCAGTCGTCAATCACGACGACCGGGCCGCGCTGGTCTGCGCCCTGTCGGCCCTCGCCGTGGCAGCCGGCAACTTCGTTGCCGTCGGCGACGACGACGGGTGGATTATCCTGCCGCCGCGGGCCTTCATCCAGCCCGCCCAATGGGCGCTGCTGGAGGCTAACGCTTCAGATCAAGGCGCGGCGCTGTACGTCGAGACGCTACATACCATCAAGTGAAGGAGCGCTATGCAGAACAACATGACAGGCAACTGGGGCATCGAACTGAAGGGCGCTGAGGCTGACCTGACAGCCTGGCGCATGCTGCTGAAGCCGCCGTTCGATCCCTTCGTCGAGGAAATAAAAGACGAAAGGGGCGACTATCTGGTCCTGCTGTCATCAGCCTTTCAGGGGCTGGCGACGTCTACCGACGTTCATGCTGCCGCCAAGCCGCTGCTCAAGACTCTGAATGTCGCGATGGCCAAAAATGCTGACGCTGATCCCGTTACGGGCGGGGCGGCTGTGGAATTTGTCGCCGGTGGCCCGCCGCGCAAGCATCATGTGGTGGAAGTGGAGACCGTTACTCTGAAGATGAGGATGGGCCTTGCTACCGTCACGGTGACGGACGCGGACGGCAAAGTGGTAGAGCCTAAACCCGCGCCCTCCCGCGCACAGGAATGGATGCGTGCGGCGGCGCTTGTGCCGGATATCGGCGCCGCGCTTCGCTATCTGGAAGGCAAGCCCGGCTGGGTCGACCTCTACAAGGCCTACGAGGCCTTGCGGAAAATGCCGAGCGGCGGTCTGTCCGACACGGAAATCAGGCGCTTCACCCAGACCGCCAACACCGAAGACAGGCATCATCCCAACGATAAAACAAAGCCTCACAATCGCCCGATGGAACTGTGGGAGGCGCGGGCGCTGATAACGCAATGGGTCTCGGCCGCCATTGACGACATACTTGCCAAAAACCCCCTTCCGCCCGCCACCGGTCCCTAGTTAGGCGCCCAGCTACCCCTTGCCAGAGAATATGATGGAAAATATTGATTATATAACGCGCCAGAATATCCGGTATTCCCAGTTTCATGAGGTGCGGAACCTGTTTTTCGAAAGCCTGAGCGCGGCCGAACAGCATTGGTTTTTCGTTCAAGGGCACGATGCCTATGTCCACGAACTTTATGTCCCCGCACTCTCGTCGCTTCTCAACGGAATCGAGGCCAGCCTGCGTGTCACGCTCCATCTCCTCAATAAGGAAGCCGATCAGGATATTCGGGACCTGTCTCCTTATCGCGTATTGAGCAACAATCTCATCTCCCAGGCCGAGACGGCCGGGATGCCCGTGAAGTACCTCGCCTTCAACGAAGAAACGGACTTCTTCGCAAATCTCAAATCGGAAAAGCCCAACCGGGTCGATGTCGGGATTGTGCGGCTACGAAACAACATCTGCCATGGCAACATCATGGAATTTGTGAACGTCGAACTGGGGCCGGATAATGCGTTCTTTTCGCCCGAACTTCTGAAGCCGGTAACAGAGCGAGTGTTAGCCATTTGCGCAGACTGGTGCGAGGCACTCGGTCCCTTTCGCAAGGCCCATGGTCTAAGCCATTTCGAGCGCGAGCGAACTTCAAAATGACGGCTCCGTTTTCACCGCGCGCTTTTCTCCGCGAGCGCCAGGCGCTTCTGGTTCATTTCTCGACCGTCATGGCGAGACGTCCCGAACTGACCTTTCCTGACGATCTTCGCCAGGCCGCTACGCTGAAGGATATCCCGTTGGCGTTCTCGACGATCCAGAAAGGCGACACAAATCCCCATGCCAATGGCCGCGGCGGGGCTGAGGGCAGTGTCGGTATGCTGGTGGATATTGGTCCAGGCACAATCATCAGGTCGGTTTCCCATCAGGATAGCGGCAGCAACGCAGAGGGCTCGCTCGGGCTCGAACCAACCGAGGAAAACTGCGCTCGCAGCATCGACCAACGCGCGACCAGCAATGAGTGGCACGTTCAAAGCTATCTGCCGATAGGGCTGTTCATCCTGCCGCCGATTCTCGTGCGCAGGATGGTGGATATCGGAGGGGCACCAACGCCGGTGGAGGTGCCATTGGAATTGTCGGAAGCGGTGAAGCCTTTCCCCGGCGTTCGGGTATTCAGCGCCAATGCGGAGAAGTTTCTGGAGCTTGACCGCTCTTCGGGCGCATGGCGCGCTGTCAACTATGACGAAATCATCCCGCCAAGCTGACGACGCGGTCTACAAATTTAGATAGCGAAAGCAAGCACATAAGAGTGCCCAGTTTCATCTCGTCCGGCGCGCCATTTATTTGATGAGCTTGATGAACAGCGTTTGTGCGTGCAATCAGGACAGAATCGAGAACTATTTCCGTAATCAAAAAGACATTGTGCAAGCTCCATCGAACCATCTATTGATGGCGGCGGGGGAGAAATCATGACGAGTCGGCAATTTGCGTTGTCTGCTTGAACCTCCCCTTGCCAGGGGCTTAACCAGAAGATCAATTCTGGAAAAGCCAAAATGAAATGGGAGGGATCTGAATGCGCGTATTAAAGCGTATCGCTGTGGCAGCTTCGATTGTGGGGATCGCGGCAACGGCAAGTGGTTTGGTGATCGGCGCGGCAACTGCCGAAGAGCCATTGAAACTTGTAATCGGAACAGAAGGCGCCTATCCGCCGTTCAATTTCACCAATCCGGATGGCTCGCTGTCGGGCTTTGATGTCGATATTGCAAGGGCGCTCTGCGAGGAAATGAAAGCCGAGTGCACATTCATCACGCAGGAGTGGGATGGCACTATTCCGGCACTTCAGGCCGGAAAGTTTGACGCTTATGTATCCTCCATGTCGATCACGGATGAGCGCAAGAAGCAGGTCGACTTCTCCAATAAGTATTACAACACGCCTCCCGGCATCGCGGTACCCAAGGACAGCGACATCAAGGGTGTGACCAAGGAAGACCTTGCGGGCAAGACAATTGGCGTTCAGGTGTCAACGACGCACGCCAACTTTGCCGAACACGCCTTCACGGACAGCACGATCAAGGCTTATCCGACCGCCGAAGAATACCGGCTCGATATGGCCAATGGTCGCCTTGATGCCGTCAACGACGACAGTGTAACGCTGAGCGAATGGCTGAAAACGCCGGATGGTGCCTGCTGCAAGATGGTCGGCACTTATCCGTCCGACGACAATATCCATGGCGTTGGCGTCGGCGTTGCCTTGAAGAAGGGCCGTCCCGAACTGGTCGAAAAGTTCAACAATGCCATCAAGGCGATCCGCGCGAACGGCAAGTACAAAGAAGTCAACGACAAGTACTTTGATTTCGACGCTTACGGCGCTGAAAACTGATCGCGCAGAACGATTGGGTCGTTCGGCATACTGAATTTTGCAACACCGCCCAATTTGGGCGGTGTTGCTGTATCAGAAGGGCTACTTGCGCACGCGCAATAGCTAATCCATATAATTACGAGGCATTTGTTGGCGTTGAGAAATTCTCCGCCAGCAAGGACAATGTTGATCTTCCGGCGCAAGGGAGATCAAAATGTAGCAAATATTGTGCCTGACGATTTCAGGCTTCGTACTTGTTGCAATTTATTCATTTTACGACCGGGAAAAGCCCGGACTATCCTATTCCGCGTCAAATGGTTGTATCTGCGATAAGAACCGCGAACCGGTCTATGCATGTCTGGATGTTTGCCAGCCTGCGAACTGAAGATTGCCGGAACACCGAAATCAGGAGTCCAAATGCGACCTGAAAAGCTTGTCATTCGCGCAGTAGAAGCTACGGATGCTGAAGGCCTCACCCGCCTGCAGAACATGCCGGGATTTCGGTTCGGCACTTTACGCACGCCGTTCCAGCGCCTTGAGACCACGAAGAAATGGCTGGATTCGCTCGGACCAGAATCGACGGTGATTGTTGCGACGATCAATGGGGAGATCGTCGCAAACGCTGGCTTGCTGCGGCGTACCGGAAGACGGAGCCATACCGCAGGCATTATATTGGGAATAGATGACCAGTATGTCGGCAAGGGGATCGGCACGGCACTTATGACCGAGCTGATCGAGATCGCCGATAACTGGCTCGGTCTGAAGCGGCTTGAACTGACCGTTTATGTCGACAATGTCGCCGCGATCCATCTCTATGAGAAGTTCGGTTTCGTCCCGGAGGGCATTCACGTGAAGGATGCTTTCCGAGCTGGAGAGTTTGTCGATTCACTTGCAATGGCCAGACTCAATTTCTGATGCATTGCGCAAAAATTGAGCGCCGAATGTTGCCTCCATTGGGTTAACTGACGAGTATCCGCATGGCCGCTGAACGAGAGTTACCCGTCGTCAACAACTGAGTGCGAAACAAACGTTGCATTTTCGCCACAATGCGTTGCATAGATGCAACGCTATTGGGTAACATGGTTAACATGAGCACGGCGAATCTGACGACGGACATGAACGGCGAGAAACAATCATCGCAAGGCGGCGAGGGGCGCAGGCTTCTGGCACTGCCGGGTATCATCACTGTTGTTTCAGCGCTGATTACGGCATCCATATCCTTCGCCATTCTGATTGGTATTACCCCGATCACGCCTGACCGGACGGTAACGCTGGCATTGGTCATCATCAATGTTGCGTTGATTCTGTTCCTCATTCTGCTGATTTGCCGCGAAGTCTATCGCATCGTCATGGCTCGCCGGCTTGGAAAGGCCGCTTCGCGCTTGCATGTCCGCATCGTCGCGCTGTTTTCGCTGATCGCGGCGGTTCCTGCCATCGTGGTGGCCATCGTTGCTTCCGTAACGCTCAATCTGGGTCTTGATCGCTGGTTTGACACCAATACCCGCGACATTGTCAGTTCATCGCAGAGCCTGACCACCGCCTATATCCGCGAAACCGCGCTCAACCTGCAAAGCACGTCCTATTCGATGCTGCAGGATCTCGATGCGCAGCGCACCATCTACAGTCTTGATCGTGGCGGCTTCGTTCAGTTGATGACGTTGCAGACGCGCGGTCGCGGTCTGCTCGGTGCGTTTCTGGTGCGCGAAAATGGCGAAGTGGTTGTCAAAAGCGATACCGGCGTCGAGGATCGTCTGCCGCCGCCGACTGAAGATGCACTGAAGACGGCACCGGACGGCAAGCCCGTCATCATCCCTCCGGGGAACAGTAATTTTGTCGGCGCAATCATCAAGATGCGCGAGATACCTGACGTCTATCTTTATACGGTTCGCGCCGTGGATTCGCAGATTCTCGACGCCATGCGCCTAATGGAAGCCAATACCAAGCGCTATCAGGAGATGGATGCGAACCGCATTCCGACACAGATTGCATTTGCGCTGCTCTATTTCGGCCTGACGCTGATCGTGCTGCTTTCGGCAATCTGGACAGGCATTGCCGTTGCCGACAGGCTGGTGCGTCCGATCCGGCTTTTGATCGGCGCGTCGGATGACGTGGCAGCCGGTAATCTCGATATCTCGGTTCCGGTGCGGGCTTCGGATGGCGACGTTGGTGCATTGTCCGGCACTTTCAACAACATGGTCGCGGAACTTAAGAGCCAGCGTAACGAGCTGCTTTCTGCCAAGGACCAGATTGACGAACGCCGTCGCTTCTCCGAGGCCGTGCTTTCCGGTGTTACGGCGGGCGTCATCGGTATCGAAACGGATGGCTGTATTTCAATTCTGAACCGTTCGGCAGAGCATATGTTCGGCGTGACGTCGGATGATGCCGTCGGAAAGAACCTTACCAGCATTGCACCGGAGGTCGGGCAGGCTTTCGAGGTCGCCCGTTCGACAGGGCGTGCGGTACATCGCGAGCAGGTCAGCATGACCCGCGGCGGCGTAGCGCGTACCTTCAATGTGCAGGTGACGGTCGAAGATACAGAATCCGAAGATCACTCCTATGTGGTGACTGTGGATGACATCACTGATCTGGTGCAGGCACAGCGTTCCTCGGCCTGGGCGGATGTCGCTCGCCGCATTGCGCACGAGATCAAGAACCCGCTTACGCCGATCCAGCTTTCCGCCGAACGCATTCGCCGCCGTTACGGCAAGGTGATTACCGAGGATCGCGAGGTTTTCGACCAGTGCACGGATACGATCATTCGCCAGGTGGGCGATATCGGGCGCATGGTCGATGAATTCTCCGCCTTTGCCCGTATGCCGAAGCCGGAAATGCGGCTTATGGATATGCGCGAGGCATTGCGCGAAGCGTCGTTCCTGATCGAGGTCAGCCGCAGCGATATTCGCTTCCAGAACGATTTCGGCCCGGACAAGCTGGTTGGTTCCTTTGACAGCCGCCTGATCGGGCAGGCGTTTGGCAATGTCATCAAGAATGCCAGCGAAGCCATTGACGGGCTTCCGAAGGAAGACCGTGAAGAAGGGCACATCCTGATCCGTTCCTATCAGACGGATGGGCAACTGGTTGTCGATGTCATCGACAATGGCAAGGGCCTGCCGGGCGACGACCGCCAGAAGCTGCTCGAACCCTATATGACGACGCGCGAGAAGGGCACCGGCCTTGGTCTCGCGATTGTCCGCAAGATCGTCGAGGATCATGGCGGACATCTGGAATTGCATGACGCGCCTTCGGATTTCCACGGAGGCCGGGGCGCGATGATACGCATGGTCTTCCCGCAAGCGCCTGCCAGCGAGGCTGGCGTGAGCGCGGGACCTGCCGGCGAAGCTGGCACCAATGCGGGAAATAATGAAAAGAACATAGCTGGACAGGTGATTTGATATGGCTGCCGATATTCTTGTAGTTGATGACGAAACGGATATCCGGGAACTTGTTGCAGGCATTCTGAGCGATGAAGGCCATGAAACCCGCACGGCTTTCGACGCGGACAGCGCGCTCGCGGCGATCAATGATCGCGTTCCCCGACTGGTTTTTCTGGATATCTGGCTGCAGGGCAGCCGGTTGGACGGTCTGGCATTGCTTGATGAAATCAAGAAACAGCACCCGGAACTGCCTGTGGTGATGATTTCCGGTCATGGCAATATTGAAACGGCGGTCTCGGCGATCCGACGCGGAGCCTACGATTTCATCGAAAAGCCGTTCAAGGCCGACCGACTGATCCTCGTCGCGGAACGGGCGCTCGAAACTTCGAAGCTGAAACGCGAGGTTTCCAACCTTCGCAAGCGCAGCGGTGATCATCTGGAATTGATCGGTGCGTCTCTGGCGATGAACCAGTTGCGCCAGACCATCGAACGTGTGGCGCCGACCAACAGCCGTATCATGATTACCGGTCCGTCAGGTGCAGGCAAGGAGCTTGCCGCTCGCGCCATTCATGCGCAATCGAGCCGTGCCAGCGGACCGTTTGTGACGGTCAATGCCGCGACTATCACGCCGGAACGCATGGAGATCGAGCTTTTCGGCACAGAGATGGACGGCGGAGAGCGCAAGGTGGGCGCTCTGGAAGAAGCCCATGGCGGTATTCTTTATCTCGATGAAGTCGCGGATATGCCGCGCGAGACGCAGAATAAGATACTGCGTGTGCTTGTCGACCAGCAGTTCGAGCGCGTTGGCGGCACCAAGCGCGTGAAGGTGGATGTGCGCATCATCTCCTCGACAGCACAGAACCTCGAAGGCATGATTGCGGAAGGCACGTTCCGCGAAGACCTGTTTCACCGTCTGTCGGTGGTTCCGGTGCAGGTGCCGCCGCTGGCGGCCCGGCGCGAGGATATTCCGTCCCTGGTCGATTACTTCATGAAGCAGATTGCCGAACAGGCAGGCATCAAGCCGCGCAAGATCGGCCCGGATGCCATGGCGGTTTTGCAGGCACATAGCTGGCCGGGCAACCTTCGCCAGCTTCGCAACAATGTCGAACGCCTGATGATTCTGGCACGCGGCGATGATCCCGAAGCGCCGGTAACGGCCGATCTTTTGCCGGCTGAAATCGGCGACACACTGCCGCGCGCACCAACGGAATCCGACCAGCACATCATGGCACTCCCGCTGCGCGAGGCGCGCGAGCGTTTCGAAAAGGAATATCTGATCGCCCAGATCAACCGGTTCGGCGGCAATATTTCCCGCACGGCGGAGTTCGTTGGCATGGAGCGCTCGGCGTTGCATCGCAAACTAAAGTCTCTGGGCGTATAAGTACTTAGAGCTGTCCAGCTAATGCGGAGACGCTGGAGCCGCTCCAAATATTAGTTTTGTCTCGGTCGGAGTAGCTATGCGGGTAATCGTTTGCGGAGCAGGGCAGGTCGGATATGGCATCGCCGAGCGGCTTGCCGCCGAGGAAAACGACGTCTCTGTCATTGATACATCTGCACGCCATATCGAGATCGTGCGCGACACGCTGGATGTGCGTGGATTTATCGGACACGGCTCGCAGCCCGATGTGCTCGCGGCGGCTGGCGCCGACGAAGCAGACATGATCATTGCCGTCACCTTGTCCGACGAAGTCAATATGGTGGCCTGTCAGGTCGCCCATTCGGTCTTCAATGTGCCGACCAAGATCGCCCGCATCCGCGCCCAATCCTATCTCAAGGCCGAATATCAGGATCTGTTTCTGCGCGAAAACCTGCCGATTGACGTGATTATCTCGCCAGAACTGGAAGTGGGTGAGGTGGTCCTGCGACGTATCGCCTTGCAGGGCGCAACAGACGTGCTGCGCTTTGCCGACGACAAGATCATCGGCCTCGCTATCGAATGTCTGGAGGAATGCCCGGTCATCAATACGCCGCTGAAACAGCTTACCGATCTGTTTCCCGACCTTGCCGCAACCGTCGTCGGTGTGGTGCGCAATGACAGCCTCTTCATCCCGCGTTCCTCCGACGAATTGAATGCCGGCGATCTCGCTTATGTCGTGACAACACGCGAGCAGGTCCGGCGCACATTGGGTCTTTTCGGGCACGAGAAACCGGAAGCCAGCCGCATCGTAATCGCAGGCGGCGGCAATATCGGTCTTTATGTGGCCAAGGCCATCGAGGACCGCAAGTGGAACACGCGCGTCAAGATGATCGAAAGCGAGCACGAGCGCGCCTTCGCGATTGCCGATCAGCTGAAGCGCACCATGGTCCTGCACGGCAGCGCGCTGGATCAGAACCTGTTGCAGGAAGCCGATATTCAGGACGCGGACCTGATGGTCGCGCTCACCAATCAGGATCAGGTCAATATCCTGTCGAGCATCATGGCCAAGCGCCTGGGCTGCAAGTCCAACATGGCCCTGCTCAATACGGTCGCCTATCAGGATTTCACCCACATGGTGGGGATCGACGCCTACATCAATCCGAAGGCGGTCACGATCTCGAAAATCCTGCAGCATGTGCGCCGGGGCCGCATCCGGGCGGTCTACAGTGTCTACCGCGATATGGCCGAACTGATTGAGGCCGAGGCACTGGAAACATCCTCGCTCGTTGGCGCACCATTACGCGATCTCGACTTGCCGGAAGGCTTGCGAATCGGAGCTATCTATCGTGACGGACAGGTAATCCGTCCAAATGGCGATGTGCGGATCAAGCCGAAGGACCGCGTCGTCATTTTCGCAACATCCGACGCCGTAAAGCATGTGGAACAGATGTTCCGCGTCAGTCTGGAGTTCTTCTGATCACGGTTTTGTGTTAGCTTCTGTCCGGGTAAGGACTTAGGGGCTGACATGGATATCTGTACGTTCTGGTACGGGTCGCGTTTGCGCGATGTTGATTGTATTTGTCTGGCGTCTATGGTGATGACGGGGCAACGGGTAAAGCTCTTCGCTTACGCCCCGATCGAGAACGTACCGCCGGGCGTTGAACTGCATGACGCCAGCAGCATCTTGCCTGAAGCGACCTTCAAGCGGCTTGATCCAGCCTATCCGAATTTCCGTTCCAGACGAACTATCGTTCAATTCAGCGATATTTTCCGCATCATGCTGATGAAATATCAGCAGGGTGTCTGGCTGGATACGGATGTCTATCTTCTGAAGCAGTTTCATCCCGATCCGAACAAACCGTATCTCGCCCGGGAGAATCGCTTCCGTGTCGGCGTGTCTGCGCTTTATCTTCCGCACGATCATCCGATTATTCGCGAATTTGAGGCCTACGTAGCGGCGACCTATCCGCTACCGAGCTGGCTGGGCATACGTCGAGGCAAACTGCGCCCACTTTACTATCGTCTTATCGGCAAGGAAGTGACGCCCGCCTCGATTGGCATCACGGTATTCGGCAATGACGGCATTTCGCGTTTGGCCCGCAAATACGGGATTTTCAAGAATGCAGCCCCCCAGGAAAACTTCTATTACTGGGTAGGGAAGGATGCCACGCGCATCTATAATCCGGCCTATGGTCTCGAGCCGATCAACCATCCGGATTTTATAGGCTTTCATATACATAAGAAGCACAAGGAAGTCGTTTCGCTCCAGCCTGGAAGTTTTTACATATGGGCGATGGATCGGGTGCGACCACTGCTTGAATCGCAACCAAATGAAGAGCTTGTCGAGGCCAACTGAGATAGCGGAACCAACTTGCCTTTCGGAATTTGCCGGGCGGCTAATGAAATTGACGGTTGCGCAAAGATTCCCATCCTGTTAACCGAAGCTAAATAGCGAAGCAGTTGTCTTTCCACAGCAATTGCAGTCGGGCCCCGGTTTTGCACGCTCCGGTGCTTGATTTATGTGCATGCGCGTGTTCGTTTAACACATCGCGAGCTGGCTGCTGATCGATTAAAGGAATAAAAACAATGGCTGAACGATCGCAAAATCTACAAGACCTTTTTCTGAATTCTGTACGTAAGCAGAAAATTTCCCTGACGATTTTTCTTATCAATGGCGTAAAACTGACCGGCATTGTAACGTCGTTTGATAATTTCTGCGTGCTTCTGCGCCGTGACGGTCATTCGCAGCTTGTCTACAAGCATGCGATTTCGACGATCATGCCAAGTCAGCCTGTGCAGATGTTCGAAGGCGAAGAAGCCTGACGCTTTCCGAATTCCACTGGGGCGCGATGGCTTAGGTCGTTTCGCTCCAGTTTATTGTTTCTGCTGATGATAACCGGACACGCTCTGCCTGTCCGGTTCGTCATGTTTAGACAATCCGGGGCGTCTTTCATTTGAAACAGCTTTAGCGGTGACTTATCTGCAATGTCAGATAGTGCATTACCTGATCTCTTCAGCCCAAATGCATCCACGACAGTTTCCGCGTCCCGGAGTGAATATATTTGTCCAAGTTCAAGGATAAGAAGCCTATATCTGCCGATGCAGACAAGGCCTTCGAGCTTTCAGAACCTGAGCCCACAAGGGCAGCCGTCATCGTTCCCGTCCTGCCGGAGCGATATAGTACGGGCACGTCGGCGGAAGATGGGGCTCGTCCCGAATTTCAGCGCTCGAACGAGGCGCGTCTGGAAGAAGCCGTCGGGCTTGCCCGGGCAATCAATCTCGACATCGAACACGCTGAAATTGCGATTGTCGCCAATCCGCGACCTGCGACCTTGCTGGGTGCGGGAAAGGTGGAGTCCATCGCCGAAACCGTCAAGGAAAAGGCCATTGGGCTGGTCATCGTCGATCACGCATTGACACCAGTGCAGCAGCGCAATCTGGAAAAGGAATGGAACGTCAAGGTCATCGACCGGACCGGTCTCATTCTCGAAATTTTCGGTGAACGCGCGCGCACCAAGGAAGGCGCCTTGCAGGTCGAACTGGCGCATCTGAATTATCAGAAAGGCCGTCTGGTCAGAAGCTGGACCCACCTTGAGCGTCAGCGCGGTGGTGGTGGCTTCCTCGGTGGTCCTGGTGAAACCCAGATTGAAGCCGACCGCCGCTTGCTGCAGGACAAGATTCTGAAGATCAAGCGCGAGCTTGAAACGGTGGTGCGAACCCGCACGCTGCATCGTCAGAAGCGGCGCAAGGTGCCGCATCCGATTGTAGCGCTTGTCGGCTATACCAATGCCGGAAAGTCCACGCTTTTCAACCGCATGACGGGTGCGGAAGTGCTGGCCGAAGACATGCTCTTCGCCACACTTGATCCGACATTGCGCCGCATTCGCCTTCCGCATGGCGAAACGGTTATCCTGTCCGATACGGTCGGTTTCATCTCGAACCTGCCGCACCATCTCGTCGCTGCATTCCGCGCCACGCTCGAAGAGGTGGTCGAAGCCGATCTGATCCTGCATGTCCGCGATATTTCCGATCCGGACAATGCCGCGCAGGCGGAAGATGTTGAAAGCATTCTTGCCGGGCTGGGCATCGAGCCGCAGGACCGCAAACGTGTCGTCGAAATCTGGAACAAGATCGACAATCTCGACGAAAGCGGACGTGAAGCTGCCATGCGCCTTGCAGCCGCCGGTAGCGAGGAGGGACGTCCAATCCCTCTTTCAGCCATCACCGGTGAAGGCGTTGACAGGTTGCTTTCGCTCATCGAAACGCGGATAGCGGGTTCGCTCGGCCCTGTCGACGTCTTGCTGTCTCCTTTCGAGCTGCATCTTCTCGACTGGATTTACCAGCATGGCAGCAGCGTCGAACGCGAGGATATGGAAGACGGTTCCGTTCGCATCAAGGCGCGACTGACCGAAGTTGCGCGCAAAACGCTGGACGAGAAGCGCGGCATTCGTCCCGAAAAGCCGGATTCGGATTGGGAGTGAGGCCGCTAGTGTGGTGGATTTCAAGTTCCTGTCATTTGCGTGGCATCCGTGTTCAGGAACTTCACATTCGTAAACCACACTAGATTCAATATGTTACTAGTGTGGCTTTGAATCCGAAATTTGTACACAACCTTGCTCCCGAGTGAGACCAATTTCGGATTCGCCACACTGGTGCTGCGCCACTTGCGGAACAGGGGCGCAACGCCCTATGTATGGAACACTCACGATTCAAAACTATTCACTTCGCCATAAATATATCCAGAGGCCCATAATGAGAGATCCGATCGAAACCGTCATGAACCTCGTCCCGATGGTGGTTGAGCAGACCAACCGTGGCGAACGGGCCTATGATATTTTCTCGCGCCTTCTCAAGGAGCGCATCATCTTCGTGAACGGACCGGTTGAAGACGGAATGTCTATGCTGGTTTGCGCACAGCTTCTCTTTCTCGAGGCAGAAAACCCGAAGAAAGAGATCAACATGTACATCAATTCGCCTGGCGGCGTCGTAACCTCCGGTATGGCGATCTATGACACGATGCAGTTCATTCGTCCGCCGGTTTCCACGCTTTGCATGGGGCAGGCCGCATCGATGGGATCGCTGCTCCTGACCGCCGGTGCGACAGGCCAGCGTTATGCGCTGCCGAATGCCCGGATCATGGTTCACCAGCCATCGGGCGGTTTCCAGGGACAGGCTTCGGATATCGAACGTCATGCGCAGGACATCATCAAGATGAAGCGCCGCCTGAACGAGATCTACGTCAAGCACACGGGCCGCGATTACGAGACGATCGAACGCACGCTCGACCGCGACCATTTCATGACCGCGCAGGAAGCGCTCGAATTCGGCCTTATCGACAAGGTGGTTGAATCGCGCGACGTGGGCGCAGACGAATCGAAGTAAGAGCCGGAATCTCCGGCTCGCACCTGTTTTTAGCGCCCCTTGCCACAAAAGGGGCCCAATTCTTGCAACTACGTGATGGTTAACGCGCCGCGTTAAGCATCTGTTGGGGTTCGGGGCGCTAAACTTGGTCAGATTATGCCGAATCTTTGCCGGGAACTTATTTTTCATTTGTTCGGCGGTGCAGCTTCTGCAAAAGTCGCCAAATGGCTCCTTCGGTCGGGGAGCCATACGGTGACAGAAATCCTGAGACTACAGGCCCTAGACGACGGGTAGCGCGTATCTGCTGCTGTCGTGACCGGCGGGAGGCGCGTTTCTCCTCCAGCACTGGGTCCGAACCGGAAGAAACGATCGATTTGAACGCCCAAGGTTCATTTCGGTCAATTGAAAGGAAACTGCGATGAGCAAAGTCAGCAACAGCGGCGGCGATTCCAAGAATACGCTTTATTGCTCGTTCTGCGGCAAAAGCCAGCATGAAGTGCGCAAGCTGATTGCAGGCCCGACCGTTTTCATCTGCGACGAGTGCGTCGAACTCTGCATGGACATCATCCGCGAGGAAAACAAATCCTCGATGGTGAAGTCGCGCGAGGGCGTGCCTACGCCGCAGGAAATCATGGCCGTTCTTGACGATTACGTCATTGGCCAGAAGGATGCCAAGCGCGTTCTGTCGGTTGCGGTACACAATCACTACAAGCGTCTCGCCCATCAGTCCAAGAGCAGCGATATCGAGCTTGCGAAGTCGAACATTCTTCTCGTCGGCCCGACGGGTTGCGGCAAGACCTATCTTGCCCAGACGCTCGCACGCATCATAGATGTGCCATTCACCATGGCCGATGCGACGACACTGACGGAAGCAGGCTATGTCGGTGAAGATGTCGAGAACATCATCCTGAAGCTGCTTCAGGCCGCCGACTACAACGTGGAACGCGCACAGCGCGGCATCGTCTATATCGACGAAGTCGACAAGATCAGCCGCAAGTCGGATAACCCGTCCATCACGCGTGACGTGTCGGGCGAGGGCGTCCAGCAGGCGCTTCTGAAGATCATGGAAGGCACCGTCGCTTCCGTGCCGCCACAGGGTGGCCGCAAGCATCCGCAGCAGGAGTTCCTGCAGGTGGACACGACGAACATCCTCTTCATCTGCGGCGGCGCTTTTGCTGGTCTCGACAAGATCATCTCCGCACGTGGCGAGAAGACGTCCATCGGCTTCGGCGCCACCGTTCGTTCGGTTGATGAGCGCCGTATCGGTGATGTCTTCAAGGAACTGGAGCCCGAAGATCTTCTGAAATTCGGCCTCATTCCGGAATTCGTCGGTCGTCTGCCGGTGATCGCGACACTCGAAGACCTCGATGTCGATGCTCTGGTGCAGATCCTGACCGAGCCGAAGAATGCGCTCGTGAAGCAGTATCAGCGCCTGTTCGACATGGAAAGCGTCGAGCTCAGCTTCCACGACGACGCCCTGCGGGCGATTGCCAACAAGGCAGTCGAGCGCAAGACGGGTGCACGCGGTCTGCGCTCGATCATGGAAAAGATCCTGCTCGACACGATGTTCGAGCTTCCGACGCTGGAAGGCGTGCAGGAAGTGGTCATTTCCGGCGATGTGGTGGATGGCAGTGCCCGTCCGCTCTATATCTACGCCGAGCGCCAAGACGAAAAGGGTAATGTTTCTGCTTAAAGCATTTCCAGCAAAAGTGCGTAGCGGTTTTGCGTAGGATAATGCGCAAGACAGCGTTTAGAGCGGTGACAATTAATCCATAAAAAGGCCGCGTTAGCGGCCTTTTTCATGTGCAGACTTGCGTCGGGCCGATCCTGTCACTATTGCAGGCGCAGCAATCGGGGTACAGCCTAAGCTAGATATTGTACTTGGTGACGGTACAGCGCAGGATAGATGACGATTCTATGAAAGCCATCCCGCTACAGGCTATTGAATTGCCGGGTTCGGCTCTCCAAGTATGGACCGAAGCACATTCGTGACCTGCCTCATGATGAAAGGGGGCGCGGAGGTGGCAGTCAGGTTGAAAGACCTGAGAAAGGACTGAGTTATGACGGGTACTGAACAGAAGACCCCATTGGGTGGTTCTGAAGCGGGCGGTTCGGACGGGCTCTATGCCGTTTTGCCGTTGCGTGACATCGTCGTTTTCCCGCATATGATCGTTCCGCTTTTTGTCGGCCGCGAAAAGTCCATTCGCGCGCTGGAGGAAGTGATGGGCGTGGACAAGCAGATTCTGCTTGCCACCCAGAAAAACGCTGCCGATGACGATCCGGCACCGGACGCGATTTATGAAATCGGCACGATTGCCAACGTATTGCAGCTCCTGAAGCTGCCGGACGGCACCGTCAAGGTGCTGGTCGAAGGTACGGCGCGCGCCAAGGTTTCCAAGTTTACCGACCGCGAAGATTATCACGAGGCCTATGCTGCGGCTTTGCCGGAGCCTGAAGAAGATGCCGTCGAGATCGAGGCGCTTGCCCGCTCGGTGGTTTCCGACTTCGAAAACTACGTCAAGCTGAACAAGAAGATTTCGCCGGAAGTGGTTGGCGCCGCCAGCCAGATCGACGACTATTCCAAGCTTGCCGATACGGTTGCCTCTCATCTCGCGATCAAGATTCCCGAGAAGCAGGAAATGCTGTCGATCCTCTCGGTGCGCGAGCGCCTTGAGAAGGCACTTTCCTTCATGGAAGCCGAAATTTCGGTTCTCCAGGTTGAGAAGCGTATCCGCAGCCGCGTCAAGCGCCAGATGGAGAAGACGCAGCGCGAATACTATCTCAACGAGCAGATGAAGGCGATCCAGAAGGAGCTTGGCGATGGCGAGGACGGTCGCGATGAAGCGGCTGAACTCGAAGAACGCATCAACAAGACCAAGCTTTCCAAGGAGGCCCGCGAAAAGGCCCAGGCTGAGCTGAAAAAGCTGCGCAGCATGAGCCCGATGTCTGCCGAAGCAACGGTCGTCCGCAACTATCTCGACTGGCTGCTGTCCATTCCGTGGGGCAAGAAGTCGAAGATCAAGCAGGACCTGAACTTTGCCGAAGGCGTACTTGGCGACGATCACTTTGGTCTGGAAAAGGTCAAGGAGCGCATTGTCGAGTATCTCGCGGTGCAGGCTCGCTCGACCAAGATCAAGGGCCCGATCCTCTGCCTCGTCGGACCTCCCGGCGTCGGCAAGACCTCGCTTGCCCGTTCGATTGCCAAGGCTACCGGTCGTGAATATGTCCGTATGTCGCTCGGCGGCGTGCGTGACGAGGCTGAAATCCGCGGTCACCGCCGCACCTATATCGGTTCGATGCCCGGCAAGGTCATCCAGTCGATGAAGAAGGCGAAGAAGTCCAACCCGCTCTTCCTGCTCGATGAAATCGACAAGATGGGCCAGGATTTCCGCGGCGATCCGTCATCGGCCATGCTTGAGGTGCTGGACCCTGAACAGAACTCGACCTTCATGGATCACTACCTTGAGGTCGAATATGATCTGTCGAACGTCATGTTCGTGACGACGGCCAATACGCTGAACATCCCCGGTCCATTGCTGGATCGTATGGAAGTCATCCGTATTGCCGGCTACACCGAGGATGAAAAGCTTGAGATCGCCAAGCGGCACCTGCTGCCGAAGGCAATCAAGGACCACGCCCTGCAGCCGAAGGAGTTTTCGGTCACGGACGATGCGCTGCGCAATGTTATCCGCCTTTACACGCGGGAAGCAGGCGTGCGTAACCTCGAACGCGAACTGATGACTCTGGCACGTAAGGCCGTGACCGAAATCCTGAAGTCGAAGAAGAAGTCGGTGAAAGTCACTGACAAAAACCTCTCCGACTATCTGGGTGTCGAGCGGTTCCGCTTCGGTCAGATCGATGGCGAAGATCAGGTTGGCGTCGTGACAGGCCTTGCCTGGACGGAAGTTGGCGGCGAATTGCTGACCATCGAAGGTGTCATGATGCCCGGCAAGGGCCGCATGACCGTCACGGGTAACCTCCGTGACGTGATGAAGGAATCGATCTCCGCCGCGGCTTCCTATGTCCGCTCGCGTGCCATCGATTTCGGCATCGAGCCTCCGCTGTTCGACAAGCGCGACATCCACGTGCACGTACCGGAAGGTGCAACACCGAAGGACGGTCCGTCCGCCGGTATCGCCATGGTCACGGCGATCGTGTCCGTGCTGACCGGTATTCCGGTTCGCAAGGACATCGCAATGACAGGCGAAGTCACCCTGCGCGGCCGTGTCCTGCCAATCGGCGGCTTGAAGGAAAAGCTCCTTGCGGCTCTGCGCGGCGGCATCAAGAAGGTTCTGATCCCGGAAGAAAACGCCAAGGATCTGGCGGATATTCCGGACAATGTGAAGAACAATCTTGAGATCGTTCCGGTGTCTCGCGTGGGTGAAGTCCTCAGGCACGCTCTGGTTCGCGAGCCTGAGCCGATTGAATGGACTGAGCCGGCAACCCCGGCGACCGTGCCTTCGGTCGAGGACGAAGCAGGGGTTTCGACCGCCCATTAAGGCATTTCCGGCAAACATGCGAAGCAGTTTGCTTACGGGTAATGCCCTGAAATGAGCTTCCGGCAGGCGATTCTGATTCAGTCGGATTGCCCCGCTGAAAGGTGTCTATCAGGACCAACAATCGAAATGCCGGGCAAATTGCCCGGCATTTCTGTGTTTAACCCCGGTTTTCCGGGGTTTTTTCACGTTGACAGGCTTGGTTTGTGAACCGATTTGAATAAACTCCGACCAATCCGGTCACGTTATCCGTTCCGGTAGATAAAGAAAGGAAATGCCAATGAACAAGAACGAATTGGTTGCCGCAGTTGCGGAAAAGGGCGGTTTGACGAAGGCTGATGCCGGTACTGCTGTTGACGCCGTACTCGCCGCTGTTACCGGCGCCCTGAAGGCTGGTGAAGAAGTCCGTCTGCCTGGCTTCGGCGTTTTCTCCGTTTCGCATCGCGCTGCCTCGACCGGCCGTAACCCATCGACCGGCAAGGAAGTTGCTATTCCCGCTCGCAACGTGCCGAAGTTCTCGGCTGGCAAGGGCCTGAAGGACGCCGTAAACGGCTAATCATGATCTGGAGAGTGAAAGCTCTTCGAACGGATCGTGACATTAAATTTCCAGCCATCGCGGCATGATCGCGAATGGCTGTCGAGAAGGCCCGGTTCAGCCGGGCTTTTTTCGTTTGCAGGATGGCGGAGATTTCTACTGACCGTCACAACATCACAGCGCCTATCTGGTCCAGTCAGATCGAAACGCGCTCTAATGTGGAGATACCTATGCTCGCAGCTAGTTTGATTGGTTTTGCAATAAGTGTGCTACTTGCAGTGATCGCCAATCGCCAGTTCAGAGAATTTGAGCGGCTTCCCATGCAATGGGGGATGTCAGGCCAAGTTAATTGGACAGCTCCGCGAGTTTTGGTTCTGGCCTTCATTCCGGCGCTCTACACACTGTTGGCTAGCGTGTTGATTTGGGCTGCACGTTATGATCCTGCAAAATACACAGCCAAATCGGTTGGCACAGTGCTGGTCGTGTTGATCGCCGCACAAATCCTCCATTTGTGGATGCTTGATCGTCATCGGTTAAACCAGCTTAAATAGCAAAAAAGCCGGGCACTAGGCCCGGCGTCCAATAACTCTCTTTGCCCGCTGCCTATTCAGCAGCCTCTGAACTGCGCTTGGGGCGACGTTCCAGCAGTTCCTTCAGGAAGTGGCCGGTGTAGGAGCGTTTCTCCTGCACGATGTCTTCCGGACGGCCCACGGCGACAATCTCGCCGCCGCCATCGCCACCTTCCGGTCCAAGATCGATCACCCAGTCTGCAGTCTTGATGACTTCGAGATTATGCTCGATCACTACGACCGTGTTGCCCTGTTCGACCAGCTCGTGCAGCACTTCCAAAAGTTTTGCCACGTCGTGGAAGTGCAGGCCGGTTGTCGGTTCGTCCAGAATATAAAGCGTACGGCCCGTTGCGCGGCGCGACAGTTCCTTGGCAAGCTTTACGCGCTGCGCCTCACCACCCGAAAGCGTCGTCGCTTGCTGGCCGACCTTGATGTAGCCGAGGCCGACCTTGACGAGCGTTTCAAGCTTGTCGCGCACCGCAGGCACGGCGGAGAAGAACTCCGCGCCTTCCTCGACCGTCATGTCCAGCACATCGGCGATGGACTTGCCCTTGAACATGACTTCCAGTGTTTCGCGGTTGTAGCGCTTGCCGTGACAGACGTCGCAAGTCACATAGACATCCGGCAGGAAGTGCATCTCAATCTTGATAACGCCATCGCCCTGGCAAGCCTCGCAGCGCCCGCCCTTCACGTTGAACGAGAAGCGGCCCGGCTGATAGCCGCGCGCCTTGGCTTCCGGCAGGCCTGCGAACCAGTCGCGGATCGGCGTGAAGGCACCGGTATAGGTTGCCGGATTGGAGCGCGGGGTGCGGCCAATCGGCGACTGATCGATATCGATCACCTTGTCGAGGAATTCCAGCCCCTCGATACGGTCATGCTCTGCCGGATGCTCACGCGAACCCATGATGCGGCGCGAGGCGGCCTTGAACAGGGTTTCGATCAGGAAGGTGGATTTGCCACCGCCTGAAACGCCAGTGACGGCGGTGAAGGTTCCAAGCGGAATATCCGCCGAGACATTTTTCAGGTTATTGCCGCGCGCACCCACCACACGAATGCGCTTGGATTTCGAAATCTTGCGGCGTTCCGCCGGGACGGCAACTTCCATCGCACCCGACAGATATTTGCCGGTCAGCGAGTTCGCATTGGACATTACGTCCTGCGGCGACCCTTGAGCGATGATCTTGCCGCCATGGACGCCGGCCGCCGGACCGATATCGACCACATAATCCGCGGTCAGGATCGCGTCTTCGTCATGTTCGACCACGATGACCGTATTGCCGAGATCGCGCAGATGGCGCAGCGTGTCGAGAAGACGCGCATTGTCCCGCTGATGCAGGCCAATGGACGGTTCGTCCAGCACGTAAAGCACCCCGGTCAGGCCGGAGCCGATCTGCGAGGCAAGACGGATACGCTGGCTTTCACCGCCCGACAGCGTGCCGGAATTGCGTGCCAGCGTCAGATAGTCGAGGCCGACATCATTGAGGAACTGCAGGCGCTCGCGGATTTCCTTGAGGATGCGGGCGGCAATCTCGCGCTGCTTGTCGTTAAAGCTGCTGTCAATGTCGCGGAACCAGGCGTCGGCCTTGCGGATCGACATTTCCGTAATCTCGCCAACATGCTTCATGCCGACCTTGACCGCCAGCGCTTCCGGCTTCAGGCGGTAGCCGTTACAGGAAGGGCAGGGCGTGGAGGCCATGAAGCGCTCGATATCTTCACGTGACCAGGCGGAGTCGGTCTCCTTCCAGCGGCGCTCCAGATTGGGGATCACGCCTTCAAAAGGCTTCGTCGTCTGGTAGGAGCGCAGGCCGTCATCATATTGGAAGGTGATTTCCTTGCCCTTGGTGCCATAAAGAATGGCCTGCCGGGCTTCTTCCGAAAGATCGGCCCAGCGTGCGCCGATCTTGAAGCCATAGGCTTTGCCTAGCGCTTCCAGCGTCTGATTGTAGTAGGGCGACGAGGACCGCGCCCACGGAGCAATCGCGCCGTCCTTCAACACTGCCGTTTCGTCGGGAACGATCAGGTTGGGATCGATGGCCTGCTGCGTGCCGAGACCATCGCAGGTTGGGCAGGCGCCGAATGGGTTGTTGAACGAGAACAGGCGCGGTTCGATTTCAGGAATTGTGAAACCGGAAACCGGGCAGGCAAACTTTTCCGAAAACAGAATGCGCTCATGCGTTTCGTTGGCGGACTTGTTGGCCGCGCCGCCTTCAGCCGTTTCTTCCGGCGGCAGAGGCTTGTCGGCAAACTCGGCAACGGCCAGACCTTCGGCAAGCTTGAGGCAGGTTTCAAGACTGTCGGCGAGGCGGGTCGACAGGTCAGGGCGCACCACGACACGGTCCACCACGACATCAATGTCGTGCTTGTACTTCTTGTCGAGCGCCGGAACGTCGGCGATTTCATAGAAGGTGCCGTCTACCTTGACGCGCTGAAAGCCCTTCTTCTGAAGTTCCGCCAGCTCCTTCTTGTACTCGCCCTTGCGACCGCGAACGATGGGCGCGAGGATATAAAGGCGCGTGCCTTCATCCAGCGCCATGACGCGATCAACCATCTGGCTGACCGTCTGGCTTTCGATGGGAAGGCCGGTCGCCGGCGAATAGGGCACGCCTACGCGCGCAAAGAGCAGGCGCATATAGTCGTAAATTTCGGTGACAGTGCCAACCGTCGAGCGCGGATTGCGACTCGTCGTCTTTTGTTCGATAGAGATGGCGGGCGACAGGCCGTCGATCTGGTCGACATCAGGCTTCTGCATCATTTCCAGAAACTGGCGCGCGTAGGCCGAAAGGCTTTCGACGTAGCGGCGCTGGCCTTCCGCATAGATCGTATCGAAGGCAAGCGAGGATTTGCCCGAGCCGGAAAGCCCCGTCATCACGATCAGCTTGTCGCGAGGCAGATCGAGATCGACATTTTTCAGATTGTGTTCGCGCGCGCCACGTATGGAAATGAATTTCTGATCGCTCATTCCGCGTCCTGCCTGCTCATGATGCCATGGATAAACTGGCGCCGAATGATGAAACACGTCGCGCCGGTGTCTAATATGGGGTGAAACCCTCCAATAAGAAGGGGGCTCCGGTCATTCATCGGTGCACTCTTATCATTAGAACAAATATCGAACAACCAGCCTTCTGATAGGCGATACGAAATGTGAACGCAAGAGCGTTGACTGTCACTCCTGACAGGAGCAGACTATCTTTACTCGCTGATAGCGGAGAGGTGCCGCGGTGGGATGACACGGCATCGGCAAGAGGTCCGCAGGAGGCGGGGAGACCCTGTAGGGAGGTAAAGGAGCATGAGTCCACCTGACTACGTTGCCTAGCTTTCACGGAGATGAAAGCACAATCCGTTTCGGTCGCGGCAGCATCTTTTCGCAAGGAATGATGCCTCGTTGATCGAAAGTGTGATTGCCGACAATTTGAATTTGCGCGGAATGCAAATGGCCGTGCGCCTTTGTGATCCGAAAAGACCTGCCGACGAATTAATGTCGACACATGAGCATTGCTCACCCCCCTAAGCCCTGCGCGCCAAAGATACAGTGAGCGGCAGGGCTTTTCCTTGGAAGCTGATCCGGTTTGCAAGGCGCAAGCAGCCATTGCTTCATGAAGGCGACCGGCAAGGCTGTTTTGAAATTATGGCAGATGCAGTTTCCGGCCCTGAAATGAGGAAAACTGCATTTTCAGCACAGGAAATGGTGCAAAAAACCACTGGAATTTGTGGCGAGCGCAAGGCTTTTTGATGTCGGAAGGTTGCATTTTGAACAAAACAAGAACATAAACTCTGTGGACATTAACAAATTCACCGACCCGGATTGAGCACGTTTTGAGCCAGTCCTGTAAGGTGAACATATGAGTTTCTGGTGATGGCGCATCGTTGCGCCTGATCTTTCGTTTGGAACGTGCCTCTTGTCCGTGCGAAGCCGTGCGGAAAGAGCGTGCATGCAAGACCCGGAGTAATTTTTCGATGGCTGGTAGCGTCAACAAAGTCATTCTGGTCGGCAATCTTGGTGCCGATCCGGAAATTCGTCGTCTGAATTCGGGCGATGTGGTTGCCAATCTGCGCATTGCAACGTCGGAAAGCTGGCGCGACCGCCAGAGCGGCGAACGCAAGGACCGCACCGAATGGCACAGCGTTGTCATTTTCAATGAAAACCTTGCCAAGGTCGCCGAGCAATATCTGAAAAAGGGCGCCAAGGTTTATATCGAAGGCGCACTCCAGACCCGCAAGTGGCAGGATCAGAACGGCAATGACCGTTACTCGACGGAAGTCGTGCTGCAGAAGTTCCGTGGCGAACTGCAGATGCTCGACAGCCGTGGCGAAGGCGGCGGTGAAGGCCGTTCGTTCGGCGGCGGTGGCGGCAACCGTAACCAGATGTCTGACTATTCCGGTGGCGGCGGTGATTTCGGCTCGTCTGGCCCGTCTTCAGGTGGCGGCAGCGGCGGCGGTTTCTCGCGCGATCTGGACGATGAAATTCCGTTCTAGCGAGGAATCCGGTAGGTTTTGTAAATTAACCTCCCGCAAGCCTCTGTTAACGCAACATATTACCGTTGACAATCACTATTCGAATTCGTAGCTTCGCCTCCAGTAGGGGCGGAGTGCTGATTTTTGTCAACTAAGGCACTGAATCCATATCGTGTAGAATGGTCAAAATTTGCATCTGGCGAACGCATGCCGTTCCTGGTGTCTCGTGAAACTGGTCTCCCTTTAGAAGCTCCAACTTTCTGGATCATTGCCGAGCGCAGGGCGCTCGGGTTCCAGCCTAATACTCTGGAGAATGAACTAAGAGCTCTGTCCTTCCTTTATCTCTGGGCGGACGCGCGGGGCGTGAACATTGGGCAGCGATTGAGTGAAGGAATATTCTTCTCTCTCAGCGAGATCATGGACCTTGCCAATTTCTGTGGGCACTCGGTTGCCGACGCGGTCGAGCAAATTACACCACGCGCTTCAAACGTCGTTTCACTTCAAGCTAAGCGGAAAGAGCGAGCGACGGTACAGTCTGGCGAAAAGCGGAACAGACTTGGCGCAATTCGAGCATTTGTCGAGTTCACAAGCGCTGACATCCTCTCTCAGTTGACACGATGGCCGAACCGCTGGGATCATTACAACTCGGTTCGGAGCGAGTGTCTCAACACTATTGATGGGCAGAAGAAGGGACTTTCGCGGCGAAGCAGAGACGATCTGGGCCGAAAGGAAGGATTGGACGAGGATATCATCAAACGTCTTCGGGAGGTGATTGAGCCGGACTATGCAGAAAACCCGTTTGAGCCGGAAGTCCGGTTCCGAAATTACCTTATCATATTACTGCTTCTCAACCTTGGCATCCGGCGAGGAGAGCTGTGCGGCTTGATGGTACCAGACTGCAATCTAGGCTCAAAGGGCACCGTCACTGTTCATCGGCGTCCTGATGACCCTCTTGATCCTCGTCGGGACAAGCCCGCGACGAAGACGGCCGCGCGTACGCTTCCGCTTAGTGACAGATTGACGGAGGTGCTCCACGAGTGGATTACCCACTACCGGGCGAAGATACCAGGGGCGCGTCTTCATCCCTACCTGATTGTAAGTAGTGACAGTGGGAAACCCATGTCCCTGTCCAATGTAAATAAGATCATGGAACGGCTACGGAAATTGGTCCCTGACCTGCCGGACAACCTGACGCCCCATGTTTTACGGCATAGTTGGAACGACTGGTTCTCCAACAAAATGGACGCGGCGGGTGTTTCGGAAGATCAGGAGATCAAATGGCGAAAGCGTCTAATGGGATGGCGCGATGAAAACTCGGCGAGACACTACCTAGCAAGGACCGTTCGTCGGAGATCGAATGAAGTCCTTAGGGAGATGCAAGAGCAACTAGAATTGGGCCAAGGGGGTGAAAATGGCAGTCAATAATGACTTTCGAAGTCTTGATGCGCTTCCGCCGTTGCCCCAAACTGCGTTCAGCAAAGATGGTTTTGAATACACTCCAGCCCTAGATGCGTGGGTAATAAATAGCCTATTGGGCCGCTTCACGTTCAAGTTTGATACGCTGTCGAGTTTCTCCGAAACGATGGTGCGATGTCTCAAGCTAGTCTTCGTCTGGTATCTCGAAAACAGATCGTTTGCACATGCCAGGAACCTTTCGTACTGCCTTTCCGTATTCTATCGCCAGCAGTTTGGTCATTCGAATGCGGTTTTGGACCGAATTGATCTTCACCATATCATCAGCTTTCGCGCCAGCCTGGATGAGAAGACCGAGTGGAAGCTGGGAGTTGTAAGAATTCTGTTAGAGGATCTGCATAGACTTGGAATCGGCATCACTTCCCCAGACGTGTTAGAATATCTTCACGCGTCTACGATACGCGGCAACATCAAGGGAACGTCAGTTCGGACGCGCGATGAAAAGAGGGGAGCGTTCAACGACACGGATCTTCTTGCAATCCAGAGTGGTCTAAATGACGCCTATGCAAAAAATGTCATAGGTTTATACCAGTTTGCAATCGCGTGGCTGTTCCTTGGATATGGTCCAAGGCCAGTTCAAATTGCAGCTCTCCGGGAGAGCGATCTCACAGTTTCCGTGACTAGCGAAGGGCGCTTTTATGCCCTCCGGATGCCTCGTGCAAAGCAGCAAGGGCAGGATGTTCGCAGTAGCTTCAAGACGCGGTATTGTAGCAAGCAAATTGGGATGCTCCTTGAAGAAGTGATCGCATATAATCGGATGCATCACGGCGATCTTGATCTCTCTGACGCGGACCGACCAATGTTCGTGTCACGCAGCGAGGGAGGCCTCCCAAATCTTCGGTATCATATTCCGTCCGAGCGCATCGTTAAAGCTATGGATGCCCTCTCGGCACACGTCCCAGGCATTAAGACCAACTCCAAACGGTTCCGCATCACCCTTGCTCAACGAGCGGTCGATGATGGCAAAGACAAACACACCGTCGCTGAGCTTCTTGATCACTCCGACACACAGAGCGTCGGCGTCTATTATGAAGCTAGTCCAGCGATGGTACCCCGCCTTGATCGGCATTTGGCAATGGAATTGGCTCCGATTGCCCAGGCTTTCGCTGGTGTGGTCGTCACCATCGATGGGAAGCAAGGATCAAAGATCGATCCGTCCACCCGCATATTTGACCGCTCGCTCAACAATGCTGCGGATGATGCATTGGGGTCATGTGGTCAGATGAGCTTTTGCGGGTTGGCAATCCCATTCGCCTGTTACACGTGCCGCCATTTCAAACCTTGGCGTGACGGTCCGCACGAAGAGTTCATGTCAGCCCTGATTGATGATCGGGAACGGATGATTGTGGAAGATATATCGCCGAAATTATACACCATTCGGGACCGTACGATCCTAGCGGTGGCGGAGGTGATCCAACTTTGCGCTGCACAACTCGATGAAGGTGAGGTCGCGTTTTGAGCAAGAGTGTCGTCAAACTTTCTTCCAATCAAATTGTTCATCCGGCTGACCGTGTTCGCGAGTTTATCGATCTGGTACGAACCAAGATCGATGCTCTGATCCCCCACCATGCTTGGGGCGAATCTGTCTGGTCAGTGGGAGACAGCTTTTTTACCAAAGGTGCTAATCGCGACAAGCGCGTCCTAGCCTTTGTAAATAGGAACGCGACGATCTCGAATCGACAAGAAGTTGTAGGCGAGGAATTGCATCCGGCTATCATTGATTTTGCAAAGGGTTATTGCAGGTATCTTCATGCGACCTCGCCAGTCGTTTTTGAAAATACCCGGAGACGATTAAACGCTATTCAACTCATTGAAGCTGCATTCCGTAGATTAGGCCTTCGTCCCGCAATAGAAGACCTAAACGTCGTCGTGTTGAACACGGCGGTTGAACTCGCCAGGGAAGGCGTTGGTGAGGGACGCCATTATCAGTTTGCGATGAGTATTCAGCAAGTTCACCGTTTTTGTTTCGACCGCCAGTTTCTGAACACTCCATTTCAATGGAAACACGGAATCAGGAAGCCGAAGGACCGGACTGAAGAATTAGGACAGGAAGCGAAGAAATGGCGTGAAAAGAAACTGCCTAGCCCCGAAGCCTTCCACGGCCTTGCTCATATATATCGCAACGCCGAAACAGTCGTAGACAAGTTGTTCAGCGCCGTCTGCGCGATCTGCATGGCTATTCCCATTCGTGCGCACGAGGTGCTCCAGCTTCGCCTCGACTGTGAGGTAACAGGAAAAACGAGAGTACCTGACAGCGGGGACGAGATTGATACATACGGCATTCGTGTTTGGCCTGGAAAGGGCAATCCGCCTCAGGTCAAGTGGGTGCCAACCCAGATGGTCGGTCTCGTACGGGAGGCTGTCTGCCGTCTTCGGGACATGTGCGCGGACGCAAGAAAGACCTCTCGTTGGTACGAGGATAACCCTGGACGCCTCTGGCTTCCTCCAGCGTTGCAGCGATTTCGCACTACCAACAAATTGCCTCTCATTGAGCTCTGGAAAATACTAGGCCGTAGACTCATTACGACTGACACCAGATGCGTGCCGCGACGAGTTTGACGGCGGCGAGATAGTTGGCGGGGTCTTTATCGTATCGTGTGGCGATACCCCTGAAGTGTTTGATGCGGTTGAAGAAACGCTCGACGA
>JACDJC010000189.1_pt1 | contig 80105 bp, 64 predicted proteins | sample 7454191 | NCBI WGS metagenome assembly JACDJC01 (sample SAMN14253291, study PRJNA609438) | sludge metagenome | isolation source: sludge after 25d culture with pyrite and EDTA | collected 2018-12-20 | reverse complement strand
TCGCCACCAAACTGCCGGCTCAGCACCGTCGTGATCGCCGCCGTCAGCGTCGTCTTGCCATGGTCCACGTGACCAATCGTCCCCACGTTCACGTGCGGCTTCGTACGCTCGAACTTCCCTTTCGCCATTTCGAACTCCGTTCTTCTTCCGATGCTTTCAACGTCGACCTTCTCGACGCCTGACGACCACCGTGCCCGGCACGGACTCGACGCTACACTCAATCAACTGGTGCCCATGGCGCGGATCGAACGCGCGACCTCTCCCTTACCAAGGGAGTGCTCTACCACTGAGCCACATGGGCGCAACCCGGACGATCGCGCGAACTCTGGAGCGGGTGAAGGGAATCGAACCCTCGTCGTAAGCTTGGAAGGCTTCTGCTCTACCATTGAGCTACACCCGCGAGCCGCACCCGTACCGAGCCCCGCTTTCGCCACCGATCAGGGCATCCGGCAAACGAAAAACCGCCCCTGCGCAGGCGCCATCAGAACCCGCCGGACATCCGGAAGATTTTCGGGCGCTCCCGCCACAGGAGCCTCTCGACATGCCGTACACTCGCCATGACCGGCCAACTGGTGGAGAGGGTTGGATTCGAACCAACGTAGGCGTAAGCCAACAGATTTACAGTCTGCCCCCTTTAGCCACTCGGGCACCCCTCCGGGGAACCGTGAATTATGACTCGCGCCAATCTGCATGTCAATTTTGCCGCTCGTCGCATGAGTGCACGAAGTCCTGATCGCCTCGACAGCCACTCTGAGAACGTGTGGAGCAATCATCCACGGCCGATTACTTCACACGTTCCGGACGCGCCACCACCATGACTGATTTCACCCGCAAGACCCGGACGCCGGACCCGGCTGCGGCGAAGGCCGCCGACCATCCGTCCGCCGGCAGGAATCCGGGGAGCATGCCCGGCTTTGCACCCTTCGACATGAGTCCGTTGCTGGACACGGTCGAATTCGCGCGCAATGCCTGGCTGTCGTTCGGCGTGCCCTCGTCCCTGACCCCGACCATGGATCCCGACGAGGTCGACCGGCGCATCCAGGATCTGAAGACCGTCGAGCAATGGCTGTCGATGAACCTGAACCTGCTGAAGACCAGCATCCAGGCGCTCGAACTGCAACGCGGCGCCCTGGCGGCATTCCAGGGGCATGCGTGGCCCCCGGCCGCCGCGAGCGCAGCGTCGGGTCAGCACCAGGGCATGCACCGGGAGGCGCCCGGCGCCGGCAGCAGCCCGTATGCCTGGCCGGAATCGATGGCGGGCGGGTTCCCCGGCAGTTTTTCGGGAGCCGGTGCCGGTCCGGCGCCCGATGCGCCGAAACCACCGGCAGCAACCGATGACGGGCCGGCAACGGAGGATGCCCCCGAAGCCGGCACGGCGGGCGCCGCGGCAGCGGGAAAAGAATCCGCCGACGTGCCCGGACTCGACCCATCGGCCTGGTGGGATCTTCTGCAGCGTCAGTTCCAGCAGGTGACTGCGGCCGTGCTGAATCCGGGCGACGCGGAGGCGGCGAGCGGCGATGCACCGGGATCGACGCCAGGTTCAGGCAGGCGCGGTTCATCGGCGGCGCGCGCGGAAGCCGGCGTCAGAGGCAAAAAGAGCACCGGGAAAAAGACCGCAGCGCGGACGAAAAAAGATGTCGCGGCGGAACAGGGACAGGGGAAGGGGGACGCGGCCCGTTCCCGCACACGCACATGAGCAATGCACTGACCGGATTCGAGCACAAGATCTGCGATCCCGCACACGCGGCACGTGAAGCGGCCCGCCTGGATCGGCCGGTCGTGTTCACCAACGGCGTGTTCGACCTTCTGCATCGCGGGCACGTCACCTGTCTGGCCGAGGCGCGCGCCCTGGGCGGCTCCCTGATCGTGGCCCTCAACAGCGACGGCTCGGTCAAGCGGCTGGACAAGGGGAGCGACCGGCCGGTGAATCCGCTGGCCGACCGGCTCGCAGTCGTCGCGGCGCTTGAATCGACGACGCTCGTCACCTGGTTCGAGAGTGATACCGCACTGGAACTGATCGAGGCCATCCGGCCCGACGTGCTCGTCAAGGGCGGTGACTGGCCGGTGGATGCGATCGTCGGCGCGGCCGAGGTCCGCTCCTGGGGCGGATCCGTGCACTCGATCCCCTTCCGCTATCCGCGCTCGACCACCGCGCTGATCGAACAGATCCGGCGCCAGCAGACCTGAGTAACCGTGTGAAGCCATCGGGCGCGGCCGATGGCTTCATACGCTCCGAGACTGTCACTCGCAGGCCTCGACGGCGACTCCGAAGCGCTCGCCGAGCGTTCGTGCAAGCTGCGGCGCAGTCGCGACCGCGTCTTCTCCCGTCCAGCGGGCCTGCAGAACGATGCGTGTCTGGAAGGGCGGACGTGCCGAAATGACGGCGCGCTGCTCGCCGGCGCGTTCGAGCCGCTCGACCATTACCCGTGCGGCGCTTTCATGTCGATACAGGCCAAGTGAAATGCCGAGGCGAAAGGGCTCGTCCCGGATGATGTACGCATCGTCACGGCCGATGGCACGTACCGATTCCAGGTTCTGCCTGGCCTGTTCCTCGTCGGATGCCGACGGCAGGTAGACCAGATAACTCGATCCGGCCTGGAGCCGCTGCTCCTGCACCCGGGCGCCTGCGGATTCCAGTGCCAGGCGCAATTCTCCGGCCGGTGCGACCTCGGTGGCGGCAAAGCGCCGGCAGACCTCCGGCCCTGATTCCAGCTCGATAATCGCCGGCACACCCGGCAATGCCGTGTCCTCCCGCCTGCCATTGCGTGCGTCGTCCGGCGCACCGCTGCGCTCGCCGCTCTTCTGCCCGCGTTCATCCTGACCGCTCTCCGGGTGCACATCCGGCTGGCCCGATGCGGCCGCGTTCATCGCCCTGCCCGGACGGAATACGTCGGCCAGGCCGGCATGTGACAGCCCCGACGGCATGGCTCCGTCCGCGTCCTGTCCCGATGGACGGATCGGGTTCGCCGGCTTTTCGGCCTGCACGCCGCCTGCCGCCGTGGGTTCGCCGCCGACGTCCGACTGCGTTCGCGGCAAGGCCGGACCCGGACGGCCGATCCCGCCCGAAACCGGCCGATCGGCCGAGACGCCCGGGGTTGTGCCGGCAGCTTCGGTGCCATCCGGTCCGGCATCGCTCGCACGCTGCGGCTTCACGGACGTGTCGGCCGTTATGCGCAGCAACGCCAGGGGCACCGGTTGCAGGAATTCCGCATCCTTTTGCTCCGCAGAGCCGGCTGCGCCCGGCATCGGCTGGCGCTCGAACCAGCCGCGATTCCAGCCGAAGACCAGGATATTGGCCAACAGCAGGATCCATACGAGTCGTTTCATGACAGGAGGTGCCCGGTTTTCAGGATGACGACTCCCGACGCACGCTGACTTCGCCGAACTGGATGCGTTCGACTCCATGCGCGCCGAGCAGGCGCAGGGCGCCTCCCGGATCGAGTCCGATCGCCCGTCCGCGGGCAAGAACACTGGCGCCATCGAGCACCACGATCGTCTCGTCCATCAACACATCCCGACGCTGCCAGCGCGGAATGAACGGTGCCAGGCCGGCAGTGAAAAATTCGTTCAGGGCGCGCACGACCTCGCCTGCGATGCAGCCGATCAGGATTTCCGGATCATCGCGCACCATCGCTCCGGCCCGACCATCCGGCGCATCATCCGCGCCCACCGGATCGAACAGCCCGCGCGCGTCCGGCACAGCCCGGTCTTCACGCGGCGCGGCCAGATTGATCCCGATGCCGACCACCAGCCGCTCGATGCAGCCCACCGTTCCCGGATGCAGTGGTGCGCTGCGACGGGTCTCGACCAGGATGCCGCCGAGTTTGCCGGCACCGATCCACAGATCGTTGGGCCATTTCAGCCCGATGCCCGGCAGCCACGGCGCCAGCGCGTCGGCGACGGCGACGCCGCAGACGATCGATGCGGCCGCCGGCGGCGCAGCGGCCTCGACCAGCCGTTCGAGGGCCAGCGAAAAAGTGAGCGAACGCCCGCGCTCGGATACCCAGTTGCGTCCGCGCCGGCCGCGTCCGGCCGTCTGGTGCGCGGCCACCAGCAGCATCGTCGGCGCGCAGGCCTGGCCGAACCCGGCCTCCATGAGCGCCTCGTTCGTCGACGGAATCTCGTCCACCAGTCGGGCGACCAGTCCGTCACGGTCGGCAATGGTGCGAATCCGCTCGATATCCAGTGCAGCCATCCAGCAGTCATCCTGGGCAGGGGTGGGAATACGGTGAAGGGGTGCAGTGAAGGGGAGCCCGGAGCGGTGTGCACCGGCATCGTTGCCCGCCGCGATGCGTTCGAGCACCCGGGCAGGAACGTCACCGACAAGCCGACCGGGCCTTGCCGATGCCCCCACACGCCCCGGATGCGTGGGCGGCATTTTCCCGATCGGGTGCCTATAATCGCCGAAAGGCGGCGCGAAGCGGTTCCCTGCGCCCCGCATTTCCGTTCTCCGCTCCTTCTTTTTCTGCCCCTTCTTCCTTCGAATCGATCAAAGCCATGTCTTTCTACGAGCGCCATATCTTCTTCTGCGTCAATCGTCGTGAACCCGGGCAGCGGGTGTGCTGCGCCAGCGGCGGCGCCGAAGCAATGCTGTCGCACGCGCGCACACGAGTCAAAGAGCTCGAACTGTCCGGCCCGGGCAAGGTCCGTGTCAACACCACCGGCTGTCTGGACCGGTGCGAACTCGGTCCGGTCGCGGTCGTCTATCCCGAAGGCGTCTGGTACGGCTACAAGACCCAGGCGGACGTGGACGAAATCGTCGAATCGCATCTGCGCGACGGGAAACCGGTCGAGCGCCTGCGGCTGAAAGACGACGCATGAACGCGGGCACGACGGTGCTGCGCATCGACGGGCCGGTCGGCGACATCGATGTCGCCCTCGACCGGCCCGAGGGTACGCCGCGCGGCATCGGCGTCGTCGCCCATCCCCATCCGCTGCATGGCGGCACGCGTGACAACAAGGTTGCGCAGACGCTGGCGCGGGCGCTGCTGGCGCTGGGACACGTCGCCTGGCGGCCGAACTTCCGCGGCGTCGGCGCGACGGCGGGCACGCATGACGAGGGCCGTGGCGAGACCGACGACCTGCTGGCCGTCGTCGAATACGCCCGCCAGCAGGCCCCGGGACTGCCGCTGGTGCTTGCCGGCTTCTCCTTCGGCACCCACGTCCAGATCCGGGTAGCCGAGCGCCTGCGGGACGCCGGCAGGCCGGCGCAGCGCCTGGTGCTGGTCGGCACCTCGGTGCGCGCGGATACGCCGACGGAAGTTCCTGCCGACACCGTCGTCATCCATGGAGAACAGGATGAGGTCGTGCCGCTGACCGGGGTCCTCGACTGGGCACGGCCGCAGTCCCTGCCGCTGATCGTCCTTCCGGGAACCGGACATTTCTTTCACCGGCGCCTGACGCTGCTCAAGCACATCGTCGTCGACGCACTGGCGCCACGCACCCTGGCCATCGCGCAGTGAACGGCGACCGGGTGGCGCAGGCGTTTCTCATCTTCGGGCGGACCAGCGCCGGCGAGCGCGAGATCACCGCGCGCGAGCTGCCGCTGAGCCAGCCGGCCCGTCGCATCCTCATGCTCATCGACGGCAGGCGCAGCGTGCGCGAACTGTCGCGGCTGGCGCGCCCCGGCGAACTCGAGGGCATACTCGCCATGCTCGACAAGCATGCGCTCATCGAACCGATCGCCACCGCCGCCGAAGCAACCGAGATGGAGCAGCGCGCACTGGTCCAGCAGGAGCGCGAGCGCCTGCGCCGGCTCAAGGCCGCGCTCGGGCAGATGTTCGCAGACCGTCTCGACGTCGCCGGGCACATCTGGGATGCGCGCATTGCCGACGCCGTCAATGATGAAGTGCTGCGGCGGGTGCTGCGCGAAGCCATCGACACGCTGGAGCGCCGGCGTGGCAGCGAAGTGGCCCGCAAGGCGCTCGAGCAGGCACGGATCGCGTTCCGGCAGGGATAGTTCCGTTTCCGATGGCGGCATGATCCGCCGGTGCGTCGCAGCGGTTCCGGTCCGGAAGAGGCTGCCGCACTGACGTCGCCCGTCAGGGGCAGCCGCACTGACGTCGTATACTTTCCCTCGTCGTTCCGTCGAACGATGACCCCGGTCGGGCAGACGCTCACGCGCCGACCCGCATCCCGGTCCGCGCCCTCACCTGTCCTGCCGATGCCCGTACGCCTGCTCGCCCTGCTGTCGTTCCTGTTGTCCGTCGTCATACCGCAGATCGCTGCAGCGCAACCGGCACCGCCGACGATCGAGGCACGCTCATGGCTGCTGCTCGACGAGACCACGGGCCAGGTGCTGGCCTCGCATGACGCCGACCGGAAGATCGAACCGGCCTCGCTCACGAAGATCATGACGGCCTATCTCGCCTTCGAGGCATTGCGCGACGGGCGCATCACGGCCGATCAGCGTCCGGCCGTCTCGCCGGCGGCGTACAAGGCGATCGGCTCGCGCATGTTCGTCGAGCCGGCGCGTCCGGCGTCGGTCGACGAACTGCTGCACGGCGTCATCATCCAGTCGGGCAATGACGCATCGATCATTCTGGCCGAGGCGCTGGCCGGCACGGAGGACGTCTTCGCCGGGCAGATGAACCAGGCCGCGCAGCGCATGGGCCTGACCAATACGCACTTCAGCAATGCGACCGGCCTGCCCGATCCGCAGCACTACTCGACTGCACGCGATCTGGCGATTCTCGCGCAACGCATGATCGAGGATTTTCCCGATCGTTTTCCGCTGTATTCGGCGCGCGAGTACACCTGGAACAACATCCGGCAATTGAACCGCAACCGTCTGCTGGCGATCGACCCGAGCGTCGACGGCATGAAGACCGGGCACACGGAAGCCGCCGGCTATTGCCTGATCGCCACGGCGCGCCGAGATGTGCCGGGGCTGGATCGCCAGCGCCGCCTGATCAGCGTCGTACTCGGCGCCTCGTCCGAGTCGGCGCGCGCGATGGAATCGCAGAAACTGCTCAACTACGGTTACCAGAATTTCGAGGTCGTGCGCGTGCTCGCCAGGGATGAGCCGACCGGCAGCTACGAAGTCTGGAAAGGCAGCGCCGCCACCGTCGACGGCAGCGTCGGCCAGAGCGTTCTGGTCACGGTGCCGCGTGGCCAGGCCGGCCAGGTCAAGGCGGAAATCGAACGGATCGAACCGCTGATCGCGCCGATCGAAAAAGGTCAGCGGATCGGTACGCTGCGCGTGCGCATCGGCGACGAGGCGGTCACTGAACTGCCCCTGCATGCGATGACCGCGGTGGCGCCGGCGAGCTGGCCCGGACGCCTGTGGGACTCCCTGCGGCTGATATTCTCGCGCGGCGCGAAATGACGGCCGCGCCGGAAAGAATGCCGCCGAATCCGCCGCCGAACCTGCCGCCGGAGGCAGCCGCAGCGGTCTGGCTCGACGGCCGCTGGGTCCGGCCGCAGGACGCCTGCGTTTCGGTCTTCGACCGGGGTTTCCTGCTCGGCGACGGTGTCTATGAAGTGGTACCGGTCTATGGCGGGCGCAAGTTCCGCTGGCAACAGCATCTGGCGCGCCTGCGGCGCAGCCTCGCGGCCACGGGAATGCGCAATCCGCACGACGACGACGGCTGGACCCGGATCGTCGACGAACTGATCGCCCGCCATCCGTGGCCGGATCAGTTCGTCTATCTGCAGGTCACGCGCGGCGTTGCGCCGCGCAACCATGCCTTTCCGCCCGCCGATGTCGCGCCGACCGTGTTCGCGATGACCAGCGAACTGACCGTACCGTCGGCGGAACTGCGGGCGTGCGGCATCGATGCCATCACCCGGGTCGACGAGCGCTGGCTGCATTGCGACATCAAGTCGACGTCGCTGCTGGGCAATGTGCTGGCCCGGCAGGCTGCCGTCGATGCCGGCGCCGCCGAATGCATCCTGATCCGCGACGGCTTTCTGACCGAGGGCGCGGCGGCCAATATCTGGGTCGTTCGCAATGGCACCGTCTTCGGCCCGCCGAACGATCACCTCGTTCTGGAAGGCATCCGCTACGGCCTGCTCGCCGAGCTTGCAGCAGCCACCGGCATCGAACTGCAGATCCGCCGGATCCTGCGCGAGGAGGTGCAGTCTGCCGACGAACTGATCCTCAGTTCGGCAACGCGCGAGTTGCTGCCGATCACGCGCCTGGATGGCCGGGCGGTCGGCAACGGCACCCCGGGACCGGTCTTCCAGGCGCTGTATGCTGCCTACCAGCAGGCCAAGGCGGTGTTCTGAAGGGAAGGGAGTGTGCGCGGCGGCGGCTCCTGCCCGGACCGGACACATGGTGATACGGAGAATCGGCAACGATGGACGAGGATCAGAATCTGTCCGCGGCTTTCGACCGACTGGAGCGTCTGCTCGAATTCCCGGTCGATTTCCCGCTCAAGATCATGGGACGGCGCGTCGATGATTTTGCCCAGCAGATCACCGATCTGGTCGTCGAGCACGCGCCCGACTTCGACCCCTCGACGGTCGAACTGCGCGTCTCGAGCAAGGGTTCGTTCCTGAGCGTGACCGTGGTCGTGCGCGTGCAATCGCGCCCGCAGCTCGAGACCCTGTACCGCGCACTGGCCACGCACCCGCTGGTCAGCATCGTGCTTTGACCACGGCGGGCGACGCGGTCCCGGCGGGGCCTGCCACTGCCGTACCGGTCGTCCGCGACCTCGGCCGTGTCGCCTGGGAACGTGCCGAACCGATGATGCGCGCCTTCAATGCCGCGCGCACCCCGGCAACCGCCGACGAGATCTGGCTGCTCGAACATCTCCCGGTCTACACGCTCGGCCGCGCGGCGAGCATGGCGCACGTGCATCGCCCGGACGACATCCCCGTCCTGCGCGCCGAACGCGGCGGAGAGGTCACCTACCACGGTCCGGGGCAGGCCGTCTGCTACCCGCTCGTCGATCTGCGCCGTCGCCATTTTGGCGCGCGCGCCTTCGTCGAGTGCATTGAAGCCGCGACGCTCGCTTTCCTGATCGGGCGCGGGGTCGACGCCGTGCTGCGCCCCGGCGCGCCCGGAGTCTACGTGCGTGCGCACGATGCCGATGGCGGCAGCCACCCGGGCGCCAAGATCGCGTCGATCGGCATCCGCATCAGCGCCGGCTACAGCTGGCACGGCGTCGCGCTGAACGTCGACATGGACCTGGAACCCTTCACGCGCATTGATCCGTGCGGCTATCCAGGCCTGGCCGTCACCGACCTGAGAACGGTGCTCGGCGCGAACGGCAGAACGCTCACCGGCACCGTCGCGGGGCAGCCGCGCGCGGCTGCCGTGCCGATGGCGTTTGCCCGGCACCTGGCGCAGGCCATCGCCGCCCGCGGCGCTTGAACCAGGCGTTGCGTGTCGACGCCGCATTCCGGAATCGGCGTCGCAAACACTTGCGCAAACTTTCGTCCGGCGATTACAGTGCCGCCAGAGCAGCACCGACGGCGTCGTGGCCCTGCGACGCATCCGATGGCAGGGTTGCACGACGACGGAAAGTACCGGACAGGATCGAGATACACGGTTCGTCATTCCCGGGATGCACATCCCGACAGGAGGAGTGGGCAGCATGAAGCTTGCAAGCGTTCTGGCAGCCGGCGCGGCTGCGCTGGCATTTTCTGCGGCAGCCTGGGCACAGGCGCCGATGGTCATCAAGTACAGCCATGTCGTCGCCGAGGCGACACCGAAAGGACAGGGCGCGCTGAAGTTCAAGGAAGTCGCGGAAAAGCTGCTGCCCGGCAAGGTCGAAGTGCAGGTATTCCCGAATTCGCAGCTGTTCGGCGACGCCAAGGAGCTCGAGGCGCTGCTGCTGGGTGATGTGCAGTTCATTGCCCCGTCGCTGTCGAAGTTCGACCGCTACACGAAGAAAGTGCAGCTCTTCGATCTGCCTTTCCTGTTTGACGACATCGCCGCCGTCGATCGTTTCCAGCACAGCCCCGAGGGGCTGGCACTGCTCGATTCGATGCGCAGCCGCGGCGTCCAGGGCCTGGCCTACTGGCACAACGGCATGAAGCAGCTGGCGTCGAACCGCAACAAGCTGGAGCGCCCGGAAGACGTCAAGGGACTGAAATTCCGCATCCAGGCCTCCGACGTGCTCGAGGCGCAGTTCCGCGCGCTGGGCGCCAACCCGCAGAAAATGGCCTTCGGCGAGGTCTACCAGGCGCTGCAGACCGGGGTGGTCGACGGCCAGGAGAACACCTGGTCGAACATGTACTCGCAGAAATTCCACGAAGTGCAGAAAACGATCGCCCAGACCAACCACGGCGTGCTCGACTACATGGTCGTCACCAATGCCAAGTGGTGGGACGGCCTGCCGGCGGACATCCGCGACGGTCTGAAGCAGGCGATGGACGAGGCGACCACGTATGCCAACACGATGGCGAACCAGTTCAACGAGCGTGACCGCAAGCTGATCGACGAATCCGGCAAGGCACGCATCCAGGTCCTGACGAAGGACGACGTCGCGGCCTGGCGCAAGGCGATGGAACCGGTCTGGCAGAAGTTCGAGAAAGACATCGGCAAGGACCTGATCGACGCCGCGCTCAAGGCCAACAACCCGTAAGCAGGGCCGGACGCAGACGGCACACGACAGCGCGCGGACGGCCTCGCCAGAAGGGTCGAGACGAACATGAATCCGGGCAGACCGGGATTTCTCTCGCGACTGGAAGAAGGGCTCGTCGCCTTTCTTCTGGCCGCCATGACGCTGGTCACCTTCATGCAGGTGGTCGCGCGCTATGTCTTCAACTACAGCTTCGTCTGGGCGCTCGAACTCACGAGCTTCCTGTTCGCCGGACTGATCTTCATCGGCATCTCCTACGGCGTGCGCGTCGGCGCCCACATCGGCATCGATGCGGTCACGAAGCTGCTGCCGGCGGCACTGGCGCGCGCCGTCGCCATCCTCGCGACGCTGCTGTGCCTGGCGTACGCGGTCATCGTCTTCATCGGCGCCTGGAACTACGTCGACAAGCTCCACGAAGTCGGCATCTACGCGCAGGACCTGCCGGTGCCCGCCTGGGTGCCGCGGCTGGTGCTGCCGCTGGGCTATGCGCTGCTCTTCGTGCGCCTGCTGCAGGTTCTGTACAACCTGCTGACCGGCAAGGAAGCGCATCTGCTCGGTGACGAAGTCGAAGATGCACTCAAGCTCGCACAGGCCGAGGCGGGCGAACTTCCACGCAGGGACGAGGAACGATGACGACGGCGGCGCTGTTCGCGATGCTCTTCGTCTTCATGTTCCTCGGCATGCCGATCGCCATCGCGCTCGGTCTGTCGTCGCTGCTGACGATCCTGTTCTTCGGCAGCGATTCACTCGCCTCGCTGTCGCTCAAGCTCTACGAGAGCTCCGAACACTTCACGCTGCTGGCGATCCCGTTCTTCATCCTCGGCGGCGCCTTCATGACCACCGGCGGCGTGGCCAAGCGCATGATCCGCTTCGCCGTTGCCGTCGTCGGCCACTTTCCGGGTGGCCTGGCGATGGCCTCGGTGCTGGCCTGCATGCTCTTTGCCGCCGTGTCCGGTTCGTCACCGGCCACGGTCGTCGCCGTCGGCTCGATCGTCATCACCGGCATGGTGCGCGCCGGCTACCCGCTGAACTTCGCCGCCGGCGTCGTCTGCAACGCCGGCACGCTGGGCATCCTCGTGCCGCCATCGATCGTGCTCGTCGTCTACGGTGCAGTCACGGAAACCTCGGTCGGCAAGCTGTTCACGGCCGGCATCCTGCCGGGCATTCTGCTCGGCTGCGGCCTGATGGCAGCGATCTACGTGCGCGCGCGCATGGTCAACCTGCCACGCCTGCCGCGTGCCAGCTTCGCCGAAGTGATGGTGGCCGGGCGCGACTCGCTGTGGGGTCTGCTGCTCGTCATCATCATCCTCGGCGGCATCTACGGCGGCATCTTCACGCCGACCGAGGCGGCCGCCGTGTCGGCGGTCTATGCCTTTCTCGTCGCCGTGCTGATCTATCGCGACATCGGCATGCGCGACGTGCCGGCGGTGCTCGTCGATGCGTCGAAAGTGACGGTGATGCTGATGTTCATCATCGCCAACGCGCTGCTCTTCGCGCACGTGCTGACGACCGAGCGCATTCCGCAGCTGATCGCCGAGCACATCGTCTCCTGGGGCATGCCGGCCTGGCAGTTCCTGATCGTCGTCAACCTGCTGCTGCTCGTCGCCGGCATGTTCATGGAGCCGACCGGCATCATCCTGATCCTGGCGCCGATCCTGTTCCCGATCGCCTCCGAACTCGGGATCGATCCGGTGCATCTGGGCATCATCATGGTGGTGAACCTGGAGATCGGCATGGTCACGCCGCCGGTCGGCCTGAATCTCTTCGTCACTGCGGGCATCACGAAGATGCCGATCGGTTCCGTCGTGCGCGCCGCAGTGCCCTGGCTGGGGGTGTTGCTCGCCTTCCTGGTCGTGATCACCTACGTGCCGTGGATCTCGACGGTCCTGCCGGACCTGATGTTCTGAACATCATCCTGATCGTCGCCTCCTGACGTGCGACACGGTTTCGCGGCACGGCGCCGTCCGCCCAGACGCGGCGCCGGACAATCGATCGCGGCCGCCACGGTGCGCAGGAACGCCTGATAATCGGGTTCGTGCTGCGAGCGCGCGAGACGGCCGAGCACCTTCAGCAGGATCGGCTTCGAGAAGACCGGCAGCATGGACAGGATTTCCAGCGAACGCACCAGTTCGATGGCGCTGACCCGTTCCGGCGTCGCCGCCGGTGGCGAAATCGTCAGCAGCACGGCGGCATCGGCCAGCGCATCCCGGGTATTGCGCGCCGAGGCCTCCGCCAGGATCGACGCCATCGCGAACAGGGTTGCCAGCGCCCGGCTCTGGTCAAAGCGGGACACGAGCCTGCGCCGTGCACGCGCGCACTCCGGGGAAGCGAGCGACAGGCGGTGCTGGGCGAGCGTGTAATAGACCCAGGCCAGCGGATTGTCGCGGGCGCGTTGCGAGACGGCACGACGGCACTGTTCGAGCAACACCCGCCGCCGGGCATGACTCCAGCCCCGCGTACGCGCCAGCAGCAGTTCGAACAGGGGCATGCGCCACAGCGCACCTTCCGACGACAGGATCCAGCCGAGGGCGGCATCGGGAGAATCGAGCAACGAACCGGCCTCACAGGACCTGGATCCCCCGCCGGCACCGGACGGCGAGCCAGGTGCCGTGATCGCGCCGGCATCCGGGCCAGCCGGGGTTTCCGCTACGCCGGAAGCCAGCAGACCCAGCCAGCGGCCGGCTCGCTCGTCGTCGAAACACGGGCCGCGGCTGCAGCCCACCAGCACTTCCAGCAGACGTGCCGCCCGAACATCGGTGCTGCCGAGATCAGCGGCCAGTTGGAAGGAAAACCACGACAGGCCATCGCCTGACATCTGATATTCCGGTGCGCCCGGAACCGTTTCCCGATACGCCAGCACACTGCAATCCGGCCCTGCTTCCGGCTCTGCCGTCGCGCCTGCTGTCGGTGCGGAGAAAGCGACTTCCCCATCATGATCCTCGTTCGCTCCGGGACCGGACCGTCCGTTGCCTGCCTGCAAGCGCTCCGACTGCCCTGTCGCGGGCAACGCCCGCGCGAGTGCGGGGTTCGCCGACGCCGCGCACTGCCGCCGGTCCGGTGCCGCCGGCCCGGCGGCACCGATGCGCGGCATGCTGCGCCCGTACAGGCGCCGGATCCGGTACGCCAGATGTGCGTCGATCCGGACCGCGCTGCAGCGCAGGCGGGACGGAACGAACAGGAAATGCTCGATGGCGGCCGCCGGCCCGCCCGGCAGCGCGATCTGCGCCTCGCCGGCGATGCGTCGCAGCACCCGGCCCAGCCCTTCACGGTCCCCGGTGAAGCGGACCGCAAGGGCATCGGCGGCAACTTCGCGTCGTGTGGGCACGAAAAGCCAGGCCAGACGAACCCAGGGCATGCCGGCACGCGCCACCAGCGTCAGCAGGAGATACGGCGGCAGCACGGCGAACTGCGCCAGCCGGCGAACGGGTGAACGCCTGCCGTGGCAGCTGCCCGCTTCGTGCGGAAGCGCCCCGATCTCCGGGACAGCCGCGGCGCCGGCCGGTGCGGATGGCCAGCCGTCGAACCATTGCCGCAATCGATGCTGGAGCAGGCGCGGCCCGAGAAAACCGTGCAGCAGGCCGGCGAGTCTCGTATCGGCGGCGTTGTCGCCCCGGAAGACATGGGCCAGTTCGTGCGCTACCAGACCGCGCAGCTCTTCCATGCCGAGTTGCTCGAGAGCGCCGCGGGTCACCAGCAGCACGGCCGACGACGGACTGCCACCCAGCGTGAGCGCATTGATCTGGGGCACTGGCAGGATGTACAGCATCGGCGCCGGGATGCCGGCAGCGATTGCGGTTTCCTCGGCGACACGGCGCAGATCCCCATGGACGGGATCGTCTTCGGTCAGTGACAGCGCGCCCAGGCGATGCACGATCGATTGTGCGCCGTTGCGGGTCGAGCGCCATCCGTTCCATGCGCCCGCGCAGATGAGCAGGAGAACGATGGCTCCCGTGCCCGCCGACACCAGGATTGGAGCGGGTGCATCGGCGCCGGACAGCAACCGCGCGGCAATCCACGAAAGCGCTGCCGCAGCGACCGCCGCACTGCCGGCCAGCAGGGAAAAGAGTGCAGCCAGGCGGATCGATGCTGAGCGTGAATCCGGATCCACGAAGAATCCGTTCACTGGCCGCGCACGGCAAAAGGGGAAAACGGGGCCCTCAGGATCTGGCCGAACGTGTCTGTCATTCCCTGTCCCGGCAACCGGTTTCGTGAACGCTTGCGCGGATTATCGACCGTTTGGACAGGGTGGGCGCACTGCGGCCGTGCCGCCCGTCAGACCAGTCGGGACTTCCGTCCGACCGTGCGGATCCTGTCGTCCGCAGCGGCCCGACCGCTCACTTTACACGCTTACTTTACACGCTCAGTTCACACGCTACTCAGGGGCGCGGCTGCTTCTTCATCTGCTGCACCTCTTCTTCGGAGAGATATTCGAAGACGGTGACAACCCGCTGCACGCCGGACACCCGAGCGGCGGTCCGGGCGGCCAGTTCGCCTTCGCGCGCGGACACCAGCCCCATGAGGTAGACGATGCCGGCTTCGGTCACGACCTTGATCGTGTTCGCCTGCAACTCGGGGGTGTTGACGAAGGCAGCCTTCACGCGCGTGGTGATCGACGCGTCCGCTGCCGTCGTCGTCACCGAGGTGACGCCTGCCACCTGCAGTTCATTGTGGATCGAGCGCACGTTCGGCAGGGCCGCGATGATGGCCTCGGCAGTGCGCTTGTCTGCGGCCGTGGCCACCTGGCCGGTGAGCAGCACCTTGCGGTTGTAACTGGTCACGCTGACGCCGCGACCCAGACGTTCGTGGATCTGCGCCGCACCCTTGAGTTCAATCCCCTGATCCTCGGTCTGCGCGCCCAGCGTGCGCCGGTCGATCGCCGCCAGCGTGCCGACCGCCGTGCCGGTGGCCACGATCGGCAGGCAGCCCGAAGCGCCGAGGCCGGTGCCCAGCAGGAGGCCGGCCAGCAGGCTGCGGCGCAGCCGGTTCGCCGTGGTACTCGTCATGGTGCTCGTCGCATTCATCTCATTTCTCCGCAACAGCCGATCGGAACCCGTCCGGCAGCATCGAATCGATGCCGTCACACAGGCAATGCAGGATCAGCAGGTGAATTTCCTGGATCCGCGCGGTCCGCTCATGCGGCACGCACAGGTGGATGTCGGATGCGCCCGGCAGCGCCCGCAGGCGGCCGCCCGACCCTCCGCTGAGCACGATGACCGCGAGGCCACCCTCGCGCGCCGCCTCGACGGCGGCAACGATATTGGCCGAGTTGCCGCTGGTCGAGATCGCGATCAGCACATCGCCCGTGCGTCCGAGGGCGCGCACCTGGCGTGCAAAGACCTGCGCGAATTCATAGTCGTTGGCGACGGCGGTCAGGATCGACGTATCGACGGTGAGGGCAATCGCCGCCAGGCCGGGACGTTCGCGCTCGTAGCGTCCGACCAGTTCGGCCGCGAGGTGCTGCGCATCGGCCGCCGAGCCGCCGTTGCCGCAGACCAGTACCTTGTTCCCGGCGGTCAGTGCCGTCGCGACCCGCTCGACCGCCGCCGTCAGCGGCGCGACCAGTTCGTCCGGACAGCGCCGGACCAGGTCGATGTGCTCGGTGAACTGCGCACGGATACGGTCGGACAGCATCATGATGGAAGCGCAGCACTCCAGATCGCAACACGGCCCGCCCGGGCGACACGACCGTGCCCGGGCGGATCCGCCACGCCGGACCTGCGGGCGATTCCGGCAGGATGGATCACGGCAGCGGACTCCGGGACCGGTCTGCCGACCGGCTCCGGACCTGATCGATTATACGGTGCCCGCACCGGTGGCCATCGCCTGCCCGCATCGGCCCGGAAGCGCGTGCCGGACCGGCCGCAGCCGATCAGAACGCGTCCCGTATCCAGTCGATCCGCGCCTCCCGGCCTTCGAAGGCGAAGACATCGAAACGGCACACCGGCCAGCGATCGCCGAAATGCATTTTCAGCCAGCGCTGCGCCTCGCGGCGCACGCGGCGCTGCTTGCCGGCATTCACCGATGCCGCCGCTCCCCCGAAGTCCGTCCGGATGCGGCTGCGTACCTCGATGAAGACGATGGCCTCGCCATCACGCATGATCAGATCGATTTCGCCCAGTCGGCTGGCTGCATTGCGTTCGATCAGCCGCAATCCCTGATTCTGCAAGTAAGCGAGTGCCCGCTCTTCGGCAAGGTCGCCCTTGCTGCGCGTGGGCGAGCGCGGCCGGGTCGGGGTCGGCGGTGCGGGTGTCATCACGTTGGCCGTCAGCGCAGGGCGACGGGCACCGGAACGCCTTCCTGGTATTCGGCGAGAATGCCCTCCCGCTCGATGCTTCGGCCGTCGGGCGACAGACGCAGATGGCCGGTGACTCCGTCCAGTTCGATCGCGGGCGCACGATCGATCAGCAGGCGCGCGACCCGGAAGGCATCGATGCCGAGCGCATAGAGTTTCTGCAGTTCGAGGTTCAGGTCGGGCGCGCGCGTATAGGCCATGACGGCACTGTCGTCCGGCTGCACGCGCCAGGGCAGATCGATCAGCCGCACGCCGTCGAGTTCGGAGCGGCGCGACAGCGCCGGATCGGTGATCGCGGCCGCATCGTCCACCGGTTCGGTCGGGATCGCACCGACATTCAGCCGCGAAGTGCCGTACACCGGCAACGCGGGCCCCATGGCGATGCGTACCGCCCGCGCCAGCGTCGCATCTCCGGCGACGAAAAAGAGATCGGCCCCGAGGTCCTCGAGCTGCGTGCGCAAGCGTCCCGCGCTGGGAATCTCGACTTCGATCGCCTCGTAGACATCGCCGCCGCACGAGCGCCAGCGTTCCGCAAAGGCCTCGGCACTGCGTTCGTCGAGCGGCGTGCGATTGCGTACCACCGCCGCGAGCGGCCGTTCGTGTGCGCTGTGCGTCTGCCGGCAGGCAATCGTCGCAGCCTGCTTCGCCTCGGCCTCGATCGACAGCCCGAAGGCGAGCATGTTGGCCGGCCAGGAAACTCCCGGCTCGGGCTGGTTCAACGCCAGCGTGAACAACGGTGGCGCGCCGGCGGTGGCGATCGCCGAAACCACATCCCGCGTCAGCGGCCCGATCACCATCGAGAAGCCGCGTTGCCGCAGCTCATCGTAGTGCGCATGCAGCGCGATCGGATCATCGTCGACTTCGACCACTTCGACGCTGATGCCGGCGCCGTCGCGCAGACGGGCTGCGCGCACGCCGTCGATCAGTGCGCTGGCAGCGCGCCCGTAGATGCTGGCGGCCGGCGGCACGAAAAGCGCGATGCCGACCATGCCGGCACCGTAGCGCGCACGGGCGCCGATCGCGGAATCCACCTCCGGCGTGCCGGTACTGGCCGACGACGATGCCGGCGCCGGCTCCTGAGCCAGTGCAGCAAGCCCTGACGTATTGGCCGCCAGCATGCCGCCGGCCGCGCCCAGGAGCAGACGGCGCAGGCGGGACGGCGCATTCGCCGTACCATTGGCCGTTGCGTGCGCTCCGGCAGGCGCCGGCACGACACGCTTCGGTCTTTTCGGGGTCGACCTTTCTCGGGTCGATCCGTCTGGGGTCGATATCTGTCGGATCGGCATAGCGGAAACTGCCCACCGGTGACCAGGAAAATCATTCGATGAAGAACCCGGGCGACACCGTCAGGCCGGGCTCATTATATGTAGTCGCCACGCCGATCGGTCATCTGTCCGATCTCGGCGCCCGCGCCGCCGACGTGCTGCGCGCGGTCGACATCGTCGCCGCCGAGGATACCCGGACGACGCGCGTGCTGCTCGAACACCTCGGCGCGCACCCGCAGATGCTGTCCGCCCATCGACACAATGAAGTCGAGGCCGCGCAGCGCATCATCGATGCGCTCGCTGCCGGGCACAGCGTCGCGCTGACCAGTGATGCGGGCACCCCGGCGATCAGCGACCCGGGCGCCCGCATCGTCGATTGCGTGCGCAGCGCCGGCCATCCGGTCGTACCGATCCCGGGCCCGTGCGCGCCGATTGCCCTGATTTCCGCCTGCGGCCTGGTCGAGGGGCCGTTTCATTTCGAGGGCTTTCTGCCGTCATCCGCAAAAGCGCGCGACGAGCGCCTTGCGATGCTGGCGCGGCAGGCACTGCCTTTCGTCCTGTTCGAAGCCCCGCATCGCATCGAGGCCACACTGGATGCCATTGCCCGGCTGTGCAATCCGTCGCGACGGATCGCGATCGGTCGCGAGCTGACCAAGCGGTTCGAGGAGATCGGCGTGTGCACCGTGGCCGATGCACCCGCCTGGCTGCACGTCGACCCCAACCGCCAGCGCGGGGAACTGGTGCTCGTGGTCGGGCCGGAACCCGCCCGCGAGCCGGCAACAACCAGGGATCTTGCGCCCGACGCACAGGTGACGCTCGATGTGGGCGCGCTGATGACGGAACTGCAGCAGAGCCTGTCGCCGGCGCAGGCCGCCAGGACGGCCAGTCGCCTGACAGGGCTGCCGCGCGAGCAGCTCTACGCGCTCGCGATGGCGGCATCGGGGAAGGGCAAGAACGTGTGAAGCAATCGGCCGCGCCTGGCATCACCGCCGGCTGGCGCGCCGGACCACGCCCGGACGCCGGTGCGATGCCTCAGCGGTCCGCCAGCACCGCTGCACCCCCGCGAAAAACGACATACGGCTCGATGGTCGCCTCATCACGGATGCGCCGGACGGCCTCGCTTACAGCGCCGCGCCCGGGCCACGGCCCCGCCTGCAGCTTGTACAGTGCGCCGTCGGCATGCACGCCCAGTTGCGCCTGCAGCCACGGCAGTTCGCCGCGCAGGCGCTCCAGTTCGGTTTGTGCGCGTTGCGCCGAGGCGTAGGCACCGAACTGCAGCCAAAAGCCGCCCGGCACTTCCGATACGGCCCGCGCCAATGCGGGAGCGGGCGCGGGCGCGTTCAGGTCGGCTTCGGCGACCGTGTTCGCCGATGCCGCGCCGAAGGAAGTAATGGCTTCGACGGTCACCTGTGCACTGCCGCGCTCGACGAAGCCGAGACGCGCGGCGCCGCTCCAGGACAGGTCGATCAGGCGATCGTGCAGGAACGGTCCGCGGTCGTTGATCCGAACCACGATGCTCTGCCCGGTGTCCACGCGCGTGACGCGCGCATAGCTGGGGATCGGCAGGGTCGGGTGCGCAGCCGTCATCGCATACATGTCGTACGGTTCGCCGCTGGACGTCGGCCGGCCGTGGTAGCGGCGTCCGTACCAGGAGGCGATGCCGCGTTCGTGGTACGGCGCAATCGCAGTCATCGGCGTGTAAGTCCGCCCGAACACCGTGTAGGGGCGCGACGTGCGCGCCAGCACCGGCTCGTCGCGCGGCACGGCATCGGGGATACCGGCGGCTGCTTCCGGCGACAGATGACCGGGACCGTCGTCCAGATAGTAGCCACCCGGGCGGGCCGTCGTGGTTCCGGGTGCGCCGGTGCTGCCGCCCGTGGCTACACGCCCTGGTGTGCCGGACGCACACGCGCCGAGCACCAGCACTGCCGAGACGAGCAGCGCCGGCCGCGCCATGCGGCCGGCTCCGGGCAGGGCGCAGGCCCGGCGGGTCATGCGTCAGCGCCTCGGATGCGGTGCCGGTGGCTCGCCATGACGAGTATCGATCAGGCGCCGGACTGGCGTTCCTTCTGCAGCAGCCAGTCCATCACGCGCAGCGCCTTCTCGTTCGAACCGGCCAGGCTCGGCGCCGTGTAGTACTTGCCGGCGACGGCCATGGCCGGCACGCCATCGACGTGATACACCTGCGTCGCGCGGGTGCCGCGCGCCATGGCGGTGCGCACGCCGAAGGACTTCCAGGCATCGAGGAAGGCTGTCTTGTCGACACCGTGCTTCGACAGCAGTTCGACCATTTTCTCGGGCGTGTCGAGCCGGTTGCCCTCGACGTGGATCGCGCGAAAGACGACCTTGCCGAGCTTGTCCGCCAGGCCCATTGATTCGAGCGTGTAGAACAGTTGCTGGTGGCGCCGGTCGCCGAACGGGACGTGTACGCGGCGGAACACGACATCGTCGGGCAATTTCGCCACCCAGTCGTCGATCAGCGGCTCGAGCGAATAGCAGTGCGGGCAGCCGTACCAGAAGAATTCGATCACCTCGATCCGTCCCGCCGGCACGTCGACCGGCTGCGGCGGTTGCACGAGACGGTAATCGCGCCCCTCGACCGGTACGATCTGCGCGTGCACGAGCGGGGATACGAAGACACCGGCGAGCGCTGCCGCGGTGCCGGTCAGGATGCGTCTGCGAAGATCGGACATGCCATCATTCCAGGGTGTGGTGCAGGACGGGGGCGGGGGCAAGGTCATGGCTGACGGACGACGGACACCTCGATGCCGTTTTCCGCCAGGCGCGCACGCGCGCGGTTCATCGCGTCCGGTTGCGCATAAGGGCCGATCCGCACACGATACAGCGTCCGGCCATCGACCCTGACGTCGCTGACCTGCGCCTCGAAACCGATCAGCGCCAGCCGGACCTTCATGTTTTCCGCTTCCGGCGACGAGCGGAACGCACCGGCCTGCAGCAGGTATTGCTGCCCGCCGTCGACCGCGGCGGCACTGCCAGCGGCCGCATCACGCTGGCCGGGAACGATACCGGGCAGGACGGCCGAAGACGCGCCGCTGCCAGCCGATGACACGCTGTCACCCGCTCCCGACGGCACGGAAAATCCGCGCTCGTTCAAGGCCCGGTTCGGATCCGGCGCGTCCGCCAGCGACTTCGGTTCGAAAACGTGGTTCGGCGAGCGGGCGCCCTTGTCGACGAACGGAATCGGCGCCCGGGTCACGAACATCGCCACCAGAACCGCCAGCACCAGCCCGGTGACCAGGCCGACCAGAAATCCGGCCAGCACACCGCCCCGGCTGGAGCGCGATCTGCGACGTGTCACGCGCTGAGACATTCACATCCTCTCGGGCGCGGAGACGCCCAGCAACGCCAGGCCGTTGCGCAGCACCTGGCGCACCGCAAGCAATAGTGCCAGCCGTGCCAGCCGTGTCCCTTCCTCATCGACCAGCACCCGTTCCGCATTATAGTAAGAATGAAGTTCGGATGCTAAATCCTTGAGATAGAAAGCAATGTCGTGCGGCGACAGGCCGTCGACCGCTTTCTCCAGCACCTCGGGGAAGGCGGCCATGCGCGCGCACAGTTCGAATTCGTACGTGCTGCCCAGCGGATCGAGCGCGATCGCGCCTTCGGCCGCCCGGCGTTCGAGCGCCGCCAGGTCGCCGCCCTGCTGCGCCAGCACCGAGCAGATGCGCGCGTGCGCATACTGGATGTAGTAGACCGGGTTCTCGTCGGTGCGCGACAGGGCGAGATCGACGTCGAAGACGAATTCGCTGTCGGCCTTGCGCGAGACGAGAAAGAAGCGCACGGCGTCGCGGCCGCGCGGCTCATCCCCGTCGCCGCTCCACTGGATGAGATCGCGCAGCGTGACGTAGGAGCCGGCACGCTTGGAGATCTTCACCTCTTCGCCGCCGCGCATCACGGTGACCATCTTGTGCAGCACGTAGTCCGGCCAGCCCGTCGGGATGCCGATCGCCAGCGCCTGCAGGCCGGCACGCACGCGCGCGATCGTGCCGTGGTGATCGGAGCCCTGGATGTTGATGGCGCGCTCGAAGCCGCGCTCCCACTTGGTGACGTGATAGGCGACGTCCGGCACGAAATAGGTGTAGCCACCGTCGCTCTTGCGCATGACGCGGTCCTTGTCGTCACCGAACGCGGTCGTGCGCAGCCACAGCGCGCCTTCCTGTTCATAGGTGTGACCGGCGGCGCGCAGCGCGTCGACCGTCGCCTGCACGCGCCCGTCGGTGTACAGCGACGACTCGAGGTAGTAGTGATCGAAACGCACGCCGAAGGTGCGCAGGTCGATGTCCTGCTCTCGGCGCAGCCAGGCAACGGCGTAGCGCCGGATGCCGTCGATATCATCCGCCTGGTCACCAGTCCTGTTGCCGATCTCGTTGTCGGTCCCGTTGTCGGTCCCGTTGTCGGTCCCGTTGCCGGTCCCGTCACCAGCACCATCACCAGTCCGAATCCGCTCCGGCGCCGGGCCTGCGTCGGTGCCGGAGCCCCCGACCGGGACACCGGCCAGCCAGCCAGCAGCAATGTCGCGGATGTATTCGCCGCGATAGCCGTCGGCCGGAAAGCGCGGATCGTCGACCTCGATGCCGCGCACGCGCGCCTGTACCGAACGCGCCAGGTTGTCGATCTGGGCGCCGGCGTCGTTGTAGTAGAACTCGCGCGTGACCGTCCAGCCGTCGGCGGCCAGCAGCGCCGCGAGCGTGTCGCCGAGTGCGCCCTGGCGGCCATGGCCGACGTGCAGCGGGCCGGTCGGGTTGGCCGAGACGAATTCGACGATCACCTTGCGCCCGGCGCCGCGCCGGCCGTGGCCGAACGTGCCGCCCATGGACAGCACCTGCCGGATCACCGCCGTCTTGGCGTCGGCACGAAGGCGCAGATTCAGAAAACCGGGACCGGCAACCTCGACCGCGTCAAGCAGCGCGCCGCCTTCGGTGGCCGGCCGCGCGGCATCGATCGCCGTCAGCCGTTCCTTCAGTTGACCGGCAATCTCGCGCGGATTCGATTTCAGGGGCCGCGCAAGCTGCAGCGCCAGGTTCGAGGCAAGATCGCCGTGACCGGCCTGGCGCGGGCGCTCCAGTTCGATCTTCGGTGGCTCGATGTCCTGACCGGCGCTGGCAATCAGCTGTGCGGCGGCCTGACGCAACGCGGCGGCAATCTGCGATTTCTGTTCGGGTAGCATGAGGCGGAATTGTACTGGCGCGCCGACACGCGCCCTGACGTGCACCCGTGCCCCGTGCCGGCGTTCCCGGCAGGGCCGGAATCAGCTCCGGCGATCCGCCCTGGCAATCAATCCCGGCAGACGCGCCGCATGGCGGCGAAACCCTCGTCCAGGTCGGCCATCAGATCGGCCGGATCTTCCAGACCAATGTGCAGGCGTACGAGCGGCCCGCCCGTCCACGGTGTGACGCTGCGCAGATGGCCAATGCGCGCCGGCATGATGAGGCTCTCGAAGCCGCCCCAGGAATAGCCGATCGCGAAATGACGCCGGCCTTCGCACAGGGCCGCCAGCACGGCGCTTTCCCGTGCATCGTGTTCGACCGCCGACGCCGCAGCTGCCGGTCGATGTGTGCCGGGTCCGTCCGCGGAATTCTCCGGCGACCTTGCTCGCTTCTCCGGCGACCTCGCTCGCGCCCCGCCGATCCAGCCGGCATCGAGCTCGAACGAGAACAGGCCGCTCGCGCCCGAGAAGTCCCGCTGCCACAGCGCATGCTGCGGATGAGAGGCCAGCGCCGGATGCAGCACGCGCGCCACTTCGGGGCGGGTCTGCAGCCAGTGCGCAACGGCCAGCGCGCCGGCCTCGTGGCGGCGCATGCGCGCATCGATGCTGCGCAGACCGCGCAGGACGAGCCAGGCATCGTCCCCGCCGGCGCACTGGCCGAGCTGGCGTACGGCCGTCCACAGTTTCGGCCACAGGGCTTCGCGCACGACGGCCGCGCCCAGCACGACGTCCGAATGACCGCCCCAGTATTTGGTCAGCGCGATCATCGATGCATCGACGCCCCAGTCGAACGGGCGCGCGAACACCGGCGAAGCCCAGGTGTTGTCGATCATCGTCAACACGCCGTGGCGGCGTGCCAGTGCGCAGATCGCCGGCACATCCTGGATTTCAAAGGTGTAGCTGCCCGGGCTTTCGAGCCAGATGAGCTTCGTTTCCGGTCGCAGCAGGTGCTCGATCCCGGCGCCGATCGCCGGGTCGACATACGTCGTCGCGATGCCCATCCGCGCCAGCAGGCCGTCACAGAAACTGCGCGTCGGCCCGTAGGCCGAATCGGTGACGAGCAGATGGTCTCCGGGTTCGAGCACGGCGAGCAGCAGCGTGGTGATCGCGCCGAGCCCGGATGACATCAGGCTCGCGCGCACCGCGTGTCCGGCGCCCTCGATCTCGCACAGCGCATCCATCAGCGCCATCGTCGTCGGCGTGCCGACCGTGCCGTAGGTGGTTACGCCGCGCGTGCCGGCGGCAACCGCTTCGCCGGCCGCCGTCGTCTCCGCGAGCGTATCGAAGAGCACCGTCGACGCGCGATGCACGCCAACGCTGGCGGCCGTGAACGTCGTCAGCCCGGTGCGACCGGTGCTGACGATCCGTGTGGCTGACTGGTCATCGCGCATGGTTCGCGGAATTCTGCCTCAATCGCGCAAGACCCATGTCGTCCGTGCAGCTTTCAGTGCACGGCAATGCTGCCCGCGCCACCCGTGCCGCACTCGCGCCGCACTCGTTGCATGCGCGGTTCACTGGCCGCCCGGCGCGTCGGGCCTGCCCTTCAGTGCGGGCGTTCGACAGCGACGACGCCACCGGTGGCCAGCGCCGCTCCGCCCTTCGGCTTCGGCGCCTGTTCCTGCACCCGCCGTCGGGCATCCGCCTCGGTTTCCTCGACTGCGCGACGCACGACCGCCGAGGCCGGAGCCTCGAAGCCCATTCCGCGGGCAAGCGCCCACTCTCGCCGCTTCACCTGCACCAGACGGCGCATCTTGACGTGACCATAGCCGCGGATCTCGTCGGCGGCATCGGCCAGCGCACATGCCGACGCATGCGTATCGGCGTCGAGCCGCTCGAGCAGGGCGTCGACCAGACCTTCGTAGTCCGCCGACAGCGCCCGCTCGACGCGGCGTTCGAGCGTGTAGCCGAAGATGTCGAGCGGCGTCCCGCGCAGCCCGCGCAAGGAGGCGAGCACACGGAAGACCGGAAAGACCCAGGCGCCGAAGCGCATTTTCTGCGGCAGCCCGTCCGGGCCGCGGCGCGCCAGCAGCGGCGGGGCCAGTTGCACGCTCAGCTTGTAGTCCCCCTCGAACTGCTCTTCGAGCGAACGGCGGAATTCGTCGGAAGAATACAGGCGCGCGACTTCATACTCGTCCTTGTAGGCGAGCAGCTTGGCGAAATTGCGGGCGACGATCGTCGCCAGTTCCCCGTTCGCCCCGACCCCGTCGGGCAGCGCCTGTTCGGCCGCCTGCACGCGCGCGACCAGTCGGCGCAGCCGGTCGGCATGGCCCGACCCCTGATACTCGGTGAGACGGCGCGCGAGGCGCTCGAGCATCTCGGTGAAGGATTCCTCCGGCAGGGCCTTCGGTGCCTTGCTCGCCGCCAGCAGCGCATCGAGCGCCGCCGGGTCGTGTGCCGCCGCCCGGCCGATCCGGAAGGCCAGGTGATTGTTGTCGATCGCCACGCCGTTGAGCTCGATCGCCCGTTCGATGGCCACCGCCGACACCGGCACCAGCCCCTGTTGCCAGGCGTAGCCAAGCATCATGATGTTGGCGCCCATCGTGTCGCCAAGCGCGCGGCGCGACATCATCTGCGCATCGAAGACCTCGACCTGCTCCTCGCCGGCGGCCAGCTTCAGCTTGGTCAGCAGCGCATCGACCGGCACGCGCTTGTCGGGGTGCGTCACCTGCATCGCCATCGGCAGGACGTGCCGGTTGACGACGAGACGCGTACGTCCGTGACTGACCGACTGCAGCGCATCGGCACTGGCGGCGACCACGGCATCGCAGGCCAGCAGCGCGTCGGCCTGCTGCGTGTCGATGCGCACCTGGTGCAGTGCATCGACCGTGTGCGCCAGCCGCACGTGCGAGAGCACGCTGCCGCCCTTTTGCGCAAAGCCCATGAAGTCGAGCACCGAGGCTTCGCGGCCTTCCAGGTGCGCCGCCATCGCGATCACGGCGCCGACCGTGACGATGCCGGTGCCACCGACGCCGGTGACGAGCAGATCGTACGGTCCGTCCCAGTCGGGCAGGTTCGCCTGCGGCAGGTCGGCGACGAGTGCATCGAACTGCGCCCGGTCGAAAGCCGATGCGCGCCGGCGCACGCGACCGCCGTCAACCGAGACGAAGCTCGGGCAGAAACCGTCCGTGCAGCGGTAGTCCTTGTTGCAGCTGGTCTGGTCGATCTGCCGCTTGCGGCCATCCGGCGTGTCGACCGGCACCACCGACAGGCAGTTCGATTTCTCGTTGCAGTCGCCGCAGCCCTCGCACACCGACTCGTTGATGAAGACGCGCCGCGGCGGATCGACCGCCTCGTTGCGCTTGCGCCGACGACGCAGCTCGGCCGCGCACGTCTGATCGTAGATGAGCGCCGTCACCCCGGACGTGTCGCGCAGTTCGCGCTGGACCGCATCGAGTTCGAGCCGGTGATGGAACGTCGTACCCGGCGGAAACGCCGCCGCGTTGTTGCGATGCGGCTCGGGGTCGTTCGACACCACGGCGATGCGCTCCACGCCTTCGGCGCACACCTGGCTGGCAATCGACGCCGACGTCACCTTGCCGTCCGGATGCTGGCCGCCGGTCATGGCCACGGCGTCATTGTTCAGGATCTTGTAGGTGATGTTCGAACCGGCGGCCACCGCCTGGCGGATGGCCAGCGACCCGGAGTGGAAATAGGTGCCGTCGCCCACGTTCTGGAAGACGTGCGCCTCTTCCGTGAACATGCCGTGCGCGGTCCAGTCGGCGCCTTCGCCGCCCATCTGCACCATGCCGCTGGTGCCACGATCCATCCACAGCGCCATGCCGTGGCAACCGATGCCGGCCTGCGCGCGCGAACCTTCGGGCACGCGGGTGGACGTGTTGTGCGGGCAGCCCGAGCAGAAATAGGGGATGCGGCGCACGCTGTCGGCTTCGTTCGACGGCAGCGGCGCGGCGGTGAACTCCGCGACGCGATCGCGCCGGTCGAGCGACGGGCAGTGGCGTGCAAGCCACTGCGTGAGCACCGGCAGGATCCGCGACGGACGCAGCTCGTTGACTTCGGACAGCAGCGGCTCGCCGTTCGCCATGCGCTTGCCGATGATCGACGGCCGGTCGTCGGCGGGTGCGTTGTAGAGCAGCGCCTGCAACTGCTGTTCGACCACCGGCCCCTTCTCCTCGACGACGAGGACTTCCTTCAGTCCGTGCACGAAACCGAGCACGCCCGTCGGCTCGAGTGGCCAGGCGAGTCCGACCTTGTACAGGCGCACACCGGCCCGTTCGAGGTCGTCGAGCGTCACGTCGATGCGGCGCAGGGCCTCGAGCAGGTCGCCATGCGCCTTGCCGCAGGTGACGATGCCGACCCGCGCCTGCGGTGCGGCCACCAGCAGGCGATCGATCGGGCGCAGGCGCGCGAAGGCGCGCACGGCATCCAGACGCATCGCCATGCGTGCCTCGATCATCAGGCTCGGGATCTCGTCGGGACGCAGATAGCGCGTGCCCAGCGCCCGATCGCCGACGAAAAAGTCGTCCGGCACCGGCGCCGGCACCCCGGACAGGATGGCGTCCAGATCGACGGTCGACGCGCTCTCGACGACTTCCGAGATCGCCTTCATGCCCACCCAGGCGCCGCTGGCGCGTGACAGCGCCCAGCCGTACAGGCCGAATTCGATCAGCTCGGACACGCTGGCCGGACTGAGCACCGGCATGCGCCACGACATCATCGCGTAGTCGCTCTGATGCGAGAAGCCCGAGGAGACGCAGCCGTGGTCATCACCGGCAACGACGAGGACGCCGCCGTTCGGCGAGGCGCCCCGGGCGTTGCCGTGCCTGAGCGCGTCACCGGCGCGGTCGACGCCCGGCCCCTTGCCGTACCACAGTCCGAAGACGGCATCGACCGTGCGCCGGGGATCGCTCTCGACCTGCTGCGACCCGATGATCGCCGTCGCCGCCAGTTCCTCGTTGACAGCCGGCCGGAAGCGCACGCCGGCCTGATCGAGCTGCTTCTGATGCTTCCACAACTGCTGATCGTAGGCGCCCAGTGGCGAGCCGCGATAGCCGCTGACAAACGCGGCGCTCTTCAGGCCGCGCGCGACGTCGAGCGCCCGCTGCATCAACAGGATGCGCACCAGCGCCTGCGTACCGGTGACGAAGACGTGTCCGCTGCCGGCGCACACCGCGTCGGACAGACGGTAATCGGCCAGCGCGGGGCGGCGGGCCGGAAGAACGAGATCGGAAGCGTTCATGACTGCATCGGCGGGCATCACGAGCCGACCGCCCGACCGATGCCGGCAGCGGATGCTGGATGATCCACTGCCGCGCGGCCCGGAGCGACCCGGCGCACACCATCTCCTCAAGAGTATTTTCGTACAATCTTAAGCGGAAAATACCGCATGATTCACGCATATCGAACGTGGTTCGCGCAGCATTGCGCACAGACCGTGCATATAAAACCGGAATTGCGGAGGAAGCGTCGATGTCGCTGGATCGCATCGATCTGCAGTTGCTTGCTGCACTGCAGCAAGACAGCCGGATCACCAATCCGGCGCTCGGCGAACAGGTACACCTGTCAGCCTCGCAGGTCAGTCGCCGCCTGCAGCGGCTCGAACAGTCGGGTTTCATCGAACGTCACGTGACGCTGCTGCGGCCCGCCCGCCTCGGGCTCACCGTGATCGCCTACACCCGCGTGTCGATCGAGCAGAGCGGCGAAGCGCTGAACGAGAACTTCCACCGGGAAGTGGCGCTGCTGCCCGAGGTGCTCGAGTGCTATTCGGTCACCGGGCCCTACGACTACCTGCTGCGCATCGTCGCCACCGATCTGGCCGCGTTCTCCGACTTCATGTGGAATCGCCTGATGCGCGTCCCCGGCGTGCGCAACGTCGAGTCGAGCGTGGTGCTGCAGGAGATCAAGCGCACGACCGAACTGCCGCTGAAGCAGGTGTCGGCCGGAAGGTTTTCCGACCCGGAACGCTGAGAAAGAGAACGGCGAAAGAAGCGCCGGAAACGGGTCGCAGATCCGCCGGCTGCGTCACGCCGGCAGACGGCGTGCGACGGTTGACAAGACGGGTCAGCGCGTCGCGCACGACATCGGTGGCGTGTCCGCGCCTGCTCCCTGCGCGCCTCAGCGGCCGCGAAACACCGGCTTGCGTTTGCCGAGGAAGGCATCGATCCCCTCGCGGAAATCCTCCGTCGCGGCACACTCGGAAAAACCGGCGGTCTCGGCATCGAGCTGGGCATCGAAGCTGTTCTCCAGCGACGTGCGGATGAGCCGGCGCAGGCGCCCGTAGGCGCGCGTCGGTCCGCTGGCCAGGCGCTCGGCCAGCGCGCGTGCTTCGGTGTCGAGATCGGCCGCGGGCACGACCCGGTTGCACAGGCCCAGGCGCTGCGCTTCGGCCGCGTCGACCGGGTCGCCGAGCAGGGCGAGTTCGAGCGCCCGGTGCAGGCCGACGATGCGCGGCAGCGACCACGATGTCGCACAGTCGCAGCTGGCCCCGATCAGCGGGTAGGCAACGGCAAAGCGGGTGTTGTCGGCGGCGAGGATCAGGTCGGCTCCGCCGAGAACGATGCCGAGCCCGCCACCGGCGACCGCGCCATGCACACTGGCGATGACCGGCGCATCGAGACGCGCAAGCACGCGCAGGGATGCATGCACGCGTGCGATCAGTGCCGTGCAGATCGTCACCGGGTCCGGTTTCATCGCCGCCAGATCCCCGCCCGCCATGAAGGCCCGGCCGGCGCCGGAGAGCCAGACGACGCGCACCGCCGGATCGCCGGCGATCCGCTCACAGGCCTGCAGCAGGCCGTCAGCGGTGTCCAGATCGATCGCATTGAGTGCCTGCGGCCGGTTGAAGCGCAGATGGGCGATAGCGCCCTCGCGCCAGCAGAGCACCGGGCCGTCAATGGCCTGTTCGGGAAGGGGCATCGGGTTTCTCCTCGGGAATCGGGCAAAGGAAGCCGTCGGGCAAAGAGGATATCCGCGGCGCTGCAGCCACGCCAGACGGATCGGTTGCCGGGGGCGCCGTACAATGCCCGATTCATTGATCCGCATGCGTCCATCGTGAACCCTGCCGCTCCCGAATCCCCGCCGACCGACGCCGGATGCACCGATGGGACGCATATCGAGAACTGCGACTTCCCCTGAAGGACATCGTGCAATGGAACGCATAAAGGATTCGCCCGCCGGCGTGCATCGCCGGCCCGGAACCGTACAGGACCCGCACGGTGCACGCCGTGCGCTGCTGACGGTGGCACTGGCGTTCGGGGGCGCTGCGCTGCTGCCGGTACGCGCACGCGCGGCGGCGGCCAAGGTCGAGGTCGAAGTCTGGAAAAGCCCGACCTGCGGATGCTGCAAGGACTGGATCGCGCACCTGGAGGAAAACGGCTTTTCCGTGCGCGTGCACGATACCGGGAACACGGCGGCACGCAGCCGGCTCGGCATCGCCGAGCGCTACGGCTCGTGCCACACCGCACGCGTCGACGGCTATGTGGTCGAAGGGCACGTGCCGGCCAGCGACATCCAGCGCCTGCTGCGCGAACGGCCGAAGGCGCTCGGCCTGGCCGTACCGGGCATGCCGATTGGCTCGCCCGGCATGGACGGACCGGTCTACGGCGGGCGTCAGGATCCGTACGATGTACTGCTGCTGGACAGTGCCGGCGGCTCGTCGGTGTATCGCGCCTACCGCTGAAAGTCCGGGCGAGCCGGGCGCGGTGAACGGGGCGTGATCAGACGGGCGCGGTGAGCCGGACGGGAGCCGGACGGGAGCCGGACGAGACAAGCGGGTCGAGACAAGCCGGACTGCAAGGGCCTGCCACCGTCCGGCCGAGGCTTCGGATGCGGACGGATGCAGCGGGCTTCAGCCCTGGTGCAGCCGCTCCAGCAGATCGATGAGCGTGCGCCGCTCGTCCGCACTCAGCGCAGCCGTGAAGTCGTCCTCGTGCTCGCGCATCAGCCGCTTCATCGTCTGCAGCTTCGTCTTGCCGTCCTCGGTCAGGTGCAGGCTGTAGCTGCGCTTGTCGTGCGGTGACGGCTCGCGCACGACGAGCCCGCGCCCCTGGAGCTGATCGACGATCCGGACAATCGCGGAACGGTCGACGCCCATCGCTTCGGCCAGCCGGCTCTGCGCCAGCCCGGGATTGGCGGCGATCACCTGCAGCATCCCGAGCAGCCCCGGCGTGATGTCCATCGCCGCGCCGACAGTGCGCGAGAAATGCCGGAAGATCGCCACCTGGGTGCGCCGCAGGTGATAGCCGAGCACCTGCGGCAGCTGACCATACGACAGTCCCGACGCTTCCTGGCGGCCGCGCTCGTCGGCGCCCGGTTCGGCTTCGAGTACGGCCGCGTCCGGTTTCATGCCGTCTGGCCGCCGGCCCACAGGGTGTCGATCAGGCGCCGGCTGATCGCCAGCAGCACACGCCGGCGATATTTCGACGAGACGATCGTCGTGCGCAGCGGATTGGCGATCTTGCGCAGCGCGAGCGCGACTTTCGTGGCCGCGGCATCGTCCCACGGCGTGCCGTCGACACCCTCGACCGGCACCATCAGCGGCGCCGAATTGGTTCCGGTCACGGCGATGCGCAACTCGCCGATCGCGTCACCATCGCGGCGCAGCGATACGGCCACCCCGGCCAGCGGAAAATCGACGGCGTCACGGGTGCGCGCCTTCTCGTAGCCGGCCACCCGGCCGGCCGCCGGCGGCAGCACGACGGCGGCCAATGCCTCGCCCGACTCCAGCGTCAGATACGACTTGCCGTCTTCGCGATACAGGTCGGCCACCTTGCTGCGCCGCACGCCGTTCGGCCCGACGATGACGACTTCGGCATCGAGCACCATCAGCACCGGTGCGATGTCGCCGTGGTAGGTCGCATAGCAGCGATCGCTCTTCGGCACGACGTGGCACTTGTCGCCCTTGTACTTCAGGCAATAGCCGTTGCCCTTGCGCCACCAGTCGCTCTGGTTGTAGAACACGCAGCGCGTGTCCTGGCACAGATTGCCGCCGAGCGTGGCCGAGACGCGATGCGTCGGACCCGCCACAAGATTTGCGGCATAGGCGACAGCCGGATAGTCAGCACATACTTCCGGGTGATGGACCAGATCGTCCAGCGTGATGCCGGCGCCCAGCCACAGCGAGCCGTCGACGTGCCGCACCGAGGTCAGATCGTTCACGCCGCCCAGGTCGATCAGATCGCCGGGCTCGCCGAGACCGCGGCGCAGATTGACGAGCAGATCGGTGCCGCCGTTGACGAAGCGCGAGCCTTCCAGCGACGCTTTCAGGCGCACCGCCTCCTCGATCGTCTCGGGGTGGTGGAAACGCATTTCCGGTAACAGATTGGTCATGCCGTCGCTCCTTCCTGCTCGTTTTCCTTCGCCTCGCCCTGCATCTTGTCCCGCGCGTCGAGCATGTCGCTGACGTATTCGGGATTCAGCGGCATCTTGTAGGCCCGCCCCCCGGTGGCTTCGTGCACGGCATCGGCCAGGGCCGGCAGGAAACCGGAGAGCATGCCTTCGCTGGCTTCCTTGGCGCCGTATGGCCCGTTCGGATCCATGCTCTCGACGATAAGCACCTCGATGTCCGGGCTTTCGACCATCGTCGGCACGCGGTAGTCGAGCAGGTTGCCGTGCATCATCCGGCCCTGGTTGTAGAACGTGCGCTCCGAGACCGCCTGGCCCATGCCCATCCAGACGCCGCCCTGCACCTGGCCTTCGACGGCCAGCGGATTGAGCGCGCGGCCGACGTCGACCGCCACCCAGACCTTCTCGGCCGTCACCTTGCCGGTGACCTCGTCGACCGAGCACTCGACGACCTGCGCCGCATAGCAGAAGCCCATCGTCGCGCCGATCGCGCTGGCGCGGATCGCCTTGGAACCCATGAACTCCGGCGGGCAGGTGAAGATCCCCTTGACCGTGATCGGGCCGGTGTCGACCAACGCCGCCTTGACGGCATCGTGGAAATGCAGCTCCTTGTCGGTGCCGGCCACGCGGAACATCTCGCCCTCGCGCTCGATGTCGTCGGCGCTGGCTTCGAGCCGGTTGGCCGCCGCCTCGATCAGGATGCGCTCGAGCTTGCGCGAGGCGTCGATCGCCGCGTTGCCGACCATGAAGGTGACGCGCGACGAGTAGCTGCCGTTGTCCTTCGGCGTCAGGGCGCTGTCGGCCGAGATGACGCGGATGCGCTCCCAGTGGACGCCCATCGTTTCGGCGACCATCTGTGCCGCCATCGTGTTCGAGCCCTGACCGATGTCGGCCGCACCCGTGAGCAGCGTGATGCCGCCATCGAAGTCCAGGCGCAGATTGACGGTGGCATGCGGCTCGCCCGTCCAGTGCTTGGGCGTGGACGTGCCGGACACGAAGTGCGAGCAGGCCACGCCCAGGCCCTTGCCCCTGGGCATCTTGCCGCGACGCTCGGCCCAGCCGGATGCCTTGAGCACCTTCTCCAGGCACTCGGGCAGACCGTAGCTCATGACGCGCTGCGCGTAAGCAGTGACGTGCGGAATCTCGCGCAGCAGATTGCGCTGGCGAATCTCGATGTGATCGATGCCGAGCTCGTCGGCCATCTCGTTCATCAGCGTTTCGAAAGCGGCGCGGGCATCGACCGTGCCGTGGCCACGCTGGGCGCCGCACGGCGGATTGTTGGTGTACACGCGCCAGCCGTCGTGCTTGATCGCCGGCAGGTCGTAGATGCCGTGCAGCAGCGCACCGGTGTACAGGATCGTGATGATGCCGTAGCCGGCGTAGGCGCCGCCTTCCTGCGTCGCCAGCAGGTGGCAGGCGGTGAGCTTGCCTTCGCGCGTCATGCCGAGCTTGACCGTGACCTTGGTATCCGGCCGGCCACGGTGAGCGATGAAGGTCTCTTCACGCGTCTGCAGCAGGCGCACCGTACCGCCGGCCTTGCGCGCGAGCAGGGCGGCAATGATCTCGAAATGCAGCGCCTCGGTGCGCTGGCCGAAGCCGCCGCCGAGGAACGGCTTGATGACGCGGATGTGCGCCTGGTCCATCTCCAGGCACTGCGCGACCTTCAGCAGCACGTAGTACGGCACCTGCGTCGTCGTGTGCAGCGTCAGATGACCGCGCGCAACGTCGTATTCGGCCAGCGTCGCATTGGGCTCCATCTGCGCGTGGCAAACCTCGGCGTAATCGTAGGTCTTCTCGCGCACCAGATACGCCTCGGCGAAACCGGCCTCGACGTCACCGAACTCGTTGTGCACTTCGCGCAGGACGTTGTTCGGCTTTTCGGCATGGATCGGCTCGGCGCCCGGCGCCATCGCCCGCTTGGCGTCGAAATAGGCCGGCAGCGGCTCGTACTCGACCTCGATCAGATCGATCGCGCGCGCCGCCGTGGCGGCATCGACCGCCGCCACCGCCGCCACCGGGTCGCCGCGATAGCGCACTTTCTCGCGCGCCAGCGGGAACTCGTTCTCGGCAATCGGCAACACGCCGAACGGAATCCGGCAATCCTCGCCGGTGACGATCGCGACGACGCCGGGCAGTGCCTCGGCCTTCGACGTGTCGACGCGCAGCACGCGCGCATGCGGCAGCGGCGAGCGCAGGATGCGCCCGGACAGCGCGTCGGCGGCCGTCACATCGGCGGTGTATTTCGCCCGGCCGGTGACCTTGTCGACGCCGTCGATCAGCGGCGTGCGCACGCCGACCGTGCCGACGCGCGCCTTTTCCAGTTTCGTGATGCTCATAACGTCTCCCTGCGCGCCAGCGCGGCCTTCTCGACCGACTCGACAATCTTCACGTAGCCCGTGCAGCGGCACAGATTGCCGCCCATCGCCGCCTTGATTTCATCGCGCGTCGGATTCGGGTTGCGCCGCAGCAGCGCTTCGGCGGTGGTGATCATGCCGGGCGTGCAGTAGCCGCATTGCGCGCCGAGACTTTCGTGGAAAGCCTCCTGCAGCGCACTCATGCGTCCGCCTTCGGTCAGCCCCTCGACCGTCTCGACGACCCGGTCCTGCACCTGCACGGCCAGCGTCGAGCACGACAGGCGCGGCTTGCCGTCGACCAGCACCGTGCAGGCGCCGCACTCGCCGCCGTCGCAGCCCTGCTTGGTGCCGGTCAGGCCGAGCGTCTCGCGCAGATAATCGAGCAGCAGCAGGTTGTCGGGCACGACGTCATCGCGCTCGCGCCCGTTGACCGTCACCGTGAGAATGGTTCGCGCACGACGGCGCGCCCCGGTTTTCCTGCCTGCCCCGGGATCGTGAATCCCGTCCCGCACCGTCGCCGACTGCTCGTCGGCCAGTGCGGTCTGTTCCGCCAGAATCGATGACATCGGATGGCTCCTGCTGGTCTGTCGTCCCGGGGAGCCCCGTGGCAGCCACGCTGTCCGGCAGGTTGGCCTGTCCGGTCAGTCTCCCCCTGGCTGCGGCGGGAATCCCCGATCGAGGCGGTCCGCCGGGCGCGACTTCTGCTGCTCGGCTGGCGGCGAACCGTCATATTGTTGATCAGGTCAACATTCTCGACGAAGACAGGCAATTCTGCCGTTGATCTGAATCAAGAGGAAAAGCGGGAACCGCCGACCGCAGCGGGTGACTACGGCGTGACCTCCAGGCAACGCCCCTCGGCAATCAGGTCGGCGAAACCGTCGGCCAGTGCATCGAGCAGCTGGCGTACGGCCGGGCGCACGCCAAGCCGGCTGGCGCGGACCGCCTGGACCACCCCGGGCACCGGCGCCCACCCGGGCAGCACCTCCTGCAGCGCGCCCGTTTCCAGCGCGTCGTGCGCGAGCAGGCGCGGCAGGACCGCGCAGCCGACGCCGGCCATCGCCGCCGCACGCAGGGTGCCAACATCGTCGACGATCAGGCGCGGCTGGTGGCGATGCACGGCGTGTGCACCGTCCGGCCCGTGCAGATCCCAGCTCTGTTCTTCCGGAGAATTGCCCAGCCCGAGTGTCGGCAGGGCAGCGAGATCCGCCGGCGCCTGCGGCGGGCAACTTGCCGTCAGCAATTGTGGTGCCGCGACCAGCAGATGCGGGCTGAGCGCGAGCGGACGCACGATTTCCTCCTGCGGCAGCACGGCATCGGGCGCGCGCACGCGCACGGCCAGATCGACGCCGTCATGCCAGACATCGATATTGCGATTGCTCGCCTGCACGCGGATCTGCACCTGCGGCCAGGCATTGAGAAAACCGGCCAGCATCGGCCCGACTGCGGCATCGAGCAGAGCCGGCGGGCAGGCCAGCCGGAGCGTGCCGCGCGGCGCGCCCGTCTGCTCATCGGCCAGCGCCTGCGCCGCGTCCGCCTCGACCAGCATCGCGCGTGCGTGCTGCAGCACCTGCTGACCGATATCGGTAACGGCGAAGCGGCGCGTGCTGCGCTGGATCAGGCGCACGCCCATGCGCGCCTCCAGCGCGGCCAGGCGCCGGCTCAGGCGCGATTTCGGGATGTCGGTCGCCCGTTCGGCCGCCGCGAAGCCGCCATGCTCGACGACCAGCGCAAAACACGCCAGGTCTTCCAGGTGCTCCATGAATGCACTCTCCTCGATCCGTCCGCCCTAATCATTCCATAAATGGAACGATGTAGCGATATCAGACGGATTTATCCACGATTCGATCTCGAATATGATCCATTCATGATCAGAGACCATAGCGTCGGCGTCGGGACCGTCCCATGTGGCTACCCCCGTCGGCGGGGTCCGGCAACCGGCCTCACCCGCGTGCCGACACCGCCTGGCAACGCCGTCCGCCCCGGTCTCACCGATATTCAGGAGAAACAGAAATGAGCGCAGTCCTCACCAGCGCAACCCGCAAGACCGTACGATCCATCCGCCCGGCGCCCGGTCGCCACTGGGTCGGCGACGGTTTCCCGGTGCACGGCATGTTCGGCTACAGCGGTGCCGAAGTGGCCGCGCGCAGCCCCTTCCTGCTGCTCGACTACGCGGCACCGATGGAGTTCGCACCGGCCGCACAGCGGCGCGGCGTCGGCAGTCATCCGCACCGCGGCTTCGAGACCGTCACCATCGTCTTTGAAGGCGAAGTCGAACACCGTGATTCGACCGGCGCCGGTGGCGTCATCGGCCCCGGCGACGTGCAGTGGATGACTGCGGGTGCCGGCATCGTGCACGAGGAATTCCATACCGAAGAGTGGACGCGCCGCGGCGGCATCTTTCATGTCGCGCAACTGTGGGTCAACCTGCCGGCGCGCGACAAGATGACAGCGCCGAAGTACCAGCCGATCACGCAGGCCGAGATCCCGCTCGTCACGCTGCCCGACGATGCCGGACGCGTGCGCGTGATCGCCGGCAGCTTCGGCGCGGCCCAGGGGCCGGCGTACACCTTCACGCCGATGAACGTGCTCGATGCAAGCCTGAACGCCGGTCGCCGTGTCGAGTTCGCGCAACCCGAGGGCTGGAATACGCTGGTCGTCGTGCTGGACGGCAGCGTCCGGATTGACGACGAGCACGTCGTCGCCGGTCCGTCGGTCGTCACGCTGTCCGAACAGGGGTCGGGACTGGACCTCGCGGCCGACACCAACGCGCACGTCCTCGTGCTGGCCGGCGAGCCGATCGACGAACCGGTCTTCGGCTACGGCCCCTTCGTCATGAACGATCGCGCCGGCATCGAGCAGGCGATCGAAGACTTCAACAGCGGGCGGTTCGGCCGGATCGGCGGCCGCAACGGCTGAAGACCCGGGCAACCGGCCGGCTGCCGAGCGCGCCGGCCGGTTGCCCCGAACCGCCCCCGCATCCCGGTCGATACAGCAAAGGAGAAACGAAATGAAACCTGTCCGCCTGACCATCGTCTACTACAGCACCTACGGCAGCAATCACGCGATGGCCGAAGCCGCGGCCGAGGCCGCACGCGAAGCCGGCGCCGAAGTGCGCCTGCGCAAGGTGCACGAAACCGCACCGGCCGAAGTCGTTGCCGCCACGCCGGCCTGGGCCGCGCAGGCTGAACGCACCGTCGGCATCCCGGTCGTCAGCAATGACGACATGGAATGGGCCAATGCGTATCTGTTCAGCGCGCCGACGCGCTTCGGCACCGTTGCCAGCCAGATGCGCGCCTTCATCGACACCCTCGGTCCGCTGTGGAGCGCCGGCCATCTCGCCAACAAGGCAGTCTCGGCGATGACCAGCGCGCAGAACGCGCACGGCGGCCAGGAAGTGACGCTGCTCGGCCTGTACGCGACCTTCATCCACTGGGGCGCCATTCTCGTGCCGCCGGGCTACACCGATCCGGCCATCTTCGCCGCCGGCGGCAACCCGTACGGCACGAGTGCCACGGCCACCGGGAAAGGACTCAGCGAGGAAACGATCGCGGCCGTTCGTGCGCAGAGCAAGCGGCTGGTGGATTTTGCCGGGCGGATTGCCGTGTGAATTCGCGTGCAGCAGCGGGGCCGCGTCGTTCACCCGACCGGGCTGCGTCGATGAGGCCGGCCCCGTCGGGCGGACGGCATCCGCTTGCGCCGCCGCCCATCTGCCCGACCGGATCGCATCCGCTCCCCGACCGGCGGAGCGGGTTCACCCGTCCGCCGCGGGTCCGTTCGCGGTGCTCGCGGGCCCGTCGAGCCGGTCGCCGACGAGACGGCGCACGATGACGTAGAACACCGGGATCAGCAGCAGCCCGAACAGCGTGGCGAACAGCATGCCGCCGATCACACCGGTGCCGATCGCGTGCCGGGCATTGGCGCCGGCACCGGTCGAGATGAAGAGCGGGAACATGCCGAGAATGAAGGCGAAGGACGTCATCAGGATCGGACGGAAGCGCAGGCGCGAGGCGGTCAGCACCGCTTCGCGCAGCGTCTTGCCCTCGGCCTGCGCCGCCACGGCAAACTCGACGATCAGGATCGCGTTCTTGGCCGCCAGGCCGATGACCGTCACCAGCCCGATCTTGAAGAAGACATCATTGGCCAGACCGCGCCCCATCGTGAACACGACCGTGCCGAGCAGCGCCAGCGGCACGATGAGCAGCACCGTCACCGGCACCGACCAGCTCTCGTAGAGCGCGGCCAGCGCGAGGAAGACGACCAGGATCGACAGCGCCATCAGCATCGTCGTGCCGCTGCTCGCCACCACCTCCTGGAAGGACTGGCCGGTCCAGTCGAAGGCGAAGCCGCGCGGCAGATGGCGCTCGATGATCTGCTGCACGGCCGTCATCGCCTGGCCCGACGCGTAGCCGGGCGCGGCGTCGCCGACGATCTCGATCGCCGGATTGCCGTTGAAGCGCGCCAGCGACGGCGAGACGAGATTCCACCGGGATTCGAGCACGCTGCCGATCGGGATCATCGCCGGGGTGCCGTCGGCGTTGCTGCGCGTGCTGCTCGGCGTGTAGAAGTCCTGGAACGCGGTGGCATCCATCCGATACGGTGCCGCCGCCTGCACCATGACGAACTTAACGCGGCCCTCGGCGAACATCTGCCCGACGTTGGTCGGCGCCAGCATCAGGCTCGCCGCGTTGGCGACGTCGATCGCCGACAGGCCCATCGAGGCCGCCTGCACGCGGTCGATGCGGAAATCGAGCTGCGGCGTCGGCGGCAACTGGTTGGCACGCACGTTGACCAGCACGTCACTGTCGCCGGCGCGCGCGACCACGGTCTCCAGCGCCTGCTCGAGCGCAGCGCGGCCCAGCCCGCCGGTGTCCTGCAGGAACAGGTCAAAGCCGCCGAACTGACCGAGGCCGCGCACCGTCGGCAGGTTCACGACCACCAGATAGGCGTCGCGCACAACCGCGCGCAACTGTTCGTTCAGGTCGGGAATCAGCTGCTCGACACTCGTTCGGCGCAGGCTCCAGTCCTTCAGCTGCACGAAGGCCATCGCATTGTTCTCGCCCGAGCCGACCGGGCTGAAGCCGATGATCTGCATCACGTGGGCAATGTCCGGATGCTTCGCCAGCGTCTGCTGCACCTGCTTCATCACCGCCTGGCTGCGCTCCTTGGTCGCCCCCGACGGCAGCTGCGCCATGACCATCACGTAGCCCTGGTCCTCCGCCGGCAGGAAACTGCCCGGCAGACGCGCATAGAGAAAGCCGGCAAGGACGGCGACCAGCACGAACACCATCATCCAGCGTGGCGCATGACGCACTGCATGTGCGATATGGCCGATGTAGGTCTGGCGCGTCCATTCGAGCAGGTCGTTGAACCGACGGTAAAAGGCATTCTTGCGCCGCTCGTGCGTCGGCCTGAGCCAGGACGCACACAGTGCCGGCGTCAGCGTGAGTGCGAGAAAAGCCGACAGGAACATCGACACGGCAATCGTCAGCGCGAACTGCCGGTAGATGATGCCGGTCGAACCCGCCTGCAGCGCCGACGGCACGAACACCGCCAGCAGCACCGCGGTGATCGCCACCACCGCGCCCGAGATCTCCTTCATGCCCTTGCGCGCCGCCTCGCGCGGCGACAAGCCCTGTTCGGTCATCAGGCGCTCGATGTTCTCGATCACGACGATTGCGTCGTCGACGACGATGCCGATCGCCATCACCATGCCGAACAGGCTCAGCTGATTGATCGTGAAGCCGAACGCATACATGCCGACGAAGGTGCCGAGCAGCGAGATCGGAATCACGATGGCCGGAATGACCGTGGCGCGGAAGTTCTGCAGGAAGACCAGCATCACCAGGAAGACGAGCACCAGCGCCTCGACCAGCGTGTGCAATACATCGCGGATCGAGATCGTGATGAAGGTCGTCGTGTCGTACGGCACGAACCAGCTCACGCCCTCCGGAAAGCCGACCTCGAGCTTCGCCATCTCGGCGCGCACGGCCTTCGCCACGGCCAGACCGTTGGCACCCGGCAACGACTGGATGGCGAAGGCGCCGATCGGCTTGCCGTCATAGGCGGTATCGAAGCCGTAGTTCTGCGGCCCGAATTCGGCGGTGGCAACGTCGCCCAGCTTCACCGTCGTGCCTTCGGCATCGGCCCGCAGGATGATGTCGAGGAACTCCTCGGGCGTGGAGAACAGGCCCTCGCCGGTGACGTTGGCCGTGAAGCCCCAGCCGGGCACGGCCGGATCGGCGCCGAGCGAGCCCGCCGCCACCTGGATGTTCTGCGCCTGGATCGCATTGATCACCTGGGTAGCCGACAGCCCGTAGCCGTGCAGCTTCGTCGGGTCGAGCCAGATCCGCATCGCGTATTCGGCGCCGAACTGCCGCGTCGTGCCGACACCGGGCACGCGCGAGATCGGATTGAGCACCTGCGAAGCGATGATGTCGTTCAACCGGTCGCGCCCGATCGACGGGTTCTCCGAGCGCAGCCCGATCGCCATCAGCGTATCGGGATTGGCCTTGGCGACGACGATACCCTGCGCGAGCACCGCCGGCGGCAGCCGCGGTTCGGCGCGCGCAACCTGGTTCTGCGTCTGCACCGCCGCGATGTCGGGATCGGTGCCGGGCCGGAACGTCAGCGTGATCGCCACGCGCCCGCTCGACGAGGTGGTCGAGTTGAAGTAGAGCAGGTTGTCGATGCCGGTGAGCTGCTGCTCGATCACCTCGGTGACCGCGCCTTCGGCCGTACTCGAACTCGCGCCGGGATACCGGGTGACGACCGAGACCTGCGGCGGCGCGATGTTCGGATACGACTGAACGCCGAGATCCTCGACCGCCAGCAGGCCGCCCAGGGTGATCAGGATCGCGACCACCCAGGCGAAGATCGGCCGGTCGATGAAGAAATTCGACATGACGAGGGCGCGGGATCAGCGTTCGCGTTCGGCGGCGCCGGCGTCCGTACCGGCTGCTGCGTCGGAGCGGGCACCAACCGGAGTTTTGCCGGCACTCGAACGTCCAGCGGAAGCGCTGTTCGTGTTTGCGTTCGTGTTTGCGTTTACGCTCGCGCCGGCCGTCGTTGCCTCCGAAGGCGCCGCTTCCGCGTCGGCGGCCGGCGGCTGCCACGGCACGGCTTCAGCCTTTTCGCCGACCTGCACCGACTGCAGGCCGGAGACGATCACGCGGTCACCGGCATCGAGCCCGCCGGTGACGACCCAGTCGACCCCGTGCATGCCGGGCGAGGTGACGTTGCGGTGCACGACGGTGCCGTCACCGGCCACGAGCAGCACATAGGTGCCGGTGATGTCGCGCTGCACCGCCGCCGGCGGCAACAGGAAGGCATCGTGGCGCTCGCCCATCAATAACTGCAGGCGCACATAGGTGCCGGGCAGCAGCGTCGAGCCCGGATTGGGCAGCACGGCACGCAGGCTGACCGAACCCGTCGCCGGATCGACCGTCGGCGCCGAGAAGTCGAGCAGCCCGGCCTGCGGGTATGGGGTGCCGTCGGGCAGTGTCACCTGCACCGCCGTCTGTCGCGCGGCATTGAGCTGGATCACCCCGCGCTGCGCGGCCGCGCGCAACTCGTTCAGCTCACCCACGCTCATCGTGAAGTTGACATACAGCGGATCGAGCTGGCTCACCGTGGTGAGCAGCGTGGGTGCACCCTGACCGACGAGCGCGCCCTCGGTCACCTGCTGCTGGCCGGCGCGGCCGGCAATCGGCGACGTCACCGACGCATAACCGAGCTGGATGCGCGCCGTGTCGATGTTCGCCTGATCGAGCCGGACCGTGGCTTCCTGCTGCTGAACGAGAAACTTCTGGTCGAGTACCGTCTGCTCGGCCACCGCCTTCTCGCGGTACAGACGCTCATAGCGTTCGAGATTGGCGCGCCCCTGCGCCAGCAGCGCCTGATCCTTCGCCAGCTGCGCCGTCGCCGCCGCCAGCGCCGCCTTCAGCGGCTCGGGATCGATCTCGAAGAGCAACTGGCCCTTGCGGACCTCACTGCCCTCGACATAGGCGCGCTTGAGCAGGACACCGGCCACCCGCGCATTGACATCGGCACTGCGAAAGGCCGACAGGCGCCCGACCACATTGCGCACAAGCGGCACGCTCGCCGGCTGCGCCGTCACGACGCCCACCGATTTCGGTACCGGCGCCGGCGCGGACTCCTCGTTTGTGCCACAGGCCGCGAGCAACAGAACCAGGCAGCAGGCAAGCAGGCGCGTCGCCAGCGCGTCGATGCTCATGACGGACGAACGCCGGCGGGTGATCCGTGAGAGGTCCATGAAGAGGCTTCGATGAGAGTCATGCCTGCGGGATCCGGCTTCCGGGACGCATCGGGAAGCGGTAATGTACCTGACGATTTTCCGGCGGGTCACGGGATTCGTGCGAAGTTGCGGCGCCACCTTCGTCATCAGCGCCAAGGACCGCCGACTTCCCAGGGACGCCCGGACTCACGTCAGCCACCGGGATGAAGCTCCGGTCGGAAGCGGGTCGAGTGCCTGATCGAAGCTGTTGTCTGTGGCTCCCTTTTCGAACCGGGATGCGACGATCGGCAAGATCGAGGTCGTCACTTCTTGCGTTCCCCGGCCGTCGACATGGCGTCGATCAATGCGGAGTCATCGGCGTCGAGCACGAGGCGATTGCTCGCCGCCTCGATGGCACGGTGCAGACGCTTCTCGAGTTCCTCGCGCGGCGGTAGTTCGGTCAGGTACTCGGCAACGTGGATACCTCGCGAATCAAGGCCGAGGTACTCGACCGTTTCCCGCTTCTTGCCCGCGCACAGGATGATGCCGAGCGGGGGCTGTTCCGACGACTGGCGCTCGTGCCGGTCAAGCCAGCGTAGATACAGTTCCATCTGCCCGGAGTCGGCCGGCTTGAAGTCGCCGATCTTCAGCTCAATGGCGACCAGCCGCTGCATGCGCCGGTGGAAGAACAGGAGGTCGAGATAGTAGTCGTCGCCGTCGAGCGTGATGCGCTTCTGCCGCTCAACGAACGCGAACCCCGTACCCAACTCGAGGAGGAACCGCTCGATCTCGCGGAGAATGGCTGACTCGAGATCCTTCTCGCTGTAAGTGTCGGCCAGCCCGAGAAATGGCAGCATATACGGGTCACGGAACACCAGAGACGGTGTGAGTTCACCATTCTCTCGAAGTGCTGCGAGCTCTTGGTGTATCAGTTTCTCGGGCTTCTTCGACAACGCTGTACGCTCGTAGAGCATGCTCTTCATGCGTTCCTCGAGCGTGCGGGTCGACCACCCTTCTATGCGGCACATCTCCGCGTAGAAGGAGCGCTTCAGCTCGTCGTCGACGTAGGAGAGCTGCTTGAAGTGGGTCCACGTCAATTGTCTCCGCAGCGCGGAGACAATTCTGGTGTCGGGGAACGCTACGGCGAACCGGATCATGTGACGCAGGCTCTTCTCGTTGAAGCCACTCCCATAGCGTGCTTCCAGATCTCGTCCGGCGGTCGCGACAATCTGGGCGCCGTAGGGCGCGCGGCGCTCATCGAGCACCTCGGTGTGGACCCGGTTGCCGACCTGCCAGTGGAGCGTCACGAGCGTAGTGTTTGCGTTGACGGCCACGTGCTTGCGCGCGGCATCGATCATCTCGCTGATATCGCGGACGAGCCGCGTAACGTCGATCTCGTCGTGACTCTTTGCGCCTACGGGAACGACGCTGCCGGATTGTCTCCGCACTGCGGAGACTTTCCCGGGGCTCGCCTTCGGCCGCTTCTTCTGCGTGTTCACGTTGAGTCCCCCTCTTCATCTCACGAGGAAGGGATGGACTTCTCTCCCTGGACGTTCGCGACGAACTTGTCGAGTTCCTCGAACTGATGACCAGCCAATGCTTTCATCGGGCATTCGGCGTGACCCACAAGTATCCGGCGACCTTGTCACCCGAGAATCAGGGCTGCGTCATTGCAGCCCGTTTTGCCAGTACTCCCTCCCCAGCCATGAACAGTATCGTAAGACAGCTGCCCCGGAAAAAGCGCGAGGGACTGACCTGCCCCCATTTGCCGTACCACTGATTCGGAAGAAGTCCCGGTTGAAGGTGCCGACTTGAACGGAACGGCCGGCGCTCGATCCGTCGAATCGACTCGAAAGCAACAATTCAGTCAAGTTCATCGGCAAAGTATCGAATCATATACATCAAACTATAGAAGTTATATATTCGATACATGGATCCGCAAACGCTTCTAACGCGATTCGGCCAGTCGCTGCGCACCGCGCGCCAGCGGCGTGGCCTGACCCAGGCGCAACTGGCGCAACTGGCCAGCGTGCCGCGCCTGAAGGTGATCCAGATCGAACGCGGCCAGGCATCGGTAGGTATTGGCGCCTACGCAGCTGTGGCAGCAGCGATGAACCTCGAATTCACCCCGATACCGGCGCGCCGGCCCACGCTGGAAGAAGTTGGAGCGTTGCTGGGTGATGAGTAGCCCCGCTGCCATCGATCGCCTGCGGGTGGCAACACCGCAGGGCGACAGCGGCATGCTCGGGCGCACGGACGACGGCTATCTGTTCGGCTACCACGCCGAAGCACCGCGCGCGGCGGAGATCAGCCTGCTGATGCCGCACCGGCTGGAGCCCTATGTCGGCCGTGAACTGCTGCCGATCTTTCAGATGAACCTGCCCGAGGGCTATCTGCTGGAGCGGCTGCGCCAGCGCCTGGCCAAGGCGACGCCGACCGATCCAATGCTGCTGCTGGCCCTGACCGGGCGGGAAACGGCGATCGGCCGGGTGCGGGTGGAGCCATACCAGATGACCGGGGATGACGGTGACGTGACGCCGCCGGCCGGCGAATCGCTGGCGCAGATCCTGGCCTGGGACGGCGCGGAAAACCTGTTCGACGAACTGGCGCAGCGCTATCTGCTGCGCAGCGGCATCTCCGGCATGCAGCCGAAGCTGCTCGTGCCCGAAGCTATTCCGGAGGGCAAGCTGTCACTGGCCACGTCCGAACTGATCGTCAAAAGTGGCGGCGCAGAGTATCCCGGGCTGGCAGTCAATGAATTCGTCTGCATGACGATCGCACGCGCCGCCGGCATCTCGGTGCCCGAATTCTTCCTTTCCGACAACCGGCAGTTATTTATCATGCGCCGCTTCGACCGTACGGCTGATGGCAGGGCGATGGGTTTCGAGGAAATGGTCGTGCTGATGGGCAAGGGCTCGCAGCAGAAATACGAAGGCAGCTATGAACAGGTGGCACGCTTTGTCAGCCTGTTCTGCGCACCGGGTCGACGCGTAGCGGCGCTGACACAGCTTTTCGATCAAGTGGCGCTGTCGTGCATTCTCGGCAACGGCGATGCACACCTGAAGAACTTCGGCGTGCTGTACGAGGACCCGACGTCAGAAGACGTGTGGCTCGCGCCGGCCTACGACCTGGTAAACACCACTGCCTATCTGCCCAACGACGCTCTCGCGTTGACGCTGGGCGGCTCACGACGCCTCCCGGCCACACGCAAACGCCTGCACGAGTTTGCACAGCGCTGCGGCATAACCAAACCCGAAAGCCGGCTGGAAGCACTGCTCGACACGGCTGTACAAGGGCTGGAGGAACATCGCGCCCTGCTGGAAACCGAACCGCTGGTGCGTGCGGGCCTGCAACGGTCCGTTGAGCGGTTCACCGAAAGACCCTGAGATGTGGTATCGCTCTATGAAAACGAGCGCGCGACCCGATCGACGGGAATCCGGCAGGGCAATCGCACCGAACGCTCCGCCGAATCCGCCCGGTACCGACTCCCTCACAGGACCCATGCATGACCAGCAACGAACAACGCGCCGAACTGCAGCGCCGCATCTGGCAGATCGCCAACAACGTACGCGGAGCCGTCGACGGTTGGGATTTCAAGCAGTACGTCCTGGGCGCGCTGTTCTACCGCTTCATCAGTGAAAATTTCACCGCCTGGATCGAAGCCGGTGACGAAAGCGTGCAGTACGCCCGGCTGAATGACGTCGTCATCACGCCGGAAATCATCGACGACGCCGTCAAGACCAAGGGCTATTTCATCTATCCGAGCCAGCTTTTTGCCAACGTGGCGGCCGGCGCGGAGCGCAATGAGAACCTCAACACCGAACTGGCCGCCATCTTTGCCGCCATCGAGGTCTCGGCCAGCGGCTATCCGTCCGAGCGCGATCTCAAGGGTCTGTTCGCGGATTTCGACACCACCAGCAACCGCCTCGGCAGCACCGTCAAGGCGAAGAACGCACGACTGGCGGCCGTGCTGCGCGGTGTGGGCGATCTCGCCTTCGGCGACTTCGAGAACAGCCGGATCGACCTCTTCGGCGACGCCTACGAGTTCCTGATCTCCAACTACGCCGCCAATGCGGGCAAGTCGGGCGGCGAATTCTTCACGCCGCAGAACGTCTCGCGCCTGATCGCGCGCCTGGCCATGAACGGGCAGGAACGCGTCAATGCCATCTACGACCCGGCGTGCGGATCGGGCTCGCTGCTGCTGCAGGCCAGGCGGCATTTCGACGCGCACCGCATCGAAGACGGCTTTTTCGGGCAGGAAATCAACCACACCACGTACAACCTGGCTCGGATGAACATGTTCCTGCACAACATCAACTACGACAAGTTCGACATCCGGCTCGGCGACACTCTGCTCGACCCCCACTTCGGCCATGTGAAGCCCTTCGACGCCATCGTCTCCAACCCGCCCTATTCGGTGAAGTGGATCGGCGCCGACGACCCCACGCTCATCAACGATGAGCGCTTCGCGCCGGCCGGCGTGCTTGCACCGAAATCGAAAGCGGACTTCGCCTTCGTACTGCACGCGCTCAACTATCTGTCGGCACGCGGGCGCGCAGCGATTGTCTGCTTCCCCGGCATCTTCTACCGCGGCGGCGCCGAGAAGAAGATTCGCCAGTACCTGGTCGACCACAACTACGTGGAGACCGTCATTGCGCTCGCACCGAATCTGTTCTTCGGCACGACGATTGCCGTCAACATCCTGGTGCTCTCGAAGCACAAGCCCGACACGCGGGTCCAGTTCATCGACGCCAGCGGTCTTTTCAAGAAGGAAACCAACAACAACGTCCTGCTGGACAAACACACCGAACGCATCGTGCAGGTGTTCGCCGGCAAGGAAGAAGTCGCCCACTTTGCCTGCTCGGTCGACGCCCGCCAGATCGCCGATAACGACTACAACCTCTCGGTGAGCGGCTATGTGGAAGCCGAGGACACGCGCGAGAAGATCGACATCAAGGTGCTGAATGCCGAGATTGCTACGACCGTGGCGCGCATCGATGAACTGCGCGCTTCGATCAATGCGATTGTGGCCAAGATCGAGAGCGCGGAGGGGTCGGTGTGAGTGGCGGAGCGTTTTTGGAGCGGTTGCTGGATGGGGCGAAGGTGAAATGGGTTTCGCTGGGGGAATTAGCGGATATTGGAACGGGCAGGTCAAACCGCCAAGATGAAGACAACTCAGGCCCTTATCCGTTTTATGTCCGATCTGCAAATATTCTTCGCTCGACGACATACCAGTTTAATGAGACGGCAATCGTGATTCCCGGCGAAGGCGGAATCGGTGATATTTTCCACTATGTGGAAGGAAAATACGCATTGCATCAAAGAGCGTACAGAATTCACGTGATTACACCAAAATTAGACACGAGATTTCTGTACCACTTTATGTCGCAGGCATTTAAGTCATATATCGAGCAAAGAAGTGTTCGCTCCACAGCAGCGTCGATTAGAAAACCCATGTTGATGGATTTTCCTGTCCCGATTCCCTGCTCAGACAACCCCGAAAAATCCCTCGCCATCCAAGCCGAGATCGTCCGCATCCTCGACAGTTTTACTGAACTGACCGCCGAACTGACCGCCGAGCTGACCGCCAGAAGAAAGCAGTACGAATACTATCGGGATCAGTTACTGCAGTTTGAGGAAGGGGCAGTAGAGTGGTCGACACTAGGAGCGGTAAGTAAAATCGAGACCGGACGTTTAAACGCCAACGCAGCAGTGGAAAATGGACCCTATATGTTTTTCACGACAGCGAAAGAAGTAAGCAGGATCGATCAGTATCGCTGGAACGAAGAAGCTCTACTGGTTGCCGGAAACGCAAATATTGGCGAAGTCAAACATTATGCCGGAAAATTTGATGCATATCAGAGAACATACGTTTTAACGCAGTTCAACAAAGGCGTACTGCCGCGTTACCTGTATTTTGTCTTGAGCGCACAGCTAAAAGAGTACCTTGAAAGTCGTAATAATAGTGCGGCCATGACTTATATCGTACTCTCAACTCTACAAGAATTCCCAATCCCCATTCCGTCGCTTTCTGAACAGCGTTACATCATCTCAATCCTCGACCAGTTCGATACCCTGACCCAATCCCTCACCGATGGTCTGCCGCGCGAGATCGAACTACGCCAAAAGCAGTACGCCTACTACCGCGACCGGCTGTTCGACTCTCCACGCCCAGAAACGGCGGCCTGAGGCAGTGACATGGGTGGATCCCTGCGTCAAATTGCCGAGCAGTTGCGCGATGCCGAAAAGAAGGCGCAGCTGATCTATGCGTTCAACGGGGTGGGCAAGACGCGGCTCTCGCGTGCCTTCAAGGAGGTGGTGACGCCGGCACCGAAAGAGCGCGATGAGAATGCGGCGGGCGGCCTCACGGTGCTCTACTACAACGCTTTCACCGAGGACCTCTTCTACTGGGACAACGATTTTGCCGGGGACGACCGGCCGAAGCTGAAAATCCAGGACAACTGGTTTACGGACTGGATTCTGGGCGACCAGGGGCAGGACTTCCACATCATCGAAACGTTCCAGAACTACACGAGTCGCAAGCTCACCCCACGTTTCAACGAGGCGTACACGGTACCCGGTAGCGACGGTGAGCTGATGCGCGTGAAGGCCTTTTCCGAGGTGACCTTCTCCCTGCAGGGTGGCGATGACACGGGCAGCGGGGCGATCAAAATCTCGCGTGGTGAAGAGAGCAGCTTCATCTGGAGCGTCTTCTATACGCTGCTGCAAGAGGTGGTCGCGCAGCTTGAGGACGGCGCGCCGGACGACGAGCGGCTGCAGGGGCTGCGCTACGTGGTCATCGACGACCCGGTCAGCTCGCTGGACGACAAGCACCTGATCGAGATGGCCGTCAACGTGGCTGAGCTCATTAAGCGTTGCAAGGCAGGCCTCCAGTTCATCGTCACAACGCACAACCCGCTCTTCTACAACGTCATGTACAACGAGTTGAGCACCAAGCTACGGACCTCCGCCGCGCCCGGGCGGACGGAAACGATCTACAAGTCGAATGAGTCGCTGAAGTACATGCTGAAGCGTGGCATGGATGGCACCTACGAATTGACGAAGCAGGATGATGGCGCGCCGTTCTCATACCATCTGTTCCTCCTGGCCGAGCTGCGGGCCGCTGTGGCCAGCGGTGAGGTGCGTAAGTACCACTTCAACTTCCTGCGCAACCTGCTGGAGAAGACGGCCGCGTTCCTCGGCTACAAAGACTGGTTCGACCTTCTGCCAAAGAACGAGCGGTACGAGCCGGATGGTTTCGGCCTGCGAATCATCAGCCTGTCCAGCCACTCGGACCATGCGACGAACGAGATGGCCCAAGTCGACGAGCGCGACGCGAGCAAACTGGCCGAGTTGCTGCGTCACGTGACCGAGCAATACAAGTTCCGTGACCAGGCGGTGCGCGATGGCTGATTACAAGACCATCGCCGAGTCCCGCAACTTCATTGTGCTGGACCGCTACGAGAAGACCTGGCAGGCGCAGGATGCCTACCAGAGCGAGGCCCAGCTCGAGCTCGAACTGGTGTCCGATCTGCAGGCGCAGGGCTACGCCTATATGCCGCAGCTGAACACGCCGGAGAAGATGCTCGCCAATGTGCGCGAGCAGTTGCAGGCGCTGAATCACATCACGTTCACCGATGCCGAATGGCAGCGCTTCGTGCACGACTGGCTGGACCGGCCCGGTGACGGCATCGTCGAGAAGACGCGCAAGATCCACGACGACTGGACCTGCGACTTCGTGTTCGACGACGGCAGCATCCACAACATCCACTTGGTGGACAAGCGGCACCTCGCCCGCAACCGGGTGCAGGTGATCCGCCAGTTCGAGCAGACGGGCACGCAGGCCAACCGCTACGACGTGAGCATTCTGGTCAACGGCCTGCCGCTGGTGCACGTGGAGCTCAAGCGCCGCGGGGTGGCGATCCGCGAGGCTTTCAACCAGATTCACCGCTATAGCAAGGAGAGCTTCAACAGCGAGAACTCGCTGTACCGCTGGCTGCAGGTGTTCGTGATTTCCAACGGCACGGACACGCGCTATTTCCCCAACACCGTGCGGCGCGACAAGAACAGCTTCGACTTCACCATGCACTGGGCGAAGGCCGACAACACGCCGATCCGCGACCTGAAGGACTTCACCGCGACCTTCTTCCAGAAGGACACGCTGCTGCAGGTGCTGCTGACCTACTCGGTGTTCGACGAGAACGACACCCTGCTGGTGATGCGCCCCTACCAGATCGCCGCCACCGAACGCATCCTGTGGAAGATCCGCAGCGCGTACCAGGCCAGAGCCTGGGGCAGCACCGAGAGCGGCGGCTACGTCTGGCACACCACCGGCTCGGGCAAGACACTCACCAGCTTCAAGGCCGCACGGCTCGCCACGCAACTCGACTTTATCGACAAGGTGTTTTTCGTGGTCGACCGCAAGGATCTCGACTACCAGACGATGAAGGAGTACCAGCGCTTCTCGCCCAAAAGCGTGAACGGCTCGACGAGCACTGCCGGGCTCAAGCGCAACCTGGACAGGAACGACAACCGGATCATCGTCACCACGATCCAGAAGCTGAACAACCTGATGAAGAGCGAAACGGACCTGCCGGTGTACCGCCAGCAGGTGGTGTTCATCTTCGACGAGTGCCACCGCAGCCAGTTCGGCGAGGCACAGAAAAACCTGCAGAAACGCTTCCGCAAATATTTCCAGTTCGGCTTCACCGGCACACCCATCTTCCCGCAAAACGCGCTCGGCGCAGAGACCACCGCCAGCGTGTTCGGGCGTGAACTGCACGCCTACGTTATTACCGACGCCATCCGCGACGAAAAGGTGCTCAAGTTCAAGGTGGACTACAACGACGTGCGCCCGCGCTTTCGCGCGATCGAGAGCGAGCAGGACGAGAAGAAACTGAGTGGCGCCGAAAATCGCCAGGCGCTGCAGCACCCCGAGCGCATCCGCGAGATCACGCAGTACATCCTGAACAACTTCCGGCAGAAGACGCACCGTCTGCAGCCGGGGGCCAACGGCTTCAATGCCCTGTTTGCCGTGGCCAGCGTCGATGCCGCGCGGCTGTACTACGACAGCTTTCGCGCGCTGCAACAGGACAGCGACAAGTCGCTCAGGGTGGCGACCATCTTCTCGTATGCCGCCAACGAAGAGCAGGACAGTATCGGCGACATCCCCGACGAAGGCTTCGACACCTCGGCCCTGCGCGGCAGCGCCAAGGAATTCCTGGCCCGGGTCATCGACGACTACAACCAGGCATTCAAGACCAGCTTCGGCGTGGACAGCGACGGCTTCCAGAACTACTACCGCGATGTCTCACTGCGCGTGAAGGCGCGCGAAGTGGATCTCCTGATCGTCGTCGGCATGTTCCTCACCGGCTTCGACGCGCCAACACTGAACACGCTGTTCGTAGACAAGAACCTGCGCTACCACGGACTGATCCAGGCCTACTCGCGCACCAACCGCATCTACAACGCCACCAAGGCCTTCGGCAACATCGTCTGCTTTCGCGACTTCGAGCAGGCCACCATCGACGCCATCACGCTGTTCGGCGACGCCAACACGCGCAACGTGGTGCTCGAGCGCAGCTACCGCGAGTACATGGACGGCTACACCGACACCATGACCGGCACCGCACGGCGCGGCCTGCTCGCCGTGGTGAAGGAATTGCAGGAACGATTTGCCGACCCCACCGCAATCGAAAAAGAGGCAGACAAGAAAGCCTTCGTGCGCCTGTTCGGAGAATATCTGCGCGCCGAAAACGTGCTGCAGAACTACGACGAATTTGCTGCGCTCAAGGCCCTCCAGACACTGGACACCGGCAACCCGGAAGCGGTGGCAGCCTTCCAGGCCCGGCACCACCTTGGCAACGAGGAACTGGCCGCACTGCAGAAAATCCGGATCCCCACCGAGCGGCAATTGCAGGACTACCGCTCCACCTACAACGACATCCGCGACTGGCTGCGCCGCCAGCGCACCGGCGGCGAACAGGAACCCTCCCTGATCGACTGGGACGACATCGAATTCGAAATCGACCTGCTCAAATCACAGGAAATCAACCTCGACTACATCCTCGGACTGCTGCTCGAAAACAGCCGCAAGACGAGCGACAAGGAAACGCTGGCCGAAGAAGTGCGCCGGGTGATCCGCGCCAGCGTCGGCCACCGCGCCAAGGAAAGCCTGGTGGTGGACTTCATCCGCCAGACCGACCTCGACCAGATCGGCGACAAGGCCAGCGTCATTGAAGCCTTCTTCCGCTTCGCCCAAACCGAACAGCAACGCCAGGCACAGGCGCTGATCCAAGCCGAAAACCTGAACGACGAAGCCGCACGGCGCTACCTCAACACCTCACTACGCCGCGAATACACCAGCGACAGCGGCACCGAACTGAACGCCGTTCTGCCACGCATGAGTCCGCTGAACCCGCAGTATCTCGGACGCAAACAGGCGGTGTTCGAGAAGATTGCGGCGTTTGTGGAGAAGTTCAGGGGAGTGGGTGGGGAGGTTTGATGGTTTGCAGTATGAACCGCCCCGGGGCGGTTCAGTATCGGCCGGATACCGCCGGCATGCCGGCGGTGCTGCTCATCCAACCCACACTGTCAATGAGATCACGTAAGCTTCAATCCGGACTGCTTCCGAATCATTGGCACGGCAAATGGGGGGCAGGTCACCCTAGAGCACGCGCTGCGCGCAGCGCGTCGGCAGTGTTCGCCCGAAAACCGTCGGTTTGCGCTGTTGCGACGATCCGCCTACCCGCTGCGCCCGAAGCAGTCCTGTCAGCGCCGCTGTCCCGGCCATGGCTGGCCGGTCGCGAGGAGCTGTGAGACATGCGGGTTAGGTGCCTCCTCCTATGGCGCGGGAGCTGGCTCGATTGCGCCGTCGAACCAGTTCTCAAGCACTGCCAAAGAGGCCTCGGAAAGCTCCTGAGTGAAGAGCAGCGCCAATCGCGCTATCGAGCGGGAACAGCACACATAGAACAGATTGCGGTTCCTTTCAAACGCATCCTGCTTGCCGGTCGGCACTCCTTCGGCCGACCATTGCAAAAACTGACCGAAGTTGTACTTGCTCCACCCACGCCCCACAACCACTAAGACGTTCTCGAACTCGTCGCCCTTCACGCTGTGCTTCGTTGCGAACGGTGTGTAGCCGTCGATGAACCTGTCCAGGGCGATGACTTCCTTGTAGGAAACATCCAGCAATTGCTCGAACTGCTGGACACAGCGTGGCGGCTCCTCCCCTTCTTTGCCATGCCATTTCGCAGCCTCCTCAAGTGCGCTCAGCACAGCGTCCGGTAGATGCGGATGCGCATGCTCACGCATGAAGTCCAGCACTTGACCTATCGTCCCGTCGAGCCGGATCTTGGTGAGACCCTCCATCGAGGAAAACCATGCAATCTTGTCCGCATGCGAAGAGATGACTGGCGTCGAGCCTCCCAGCAACGAGAACATTTCGCCGAACCGCTTGTGATGAAAAGCCACACATGCGGGTTCAACGGCGTCGCAAAAGAAGGCAATGAGCGGATCCTCCTTCTTGATGAACTGGTCCCTGTCGGAAAAGATCTTGGTGATCGAGTCGTAGCCCTGCTCCGACGCAAGGACGTTGTGGGTGAGCATGAGAACCTTGGTTCTCTGGGGAGCCAGATCCCAGCCGTCCGATTCCAGCTTCTTGATGAGCACCCCCAGGTAGGCATGGGCTGCCTCGGCAGGGAGGTCGCCTTTCCAATGCCCGCCTCCTGCGCCGGATCGGCGTTCGCCTTGCCAGGCGTTGGTGTGGAACGCGATCGCCGAACCAACGAAACGTTCGTCCTTCACCGCTTGTGGCAGCTCTGGCCTCATCCTGTTCAGAACATCTACTACCTTGGTAGCCGAACGGAAGTTCGCCTTCTTGCCGATTTCCCTCAGCGTTTCATGGACAACGTGGCCGCATGTCTTGTCGTAAATGCGCTGCCAGTGGTCGCCGAACAAACCGATCATTGGGCCGTTCGCCCGTCCGAATAGGTGCTCACCCATACTGGTCATCACCGCTGCGTCCGTATCCTGGTATTCGTCTATCAATACGAACGGGTACTGCTGCGCAAGTAGCGCCTGGAACTTCGCGCTCGGGAGCAGAGAAACCATCAGCCCCAGGACGTCGTCGTGGTGCAGGGTGACGGTGTTGCCGGTGACGCGGCGGTGGCCGAGTTCGTACTCGACAGTCCGGTTGCCGATTCCATCGGCCTCGGCCAGCTTCTCTTCCCATGCCGGCATCGCCGCGACCAGTGGCCTCAGCGCCGGCTGGAATTTCCTGATCAGCGACCAGCAGAACGCATGGATGGTGTCGATGAAGACCAGTGGGTTGCTGTCGATGCGGCTGTTGATGACGGCCGCGGCTACATTAGTGTAAGTGATGCAAGCGATACGCTGGTGGTTCTTGCGTAGCTTGGGACCCTCGTGTCTTATAAGGTGCTTGAGCGCTTCCACCAGTGAATAGGTCTTGCCGGCACCGGCACCGGCTTCGAGCAGGAAGTTGCGGTGTTCCTGCAAGCATTGTCCGACAAGTGCTTCCGCTTCCTGCGCGGCAATCAGCGCGGGACTGGCTTCTTCAAGTGCGGCATTCATGCAGCCACCCCCGGATCGTCGGGTAGCACGGCTACAGGGGGTAGATCGCCATCAGCGAGCCATACCAATCCACTCCGGATGTAGCGCGGGATATTCCAGTCGCCCTCGGAAAGGGCACGATCGAGCGCGAACTTGGATTTCTTCACCTCTTTTGCTTTTTCCCAAGCTTGGGTTTCCCTCTCCTGACCGCTGGGTCCCGGAAAAAGGAAGAGCTCCGGGTTTGCCAGCATGAACGCGTCTTCGAAGCTCCGACCGCAAGGGCCGTCCTCGGCCTCGGGGCACTGGTGTGCGATCCGCAACCGGCCTTTGGTCTTGACTGCGTTATCGGCAGCCACAAGTTCCGCCGGGGTGATGTCCTTGTTGTCGTACCAGGACTTCAGGCACGCATTGCTGGTCTTGTGCCCCTCCGACACCTGGCAGGCTACGAACTTGCCGGTGCCGTTGTCCTTTACGCTGTCGAGGTCGGTGATGACCAAGGTCCGAAGTTCAAGGAACTCGACGAGATCGAAGAAGATATGAGCATAGGCGCCGCCGACTTCAATGACAGAGAGGTACTGGGTACTGAGTCTCTTATCCTCTGCAAGGTCCTTGTCCAACATCCGGATGATTCTCGGGAGCATCAGCCTTTCTGTTGTGCCTTCGATTAGGACCGCCTTGTCTGCAAAAAACAAGTCGCATCGGGTGAGGGTCATGTACTGATGCAGGAAGGTCCGATCCTGCTCAGGTTTGTCGGCAAGCCCTTTCCTCAGATCTTTGACCTTGGTGCTGATGGCGCCATTCTCGTCCGGGGAAGCCAAGAAATACCGAATCGTCTCAAAGTGAGATTCATTGGCGATATGGGATGAGTGCGTCGAAACAACAAACTGCACGGGCCACGACTCGCCGGTTTCCTCGTTGAACGCCGACGCGATATCCGCGATCTTTCGGATGAACACTTCCTGCATCTGCGGATGCAGGTGGACCTCAGGCTCTTCGATGAAAACGAGATGCACCGAAGGCCTGGGCTCCATAGCCAGATAAAATTTGAAGAACTCCCGAAGTTGCAGGAGGATCAGGATGATGTTGCGTGTTCCCAAACCATTGTAGGCTTCGGGAAGGTGGATACCATTGGATCCAGTATACCGGACCTTGGTGTGGTTGGTCAGTAGCTTGGCAACGTCAAGGGTCGTTTCGGTTAGGAGCCTGGGATCATTGAGACCCGGATAGCCAAATAGTGACAATGCAGGGAGCAGCTGATCAAGCTTCTCGTTGAAGTCGACGCCGATTTCATCTTGGATGGACTTGACCGCATCCTCAAGTTCCTGGGCGATACCGTGGCTATCCTTGTCGCCGGCGTTGCTCTTGGCCGTCGAGAACAGGTTCTCCAGTACCTTGCCGATAACTACGCGCTCTTTCTGGCTTGCGTCATCCAGCCCCCGTTGTGCGCTGATGAAGCCACCGACACACAACTTCCTTAGCGTCGACTTTTCGATGTCTTTCTCGTTGGTTTCATCGTTTGGGTCGACAGCAACGAAAGTAGTTTCGTACAGAGACGGAATTCGGTCGCGGAGGAGGCGGAAAAAATCTTGCCTCGAGTCTTCGTCTGTCTCTGCAAAGTCGCCAAACAGTTCAGGTAGTTTTCCGTCCTTGAGCGCATACCGAACGACGGCCAAGGCTTCCGTGCATTCGGGATCGAGGTCGATGACCAGCTCGCTGAGCAGGCCGAGGTGCTCGTCCGTTCCATACGAAAAACGAAGCCAGACTTCTATCGCAGGCAAGATCTTCCTTATCTCGGTCTCGTCCTCACCCCTGGATCTTTTAAGGTAAGCATCCCAGAACTGGTCGTAGCAGCAGAACGAGAAATCCTCCAAGGCAAAAGAGGGGGAGGCATCGGACAGAAGACGCTTCATCACTTCGGTCAAGGATGTCTTACCGCTGTTATTGCGCCCTACAATGACGGTCGTTCGTTCCTCCAGAAGTAACTGGGCGTCATGTAGCAGTCTAAAGTTCTTAATTTCGATTTGTCTAAGATACATGATCCGATCCCTTTGGATTATGCGATACGCAGGACCTGTGGCGCTCAGCCCGCCATTCCAATCTATATTGAAAATTAAGGCGCCAACAGCTCCGCCTGCGCAATCACCTTCTCGATCGCCTCGAGCTGCTTGTTCGGTGGGTACTTGTGCGTTGCCAGCAGCACTTAATCATCGCGATCATGCGGGCGCGTGAGTTCTTGCGGTTCTGCCAGTTGATAGTGGCCGATCTGCGCAGCTTGTCGGTGAACTCCTGCGCCAGGGCGCGCAGCGTCGGGTAGCCCAGTTCGCGCACGGCGGATTCGTTTTCGGCCAGGGTCTGATAGAAGAGAAGGCGAACTCTTCCTCGGTCATGCCGTCTGGCGGGCGGACTTCGTTGATTTCCTTTGCCAGGCGGATCAGTTCTTCGATGACTTCCATCGTGGTCAGGTCGCGGTTCTGATAGCGGTTGATCGCCTCTTCCAGCTGGGTGCGGCCGCCTCGCCTTCGATGACAGTCCAGCCCGTACTGACCAGCCAGTCGAGACAGGCGTCTTCGAGGTGGTTTTCCTTCATTGCACATGCGGCTCCGGTGTTCCCCACAAGGGAGTATGCCGCCGAAACGAACGCAAGTGCTTGATTTGGCATGCCTGAGACAATTCGAGTGCGCGGTCCCTTGGTCTGCCCCCCGAAATTCCGCGCGACCGTATCGCCTGAGACAAACCGTAGATGTCGCGGCGTCCGACCTTATTCTTCCCCGCCAATCTCCAGTGACCCCGATTCAGGCAGACGCATCACCAGGTCAGCGCCCGCCAGCCGGCTGGGCGTATACGCGCCACCCGTGAACTGCCCAGCCCGCAGGTGTTCAACTACCGCCAACGCTCCAGTGATCGTGACGCTGTAGCTGTTGGCAGTGCGAATACGTGCGGTCTTTTTCCGGCCACTCGCGTTCGTGACCTCACCCCAGACGAAGGTGGGCGTTTGCGCGCGCTGTTCTTCGCTCGGTCCTTTCACCGTCCGGTCGATGTGTGCCTTGACCAGCTTCTGCACCCACGCCAGCCCGAGCAGCCGTCGCACGTAATTGACGCGCCGTACACGGGCGATCATGCTCGGCGGGGCGGGAATGAAGACCTCGATGTTCGGGATGCCGGTGGTGTGATACGCCGTGGACACATCGCCCCAGGGAATGGTCATCGCTTCCTTTTCGCCGTCACCGAAGTCAATGCGGCGCACGCCATGGGCCAGCGGTACGGTGACGATCTGTCCGTCGCGGCGCACCTTGCCGCCTTGCGCCAGACCCTCGAGCGAGGTCCGGGCAGTGCCGGGCGACAGGGTGGAGCGTGAGTCGAAACCCAACACCAGATGCGTCGCATCCGGCAGCGCCTTCTTTAGCGCAGCGGCAACGCAGTCGGTGGGGATGACGTCGAAGCCCACGCCTGGGCACAGCACCACCCCTGCCTCCCGTGCCTGCGCATTGAGCGACTGCGCATATTCGAATACGTCGATCTCGCCAGTGATATCCAGATAGTGAGCGCCCGCGCGCAGACAGGCGGCCATCATCGGCGCAGCGGTGGCCGAGAACGGGCCGGCGCAGTTCAGCACCAGCGCATGGCCCTGAATCTCTGCCGCGAGTGCCGCAGCATCGTGAAGGGCGAAGACACGAAACGGAAGGCTCAGGGCGTTTGCCAGTTTCTCCACAGACTCGCGCCGACGGCCTGCGAGTATCGGTTCCAGGCCACGCCGCACCGCCTCGCGGGCGATCAGCTCGCCCGTGTAGCCGTTCGCTCCGTAGATCATCCAGCGCGGGCGCGCGGATCGGTCGTCAGTCTTGCTCATGAGATGTTCCGTAGGTCAGCCGGGTGTCATGCAGATCTTTCAACGGGCTGGAGTGTGTCCAGAGAAGCCGGGACGATTCACTTTGGGCCTTGGGATGACGCCACCTGCCGCTTCGGCGGCTTGCAGCCAGGCAGCGATGGCGTCCTGCGCCTCGTGTGCGGCTTCGGCCTCGGTTTCGCCCCATGCCGAGCATCCAGGCAGATCAGGCGCTTCGGCAATGAAGCCTTCGTCTTCGTCCGACCAGAAGATATTGAGCGGATAGCGGTTCATGCGGGATCTCCGTATTTCTCGATCATTGCGATCAGCTGCCGGGCCTGATACGGCGGAATGAGCCCATTACGGTTCTGAAAGTCAAGCCCCGCCGGTTCATCGGTACGGTAATAGGCCCGATGGGAACCGGTACCGCCGTGATGAACAAGCCCGAATCACTCGTGGCAGCCGCAATAAAACCAGGCATTGCTGTATAAACAGTGCTGCCACCGTGGAAGGCAAGTACAGGAGCCAACCAACCGGAGACCACTCGGATGAAACGTTCATGGATTGCGGCCACCGCGCTCGCCCTCGGTTTTGCCATGCTCGGCCCGGCGCAGGCGCAGCAGAAGCGGGTGTCGGTGCTGGCCATCGTCGAGCACCCGGCGCTGGATGCCGTGCGTGACGGCGCCCGCGATGCGCTCGCGGCCGCAGGCTTCGTGGAAGGCAGGAACCTGAAGTGGCAGTACCAGAGCGCGCAGGGCAACACGGCCACGGCTGCGCAGATCGCGCGCAAGTTCGTGGGCGACAGGTCCGACGTGATCATTGCCATCGCCACGCCAACGGCGCAGGCGGCGGTGGCGGCAACGAAGACCATCCCCGTGGTGTTCGCCGCCGTGACCGATCCGGTGGCGGCGCAGCTCACATCCAGTTGGGACGCCACCGGCACCAACGTCACGGGCGTGTCGGACATCCTGCCGCTGGAGGATCAGGTCGAGCTCATCAAGAAGGTGGTGCCGAACGCCAGGCGCGTGGGCATGGTCTACAACCCCGGGGAGGCCAACTCCACCGTGGTGGTCAAGCAGCTCAAGGAACTCCTGCCCAGGCACGGCATGGAACTGGTGGAGGCCGGCGCCCCGCGCTCGGTGGACGTCGGCAGCGCGGCGCGCAGCCTGATCGGCAAGGTGGACGTGATCTACACCAACACCGACAACAACGTCGTATCCGCTTACGAGGCGCTGGTGAAGGTGGGCCAGGAAGCAAAAATCCCTCTGCTGGCATCCGACACCGACAGCGTGGAACGCGGCGCGGTGGCGGCGCTGGGCATCAACTACCGGGACATGGGCGAGCAGACCGGCCGTATGGTGGCGCGCATCCTGAATGGCGAGAAACCCGGTGACATCAAGACCGAAACCAGCGACAAGCTGGAACTGTTCGTGAACCCGGGCGCGGCTGCCAGGCAGGGCATCACGCTGTCTGACGCACTCGTGAAGGCGGCTGCCCGGGTCGTCGAGTAACGAAGGCACGCACGGGGTGGCTGCCACCAACAGCCCCGTGCGCCATCCCGTCCGGAAATGACCCGGCGCATCATCACTGCACGCCCATGTCGCTGTTCTCGTTTCTCGGCGCCATCGAGATCGGCCTGATCTTCGCGCTGGTAGCCATCGGCGTCTACATCTCGTTCCGGCTGCTCAACTTCCCCGACCTGACGGTGGATGGCAGCTTTCCGCTGGGCGGCGCTGTGGGCGCAGTGCTCATTTCGCACGGACTCAATCCCTGGCTGGCCACCATTGCGGCCACGGCAGCGGGCGGCGCCGCAGGCTTCGTCACCGCCTGGCTGAACGTGCGCCTGAAGATCATGGATCTGCTGGCGTCCATCCTGCTGATGATCGCGCTCTTCTCCATCAACCTGCGCATCATGGACGGGCCCAACGTGCCGCTGATCCACAACGACACGCTGTTCACGCTGCTGCAACCACCGGGCATGCCGGACTTCTGGGCGCGCCCGCTGATCATGCTCGTCATCGTCGCCGTGATGGCGGCGCTGATGGTGTGGTTCTTCACCACCGAACGCGGGCTGGCCATCCACGCCAGCGGCTCCAACCCGCGCATGGCACGCGCGCAGGGCGTGAACACCGGCGCGATGATCATCCTCGGCATGATCCTCTCCAACGCGCTGGTGGGTCTGGCCGGCGCACTGTTCGCGCAGACGCAGGGCGGAGCCGACGTGTCGATGGGCATCGGCACCATCGTCATCGGGCTGGCGGCGGTGATCATCGGCGAGAGCATCATCCCCTCGCGCCGCATCCTGCTCGCCACCATCGGCGCCATCGTCGGCGCCATCGTCTACCGCCTGTTCATCTCGCTGGCGCTCAACAGCGACTTCATCGGCCTGAAGGCGCAGGACCTGAACCTGGTCACCGCCGTGCTGGTGACGCTGGCACTGGTCATTCCGCGGCTGCGGCGCAAGGACAAGAACACCGGTCGGCCGACGGCCATGGGTTGAACCACGCAACCGGTCTCACGCCATGCTCAGCGCACAGGATCTGCACATCACCTTCAACCCGGGCACGCCCATCGAGACGCAGGCGCTGCGCGGCATGTCGCTGGAGATCCCGACCGGGCAGTTCGTCACCATCATCGGCTCCAACGGGGCGGGCAAGTCCACGTTCCTGAACGCGATCTCGGGCGAGCTGCCGGTGGACTCGGGCCGTATCGTCATCCACGACCAAGACGTCACGAGCCAGCCCATCTGGGCGCGCGCGAACCTGGTCGCGCGCGTGTTCCAGGACCCCATGATGGGCACCTGCGAAGCGCTCACCATCGAGCAGAACATGGCGCTGGCACAGCAGCGCGGCATTCGCCGCGGACTGCGGCGCGGCGTCAAGGCAGCCGACCGCGAGATCTTCCGCGAGCGCCTGGCCACGCTGGGGCTGGGTCTGGAGAACCGCCTGCGCGATCGCATCGGCCTGCTCTCCGGCGGCCAGCGCCAGGCCGTGAGCCTGCTCATGGCCTCGCTGCAACCGTCGCGCATCATGCTGCTCGACGAACATACCGCCGCGCTGGACCCGCGCACCGCCGCCTTCGTGCTCGACCTCACGCGGCGCATCGTGGAGGAGAACCGGCTCACCACGATGATGGTCACGCACAGCATGCGCCAGGCGCTCGACGTCGGCGACCGCACCGTCATGCTGCACCAGGGCCAGGTGGTGCTCGACGTCTCCGGCGAGGAACGCAAGGGCATGGACGTGCCCGACCTGCTGCGCATGTTTGCCCGGGTGCGCGGCGAGGAACTGGCCGATGACGCCCTGCTTCTCGGCTGACGGGCGCAGGCGCCGGTTACCGTCAACCGGACCTGCCGGTCACGTTCGCCGGATTCGGCGGTCACATTGCTCCGGAATATCGAGCCATGCCGGTTCCGCCTCCTGCTCCGGTCGGAACGGTTCGAACTGATCTGCCCGGGTTGTTCGGGCCACTGACCCGACCCCGGAGTGTTGGCGATCGCCGCGAAGGCAGGTGCGTCCCGTATCCTGCCCGAACGCACCGACTGACGGCAGACCGCCATGCCTGACTCGCACCGCCTCCCGCTGCCCGCCCTGCTGCTGCCCGCACTGGCCACGCTCCTTGCATTGCTCGCGCTGCTGACTTCTCCCGCCTGGGGGCACACCGCGCTCGTGCGGGCGTCGCCCGCGGCCGGCAGCGTTCTGCAAGGCAGTCCGGAGACGGTCGTGCTGGTGTTCAGCGAACCGGTCGAGGTGCTCGGCGTGAGCCTGCGCGACCCGCAGGGTCGGGAATTGCCCGTTACCGCGCGCGCGTCGGCCGAAACCGTCGAAGTGACGATTCCGCACTCCAAGGCGCACGGAACCTGGCTGCTGGACTGGCGCGTTGCCGCTGCCGACGGCCATCCGGTTGGCGGCACGCTCGACTACTCGATCGGCAACACCAGCACGCAGGATGCCGCCGCACACGGTGCCACCGCCACTGCGGCGCACCCATGGCGCAGCGGCGCGATCTGGCTCGCGCGCTGGCTGACCTGGCTGGGTCTCTTTGCCGTCGTCGGCGCCGGCCTGTTCCGGACGATGGCGCCGGAGCAGCACGTCGGGCCTGCGGGCGCGATGGTCGCGGCCACTGTGGTGTTGCTGGTGATCGACCTCGGCCTGCAGGGCCTCGACCTGCTCGACGCGCCGGCATCGGCCGCTTTCACGATGCTGCCCTGGCAGCAGGCGCTGGGCAGCAGCTATGCGCTGACGCTGGGCTGCATGGCACTGGCGCTGGCGGCCGCCTGGCCGGCGATGCACGCACCCGGCGGCTCGCGACAGAAGTCCTGGACCATTGTCGCGCTGCTGCTGGTGGGGGTGTCGGCAATGCTCAGCGGACACGTCGGCACCGCGCCGCCGCAATGGCTCACGCGCCCGCTCGTGACGCTGCACGTCGCGCTGGCCGTGGCCTGGTTCGGCTGCCTCATCCCGCTCGTTCTGTTGCTGCGCGCCGACCTGGCCGGACAGGCGCGCGTCGGCCCTGCACTGGCCCGGTTTTCGCGCTGGATCGCGCCGGCTGTCGGCCTGCTCGTACTGAGCGGCATCGGCCTGGCGTCGCGGCAACTAAGCGGCCCGCCCGACCTGCTGCAAACCGCCTACGGCCGCGTGCTGCTGGTCAAGCTGATCCTCGTCGCCTGCCTGCTGGGCCTGGCCGCGATCAACCGCTGGCGCAACACCCGGCCGGCGCTGGCCGGCGAACCGGACGCCAAGCGTCGCCTGGTGCGGGTGACGCGGCTCGAGTTGGTGCTGGCCATCGCGCTGCTAGCCGTGGTGTCGGTGTGGCGGCTGACTCCGCCGCCGCGGAGTTTGGTGGGGCAGGGGGTACACGCGGATGTGCAGGGACAGGCATTCGAACTGCACGGGCGGATTGCGTAGTGCAACGAGGTATCCGACTTCCCTTCGACCTGCCGTGCGGCTTGAAAATGTCCAGAGATAGCCGGGCGATTCACGCACCGAGTTCCAGAAAACGCTCGTTGCCTTGAAGCCAGGCCGCAACGCAATCAGCTGCATTTTCTACCTGCTCACTTCGACGCAATGCGCATTCCCATACCAGGCCAATGCGCAATCCGGCTCGCATAAGCTCTTCGTGAACCAAGGCGTCGCGCCTCAGATTTTCCTGAAATTTTGCCTGCCAGAATTCGACACGTGTTGCCGGACTTGTGGTGTACCTGCAGCCCGTATGTCGGTGCCAGAAGCAGCCGTGCACGAAGATGACGGCAAGGTGCTTCGCAAAAACCAGGTCAGGTCGCCCTGGCAACTGTTTCACATGCAGGCGATAGCGGAACCCCCGCGCATGCAACGCAAGGCGCAGCCGCATTTCCGGCTTGGTATCCTTCCCTCGGATACCGGCCATCATGCGTGAGCGGGTAGTTCGGTCAACGATGTCTGCCATATCGCTTTCAATCGGGCACGGCAATCATTCTTTCGCCTCGCCTCGGCAGGCCTGTTACAGAGGGTTCCCTTGTCAGCGGTTTTTGGAGTCATAGACCTGTTCGCAGGGCCAGGCGGCCTTGGCGAGGGCTTCACATCGTTTCGCTCAAACGGACTCCCATCGTTCCGGCTGCAGGTCTCCATCGAGAAGGAGGTGTCAGCCCACCAGACATTGCGGCTACGATCCTTCTTGCGCGGATATGCAGCACGGCACGGTGTGCTTCCTCGATCATTCCTTGATTTCCACGCGGGGGCTACCACTCAGCCGGAATGGCACGCGGACGATCCGGAAGCGTGGAAACAGGCGATGGACGAGGCACTCTGTCTTGAACTCGGAACGCAGACAGCGTCCGAAGCCATTGAGAATGCCTTCCGAAAAATACCTGCGGAACTGGATGACACGATCCTGATCGGTGGGCCGCCATGTCAGGCGTACTCGGTAATCGGGCGTGTCCGTGCGCGGGGCAAGGCAGACTACATACCGGAGAACGACCGTCGTCACTACCTGTTCCGCGAATACCTGGCGGTTCTGAACCGCCTGCGTCCTGCTGCGTTCGTCATGGAGAACGTGCGGGGTATGCTTTCGTCCAGAGTCGAACGCCGCCTCGTATTCGACATGCTGATGGACGAACTCAGCTCCCTGGGTTCAGGGAAGCACGAGCTCTATCGCCTTCATGCCGTCCGCGTGGACGGCATGAAGGCGAGTCTTCAGATACCGAACGAAGCCCGTGATTTCGTCGTGCGCGCGGAAGACTTTGGCGTGCCTCAGCGTCGGCATCGCGTCATCATCGTCGGCATTCGCGCCGATCTGGCATCCGGCGCTTCTGCCGCTCATATCCAGTTGCCGGGAGAGAACACCACCATCAGGAATGCCATTGGCAATCTTCCTCCAGTACGGAGTGGAGTCAGCCGAGAGCATGACGATACCAAACGCTGGCAGGACATAGTGGGGACCGCCGCAAGATTCCTTGCCAGATCAGGGCCGCACGAAAGCTTGCGGCATGTATTTGCACATCTGGCAACACAGTTGCAGACACAGGCACCACTTCAGCGAAGTTCGACCGTATTGCCGCCGAACTACGGGCGCAGCAGCGAAAGCCTTCTGCGGTGGCTGGAAAGGCCTCAGCTACTCGCCATGGCACAACACGAAACACGCTCTCACATGGCAACGGACCTCGGGCGTTACCTATTCACTTCCGTCTACGGTCGGGTTTTCAGGTACAGCCCCGGAGCATCGGATTTCCCGGTCGCTCTTCATCCCGATCATCGCAACTGGAAAAGCGGCGCCTTCAGCGACCGGTTCAGAGTTCAGATTGCAGAAGAGCCATCGACGACCATCACCAGCCACATCTCGAAGGATGGGCACTACTACATTCACCATGACCCGCTGCAGTGTCGGAGCCTGACGGTACGCGAAGCCGCTCGACTGCAGACCTTCCCTGATGATTACCTGTTCCTTGGCAACCGGACGCAGCAGTACATTCAGGTCGGCAATGCAGTTCCGCCACTTCTCGCGAGAAGGATTGCCGAACTCCTCCACGCCGCACTTGCAGGGCCACACGCTGAAGGACGTCTGGCAGGAACAGCCGACACGAGTCTCAAAAACGGAGGGCTGGAGGTCGCGATCTCATGAATGTCGGCGCTTCAGACAAGAAGCCGCGCTGGGAAGATGCAACACCGCAGGCTTCCGCGCTGATCGAGAGTCTGCGTGATATTGGATATTCATTCGAGACAGCGATCGCGGACATCATAGACAACTCGATTACTGCTGGTGCCAGCCTGATCAGCATACTGACCGAAACGAGCGCGGATTCGCCATTTCTTGCGATCGTCGATGACGGTCACGGAATGTCCGAAGAGGAACTGATCAGCGCCATGAGACCTGGGAGTGCGAACCCCCTGGACAGTCGCGATGCACCTGATCTCGGAAGATTTGGCCTCGGTCTGAAGAGTGCGAGTTTTTCGCAATGCAGGCGACTCACGGTCGTGTCCCGCCGATCAGGGACGTCTGCGGTGGCGATATGGGATCTCGATACCGTCGCACAGAGAAACGAGTGGCAGGTAGAGATTCGCGCGGACGATACCGGGATACCGGCAGTGGAACACTTGGGAGGCAACGGCACGCTTGTCCTCTGGCAGAAACTGGATCGCCTCATGGGGGGCTACGCCAAAGATGGTTGCAGACGCGCGACAGCGGCCAATCGCACCATAGCGGCTGCCGAACGCCACCTCCGACTCGTGTTTCACCGATTCATGAGCGGCCCAAACCCGATCGCCATCAAGTTGAACGGTCGTCTGCTCCCGCCATTGGATCCGTTCGCACAGAACCATCCTGCAACGATCTCGGACCCCAGGGAACTGCTCGTCCTTCCTCGGGGCACCGTGGAGATCCAGAGTTTCACGTTGCCTCATCACAAGCAGATGGACAAGCGCGAGTGGGACGACATCGGTGGACCGGAAGGACACCTCAAGACGCAGGGCTTCTACCTGTACCGATGCAATCGGTTGATCCTGTACGGCACCTGGTTGGGGCTCTGCCGCCAGTCCGAACTGACAAAGCTTGCCCGAGTGTGTATCAACATTCCGAACAGCATGGACAGCGACTGGAAGATCGACGTCAAGAAATCTTCTGCGCAGTTGCCTGCAGTCGTTCGTGATCGCCTGAAGAACATCATTGAGCGGATTCAGACCGGTTCAAAGCGCACCTATCAGCATCGTGGAAGAAAGCTCGTTGATGAAGAGCGCCTGCCCATCTGGCACCGAATTCTGGCCGATGGTCGGATACGCTATCAACTGAATACCGAACATCCCGCATTTTCTGCATACGTGAATGATTTGCCTGAGGACAAGCGCCAGGGTTTTCTGAGCTGCCTTGCGCTGGCAGGCGCGTCGCTACCGGTGGAAACGTTGCACGCAGACCTTGCCGCGGAGGCGGAGCAGGTGACACCAGATCGAATGAATGAGGAGGCACTGGAGCAGGTTGTGAAATTCACAGTCTCCACCCTGCTGTCGTTGGGTAGAGACGTCGATGAAATTCTTCAACTCCTGAGAGACGTCGACCCATTCCGATCGGCGTGGAACGACACGGTACAGCTTGTACGCCAGTTTGCAGTGAAAGAGGATTTCTGATGGGAAGCCTGGGGCACATCGAAGGAATCGCATTAGCCATCCTTGGCGGGAATTCCGATCCGGCCACTGCCGATTCCATAAGGAGCGCCATCTCCAGCCTCCGTGTGCCAGGTGCTCCATTCGCTGAGCAATTTACAGACGAGGAAGCAGAAGCAGTCGCTCGAACCATCGAAGAGAAACTGGGCATCCATATGGGGCTCGGTGCCATCGTTGCCGATGATTTCCATCCATGGCTGCGCGACGCGAAGATCAACGGCGAGATAGATCCGTACTACTGGCGGCGTTACCGCCAGTTGCTCACTCAGCAGGGCCTGCCCAAGCAGGTCATCGATGCCGTCGACGAAGTCACTGACAGGGTTCTGGATCGTCTTGGAAATCCGCGTGACGACAGACGGTGGAGCCGCCGTGGCATGGTGGTCGGTCACGTGCAAAGCGGCAAGACGGCCAATTACATCGGGTTGATTTGCAAGGCTGCAGATGCGGGCTACCGACTCATTGTCGTTATCGCAGGGATTCACGACAACCTTCGTAACCAGACCCAGGCGCGTATCGATCAGGGTTTCATCGGCCGCGATACGGGTCGCCTTGCTCACGCCAACAGAGCGCAACGCCAGAAAATCATCGGCGTTGGCAGGTTCGATCAGAGCAGGTTTCCTGTTTCCCTCACAAACACAAGTCGAGACTTCAACAAGGCTACTGCAACAACCAATACGAGTCAGATCGGCCAATACAACGTACCAGTGGTTCTGGTCATCAAGAAGAATCACAGCACGTTGAAAAACCTTCTGGAATGGTTGAAGGAGCATTCCGTACAACAAGGCAGTCAGATGGTAAGCCAGCCCATGCTGCTGATTGATGACGAGGCCGACAACGCGTCCATCAATACGAGATACGATCGCGACGAAGTCACGCGCATCAACGGGCAGATCCGCGAACTGCTGTCGCTGTTCCAACGAAGTTGCTACGTTGGCTACACCGCAACACCGTTTGCCAATATCTTCATCGATCCCGACACCGACGATGAAGTGCTCCAGCAGGATCTTTTCCCCCGTCACTTCATCATCGGTCTGGATGCGCCATCGAATTATTTCGGTGCTCAGAGGGTCTTCATTGATGAGCCGGATCAGTTCATCCGCATCATCAATGACAACGAGGATGTCTTTCCGACCAGGCACAAGATCGACTATCCCGTCGACACGCTGCCGTCCAGCCTGGAGCACGCAGTTCGCACGTTCCTCGTGGCGCGTGCAATTCGGAATCTGCGTGGCCAGTCGTCGCAACACGCTTCCATGCTCGTCAACGCATCCAGATTCACAGACGTGCAAGGGCGTCTTCGTGTGCGTCTGAGCGACCTGCTGGAAGGCATTCACGATGCTGTTGCAATCGACGGGAGCAAGACAGTCGATGCAGCTCTCAAAAACCGGGAAATTGCGGCGCTGCACTCTGCATGGGAGCTGGAATATGGAGGTCTGGAGGACGCAGCGTGGGAGGACATTCAACCACGCCTGCATGAGGTACTGACGGGCATCCAGGTCGTGGAGGTCAATACATCACGGAGAACAGCGAAACTCGACTATGACGTCGCCGGCGAACACGGGTTGAGCGTGATCGCTGTCGGCGGCTATTCGCTGTCTCGCGGGCTCACATTGGAAGGGCTCACGATCAGCTACTTCCTCCGGAACTCGAAGATGTACGACACGCTGATGCAGATGGGTCGATGGTTCGGCTACCGGCCTGGATACGAAGACCTGTGTCGCATATGGATGCCGGCGGAAAGCGTGGGGTGGTATGCACACATTCATGAAGCGAGTGATGACCTGCAGTCTCAGCTCCGAGACATGGAACTCGCCGGTGCAACACCGGAGGAATTCGGTCTGGCAGTCCGCAGCCATCCGGATGCGCTCATGGTCACGGCGCGCAACAAGATTGGTACCGGTCGGGAAATTCCGGTGAGCGTCAATCTCGCCGGGAAGTTGGTCGAAACTACTCGGCTGCGCAACCATGTAGAACAGCTCGAGAGGAACAGCGCCGCGTGCGAGTTGCTGGCGCGACGTCTCCAGGAGTCCGGCAACACCAGTGAAAAGCCCAGGCGCGGCAGTGGAACTCTGTTCCGACACGTGTCTGCCGATGAAGTGCTGGATTTTCTGCTGGCCTTCCGCGCTGATCCTGCCAATCCACTGACGGATCCTCGCCTCTTGCGCGACTACATTCAGGAGCGCAAGGAAAGGGAACTGCGAGAGTGGGATGTACTGTTTGCCAGTGCCGAAAAGGACAGGGTGACTGCGTGCATGCTTGCAGGGATTGCCCTGAAACCCTTTGAGCGCAGCATCGGAAAGCAGGAACTCGCGGATGGCGCACTGGCCATCAGTGGCTCGAGCCGACGGGTAGGCTCCCCTGGTGACGAGCAGGAAGGGCTCACTGACGAACAGATCAGGGACACCACTGAAAAGTATCGAAAGGAGCTGGAAAAACAAGGCCGATCGGAACCCAAGACCATGCCGCCGCGCATTTTCTGCGAAATCAAGGGGCGGCTCCCTTTGCTGATCCTTCGATTCGTGCATCCAAAAATCGCGGACGACACACTCCAACAAGAACTACCCGACAAGGCACTCGTCTGGAGCATCTGTTTCCCGCCGTCAAATGTCGCTGGTGGCAGAGTCGATTACGTGATCAACAGCACACGCGCACGAGAGATGTTCGGCCAGGCCGAAATTGACGAAGAGCAAGAGGAAACAGCCAATGCCGAATGACTCGCCATGGGCTGGGCTCGAAGCGGATCGTACTAATACGCGTCGCGTCGATGCCAATGGCCGATGGAATTTCTTCTGGGCCGTCATGCCGCGCGTCGACGTCGCCCTGGTCCTTCAACTCGAAAGGATGCCCGACCCCGCGCCGCTCCTGCCCCGGCTAAGAAATCTGGAAATACGCTTTCAGACACTGCCGGGAGGCCCCATCTTCTACGTCCGGCTGAAAGACAGTGCACAAACCGAACTGTTCGAAACGCTGTGCCGCGATGTGATGACAGCAGCCGAAGTAGCTGAAACAGAGGCCGAGGCCCTGGAGCGCACCATCAACCGGGCCTTTCGCTGGCACTACCTTCTTCGCGGCGGACGCGGAGAGGCGCTCTCCGAGGAGGCACAGAAGGGGCTGATCGGGGAACTGGAAGTCCTGAAACGCCTGATGGAAACGCTTGGTGCTCCAGCCGCCCTGGATGCCTGGACCGGACCATCCGGCGCACCCAAGGATTTCGAACTGGCCAGCGACTGCCTGGAGGTCAAGGCCCGACGGGTTGCTGCCCAACCGTCCGTGCGCATCACCAACGAATTCCAGTTGTACGATGTCCCGGGGCGACGTCTGTGGCTCGTAGTGCTCGCGGTTGACAAGGTGCAGCCGCCACTTGGTCTGACGCTATTCGAGCGTGTCGCTGAGATCACTCGGACACTGGAAACCCATGATCCCCAGACGATCATGGAGTGGAACCTGCATCTTGCTGATGTCGGCTTCGATCCGGAGCACGATTATTCCCGATGGCGCTGGGTGTCCGGAGATCCCATATTTCACATGGTTACAGAAGACTTTCCTCGGCTCTGCACACCCGTCCCGCAAGGAGTGTCGAACGTTTCCTATGCGTTGAACCTGGAGGCTTGCACGCCCTTCAAAACGAGTTGGGATCAGGTACGCATGTACCTTCGCGCGAGAGACGAAGATGGATGAGCTGCAGGAATACCATCGGGAACTGATGGCCGATATTCGCCGTGAAGCGGATACGAGCGGAATCCTGATGGTTGAAGCCTTCTTCGAGCGCATGGCCGAACGGCTCGCAGAATCTGGGGAACTGGAGGTAGCGGAGCGCGCCTTTTATCTGACTGGTGACGGCGCGATGAAGGTGCGGATCGACGGTTACGCTGGCGATCCACGCGACGCAGACGGCGTTCTCGGCCTGATCGTCTGCGATTTCTCGGAATCCGATGAGCTCGAAACCTTCAGGAAGAGCGATGTCGCGCCCATTCTGAATCCGCTGATCCGCTTCCTGGAGAAGGCGAGGGACGAGGACTTCCGGGACTCCCTGAACGAGATCAACCCGGCATTCCAGGTTTCCGACCTCGTCATCTCGACATGGTCACTCGTTCGGAAGGTCAAGCTGATTCTGATCTCGAACCGAAGATACGCGAGCCGTGACGACTTGGTTCCACTGCGCGCAGTTGATGACATTCCGGTGACCTGGTCGGTCTGGGATCTGACGCGCTTTGAACGCTTTGATCGATCCGGACAGGCACGCGAGGACATGGTGGTGGACTTTGCCGGTGAATTTGGTGCACCACTACCAGCGATCCGTGCCTCACAAGATGGGGCCGCACTCGAAAGCTACCTGGCTATCGTCCCTGGCCCACAGCTTGCCAGGGTTTATGACCGCTGGGGCGCACGTCTGCTCGAAGCCAACGTCCGCACATTCCTGCAGGCTCGCGCGAAAACCAACCGCGGCATCCAGAAGACGATCCGGGATGAGCCGGAACTGTTTTTCCCCTACAACAATGGCCTCTCAGCCACGGCAGAAGAAGTTCGCTGCGTGATTACACGCGACGGACTGGCCATTACATCGGTCAACAATCTGCAGATTGTCAATGGCGCCCAAACCACCGGGTCCATACACGCCGCCCTGCGCAACACAAGTGACGGGCTTGAACATGTCTACGTGCAGATGAAGCTGACCGTCGTCCCGCCCGACAGATCCGAGGAAATCGTGCCGAAGATCTCGGAATTCGCCAACACCCAGAATCGTGTCAGTGCGGCAGACTTCTTCTCCAATCACCCGTTCCATGTTCGCATGGAGGAGTACTCGCGTCGCATCATCTTTGCCGCTCCGGAGGGACAACGGCACGACAGCAAGTGGTTCTACGAGCGCTCCCGAGGACAATATCGCAATGATCGAAGCGGCTTGACCGATGCGCAGCGAAGGAAGTTCGATCTCGAGTATCCGAAAGGCCAGATGTTCAGCAAGACCGATCTCGCGAAATTCGAGAATTCGGCGAATGGTCACCCTGATCTCGTCTCCAGGGGAGCACAAAAGAACTTCGCTGCCTTTGCCAGGGAGATTGGCCAGGAGTGGGCCAAGGACGATTCACGATTCAACGAATTATGGTTCCGCCGGCTGATTGCAAAGGCGCTCATCTTTCGCAAGCTCGAGAAGGAGGTGCCAGGACAATCCTGGTACGAGGGTGGATACCGCGCCAACATCGTGACCTACGCGATGGCAAAGGTCTTTTACGATACGGACAGGGAGAGAGAGCAACTCGACCTGGATGCGATCTGGAAGCGGCAGGATGTCCCTGGTGTGCTCACACAGGCACTCCTGATTGCTGCTGAAGCTGCTAACAAAGTCATTACCAGTCCATCATCGGGCATCAGGAACATGTCCGAGTGGGCAAAGCAGCAGGCGTGCTGGAATCGGGTGCAGACAATGTCACTCGATTACCCGGACAATTTCGATTCTTGCCTGATCCTGAAGACGCAGGCGCGATCAGCAGACCGCGAGGGCGTGGTGAACGAGCGGATCACGGATGGCATCAAGGCGCAAACCAAAGTCGTCGAATTGGGCGCAGCCTTCTGGAAGAAAACAGTCGCGTGGGGTGAAGAGCACGAACTGCTGACCACGAAAGACATTCAGATTCTCAAGGTCTGTGCGTCGATTCCACGCAAGCTTCCCAGCGATCTACAAGCCAGACACGCAATTCAAGTGCTCACACGCCTGGAAGACGAGGGCTACAATTCCGGGGAATAAGGTGCACTTTCCGATCTCCGGGTCCTGCAGCACGACGCCCGTTCGCTATTCGCGATGACGGCGAGATCCTGGCACGTGCAACAGCGCCAGAACCGCACGGAATACCATCCACGGACCGTGCCCAATCACAACACGGGCACCTGATCCAAAGCGCCCCGCTGTACCAGAGCCCCACCAACGACCCGGATGGAGTCCCCGCGCTTCAACCAGCCTGCGGTCCAACCCCGGACCCACCCTCCGGCCACCGATAACCCGCAAACTGCTCGCGCAGCTTCATCTTCAGCACCTTGCCGGTGGCGCCCAGCGGTATCTCGTCGACGAACTGCACGTCATCCGGGGTCCACCAGCGGGCGACCTTTCCTTCGTAGTGCGCGATGAGTTCGTCGCGGGTGACCTGCGCGTCGGGCTTGCGCACGACGATGAGCAGCGGGCGCTCGTCCCATTTCGGATGGGGCGCGCCGATGACGGCGGCATTGGCGACCGCAGGGTGCGCCAGTGCAAGGTTTTCCAGCGCGATCGAGCTGATCCACTCGCCGCCTGACTTGATCACGTCCTTGCTGCGGTCGGTGATGTGCATGTAGCCGTCGGCGTCGATCGTGGCGACGTCGCCGGTGGGGAACCAGCCTCGGCCTTCGGCGTCGTAGTGCAGCGGGTCGCCGCCTTCGCCGCGGAAGTATTCGCGCGCTACCCACGGGCCGCGCACGAGCAGGTTGCCGTAGGTCTTTCCGTCCCACGGCAGTTCGGCGTCCTGGTCGTCGACGATCTTCATGTCGACGCCGAAAACCACGTGCCCCTGTTTTTCGAGCAGCTTGTGCTGCTCGTCTTCGGACAGCTTCAGATGCTTGCTCTGCAGCTGGCACAGCGTGCCCAGTGGCGAGGTTTCGGTCATGCCCCAGGCGTGCATCAGTTCGACGCCGTAGTCTTCGCGAAATGCACGGATCATCGCCGGCGGGCAGGCTGAGCCGCCGACGACGGTGCGCTTCAGTGTCGAGAAGCGCACATCGGCCTGCTTCATGTACTGCAGCAGACCGAGCCAGACGGTCGGAACACCGGCCGAGAACGTCACCCCCTCGCTTTCGAACAGTTCGTACAGCGACTTGCCGTCGAGCTGCGGCCCCGGAAAGACGAGCCGCGCGCCGACGAGCGGCGCTGCATACGGGATGCCCCACGCATTGACGTGGAACATCGGCACCACGGGCAGGATCGAGTCGCGCGAGCTGGCCGCCATCACATCGGGCAGCGACTCCGCGTATGCGTGCAGGACGGTCGACCGGTGGGTGTACATCACACCCTTCGGGTTGCCGGTGGTGCCCGACGTGTAGCACAGCCCGCAGGCGGTGCGCTCGTCGATCTGCGGCCAGGCGAAGTCTTCGCTGCCGCCGGCGAGAAAGGTCTCGTAGTTGACGAGACCGGCAAGCTTGTCCGATGCCGGCTGGCGATCGGTGTCGCACATCGCGATCCAGCTCTTCACGTTCGGGCAGTGCGCGGCAATCGCCTCGACGATCGGCAGGAACGTCAGGTCGAAGGCCAGGTGTACGTCGCCGGCGTGGTTGATGATCCATGCGATCTGCTGCGGATGCAGCCGCGGATTGAGCGTATGAACGATCGCGCCCATGCCGCCCACCGCGTAATAGAGTTCGAGGTGGCGGTAGCCGTTCCAGGCGAGTGTCGCGATGCGATCGCCGATGCCCACGCCCTGGCGCGCAAAGGCGTCGGCCAGGCGGCGTGCACGCCGCTCGCAGTCGGCATAGGTGTAGCGGTGAATGTCTCCTTCAACCCGGCGCGAGACCACTTCCGTGTCGCCGAAATGGCGGGCCGCATGCTGCAGGATGCCCGACACGAGCAACGGCATGTCCATCATCAGGCCTTGCATGTCTTCTTCCTTGTCTCCGGTTTTCTGGCAGGCCGGTCTGTGCCGGCTCACCGGATTCTAGTGGCAGCGCTTGCCGTCCGTACAGGACTGCGGAAGAAAGATGGAGCGAGGCGGGGCGCCGGATCGACGCTTCAGGTCGACGCCGAAGCAGACGGGCACGCTCTGATGCCCTGGTTGCCGACAACCCATTGATTCAGTGGCGCGCCCGAGACGATTCGAACGTCCGACCCCTGCCTTCGGAGGGCAGTACTCTATCCAGCTGAGCTACGGGCGCGCGGTGCATGGGGTCCAGGAACGGATCCCGACAGCAACGCGCATTCTACGACACAAGCCGCCGCACCAAATCCCGCCGCCTGCCTGGGAAAGCGTTTCCCCGCGCCGTCAGGCCCGGTATCCTTGCCGTATTCCCATGCGCACGCTCACGCCCCAGCAGGCACTGCTGCTGTCCATCCTCGCCGCGCTGGCCACGATCGCCCTGAAGGCGGGCGCCTGGTGGTTCACCGGCTCGGTCGGCTATCTGTCGGACGCGCTCGAATCCCTGGTCAATCTGGCCGGGGCGAGTTTTGCGCTGGCGATGGTGCACTATGCGCGGATTCCGGCGGACGAAGATCATCCGTTCGGGCATGGCAAGGCCGAATATTTCTCTGCCGCCTTCGAGGGGGCGCTGATTTTCGTCGCGGCACTGGTGATCATCGTCTTTGCCGTCGAGCGGCTGCTGCATCCCCGGCCGCTCGGGGAACTCGGGCTCGGTGCGTTGCTGTCGGCGGTGTCGGCCGGCATCAACTTTCTTGTTTCGCGCGTGTTGACGCGGGTCGGGCATGCGCACCGGTCGCTCGCGCTCGAAGCCGATGCGCGTCATCTGATGGTCGATGTCTGGACGACGATCGGCGTGATCGCCGGTGTGGCGCTGGCCGGTGCAACCGGCCTGGGCTGGATCGATCCGCTGGTGGCCATCGCGGTGGCGCTGAACATCCTGCGCGAGGGCTGGTATCTGCTGCGCCGTTCGATCGGCGGGCTGATGGACGAGGCCCAGAGTCCGGCCGATGTTGCGCGCATCGAGGCGATCCTGGACGAACTGGTCATGCCCGAATGCCGCTACGCCAATCTGAAGACGCGGGTTTCGGGGCCGGCGCGCTTCGCGCACGTCAATCTGCACGTGCCGGGTGCCTGGAGCGTCGCGCGTTCGCATGCGCTCGCCGACCGCATCGAGCAGGCCGTCTGTCAGCAGACCGGCACGCGCATCATGACGCATGTCGAGCCGATCGAGGACCGGCCGGTGGCGGACCAGGATGAGCGTTGCGGGCCGGATTGTCAGGCGGTTTGAGGTGGCAGGCGCACGGCGCAGACATGCATCTGGCACGGTCTCTGACACTATCGAAATCGTGATGGCTATAATTCATTGCTTTGATCCATCACGCTTCGACCCACCACGGGAGCGACCGACATGAGCGACGAACAGCAGTCCTTCATCAAGAGCCCGCGGCAATTGATCACGATCATCGTGCTCTCCTTTGTGGTTCCGGTCATTGCCATGGTGGCCATCGCCAGCCTGGTGAACACGACGACCCGCACGGGCGCGGGCGCCGACGCCATGACGCCGGAAGCCATCGCCAAAAGGATCGCGCCGGTCGGTCATCTGATCGTCGCCGGTGATCCGGAGGCGGCCGCCGAGGCCGAAGCAGCCACGAAGGCGGCGGCGGATCAGGCGGCAAAAGTGGCCGAGGCAGCACAGGCTGCAGCGCCGCAAGCAGCCGCCCCGGCCGAATCTCCGGCGGCTGAAGCGTCACCGGCCGGTGACGCGGGCGCCTCCGGCGCAAGCTTCGATCTCGCCGCCGGCGAGAAGGTCTACAACGGCACCTGCGGCGTCTGCCACAACAGCGGCGTGGCCGGTGCACCGAAGCACGGCGACGCCAAGGCCTGGAAGCCACGCATCGAACAGGGTGTCGCGGTGCTCGACAAGCATGCGATCGAAGGCATCCGCGCGATGCCGCCGCGCGGCGGCAACGGCAAGCTCACCGATGACGAGCTGCGCAACGCCGTGGCCTACATGATCGACGGACTGCAGTGATCCTGCCGGATGGCGATGACGGCTCGCAGGACTCCGCCGGTTCCGGCCGGGCGAGCAGAGTTCAGACCTCACTGAGGTGACCGGGCCGTGCAGCCCGGAAGATTGTCTGGTCAGGCCTCGTCAGGCCCGATCAGGTGTTCGGGGCTCCCACCGATACTTCGCGTACGCCGTCCATGCGTTCGAGCCGGCTGATCAGGCCGTGCGCGCCGAGGTCCACCGGGATCAGCAGGTCGAATGACACGGTCGCCCGTTCGCTGACCAGATCATTGCGGTATTCCGTGACGTCGAGGATGCGTGTGCCGTGCGTGCGCAGTTCGGTGACGACGACGTCGATCGGGTTGGCGACGGCCGCCAGCAGCAGCGTGACCTTGCGTCGCACCAGGTGCTTGTCCTCGAAGCGGCGCAGGGCGGTCAGTGACAGCAGGCCGAGCGCCGTGACGAACGCGCCGATGTAATACATCCCGGCGCCGCAGCTCAGGCCGATCGCGGCGACCAGCCACAGGGCGGCCGCTGTCGTCAGCCCCTGCACGGTCGCTCCGGTGCGCAGGATCGAGCCACCGCCGAGGAAGCCGACGCCGGTGACGACAGCAGCGGCAATCCGCGAAGTGTCGACTTCGACCAGTTGCCCGGCAACGTAGTGCTGGAACCAGACGAAATGCGCCGATACGACCATGAAGGTCGCCGACGCCATGGCGACGATCAGATGCGTGCGAAAGCCCGCCTGACGACGGTGAATGTCGCGCTCGAGTCCGATCAGGCCGCCGAGGACCGCCGCGATCAGGATCCGCAGCAACATTTCCCACTGGCTGATCATCGTGTGACTCCGTTGCGCGCGGTGCCCGGACACTTCCTGCCGAGCCTTCCTGCTGCGGCTTGCGGCTCCATGTGCTCCTCAATGCACGTTCAGCACGCGCATGCCCAGCTGCGAACCGCCGGGCGCCTCGCGCACGCGCACGGTGACCTGGCGCGGCGCGAAACCGGCGGGCAGGGCGACGCGACCCTGCAGATGTTCATAGGACGCCAGATCGGTCCGGATCGGCTCCAGATCCACCGTCGCCTGCGCGCCGCCGGCACGTGTTCCGGCAACCGCAAATTCGATCACTCCGCGGAAATTCTTTCCGGCGCGGGCTTCGCGGGTCAGCAGGACGTGATATTCGAGTTCTCCGTCCCGCCCCTGGAAACGGGCTGCACGCACGCTGATCGCACCATTGCGCGGATCGGGTGGCAGCACTTCCTCGAACAGCGTGATGTCCTGCTGCAGGCTGACGATGCGGGCCTGGGCCGTTGTCAGTTCGGTCGTCAGGCCGGCGACATCGGCCTCGCTCTTCTGCAACTGCTCCTGCGTCTGTTCGAGGGAGCCCTTGAAGTGCGCCCGTTCGTCCTCGAGCTGCTGCACGCGCGTCTGCAACTGGCGCGACTCGAGCGGACTGAGGCGCGGCGGCAGATATTCTTCCTGCACGTAGAAGAGCCCGCCGGCACCGATCACGATTCCCGACAGCAGCAGCACCGCCCAGCGCGGAATGCCCCAGCGACGATGTCGCCGGTAGCCGTGCGGTTCGAAGACCACGGGTTTATTGCGTGAGAACAAGCCCATCGCCTGATACCCCAGCCGGGGGATCCTCCCTGTTCGCTTTCGAAGAGACGAAGAATAACGCGATGCCCGCGACTCGGCCAAAGACCGGCATCAGCCGCCGCTCAGCAGTGCGCGCAGCCCGGCCAGTCGCGCCTTGCCTTCGTCGCGGCCAAGCGTACGCTTCAACGGGGCCGATTCGAGCTGCATTTCCGCGAGAAAGCGCGACGGCAGCTGCGTGAAATGTTCCTTGCCGCGCTTGCGCTTGCGGCACCAGCTCAGCGTCAGGCTGCGCTGCGCGCGCGTGACGGCGACATACATCAGGCGACGCTCTTCCTCGATGCGCCGTTCCTGCGCCGCGTCGCCGGCCCCGGGGGCGGCGGCGTCCTCGCCGTCCGCGGCCGCCACATCGCCGCGATGCGGCAGCAATCCTTCCTCGCAGCCGACGACGAAGACGTGAGCGAACTCGAGGCCCTTGGCGGCGTGGATCGTCGTCAGGCGCACCGCGTCGGCATCGGCGTCGCGCCGGTCCAGTTGCGACAGCAGCGTGACGGTCTGGGCCAGCGCGAGCAGCGTCGCTTCATCCTCCTCGGCGCGCTTTTTCAGCCAGTCGGTGAAGTCGCAGACG
>JACDJC010000188.1_pt1 | contig 80320 bp, 70 predicted proteins | sample 7454191 | NCBI WGS metagenome assembly JACDJC01 (sample SAMN14253291, study PRJNA609438) | sludge metagenome | isolation source: sludge after 25d culture with pyrite and EDTA | collected 2018-12-20 | reverse complement strand
GGACGGTGAAACGCTCCCGCGCCAATGATAGTAGGCAGCTCGCCTGTGAAAGTAGGTCATCGTCAGACTCCTTATACCGCCCCATCAAAACGATGGGGAAAACAAAACCCCCTCACACACCAGGAGGGGGTTTTTTATTGCGCGCGGCGGCGGTACGCCGCGATGACGTGCGCGTCGCCATGTAAAATTTGGCAGGTGAGCAGCCGACCCCACAAATCACTTTTTCCGATATTGCGCCGCATGTCCGATGGAACTTTCCATTCGGGCCAGGAACTGGCGCGTGAATTCCAGCTGTCCCGTTCCAGTATCTTCAATGTGCTCAAGCAGGCTGAAGCGATGGGGCTAGCGCTTCATGCTGTGCGCGGCCGCGGCTACCGGACGCCGGTTCCGGTCGAGTGGCTGGATGATGCGGCGGTGGTCCGCCAACTGGGGTCGGTTGCGGCCGCCTACAATGTGCGGGTACTGGATAGCGTGGACTCGACCAATACGGCCTTGATGGCGGCGGCGCTGAATGGTGCCGCCGACGGGACAGTGTTGTGCGCGGAGCATCAGCAGGCCGGACGCGGCCGGCGCGGCCGCCCGTGGCATGCGGTGCTGGGCGGCAGCCTGACGTTTTCGGTGCTGTGGCGCTTCGATGGCGGCCTGCAGTCGCTGGCAGGCTTGAGCCTGGCGGTCGGACTGGCGGTGGCGCGCGCGGTCAATCGACACAGCCGGTATCCGGTGCGCCTGAAGTGGCCGAATGATGTACTGGTCGACTATCGCAAGCTGGCGGGCATTCTGGTCGAGGTGCAGGGCGACCTGAATGGGGCGGCTTTCGCGGTGGCGGGTATCGGACTCAATGTGCAGTTGAGCGATAGCCAGCGGGACGCGGTCGATCAGGCCGTGGTCGACCTGGCTGAAATGGGGGTGACCGTTGGCCGCAATCAGCTGCTGGCGGATTGTCTGCAGGAATTGGACGCGGTCATGGCCAGCTTCCGCCGCCACGGGTTTGTTGCCCTGCGGCCAGACTGGATGGCGCTGGACGCCTATTCGGGCAAGGCCGTCACCTTGCGCTTGCCGGACGCCAGCGGCGTGGTCGGCGAGGCAGCGGGGGTCGACGCGAGCGGGGCTTTTTTGCTGCGCAACCAGCATGCGGTGATCAGCGCCTACAACGGCGGCGAGATCAGTCTGCGACTGAGCGGATCCGTGCGATGAGCGCCAGGCGCTTGTTGCTGGATGCGGGCAACACCCGGTTGAAATGGGCGGTGGTGCAAGATCGCCGCTGGCACGCACAAGGCAGCGCCACTTATTCGGACCTGTCCGGGCTGTCGCGGGTCCTGGAACCGGGGCTGAGCTGCCACATCGCCAGCGTCGCGCGTGCGCGGCATGAAGCGCAGATCAACGCGTTGCTGGCACCTGCCGCGATTACGCCGGTCTGGCTGACGGTTGAAGCCCGGTTTCTGGACCTCAAAAATGGCTATGCCAATCCGCAGCAACTGGGTGTCGACCGCTGGATGGGCCTGATCGCCGCGCGTCAGCGCAGTCGGGTGGCGACACTGGTGGTGTCGGTCGGAACCGCGATGACCGTGGATGCCCTGTCGGCGGACGGGCTGTTTGTGGGGGGGCTGATCGTTCCCGGGGTGGCGCTCATGCAGCAGGCGCTGCAGCAGGGGGTGGCGCGGGTTGCCGAAGTCGCCGGCAGCTGGCAGGCGTTTCCGCGCAGCACCGCCGACGCGGTACAGAGCGGGATTGTGGCGGCGCTCTGCGGCGCGGTGCAGACCCAGTTTGCGCAGCTGACGAAAGCCGAGGGGACGCCGCCGCACTGCATCGTGACCGGAGGCGATGCGGAGAGGCTATTGCCGCATCTGGCGCTACCGGCCGAGCATGTTCCGGCACTGGTGCTGGAGGGAATCGAACGCGCGGTCAATGAGGGCGGGACGGGATGAAATGGGTGATGTGGACCTTGCTGGCAGCCAATCTGGCGGTGGCAGGGTTTTTTATCGGCAGGGGCTACTGGCCGCAGCGTGCAGCGGAGCAGACCGCGCCGCTAAACGTCGGCCGGCTCAGCCTGCGTAACCAGACCGGACCGGCGGACCGGGGAGCTGCATCGCCACGGGCGGTGACAGCGGAAGCCCTGTGCGTTGAGTGGCGCGGCCTCAACCGGGACGAGGTCACGTTGGTGCGCGAGCAGCTGAAGGCGATGGCGGGCGAGCGGGTGATGTCGTTTACCGAGGTGCCGTTGAATACCCGGTATTGGGTCATTTTTCCGCCCTTGCCGAGCGCCGAGTCGGCAGCGGCCAAGCTGAACGAATTGGCCGCCGCCGGTTTGCAGGACGCCTTCGTGGTCAAGGACGGCGCCTGGCGCAATGCTATTTCACTCGGCCTCTATGCCAACAACGAGGCGGCTAGCCGCCGCGTGCGCGAGGTCGAAGACAAGGGCGTGCTGGGCACGCGGGTCGAGCTGCAGCCGCGGCAGGGTACGGATTTCTATTTTGTGATCCGTAGCGAGGATCCGGACGCGCTGAAGGGGCTGGGCGAGATCAGACAGGCGTACCCGAACAGCCGGCAGTCGCGCGTGGCCTGCCCGTCATAGGCTTCGCAGCAGATAGGTGAGCGCAATCCCGCCGAATACCGCGGCGCCGAACCAGGTGTTGTGCAAAAAGGCGCGGAAGCATTGCTGCGGATCGCGATCCCGGATCAGCCAGAGGTGGTAGAGCGCAATCGCCGCCGCGGTCGCCAGCCCGCCGTAGAATGCCAGGCCCAGCCCCCGCTGCCAGCCGACCCAGCCGAGCAAAGCCAGGGTGGCGCCATAGCACAGGGCGATGGCGACCAGGTCATAACGGCCGAAGCTGATCGCCGAGGTCTTGATGCCGATCTTGAGATCGTCGGCGCGGTCGACCATGGCGTATTGGGTATCGTAGGCAATCGCCCAGAAAACGTTGGCCGCCAGCAGGACCCAGGCTTCAAGCGGAACCTCGCCCCATAGCGCGGCGTAGCTCATCGGAATGCCGAAGCCGAAGGCGATCCCGAGGTAGGCCTGCGGAATCGCGAAAAAGCGCTTGGTGAAGGGGTAGCTCGCCGCCAGAAACAGTGCCACCACCGACAGCTTCAGTACCAGCGCATCAAGCGGCAGGATCAGCAGAAATGCCAGCAGCGACAGGGCTGCGGCCAGTAGCAGCGCCTCCTTCGGCGAAACCTTGCCCGCCGCCAGCGGACGCTCGCGGGTGCGCGCCACGTGCGGGTCAAAATCACGGTCGGCGTAATCGTTGATGACGCAGCCGGCCGAACGCATCAACACCACGCCCATGACGAAGATCCACAGTATGAGCCAGTCCGGATGGCCATGACTGGCCAGCCACTGCGCCCAGAGCGTGGGCCACAGCAGCAGCAGGATGCCGATTGGCTTGTCGAGCCGCATCAGTTTTTCGTAGTGGGAGAGGCGTTCGGTCAGGGTCATGGCGGGTCGATGGCAGGCAGGAAGACTTCGGTCACCAACAGCGGGTGTCCATTGAGGCAGAACACCGAGCGACGCGCCCACAGATGTTGCGCGGTAATCCCGGTGTGGCGCCTGGCCGAACGATAGAGCGGATGGCGCGCATCGAGGCGACGCATCGTCAGGCCGAGTCGCCGGATGCGCGGATTGGTAAACAGGGTCTCCCCCAGTGGTCTCGTGCCCAGCCGGGTGATTCCGTGCCAGCCACCGCGCAGGCTGGCACGCGGCAGCACGCTGTGGGCAAACACCCGGATGTGGCCGCCGCCTGTGAGCAGGACGTCGCGGATGTAAGCATGCATTTTAGGGCGCAAACAGAGTACCCGGGCTTCGTCAGGAAAGGGAGGCGCGAACCCGCGCGCGACCGGGATGACCCGGAAATCGGCATGACGCGCTTTCAGCCGGGCGGTGAGCGAACCGCGGTCCGATAACCAGCCGCGCAGTACGCGTGGCGCACGAAAAGAATGCGGCAGCCAGCCGCGTTGCGGCTCGATGTGGCGGGAGGAATCGTGCCGTGAAGCGGTCACTGTGGCGTCCGGGGTAAAACGCGCATTAGCCTAGAACCCGCTGTTGGGCGCGCGCGCTGGTGCGTCTGGTCGGGTGTCTGCCACGAAGCGAGGAGGCGGCAGGCCGGGGCCTGCAACGACGAGCGACACAGGCAGGCGCACGACCAGACGTGCCAGCGGGTGCGTAGCGAGCTCACCCAGATGGTGTGCGTGATCGAAGGCAAGAAAATCAATGTTCATGTTGCATTCCACAGAGTTTTGAGCGGTCAGCTGCGGTTTTTAGGATTATGCCAAAGCGGCGGACACATTCGGACAGTGCTAGCATGATGGCCGCATCCCAGCGACACCAAACGAGGAGACCGAATGCTTTTACGCATCCCGCGGTGCAGCGCAGCCTTCGCCAGCCTTGCCTTGATCTGCTTGTCTTTGTCAGGCTGCTCGACCAGCCAGCTGATCGCACGCGGCGCCGCGCCGCTGATCGACAACGGTTTGATCGCAATGAACCGCGAAACTGATCTCGAGTTTGCCCGCGTGAGCATTCCGCCCAACCTCAAGATGCTCGAAGCGCTGCTGCTTGTCGACCCGGAAAATGTCGCGTACCAGGTACAGGCGGCGATGGGGTTTTATGGCTATGCCGTGGGCTTCGTCGAGGATGACGAGCCGGATCGGTCGACCGACCTGTACCGTCGCGCTTTCGCCCATGGCCGCGCCGCACTCGCCGCGCAGGGGGTGGCGGAGTCGGTGCTGACGGGCGAGCCGGTGCAGTTCGACGCCGCGCTGGCGAGGCTGGATGCGCGGGCCGTGCCGGCGTTGTTCTGGACCGCGTCAGCCTGGGCCAGGTGGATCGAGCAGCAGCTCGACGATCCGGCGCGGCTGGCGGAGTTGCCGCGGGTCGAGGCGCTGATGCAGCGCGCGCTGGTGCTCGATGAAACCTATTACTATGGCGGCCCGCATCTGTTCTTCGGCGTGTATTACGGTGGCCGGGCGCCGATGTTCGGCGGCGACTTCGCCCGTGCCGCCCAACACTTCGACCAGGCTGCCAGGATCAGTCGGAATGGTCTGTTGCTGGTCGAGGTCTACCGGGCGCAGTACCTATTCAGGCAGATGGGTGAACGGGCTGCGTTTCACGCAACGCTGACCGGGGTGATCGATACCCCGGCTGGCAGCGACCCGGATCTGGGCCTGGTCAACGCAATCGCCAAACGCAAAGCCGCGCATCTGCTTGCTCAGGAGGAGACGCTATTTTGAGAACCATGACCCGGCTGCTGCTCGCTGTCCTGCTGCTGGGGCCGGGCATGGCGGTTGCCGCCGAGACCTATGTGCTGAAGTTCGCCACGCTCGCCCCGCAGGGGTCGACCTGGATGAAGGCGTTCGACGCCTGGAGCCGGGAGTTGGCGACCAAGAGCCAGGGGCGGCTCAGCGTCAAGTTCTACCCTGGCGGCATCTCGGGCGACGAGCCGGACATGCTGAAGAAGATCCGTTTCGGCCAGTTGCAGGGCGCGGCCTTGTCGGGCCATGGGGTGGGGGAGATTTTCCCGCCTGCCCGCATCCTCGAAACGCCCTTTCTGTTTCGCGATCATGCCGAAATCGACGCCGTGCGCGCCACCATCCAGCCGGTGATCGACGCCGGATTTCGCGATCAACAGTACGAACTCATCGCCTGGATGGAAGTCGGCAACGTCCACTTCTTTTCGTCCAAACCGCTGCTAAGCCTGGACGATCTCGGACGTCGCCGGATCTGGCAATGGCAGGGCGATCGATTCATCGACGCCTTTTTCACCGCCAACGGCTGGTCGCCGGTGGCGTTGCCGATCACCGAGGTTTACACCGGCCTTTCGACCGGCCTTGTGGATACCGTGGTGAGCACGCCGCTAGCCAGCATCGCCCTGCAATGGGCCGGGAAAACGCCCTACATGAGCAGCCAGCCGATGGCGACGGGGATCGGCGCGGTGGTCGTGTCGAACCGCTTCTACCTCGGACTGCCGGCGGATTTGCAGGCCCTGCTGAAAAGCACCGGCGCAGCGCTCTCGCAAAAACTGATCACCGATACCCGGCGCGACGACCTGAAAGCGCTTGTTGTATTGACGAAGACCACCCAGCCGCTGGCGGGCCTGCAAAAGATCGATCTTGCCGAGCAGACCGCGCTCGCCCGTAAGGCGGTCAATGCGCTGGAGGCCAAGGCCTACCTGTCGGCCGACCTCGACCGGCAGGTCGACGCCGCGCTGGCAGCCTATCGTCTCGGCAAAAACTAGGCCGGACGTGCTGCGCGCCTGCCGCTGGCTGGAACACGCCCTGACCCGGATTGAACTGGGCACCGCGCTGCTCGCCTTCATCGCCATGCTGGCGCTGTCACTGGCCGACATCATCGGCCGCAACTTGTTCCATGCGACCCTGCCCGGCGGCGATCTGATCCTGCGCCAACTGGTGTTGTGGGTGGCCCTCCCCGGCGCCGCGCTCGCGGTCGCGGCGCAACGTCATCTGCACCTCGATCCCGCCAACCTGGGGTCGCGCCCGTTATGGAACAAGTGGACGGCGGTGCCGTTCAACCTGGCCGCTGCGGGCGTTTGCGCCCTGCTCACCAGCGCGGCGTGGGACTACTGGAAGGATGAGTGGCAGTACCATCCGGCGGATACGATCTGGCTGGCCTGGATGGGCCTGATCCTGCCGCTGGCGTTTGGCTTGCTGGTGCTCCATTTTGGGTTGCGCGCCATTCTGGCGAACCCGAGCGAGACCCCGTGACCCCGCTTCTGCTGATTGCTCTTGCCCTGGTAGGTATACCACTTTTTGTGGTGATGGGGGCGGCGGCGCTGACCGCCACCCACGAGGCCCAGCTCGACCCCGCGCTGTTGATGGTCGAGTTTGCGCGGCTGGCGGCATCGCCGAACCTGGTCGCCATTCCGCTGTTCGTGCTGGCGGGGGCTACGCTGGGCCAGGGCGGCGCGCCACAGCGGCTGGTGCGTTTTTTCAATGCGCTGCTGGGCTGGATGCCTGCGGGCATGGCCGGGGTGACGATGGCCACCTGCATGGTCTTTACCGCGTTCTCGGGGGCCTCCGGGGTCACCATCCTGGCTTTGGGCGGGCTGTTGTTCCCCATGCTGAAACAGTCGCGCTACCCCGAGAAATTCTCGCTCGGGCTGGTGACGACGGGCGGCTCGATGGGCCTGCTGCTGCCGCCCAGCCTGGCGGTGCTGCTGTATGGCGTGGTTGCGCAGGTCAACATCGGCGACCTGTTCATCGCGGGACTGCTGCCGACCGTGTTGCTGTTCGTCATCGTCGGCGCTTATGCGATGCTGCGCGGCGCACGCGGCGCACCGCGGCAAGCCTTCCAGTTGCGGGAACTCGCAGCAGCCGCGCGCGTGGGCTGGGCCGATCTGCTCTTGCCCGTCGGCGTCATCGGCGGTCTGGCAGGCGGCTTGCTGACCGTGGCTGAGCTGGCGGCCTGCACCGCGCTCTACGCACTGCTGCTCGAAACCCTGGTCCATCGCACCGTCAAGCTGAAGGTGCTGACGTGGGTGGCCTACGAGGCCGCGACCCTGGTCGGCAGCCTGTTCATCATCCTCGGCCTGAGCCTGGGGCTGACCAACCTGTTGATCGACGCGCAGGTGCCCATGCGCCTGCTTGACTGGGTGGTGGCGCAGGTACATAGCCCGCTTGAATTCCTGATCTGGATGAACCTCGCCCTGCTGGCGGTGGGCTGCATGATGGACATCTTCTCCGCCATCGTCATCGTCACCCCGCTGCTGTTGCCGCTGGCGATGCACTTTGGCATCCATCCGCTGCATCTTGGCATCGTGATTTTGGCCAATCTGGAAATCGGCTATCTCACCCCGCCGGTGGGCATCAACCTGTTCCTCGCCAGCCAGCGCTTCAAGCAGCCCATCCTGTCGGTGTTCCGCGCGACCCTGCCGTTTTTGGTGCTGATGCTGGGCTGGCTGATGGTGCTGACCTATGTTCCGGCGCTGAGCCTGTGGCATTCAGGTGGCGGCTAAGGCCTGACCGCTGCCCAGCCAGCGCTCGACATGGCGTTCGGCAATATCGGGATGTTCGTGCAGGCAGCGTTGCGCCAGATCGCGTGCGTGCTCGAGCAATTCCACATCGCGTTCGAGATCGGCAAAGCGCAGCATCGGCAGGCCGCTTTGGCGGTGTCCCAATAATTCACCGGGGCCGCGCAGCAGCAGGTCCTGGCGCGCGATTTCAAAGCCGTCGCTGAGCTCGAAAATTACCTTGAGCCGTGCTCGCGCCAGTTCTGACACCGGCGTTTGATACAGCAGCACACACACCGATTCGCGGCTGCCACGCCCGACCCGTCCGCGCAACTGATGCAGCTGCGCCAGCCCCATGCGCTCGGCGTGCTCGATCACCATCAGCGCGGCATTCGGCACGTCGACGCCGACCTCGATCACGGTGGTGGCAACCAGCAGGTCGATTTCGCGGGCCTGGAACGCAGCCATCACCACCTGCTTTTCGTTCGATTTCAGCCGCCCATGCACCAGGCCGATGCGCAGTTCCGGAAGCTGCGCTGCCAATGCGGTGTAGGTGTCCTGTGCGGTCTGCAGTTGCAGCTTCTCGGATTCCTCGATCAGCGGGCACACCCAGTACGCCTGACCGCCTGCCAGGCAGGCGTCGCGCACGCGCGCCACCACGTCGTCACGGCGCGAATCACTGACCAGTTTGGTGACGATGGGGGTGCGGCCGGGCGGCAGTTCATCGATGGTGGAGACGTCGAGGTCGGCAAAAAAGCTCATCGCCAGGGTGCGCGGGATCGGGGTTGCGCTCATCATCAGTTGGTGCGGTTCGCGACCCTTGTGCATCAGTGCCAAGCGCTGCCCAACGCCGAAGCGATGCTGTTCGTCGATCACTGCCAGTCCCAGCCTGGCGAAACTGCCCGCTTCCTGGAACAGCGCGTGGGTACCGAACGCGAGATCGACTTCACCCGCCGCAATCGCCTGCCAGGCGGCAGTGCGTTCGGATTTTTTCTGGCTGCCGGATACCCAGGCGCAGCGTACGCCGAGCGCGGACAAAAGCGGTTCCAGTTTGCGGCAATGCTGTTCGGCGAGAATTTCGGTCGGCGCCATGAAGGCGGCCTGGAAGCCGTTCTCGATCGCCTGCAGACAGGCCAGCGCGGCGACCACCGTCTTGCCGCTGCCGACGTCGCCCTGCAGCAGACGGCGCATCGGGTGGGGCTGGGCGAGGTCGGCGCTGATTTCCTGCCAGGCGCGGGTTTGTGCGCCGGTGAGATCGAAAGCCAAGGCGTGGGTAAATGCAGTGGTGAGTGTTTGCTGCGCCGGCAACGGCGTGGTGCGGTGGCTGCGCCGCTGCCGGCGTGCCGCGGTCAGCGAGAGTTGCTGGGCCAGCAGTTCGTCGAATGCCAGCCGTTGCCAGGCCGGATGCCGACGCGATTCGAGTTCCGCCAGCGCACTGTCAAGCGGCGGTTGGTGCAGCAGGCGAATACTGGCTTCGAGGTCCGGCAGATCAAGCTCGGCCAGCCACGTTGCGGGCAGGGTGTCGACGATGGGCGCTTCCAGCGCGCGCGCGACGAGCTTGCGTAGCGTGGCCTGTCCGAGCCCCGCAGTGGTCGGGTAGATCGGCGTGAGTTGGGTCGGTAGAGGCGTGTTGTCGTCCGCCTTGATGAAACGTGGATGCACCATCTCCAGCCCCAGAAAGCCACCGCGCACGTCGCCGTTGAGGCGAAAGCTTGCGCCCGGCTGGAACAGCTTGAGATGGCTGGGGTAGAAGTTCAGAAAGCGCAGGCCCAGCACGCCGCTGGTGTCTTCCACCGACACCGTCAGCATCCGCCGCGGGCGGTAGGCGACCTGGGCCTCGCGCACCACCGCCTGCACCTGCGCGGTTTGCCCCGGCAGCAGCTCGCCGATCGGGGTGATACGGGTTTCGTCCTCCCAGCGCAGCGGCAGGTGCAGTACCAAATCGGCGTCGCGGGCAAGGCCGAGCCTGGTGAGTTTGGCGGCGAGCGCCGGACTGACGGGGAAGGAAAACGGCGCGGCCGTTTTCAAGGCGGCAATTTAACCGGTCACCATCACGGCATCGGCCTCGATCAGCGCGCCGCGCGGCAGCGCGGCCACGCCGACCGCTGCGCGTGCCGGATAAGGCTCACTGAAATAGCTGGCCATGATTTCGTTGACCCTGGGGAAGTGGCCGAGGTCAGTGAGAAATACGTTCAGCTTCACCACGTCGGCCAGCGAGCCGCCCGCAGCGGTGGCCACGGCAGCAAGGTTTTTGAATACCTGATGGATCTGTGCCTCGATCCCGTCGACCATCTGCATCGAGGCGGGGTCGAGGCCGATCTGCCCCGACAGATACACGGTCTGGTCGACCCGCACCGCCTGCGAGTAGGTTCCGATTGCGGCCGGCGCGTCGGCAGTCTGAATGATGCTTTTGTTCATGCTGAATGATTCCTGTAGCGGAAGATTTACTGGATTTGCGCGGCGCGGCCGTCCTTCTTGCCCTTGATGCGGAAGATCCGCACCACGTCGGGCAGCCCGCGCAGTCCGCGCATCACCCGCGCCAGATGCACGCGGTTTTCCACCTTCACGGTGAAGAACAGTACGGTGTAGGGGCTGCCGTCCTCCTCTTCCATCGACACATTGCCGATGTTGGAGCCGTGCTCGGCGATCGCGGCCGCGACCTTGGCCAGCACGCCGCGCTGGTTGCCGACCACAACCTTGAACGAAACGTCGAACATGTGCCCGGGTTCGGCGTCCCATTCGACGTCCAGCCACTTGTCGGGATCGGTGCGGAAGGCGCGGATCGATGCGCAGTCGTGGGTGTGGATGATGAGGCCGCGATCCTTGTGAATGAAACCGAGGATGGGGTCGCCAGGAATGGGATGGCAGCACTGTGCGAGTTCGACCGCGATGCCCTCGGTGCCGCGGATGCTGATTGCGTGCAGATGGGCCGGTTCGCCCGATTTTTCGCCCTGCATGTGCAGTAGTTGATGCGCCACCACCAGCGGCAGTTTGCCGCCCAGTCCGATCGCGGCATACAGCTCCTGCCGGGTTTGCATCGCGTTATCCTTGAGCAGGCGTTCCCACACCGCGGGGTCAGGCTCGGTCACCTCGGGGTGGAGCGCGGTGATGGCGTGATTGAGCAGGCGCTCGCCCAGCGCCGAGGCTTCTTCCACCCGGGTGGTGCGCAGGTAGTTGCGGATGTGCGAGCGCGCCTTGCCGGTCACGACGAAATTCAGCCAGGCCGCGTTGGGGCTGGCATTGGCCGCGGTGAGGATTTCGACGTGATCGCCGTTTCTGAGCTGGGTGCGCAGCGGCATCAGTTCGTAGTTGATCTTGACCGCGATGCAATGGCGGCCGACGTCGGTATGCACCGCAAAGGCGAAATCCACCGCGGTGGCGCCGCGCGGCAGCGCCATGATCCGGCCCCTGGGGGTGAACACGTAGACTTCGTCGGGAAACAGGTCGACCTTGATGTGCTCGAGAAACTCGGGCGAGTCGCCATGATCGGCGTGGATGTCGAGCAGCGATTGCAGCCAGCGGTGGGTGCGCGTCTGCACGTCGTTCAGCGCGGCATCGGCCGACTTGTACATCCAGTGCGAGGCGACGCCGGTTTCGGCCAGCCGGTTCATGTCGGTGGTGCGGATCTGCACCTCGATCGGAGTGCCGTTGGGGCCGAACAGGATCGAGTGCAGCGACTGGTAGCCGTTGGCCTTGGGAATCGCGATGTAATCCTTGAATTTTCCGGGGATCGGCTTGTACAGCGCATGCAGTGCGCCCAGCGCCAGGTAGCAGTTGGGCTGGTCGCGCACCACCACGCGAAAACCGTAGACGTCGAATACCTCGGAGAACGCCAGGTTCTTTTCCTGCATCTTGCGGTAGATGCTGTAGAGGTGTTTCTCGCGGCCGCTGATGGTGGCCTCGATATTGCAATGTGCCAGTTTTTCCAGCAGCGAGACCTTGACCTTCTCCACCAGTTCGCGGCGGTTGCCGCGCGCCGCCTTGACCGCCTTCGCCAGCACCTGATAACGATTGGGGTGGCTGTAGCGGAAACCGAGGTCTTCCAGTTCCTGATACACCGAATGCAGCCCCAGCCGGTTGGCGATGGGGGCGTAGATTTCCAGGGTTTCGGCGGCGATGCGGCGGCGCTTCTCGACCGGCATCGAATCCATGGTGTGCATGTTGTGCTGACGGTCGGCCAGTTTGACCAGGATCACCCGCACGTCCTGCGCCATCGCCAGCAGCATCTTGCGGAAATTCTCGGCCTGTGCGTGCTGTTCGGTGGCGAACGTCAGCTTGTCGAGCTTGGAGACGCCATCGACCAGCAGCGCCACCGGCTTGCCAAAGCGTGCCTCGATTTCACCTGCGGTCGCCGGTGTGTCCTCCACCACGTCATGCAGCAGGGCGGCGCTCAGGGTCTGGGCGTCGAGATGCCAGCCGGCGAGGATTCCGGCGACGGCGAGCGGATGCGAGATGTAGGGTTCGCCGCTTTTACGGAACTGGCCTTCGTGGGCACGTCGGCTGAACTCGTAGGCTTCTTCGATGGCTGCGATTTCGTCGGCCGGCAGATACGCCAGGGCCGGCCGCAGCGATTCGAATTCGTGCTTCATCGCCGGCGCACGGCTGGCGTGCGCCGGTTGATCGGGGGGCGAATGCTCAGGCGCGGCCTCGGTTGAGGATTTCACGTCCGACCTTGCCTGCAGCGATTTCGCGCAATGCGGTGATGATGGGTTTGTCCTTCGATTCAACCATGGGCTGCGAGCCCTGTGCCAGCTGGCGGGCGCGGTAGGTCACGCCGAGCGTCAACTCGAAGCGGTTGGGGAAGGTCTCGATACAGTCGTCAACGGTAATACGTGCCATAGGGTTACTCCTGCTTCAGGCGGTTCGGATTCGCAGCAGACGATAACGGATCGGCTAGATCCTGCGCCGTGCCGAAACACGGTCGTGGCGGCACGTGTCCAGTGCGAATCGAAATCAGATGCGTCGAAATTCGTCAAACAGCGCGGCGTACCGGTGCAACTGGCGCGCCGCCTGCAGACGAATGCTGCGGGTGATCGCGACCAGATCCTGCAGGGCATGGTCGAAATCATCGTTGACAATTATATAGTCGAACGCATCGGCGTGAGCGACGTCGTGGGCGGCGGCGGCGAGGCGCCGCTCGATCACCTCGTCGCTGTCCTGGGCGCGCCCGGCGAGGCGGGTGCGCAGCGCACCGAACGACGGCGGCAGGATGAAGATCGACGCCGACTGCGGAAAATGCCGCCGCACCTGCGCGGCGCCCTGCCAGTCGATCTCCAGCAGGATGTCGCGGCCGGCGTTGAGGTCGCGCGCGATGCTGCCTTTCGAGGTGCCGTAAAAATTACCGTACACCTCGGCGTGTTCGAGAAACTCGCCTTCAGCCAGCATTCTTTTGAACTGTTCGCGGCCGACGAAATGGTAGTCGCGGCCGTCGGATTCGCCGGGGCGGGGCGCGCGGGTGGTGTAGGAGACCGACAGGCGAATCGCCGGGTCGCTTTTGAGCAGGGCCTTGACCAGGCTGGTCTTGCCGGCGCCTGACGGCGCGCTGATGATATAAAGCACGCCGTCGCGGGGAGTAGGGGTCATGGTTGTTCGAGGTCCGGTTATTCGATGTTCTGCACCTGTTCGCGCATCTGCTCGATCAGCACCTTGAGTTCGAGCGAGACGCGCGAGGTGTCCAGTGCGACCGATTTCGAACCCAGGGTGTTGGCTTCGCGGTGCAGTTCCTGCATCAGGAAGTCGAGCCGTTTGCCGATCGCGCCGGACTGGTCGAGCACGCGGCGCACCTCGGCAAAATGGGTGGCGAGCCGCGACAATTCTTCGTCGATATCGGCTTTTTGCGCCGCCAGCGCGACTTCCTGCGCCAATCGCTCGTGCCCGGCCTCGCCCAGTGCCTCACGCAGCCGCTCCGCCAGCTTGTCGCGCTGGGCGGCGACCAGCGTCGGCAGCAGCGGCTGCAGCGCGGCCACCTGGGCCTCGGCACCGGCGAGGCGGTCGAGAATATGCTGCCTGAGCTTGGCGCCTTCGCGGCGGCGGCTCTCCACCAGTTCGTCCAGGGCGGCGCGCACACCATCCAGCGCCGCGTCGTTCAGCACCTCCTGCGACAGCGCGGCGGTCTGCACCGCGCCCGGCCAGCGCAGGATGTCGTTGACCGAAAGCGGCGTGCTGGCGGGCAATTGCTGCAGCACCTCGGCCTGCCACTGCGTCAGGCGCTCAAGAATCGCCGGGTTCAAGCCGTTATCCTGCGCAGCGGCAGCGATCGGAGTCAGGCCGATACGGCACTCCACCTTGCCGCGCGAGAGACGCTGATTGATCAGCTCGCGCAACTGCGGTTCCAGCGGACGGAACTCGTCAGCCAGGCGGAAATGCAGTTCGAGATAACGCTGGTTGACGCTACGCAGGTCGATATTGACGCTGGCATGGTCGAGGTTGATGCTGTGGGCGGCGAACCCGGTCATGCTGGTGGTCATGGATGATGTGCAAACAGAAAGTTGTCAGGATTTTTGCCGGTGCGGAGCCGGTATTGGCTTTTCCCGGCGTAGCGGGCTAAATAGACAAAGATAATAGACGTTCGACTATGGCGACTCAACCCAATCAAGCGCTTCCCAACGGATACCGGCTGAATGAATACACCATCGTGCGCAAAATCGGCGGCGGCGGCTTCAGCATGGTGTACCTCGGGCGTGACGAACGCAACCAGTCGGTGGCGATCAAGGAATACCTGCCGGGCGCGCTCGTTCTGCGCACCGAGGGTTCGGTCATCGTGCAGGCCAACTCGCCCGAAAACAACAATATCTTCCGCCACGGGATGAAGTGCTTCTTCGAGGAGGGTCGGGCGCTGGCGCGGATCGATCATCCCAACGTCATCCGCGTGACCAACTTTTTCCGCGCCAACGACACCGTCTACATGGTGATGCGCTTCGAGCGCGGCAAAACCCTGCAGCAGCACATCCAGGCGAACCGTGGCACCATTCGCGAAAGCTTCATCCGGCGGGTGTTCGCTCAGTTGATGAACGGCCTGCGCGAGGTGCATACGCATAAATTGCTGCATCTCGACATCAAGCCGTCCAACCTGTACATCCGCCTCGACGGCTCGCCGGTGCTGATCGACTTCGGCGCAGCGCGGCAGACCCTGACCCAGGAAGAAAGCAAGCTGCAGCCGATGTACACCCCCGGCTTCGCCGCGCCCGAGCAATATCACAACCGCGAACGGCTGGGGCCGTGGACCGACGTCTACAGCGTGGGCGCCAGCCTGTACGCCTGCCTCGCCGGCTATCCTCCGCAGGCGGCCGACGCGCGCCTGCTTAGCGACAAACTGGTGCCGGCCACGGTCAACTGGCGTGGCGCCTATTCGGACCAACTGCTCGAAACCATCGACCATTGCTTGAAGCTCAACTACATGGAACGACCGCAAAGCGTGTTCAGCCTGCAGAAAGTGCTGATGGATCGCAGTGCGATGACGCCGCAGCGCCCCTCGCTATTAAGTACCATCAAACGCTCACTCAGTAGAGAATTGTTCTAAAGTATCGAACCTGAAAACTTCGGTTGACCGCTTCAACGCTACGAAATGCTGTATGGATATTGATTTTTTTGCCTTCGAGTACCCCCCCGCGCGGGTGAGTCCGCTGCACACCCGCGTGCGCGCCCAACCGAGATTTTCAGCTTGAGATGAAATTCACCATCTATCAGGCGTCGCGCCAGGGCGGGCGCAAGAACAATGAGGACCGGGTCGCTTATTCCTACAGCCGCGATGCCTTGCTGATGGTGGTGGCCGACGGCATGGGCGGCCACATGCACGGCGAAATCGCGGCCCAGATCGCGGTGCAGACGCTGACCGACCAGTTTCAGAAAATGGCCAAACCGCGCCTGCAAGACCCGATGGGCTTTCTGGCAGACACGAGCACGCGTGCACACTACGCCATCAACGATTACGCGGTCGAACAGGATCTGCTGGAAATCCCCCACACCACACTGGTCACCGCGGTGGTCCAGGACAACATGGCGTACTGGTCGCATGTGGGCGATTCGCGGCTGTATCTGTTCAGCGACGCGAGCCTGATCGCACGCACCGAGGATCACACCACGGTGGCCCAACTGGTGCGCGATGGCATCATCAGCGAGGAAGAGGCGGGCCATCATCCGGAACGCAACAAGGTGTCCAACTGCCTGGGCGGCTATGTGACGCCGCAGGTGGAGTGCAATGCGCCGATTCCGCTGCACGATGCCGACACCATGCTGCTGTGCACCGATGGGATCTGGGGCATGATCAACGTCCAGGAACTGTCCGCGCTGCTGCATGCCTACACGCTGGAAGACGCAGTGCGCCATCTGATGGACCATGCTGAATTCCGCGGCGGCGAACACGGCGACAATCTCAGTCTCATCGCCATGACCTGGGGCACGCCGCGGATGCCGAGCAAGGATTCCATTTCCACCCTCGCATTGCCGGACGGCGGCGTCACCACACAAATCAATGCGCTGCGCCCGTTGCCCGGCGCGCCGGCGGTATCGGACGACGAGATCGAACGGGCGATTGCCGAGATCCAGCAGGCGATTCAGAAAATCTCGACCAAATAAGCGGTAAGCGGTGAGTGGTGAGTGATCGGCTGACGGCGCGGTAAAATCGCGCTTTTCATTTTTGGTCTGCTGCCATGTCTGCCTTTTTCCGTCCCAGCGGTCGCGCGTCCGACGCGCTGCGCGCGCTGTCGTTCATCCGCGGCTACACCAAGCATGCAGAAGGCTCGGTACTCGTCGCCATGGGCGATACCCGGGTGTTGTGCACCGCCAGCGTGCTCGACAGGTTGCCGCCACACAAGAAGGGCAGCGGCGAAGGCTGGGTGACCGCGGAATACGGCATGCTGCCGCGTTCCACCCATACCCGCAGTGACCGCGAAGCCGCGCGCGGCAAGCAGTCCGGCCGCACCCAGGAAATCCAGCGCCTGATCGGCCGCAGCCTGCGCACCGTGGTCGACCTGAAAAAGCTCGGCGAGCGCACCCTGCAAGTCGACTGCGACGTGCTGCAGGCCGACGGCGGCACCCGCTGCGCCAGCATCTGCGGCGCCTACGTTGCGGTAGCCGACGCGGTCGCCGGTCTGCTGCGCGCGGGCAAGCTGGCCGAGACCCCGCTCATCGATAGCATCGCCGCGGTCTCGGTCGGCATGTATCAGGGCCAGCCGGTGCTCGACCTCGATTACGAAGAAGACTTCGGCTGCGACACCGACATGAACGTGGTGATGACCGGTAGCGGTGGCATTGTCGAAGTTCAGGGCACCGCCGAGGGCGCACCATTTTCGCGTGCCGACATGGACCAGCTGATCGATCTGGCCAGCGCCGGGATCGCCGCCATCACCGCAGCCCAGAACGCAGCGCTGCAAGCTTAGAAAATGCAACCACAGCGACACAGAGGCACAGAGAAAAGCAAGGTAGGCAAAGCCCGCCCGATGGTGTTGATTCGCCTCTCTCCGTGCCTCTGTGCCTCTGTGGTGAAAGGTTTACCCATATGAACAAGCTAGTCATCGCATCCGGCAATCCGGGCAAGCTGCGCGAAATCGCGCGCATCCTCGCGCCGCTCGATATCGAAGCCGTGCCGCAGTCGCAATTCGACGTCCCCGACTGCCCCGAGCCGCACGTCACTTTTGTCGAGAACTGCATCGCCAAGGCGCGCCATGCCAGCATGCACAGTGGACTGCCGGCGCTGGCCGACGATTCCGGCATTTGCGTCGACGCACTCGGCGGCGCGCCCGGCGTGTTCTCCGCGCGCTACGCCGGCGAGCCCAAATCCGATGCGCGCAACAACGAAAAACTGATCGCTGATCTCAAGGACAAGCCCGACCGCCGCGCACATTACACCTGCGTCATGGTCTACGTGCGCCACCCCGACGATCCCGAGCCGATGATTGCCGAAGGCCGCTGGTACGGCGAAATCATCGACACCCCGCGCGGCGAAGGCGGCTTCGGCTATGACCCCTACTTTCTCGTGCCGCAGTTCGGCAAAACCGGCGCCGAACTCGACCAGGACACCAAGAATGCCGTCAGCCATCGTGGTCAGGCGCTGCGCGAACTGGTTGAGAAGCTGAAGCGGCTTGGCTGAGTCGGTCGTCCGGCTGGCTGGCCGCGGCCTCGCCGTGTCGCCGCCGCTGTCGCTCTACATCCATCTGCCGTGGTGCGTGAAGAAATGTCCGTATTGCGACTTCAATTCGCACGCCGTACAGAACCTGCCAGAAGCGGCCTACATCGACGCGCTGCTGCTCGATCTGGAGCGAGCGCTGCCCGAGATATGGGGACGCAGGCTGCATAGCGTATTTTTCGGCGGCGGCACCCCCAGCCTGTTTTCGGCGGAGGGCATCGATCGCATCCTGACCGCCGTGCGGACGCTGACGCCGCTCGCGCCCGACGCGGAAATCACCCTGGAGGCCAACCCCGGCACGGTCGAGACGGGCAAGTTTCAGGGCTTCCGCGAAGCGGGCGTGAGCCGTGTATCGGTCGGGATCCAGAGCTTCAACCCGCGCCATCTCAAGGCGCTCGGACGAATTCACGACGATAACGAGGCGCGGCGCGCGGCCGAACTGGCCGCCACCCATTTCGATACCTTCAACCTCGACCTGATGTTCGCGCTGCCGGGGCAGACGCTGGCCGAGGCGCTGGACGATATCGAAGCTGCGCTCGCCTTTCGGCCGCCGCATCTGTCGGCCTACCACCTTACGCTCGAACCAAACACGCCGTTCGGCCACACCGCGCCGCCGAATCTGCCTGACGATGATCTCGCGGCCGACATGCAACTGGCGATCGAGGCGCGGCTCGCCGAGGCGGGGATGCAGCACTATGAAACCTCGGCCTATGCGCAGCCCCGGCACGCCAGTCGCCACAACCTCAACTACTGGCAGTTCGGCGACTATCTGGGGATCGGCGCCGGCGCGCATTCCAAGCTCAGTTTCCACGACCGGATCCTGCGGCAGATGCGCACCAAGCATCCGCAGCAGTACATGACGGCGGTGGCGCAAGGGGCGCACATTGCCGACACTCGCACGCTGACGCGCCACGACCTGGCGTTTGAATTCATGATGAACGCGCTGCGGCTCAACGACGGGGTGCAGGCCGATTTGTTCGAGGCGCGCACCGGCCTGCCCTTAAGCACCTGCACGACGGTCCTGGAACGCGCGCGCGTACTGGGCCTGCTGGAACGCGACCCGGTCCGGCTCAAGCCCACGCTGCAGGGACAGCGTTATCTGAACGATCTGCTGGAATTGTTTCTGCCGGCGCGCTGATGCGCGCCGGTTTCATTCGGCGGCGCCGACGGTGCGGAATCCGGTGAACGGATCGCGCCGATGCGGCAGGTAATAATTGCGAAAGCCCGCGCGCTTGAGGCGCGGGTCGGTAACCGGGCCGCCGCCGCGCAATTCCCAGTGGCTGTGAAACCAGGGCTGCGAATAGTCCTGGTAGGGATCCGCGACAAACCCTGGATACGGTGCGAACGGATCGCGCAGCCAGTCCCAGCCCGCGCCCCACAGAAATTCTGGCCGTTCGCTTGCGCGCAGCCACTGCCCCGCCGCAGGCAGACGACGGCCCAGCCAGGCGGCGCAGGCTTCGGCTTCGAAGCGGTTGAGGTGCAGCATCGGCGCGGTCGGATCGAGCGCCGTCCATTCTGCAAAGCGGCGCACCTGCCAGGCACCGTTGTCGCGTCGCCAGTACAGGGGATGGCTGGCATCATTTTCTGTTCGCCAGGCCCAGCCGGTATCCGACCACCACTCGCGGTGCCGGTAGCCGCCGGCATCGGTGAATTCGGCGAAGCCGGCCTCGGATACCGGGGTCGTATCGATGTCGAACGCGGGAACCGTGATGGTGTGGCGCCATTTTTCGTTGTCGAAGATGAATCCCTGATCTGGCGTGCTCCCCAGCGCCACCTCGTCGGCGGCGAACTCGAGCCGTGACGCTTGCGTCGGGAACGCGTAGGGTTCCGCCGGCGAGCCGGGCGCTGCATAGCCGAGATTCTGGAAGGCCATCCACCACGCCTCGACGTGCATCAGCTCGTGATACAGGCTGAGTTCGGCAAAGTAGGCCAGTTCGGCGCTGAAGTCGCTGCGCAGTCGCGCGGCCACCGCGGCTGCGACCGAGCTGGCGTAGTCATCCACCGCCGCAGGCTGCAACAGCGGCAGCCCCCAGCGGCTGTCATGCGGAACGGCAGAAGAATCGTAGAGCGCGTCGCTGTCGGGCCGCAGGCTTGTCGCGAAGCTGCCATCGGGCCGGGCGCGCAGGCACCAGCGCTCCTGAAACCAGACAATGTGCCCGTATTCCCACAGCGGCGGGTTCAGCTGTGCCGCCTGTGGACCCAGCCAGCCGCCTTTCGGCAGACAATCGATCAGCGCGCGCAAGCGGCCACGCGCCCGTGACAGCTCGGCGACGAGCTGTTCCGCGGTGAAGCCGCTGATGGGGTGGGGCAGGTTCATGCTATACAGTTTAGGTACATCCAGCTTGAAGTACACCAGCTGAATTCCCGGCCCACAAACTCTTCACAGGTGAATTCGAATCATGAACGACTCCATCCCCGACGAGCCGATCCGGCTGACCCAGCTCTCGCATGGCGGTGGCTGCGGCTGCAAGATCGCGCCAGCCGTGCTGCGGGAGATTCTTTCCGACACGCCACTCGCGTCGCATCTGGCGACCGCCTACCCGGAGCTGATGGTCGGCATTGAGCACGGCGACGATGCCGCGGTGTATCGGCTCAATGACGAGCAGGCTATCGTCGCCACCACCGATTTCTTCATGCCGATCGTCGACGATCCGTTCGAGTTCGGCCGTATCGCCGCGACCAATGCGCTGTCGGACGTGTATGCCATGGGCGGGCGGCCTCTGTTCGCGCTGGCGATCGTCGGCATGCCGATCGGCAAGCTGCCCCTCGAGGTGATCCGGAAGATACTCGCGGGTGGCGAGTCGGTGTGCAAGGCAGCCGGCATCCCGATCGCCGGCGGCCATTCCATCGATGCACCCGAGCCGATCTACGGCCTGGTTGCCATCGGCGTGGTGCATCCGGACCGAGTCAAGCAGAACGCCGGCGGCCAGCCCGGCGATCGCCTGATCCTCGGCAAGCCGCTCGGCGTGGGCATCTACAGTGCAGCACTGAAAAAGGGCGCGCTCGGTGCCGAGCAGTATGCGGCGATGATCGCAGCCACCACCCAGCTCAACACCGCGGGCGCCGACCTGGCCGCAATCGACGGCGTGAACGCAATGACCGATATCACCGGATTCGGCCTGCTCGGCCACCTGCTCGAAATCACCCGCGCCTCGAAGCTGGCCGCGCGGGTCGACATCGCTCGCCTGCCACTATTGCCGGGGGTGGGCGAGCTGGCGCAGGGCGGCCACGTCACCGGCGCCAGTCCACGTAACTGGGCGAGCTATGGCGAGGAAGTGGATCTTGGCGGCGTCGCCGACTGGCAGCGTGCGGTGCTGACCGATCCGCAGACCAGCGGCGGGCTGCTGGTGAGCTGTACCCCGGGGTCGATCCAGGCCGTGCTGGCGGTATTCAGCCAGCACGGCTTTGCCAACGCGGTTGAAATCGGCCGGCTTGACGCCGGATCAGGCGTGACGATCGCGCCCTAGGAGCGTGGCGGCCGTTCCGTGGCCCGACAGCATGTCAACGCATCCATCGATGCCACGGGCGGCCCGGCCGACACTTCGCATCGCTGCACCAATTTGTTTACGCCTTGTCTGGATTGGTTCGTGCGCGGCGCTGTCGCGCGACCCTGATGCCGATGAGCTGTCGGATCGATCGTGAACATGGTGCACTCAGTCGCTGCCAACCCCCTTTGACGGGGCCGTGTTTGTGGCCTAGCCTGATACTTGTACTTGCGCTAGCCCGGGGGTTGGTTCGCGGGCGGGATAATCCTAAAAACCGCAGTTGACCGCTCAAAACTCTGTGGAATGCAACATGAATATTGATTTTCTTGCCTTCGATCACGCCCACCATCTGGGTGAGCTCGCTACGCACCCGCTGGCACGCCTGGTCGTGCGTCTGCCTGTGTCGCTCGTCGTTGCAGGCCCCGGCCTGCCGCCTCCTCGCTTCGTGGCAAACACCCGACCAGACGCACCATCGAGCACGTCCAACTGCGGTTTCTAGGATAATTACAAATGCGGCGGTCGCCGAGCGACCGGGAGGAACGAGCATGCACCCTATCAACCACCATGCCTATGCCGGCGTCCTGCTGTTGGTGCAGGTCGTAATGTTCTGGATCGCGAGCCTGCAGACGGCCTGGGCCATGCCGGAGTTTGCGCGCCGCTACAGTCTCAGCTGCGCCGCCTGCCACTCTGCTTTCCCGCGCCTGAACAAATTTGGTGAGCATTTCGTCGCCAACAATATGCGCCTGCCGAATTGGAAAGACAGTACCGCCAAGATCGCCGACGACTTTCTGGCCCTGCCGGCCTATCCGCCTTTCGCCGTACGCGGTCAGGCTTATGTACAGGCGCGCGATGGAAAATCGATCGATCCGCTTACCGGCGTCACCGACTCGGCCACCACCGACTTCCAGTCGCCCTATCTGGTCAAACTCCTGTCCAGTGCGCCGCTCAGCGAGAACATCACCTATTACTTCTACGCCATCCTCGCGGAGAAAGGCGACAACGGCACGGCATTGGTCGAGGATGCCTGGTTCCGCCATGCCGACATCTTCGGAACCGGCATCGGCATGCAACTTGGCCAGTTCCAGCTCTCCGACCTGATGTTTCCACGCGAAATTCGCATGCCGTTCCAGGATTTCATGGCTTACCGCATGGCCGGGATCACTTACGACCGCGGGGTGCTGTTTGACCGCGAGATCGGCCCGGTCGAACTGGCATTCGGTCTGGTCAACGGCAACGGCATCAACGACAACCTGAATATCAACAGCCCGGGCTATCGCCGCCCCGACAAGCTGTTCGACAATGACAACTCCAAGACCATATTCGGCCGTATCGGTACCGAGCTCGGGCCGGTCTCGGTGGGGCTGTTCGGGCTGTCCGGCAAGCAGCGCAGCGTCGCGCTCGGTAACGCCGGCCTGGACAGCGGCGGCCGCAACACCGACAAGCGCATCCTTGGACTGGATCTGTCGGGAGACTTCGGCGGCAATACCTATTGGTATGCGCAGTATCTGTGGAATTCCTGGGATGGCTTTCTCGACGCCGATCCCCGCCGCGATTACCGCTGGCAAGGCGGCTTTGCCGGAATTGACTACATTCCCGGTGAACGCTGGGCGTTCTCGATGCTGTACAACTATGCCGATGCCAAGGATTTTGCCAATACCGATACCATTTACGAAGGCATCGACATGAGCAGCCTCAGTCTGACCGCGTCGTATTATTTCATGCGCAACATCAAGGGCATCGCCGAGATCAACTTCGATTTCCTCGGCGAGAAAGCCAAGACGGGCAGCTACTGGACCGGTCACCTGACCAAAGAAAACTACATCCTGTTCGGTTTCGATGCGGCCTTCTGACACGCACCGCCGCCGATCCCTCGCCGTCGCGGCGCTGCTGGGCGCACTCGGCGCGGTGCCCGCCGGCGCGGCCGGCCCCGCCTTGCGCACGCTGCGCATCGAATCGGTTCCCCCGGGTGTCGAGGTCGTGCTGATCGGCGGCACGGCCGGGTACACGCCGCTGACTATCGGCGAACGCGCCATCTATCCCAACGACTACCCGGACAATCGGGCGCACCTGTACGGCACAGTCACGCTGCGTCGCGCAGGCTGCGGCACCGTCGTTCACCGCGTGACCCTCGAGGATATCAAGCGTGGCCTCAAGATCACGCTCGACTGCGACGCTCCGCCTGTCGTGCGTACTGCGCCTTCGACCACGCCGCCGACAGCGCCCGCAACCGCGTCGGCCGTCAGCAACCCCGGCGCCGCCGAGACGGTCTCCGAGCGCCGCCTGCGGCAGTTGCAGGTGCTGCAGGAACTGCTCGATGAAGGCCTGATTGGTGCCGCCGAAGAGCGGCACATCCGCCGTCGGCTACTCGAGCTACCGTAGCCAGAATCTGGGTCGACGGGTTTGATTGTCGTGCCACCGAGGACTGACGGGCGGGGCCGAGTCAGGGGCCCGTGACCGGCGCCATCCTAAAACCGTTCATCCCGGAGCAGATAACGCCACTGTCCGGGCGGCAGTTTTCCCAGCGGGACGCGACCGAGGCGGATGCGCTTCATTGACAGCAGCTGGAGGCCGGCCGCCTCGCACAGGTGCGCGATTTGTCCGGGCTGGGCGCCTTTGAGCGCGATCCGCAGGCGGGTTTCGCTTTGCCAGCTGACCTTGATGGCGGCCGGCGTGCGGCCGTTGAAGGGGATGGCCCGGTTCAGCCGCTTGAGTCCGTTGGGGACCAACTCGCCCGCGACTTCGACGATGAGTTCGTGTTCCAGCGTGGCGGCATCTTCGGTCAGCTTGCGCGCCACGCGCCAGTCCTGAGTGAATACGACCAGACCGCCGGCTTCGGCTTCCAGCGGCACGTACAAGCCGAGTCCGATGAAATGTTTTTTCAGCGGTCGGATGGCGGAGGCATTCTCCGCCCACAATCCGGTGGGATCGAGACCTTGCGATGCGGAGGGGTCGCCGTCGCGCAGATCGGTACCGGGCGGCTTGTGCAGCAGCAGGGTGACCGGTTCGGCTTGGCCCGGGTCGGCCTTGGGATCGATTTCAACGTGCTGGCCGGTCACCCGGAACTGCGGCGTTTCGACCACCACGCCGTCGACCCGCACCCAGCCTCCGGTGATGAGCTGTTCGGCTTCGCGGCGCGAGCAGACGCGAAGTTCGGCAACACGTTTGGCAAGGCGGATGGAATCGGTCATGGACGGGCGGGCGCTGCGCGTAATTCGTAAGTGTACTGCGTGTGCGCGCAGCCCGGACCGCAACCGTTGGCATGGCCGCTGCCCGAATACGGTTGTTAATCCCGGCGCCGGCGCGGTATGCTTTTGAACCGCCCAAACTGGAGTTGCCCATGAAAACCGCACTCGCCCTGTCTTTGTTTCTTCTTGCTTCTTCCGCTCTCGGCGCGGTTGTCGGCAAGGATGTCAGCTACAAGGCGGGCGACACCGTCATGAAAGGTTTTCTGGCGTTCGACGATGCGGTGAAAGGCAAACGCGCCGGCGTGCTGGTGGTGCCGGAATGGTGGGGCGCCAACGATTACGCGAGAAAGCGCGCCCGCATGCTGGCAAGTGAAGGCTATGTCGCGCTGGTGGTCGACATGTACGGCAACGGCCAGATCGCCGACAATCCGCAGGATGCCGGTGCACTGGCGGGCAGCGTGAACAAGAATCCGCCGCTCGCCCTCAGCCGTTTCCAGGCGGCCGAAAAATTTCTCGCCGGTCAGCCCAATGTGAAAAAAGGCGAGTTGGCCGCGCTCGGCTACTGCTTCGGCGGCGGCGTGGTGCTCAATATGGCGCGGGCGGGCGAGCCGTTGAAGGCGGTGGTGAGCTATCACGGGGTGCTGGCCACCGACGTGTCGGTCAAGCCTGGCGCGATCCAGGCCAAGCTGCGCATCTTTACCGGCGAGGCCGACCCGGTCGTGCCGCCCGAGCAGGTCGATGCGTTCAAGACCGAAATGGACAACGCCAGGGCCGACTACATGCTGGTGTCTTATCCTGATGTGAAGCACACCTTCACCAACCGCGAGGCCGACAGTTACGCCGCGCAATTCGGCCTGCCGCTCAAATACGATCATGCGGCCGATACTGATTCGTGGACCCGCACGCTGGAATTCCTCAAGGCGACCCTGAAATAATGGCCGACGCCTGCGACCACGACTGCCAGGCTCCGCACGCCAGCGGCAGCATCGGCATCCCGCAGACGGGGCCATTCGACCCGGTGGCGTTCGAACGTGCGGTGAACGACATGCTCAAGGCCTGCGGGGTGGCGGCGGATTCGGTGCACACCGGCCGCACCGCACAGCGGGTACGCGAACTGTGGCAGAAACGCCTGCTCGGCGGCTATGCGATCGAACCCGCCGAGGCGCTGGGCGAGGGCTTTGCCGACGACCGCGACGACATGGTGGTGGTGCGCGGCATCGCGGTGCACGGTGTCTGTCCGCATCATCTGGTGCCGTTCCGTGGCGTCGCGCACGTGGCCTACATCCCCGGCGGACGCCTGCACGGCTTCGGCCGCATCGCGCGGATGGTCGATGCGATCGGCCACCGTTTCACCTATCAGGAATGGATGACGCGCGACATTGCCGAAGCCTTGCTGACGCATGGCCAGGCGCAGGGCGCGGCGTGCATTATCGAGGCCGAGCAATTGTGTCTGCTGCTGGGCGAAGACCGGCGTGGTGACGAGCGCGTCGTGACACAGGCATTCACCGGCGGTTTCAAAACCAGTGATCAACTTCGCAACGAGTTTTTGCGCGCGGTTTCGCATCGCGACCTGAAATAGACGCTGTGGTGACGGGCGGATGATGCCAACTGCCACGATCGATCGATCACCGAACGGGGAAGAACCATGTACAGACGAATCCTGGTTGCCATAGACGGAAGCTCCAGCGCCGCGCACGCGCTCCAGCATGCGGTCGGTCTTGCCAAAGCGTTGTCCGCCAGTTTGCGCATCATCCATGTTGTCGATATCGGTTTTCTGGGCTACGGGCCGGAACTCAGCATCGATGTCGGCGCCTTGCTCGCGGCGCGCCAGGCCGCTGCCGAAAACGTCCTCGCCGCCGCGCGGGATAGCGTGCAGGCACCCGAACTCGAGCTCGAAACCCGGCTGCTGGATACGGCGACCCCGGTCCAGCATGTGGCTGCGGCGATTGCCGAGGCGGCAGCCGGCTGGCCGGCCGATCTGCTGGTGCTGGGAACGCATGGGCGCAGAGGCGTCGAGCGCTGGCTGCTCGGCAGCGTGGCCGAGGGCGTCGCGCGTCGCTCGCGGGTGCCGGTGCTGCTGGTTCCCGCGCCGGGCTGAGCTGCCGGATCGCCATGACCGACCCCGCTCTCCGTCCGCGCACCCTGATCTTGCCGCCGGCGCCCTATGCTGCGGCGCTGCTCGGCGGCTGGTGGCTGGATCGCCACTTTCATGCGCTTCCGCTCGAGTGGGGGGCGGCAACCCGGCCACTGGGCTGGCTGCTCGTCGGCATCGGTCTGGCCCTGTTCGGCTGGACGCTGGCGACCTTCTGGCGCCACCGCACCACGGTCAATCCCTATCAGGCCGCGTCGACGCTGTGCACCGGCGGACCGTTCCGCTTCAGCCGCAATCCGATCTATGTCGGCGACTGGTTTATTTTCGTCGGGGTGTCGCTGCTGCTGGCGACGGCATGGCCGCTGCTGTTTGCCCCGCTGATCTGGCTGCTGCTGCGCTACGGCGTGATCCGCCACGAGGAGGCGCATCTGCAAGCGAAGTTCGGTGATGACTACCGAACGTACAAAACCCGGGTGAGGCGCTGGCTTTGAGCAGCTCGCCGCCGCCGGGTCAGGCTCAGCACCGCGTGGCACTGGCCGACATCAACAGAGTCGGGTGATTCCGGAGGTCGCCCATGAACATCATCCTGCACGGCAAATCGCTGGAAATCAGGCTCACCGCAGCCGCGCACAAGGCGCTTGCGCGACGGACCACCCCGCTGGTCGCCGAGATGGAACTGCTGTTCTCCTGCCTGTTGCGCAAGCGGGTTCATTTCGGCGAGGCGACCGAGCAGGCGACGCCGATCAACGATCGTCTGGCGGTGCGCTTCAAGCCCATCATGACGCGCCGTTGCAGCGTGGCGGAAGGCGGTGCTTCTCCGCCGTCCGAAAGCTTCCCGCTCGAAAACCCGCGTCCCTACGTGCCCAACTGGCTGTCGATCGACTATCGTCGCGGCAAATGGGTGGGCGATTTCGGCTACGCCGACTGAGATATTTCTAAGCCAGGTCAAGAACTTCGCGGGCGTTACGCGTGGTCACCTGCGCTACCACATCGATATCCAGGCCGCGCAGTTCGGCCAGGGTTTGCGCGATGCGTGGCAGTTCTCCGGGCGCGTTGCGGCCACGGCCGATCCACACCGGCGGAATGTCGGGGCTGTCGGTTTCCAGCACAATTGTGTCCAGCGGCAGATCGACCGCCAGTCGCCGCAGATTGTGGGCGCGCGGCCAGGTGAATGCGCCGCCGAATCCCAGCTTGAATCCGAGTTTGATGAATGCCTCCGCCTGCTGCGGACTGCCGTTGAAGGCATGCGCAATGCCGCCGCGCAGCTTGATTTTGCGCAGGTGCTTGAGAATCTCGTCGTTCGCCCGGCGGCAGTGCAGCAGCACCGGCAGCTCGTATTCGTGTGCGATTTTCAGCTGTTCGACGTAGAAATGTTCCTGCGTCGCGTAGTCGAGGCCGTCGACAAATAAATCGAGCCCGATTTCGCCGATCGCGGCCGGTCGTCGGGCGTCGATCTGCGCCCGCAGGTCGGCCAGGTGTTCGGCGCGATGGACGTCGAGCAGCATTGGGTGCAGGCCCCACGCCGGCAGACAGCCGGGATAGCGATCGCAGGTGGCGGCCACCGCGGCGAAGTTGTCGCGACGGATGGCGGGCACGATCTGGATGCCGACACCGGCGGCAACGGCGCGTGCGTACTCGGTGTCGCGGTCGGGATCGAATTCCGCTGCATCGAAATGGCAGTGGGTGTCGATAAAAAACGGCGTCCTTGAAGACGCCGTTTTGCCTGCTGTCGCCATCGACGATTCAGTCGTTGCTGGCAAAGCCCAGCAGATGCAGCAGGCTGGTGAACAGGTTGAAGATGGCCACGAACAGTGTGACGGTTGCCATGATGTAGTTGGTTTCACCGCCGTGGATGATGTTGCTGGTCTCGTACAGGATGAGACCGGACATCAGCAGCACGAACATCGCCGACACCGCCAGCGACAGGCCGGGCATGTTGAAGAAGATCGCGCCGAGGCCGGCGAGGAAGGCGACCAGGATGCCAACCATCAGAAAGCCGCCCATGAAGCTGAAGTTCTTGCGGGTGGTCATCACGTAGGCCGACAGGGCGAGGAAAATCGCCGCGGTGCCGCCCATCGCCATCATCACCACCTGGGTGCCGTTGGGCAGCGACAGGTAGGCGTTGAGGATCGGCCCGAGGGTGTAGCCCATGAAGCCGGTCAGCGCGAACACGAAGGCGATGCCGAGACCGCTGTCGCGGAACTTGGTAGTGAGGAACAACAGGCCGAAGTAGCCGACCAGGGTAATGATGAGGCCGGGGTGCGGCAGGTTCAGCGCCATCGCGGCGCCGGCGGTGAGCGCGGCAAACGCCAGCGTCATCGACAGCAGCATGTAGGTATTGCGGACGACCTTGTTGGTCGAGGCGAGCGCAGACTGGCTGCGGTTGATGGTGGTGATTTGCGGGGTCATGTGGTTTCCTCACGTGAATTCAAAACGGCGCTACCCTGAAGGGCAGGAATGCCGGTTCGAGTGTTTTTGTCGGCACAGGTTCCCGGTAAATACCGGGGCAGGGGCAAAGCATACCGGGATGCGGCGAAGCTTTCCACCCGGCGGGTGCAGGGTCTGGCGCGGCGGGCGGGTGCACGATCATTTGTCAGCTTGTGGGCTGCGACCCATCAGGTTCATCAGTTCGCCCGGCAACGGGAAGACAATGGTATTGGTCCGGTCGCCGGCGATGTTGGAAAGCGTCTGCAGATAGCGCAACTGCATCGCTTCCGGCCGGACAGAGAGAATCTCGGCGGCGGCCAGCAGCTTTTCCGAGGCCTGCAGTTCGCCTTCGGCATGGATGATCTTGGCGCGCCGCTCGCGCTCGGCTTCGGCCTGCTTGGCGATCGCGCGGACCATGGTTTCGTCGATGTCGACGTGCTTGATCTCGACGTTGGAGACCTTGATGCCCCAGGCGTCGGTCTGCGTGTCCAGCAATTTCTGGATGTCGTGGTTCAGGCGTTCGCGTTCGGCCAGCATGTCGTCGAGTTCGTGCTTGCCCAGTACCGCACGCAGTGTGGTCTGCGCCAGTTGGCTGGTGGCGACGATGAATTCCTCCACCTGCAGAATCGCCTTGGCCGGATCGATCACCCGGAAGTACACCACCGCATTGACCTTGACCGAGACGTTGTCGCGCGAAATCACGTCCTGGCTTGGTACGTCGAATACCACAGTACGCAGGTCGACCCGCACCATCTGCTGGATGCCGGGAAGGATGATCACCAGCCCCGGGCCCTTGACTTTCCAGAAGCGGCCGAGCATGAACACCACGCCGCGCTCGTACTCGCGGAGGATCCGCAGGCTGGAAATCAGCAGCGCGACGATCAACAGCACGATGGTCAATCCACCGAATTCAAACATGCTCGTTCTCCTTTTCAACGTCGAGTATCAGGTCGTGGCGGGCGCGCACCCGCACCCTGCTGCCGCGTTTCAGCGGCACCCGGCTGCGTACCTGCCAGCGTTCGCTATGGACGCGCGCCCAGCCTTCGTGTTCCATGTCTTCCAGGATTTCGCCGGTGGCGCCGATCATCTGCTCGGCGCCGGTCACCACCGGCCGGGCGCGCGCCTTGAGCGCCAGGCCGGCGACAAAAAAGCTGAACAGGGCGCTCGCCACCGCCATCGGCACGATCAGCAGCCACGGGATGCCGTAGCCGGGGAGGTCGGTGTCGATCAGCATCACCGAGCCGATGACGAAGGCGACGATGCCGCCCAGCCCCAGTGCACCGAAGCTTGGCACGAAGGCCTCCGAAATCATCAGAACGATACCCAGCATCATCAGCCCCAGCCCGACGTAGCTGATCGGCATGACCTGCAGCGCAAACATCCCCAGCAGCAGGCAGATGCCGCCGACCACCCCGGGAAACAGCATGCCGGGGTTGGAAAATTCGTAGATCAGTCCGTAGATGCCCAGCAGCAGCAGGATATAGGCGATGCTCGGATCGCCGATCACCGACAGCAGGCGGCTGCGCCAGTCGGGCATCACGTGCTCGATGGTGGCATCGGTGGTGTCCAGAGTGATTGTCCGGTCGTTCAGCTTGATGCTGCGGCCGTTCAGTTGTTTGAGCAGGTCGTCGAGATCGGTTGCGATCAGGTCGATCACGTTCAGCTTCAGCGCCTCGGTCGCGGACAGGCTGACCGCCTCGCGCACCGCCCGCTCGGCCCATTCGGCATTGCGCCCGCGCAGTTCGGCGAGGCCACGGATATAGGCGGCGGCATCGTGCACCACCTTGCGCATTTTGGTGTCGCCCGGCGGAGGCGAGCGGGTGGCAGGCCTGGATGCGTCGGGCGTGTCGCCAGGAACAGGTTTGTCCGCCGGCGCGCCGCCACCCGGCGCCAGCTCGATCGGCGTCGCCGCGCCGAGGTTGGTCGCCGGCGCCATCACCGCGATGTGGCTGGCATACAGGATGTAGGTGCCGGCGCTGGCGGCACGCGCGCCCTTGGGCGCGACGTAGGTTGCGACCGGAACCGGCGAAGCGAGGATGGCCTTGATGATGTCGCGCATCGAGCTGTCCAGCCCGCCTGGCGTGTCCATCTCGATCACCACCAGCTGCGCCTGGTCGTCGATTGCCCGGCCCAGCCCGCGCAACAGGTAGTCGGCGCTGGCCGGACTGATCGCCCCCTGCACCGTCAGCACCCGCACCAGCGCCGCGCTGGCAGGCGCCGCCAGTACCAGGCTCAGGCAGGCGAGCAGGACAAGCCGTGACAGCAAGCGAAGCGGGTTAGCCATGGCTTCACTTTAGCCCGAAAAAACGGGTGGCGCCGTCATGGAGTCAAAACCGCTTATCCGCAAAGGACGCGAAGATGCGCGAAGAAGCCTGCGTGAGTGATTTTTTTCGCGTATTTTCGCGTCCTTCGCGGACCAAAAGAAGTCGTCGCCGTTGACTCGGCGATAACGACTTTTTCAGTTCGCCACCACCGGCACAATCCATAATTCGACCCGGCGGTTCAACTGACGACCGGCTTCAGTATTGTTGTCGGCGCGCGGCGCGGTTTTGCCCTTGCCGTATGCATCCAGCCGCAGCGGATTGACATTGTGGGCGGCAAAATAATCCAGTACCGACTGCGCGCGTTGTTCTGACAGGGTCTGGTTGTAGGGGGCCGAGCCGATGCTGTCGGTATGGCCGATCACGGTCACGCTGGTTTTGCCGTATTGATTCAGTACCCGCGCGATCTTGTTCAGGGTCGGTGTGTAGCCCGGCTTCAATACGCTGGCGCCGCTGTCGAAGCCGGTGCTGGAGGTCATGCTGACCAGGAGGGCGTTGTCGCCGGGGCGTTGTTCGACGCTGATTTCGCCGCGCTGGATTTCGGCCTGCAACTGGAGTCGCAAATCCTTCGCCTGCTTGTCCATGTAATAGCCGACGCCGGTTCCGGCCAGACCGCCGCCGACCGCGCCGATCAGCGCGCCCTTGCCGCGATTCCGGCGGTTGACGATGGCGCCGAGCGCCGCGCCGCTGGCGGTGCCGATGATGGCGCCTTTTTCGGTCTTGTTGAGGTCGCGTCGGTCGCCCAGGTCGTTGGTCGCGCAGGCGGAGAGCAGGAGGGCGGCGGTCAGCGGCAGTGCAATGAGTGAAGTACGCATGATCTTTCCTTTGAGCGGGTGGGTTTAAAAATCTAAAAATGGCGACCGGCGCGCTAATCCGGGCTCGAAGGTGGGGGGCTATCCGGTTCCGGTGGTGGGGCGAAGGATTTGAGCCTGAGGTGCAGTGCGGCCTTGCCGAGCAAGTGCGCGCTCACCGGCGCGGTGATGAAGAGGAACAGCGTGACCAGCACTTCGTGCAGGCTGATGCCGTCGCCGCGCACGCTGAAATAAAGGGCGGAGGCGAGCAGCAGACAGCCGACGCCGAGCGTGGTCGCCTTGGTCGGGCCGTGCAGGCGGGTGTAGAAATCGCGCAGCCGTGCAAGTCCGAGCGAACCGATGAAGGTGAAGATCGCACCGGTGAGGATCAGGATGGAAAGCAGGATGTCGAGCATGGTGGGGAGCAGCCTTATTCGATGATGTCGCCGCGCAGCAGGTATTTGCACAGCGCCACCGTGCCGACGAAACCCATCATCGCAATCAGCAGGGCCACCTCGAAGTAGACGGCGTTGCCGAGATGGATGCCGAGCAGGACCAGCAGGGCGATCGTGTTCACGTACAGGGTGTCGAGCGCGAGGATGCGGTCGGGCACGTCGGGGCCCCGCAGCAGGCGCCAGAAGCTTAGCAGGAAGGCCAGGCTGACCAGGGCAAAGGCGATCGCAATGACGATGCTCAGCATGCTTCGTCGGCCTCCTCGAAGATTTTCTTCAGCGGGATTTCATAGCGCTGCTTGATCTCGGTGATCAGTGCATCGCCATCATCCGTATCCAGCGCGTGCACCAACAGGCTGCGCCGGTCGGCGGCGAGCAGCACCGACACCGTGCCGGGCGTCAGCGAAATGGTGTTGGCCAGCAGGCTGATCGCGAGATCGGTGCGCAGCGCCAGCGGCACCCGGACGAATGCCGGGCGCAGCCGCGCCGGCCCCTGCAGGATCAGGCGGGCGACGTGGAAGCTGCCGCGCACAATGTCGACGATGACCACGCCGAGATAGTGCAGCAGGGTAAGAGGGTGACGGATGCGGATCGGTTCCGGCCAGAAGCTGGCGGTGGCGAGCGGAATCAGCCAGCCGAGCACCGCGCCCAGCAGCAGCTGGCCGACGCTCAGCTGGTTGACCAGCAGCAGCCACAGGACCATCAGGGTGAGGCTCAGTAGAGGGTGGGGCAGCCAGCTTTTCACGCGCTGCAGCGCGCGGGAACCTGGTGTCCGTGTTTGCGAGAACTGTTGCTTCATGGCGCGAGATCTCCGGTCGGCGCGGCGCCCAGCACCGCTGCGATGTAGTGCCGCGGCGCCAGCAGCTGGGCCGCGGTGTCGCTGGCGTAGGCCGACAGCGGCCCCGCCCAGATCACCAGGCCGATCCCCAGCAACAGCAGGCCGGCAACCGGCGCCAGCGCCGCCGACGTGGGCGGCGTCAGCGAGGCTGGATCATCCGCGCTATGGGTGCGATAGAACAGCAGGCTGCCGCTGCGCGCCAGCGCGACCATTCCGACCAGTCCGGTGACGAGCAGAACGCTCCACACCCACGCCAGCAGCGGGGTGGCGAGCGCGGCCTGGAGCAGCATGAACTTGCCGAGAAAGCCCGACAGCGGCGGCAGCCCGGCGATGGCCATCGCGGTGACGAAAAACAGCCCGCCCAGCACCCGCGCACCCGGCATGGCGGGACCGGATTCGAAACGGTCGGCGAATTCGCCGCGCGCCCGGCTGATCGAGTCGGCCAGCAGAAACAGCGCGGCGGTGGCGAAGACGGTGTGCGGCAGGTAATACAGGCCGGCGGCGATCGTCTCGCGGCTGCCGAGGCCAAACGCCAGCAGCAGGCTGCCGACCGACGCCACCACCAGGTAGGCGGCCTGTTGCCGCAGCCCGGTGCTGGCGACCACGCCGAAGGTTCCCAGCACGATCGTCGCCAGTGCCAGCGGTGCGAGCCAGGGGTCGAGCAGGTGGGCGAGCGGCCCGGCGGCGTCGCCGAACAGCAGGCTGCCGACGCGCAGGATGCTGTAGGCGCCGACCTTGGTCATGATCGCGAACAGTGCCGCCACCGGCGCGCTGGTGTGGGCGTAGGCCGCCGGCAGCCACAGATAGAGCGGCAGCAGCGCGGCTTTCAGGGCGAATACGCCGAACAGCAGCAGGCCGGCGGATTGCACCAGCGGCAGATTCTCCACCGGCGTCGCCGCGAGCTTGGACGCCAGGTCGGCCATGTTGAGCGTGCCCACTACCCCGTACAGGGTGCCGACCGCGAACAGGAACAGGATCGAGCCGACCAGGTTGATCACGACGTAATGCAGCCCCGCCTTCACCCGCAGCCGGCCGCCGCCGTGCAGCAGCAGGCCATACGAGGCGAGCAGCAGGATCTCGAAAAAGACGAATAGGTTGAACAGGTCGCCGGTGAGGAAGGCGCCGTTGAGGCCGAACAGCTGTAACTGGAACAGCACATGGAAATGCCGGCCGCGTGCGTCGCAGCCGCGGATCGCCGCCAGCAGCGCCAATACCGCGACCAGGGCGGTGGTCAGCAGCATCCACGCCGCCAGCCGGTCGACCACCAGGACGATGCCGAACGGCGCCACCCAGTTGCCGAGTGCGTACACCAGATGGCTGCCGTCGGCGACTGCTCCAATCAGTGCCAGAGCGAACGGAATCAGCGCCAGGGTGGCAGCGACGCTGACCGCGCGCTGGACGCTCAGCGCGCGTTTGCGCAGCGCCAGCAGCAGAACGCCGGCGAGCAGCGGCCACACCACCGGCAGGATCGGCAGGTGAGCGTAGCTGCTCATGCCTGCCGGTCCTGGTCGTGATGCACGCCGTCGACGTGGTCGTTGCCGAGTTCGGCGCGCGCTTTTAACGCCAGCACGATGACGAAAGCGGTCATGCCGAAGCTGATGACGATGGCGGTGAGCACCAGCGCCTGCGGCAGCGGGTCGGTGTAGTGGGTGGCGGCGTCGCGGATCACCGGCGGCGCGCCGATGGTGAGTCGGCCCATGACGAACAGGAACAGGTTGACCGCGTACGACAGCAGGGTGAGCCCCAGCACCACCGGAAAGGTCTGGCCGCGCAGCGCGAGAAACACGCCGCCGCCGGTGAGCACCCCGATGACCAGTGAAATCATGGCTTCCATCAGTGCCCCGGCCGCTTTCTGCGCGGTGCGCGATGCAGGCTGCCGAGATTGATCAGGATCATCAGGGTCGCGCCGACGACCACCAGAAACACCCCGGCATCGAACGCCATCGCGGACGCCAGCTCGAATTCGCCGACCACCGGCCAGTGCAGGTGGCCAAAGGTCGAGCTGAGGTAGGGATAGCCGAACGCCCAGCTGGCGACTCCGGTGAAGGCGGCGGTGGCAAGGCCCCAGGCGACCAGCGGATGGCTGTCGGCTGGCATCCGCTGATTGGTCCAGCGGCTGCCGTTGGCGAGATACTGCACGATCAGCGCGACCGCGGCGATCAGCCCGGCGATGAAACCGCCGCCCGGCTGGTTGTGGCCGCGCAGCAGGATGAATACCGCGACCAGCAGCGCCAGCGGCAACAGGATCCGGGCGAACGTCGCCATGATCACCGGGTGCGGATCGGTGTCCCAGCTGCGGCCGGCGTCGTCCCGGCGCGGGGCCCGCAGCCGCAGGCCCTGCAGCATCGCCACGATGCCGAGGCCGGCCAGCGCCAGCACCGTGATCTCGCCGAGCGTATCGAAGCCGCGGAAGTCGACCAGGATGACGTTGACCACGTTGCTGCCACCGCCGCCAGGCAGGCTGTTCTCCAGGTAATAGCCGGAGATGGTTTGGTAGGGGCGGGTCAGCACCGCCCACGTCAGCGCCGCGGCGCCGCCGCTCGCCAGCAGGGCAATCACGCCGTCGCGCCAGACGCGCGCGGGATCGGGTTCCGGCATCGTACGCTGCGGCAGGAAGTGCAGCGCGAGCAGCAACAGCACGATCGTGACCACCTCGACCGAAAGCTGGGTCAGCGCCAGGTCGGGCGCGGAAAACTTGACGAACGCGAGCGACACCACCAGACCCGCCACCCCGAGGGTGATGAGCGCGACCAGGCGCTGCCGGTGCAGCCAGACGGTGGCCAGCGTGGCGACGATGAGGGTGCTGCCGGCGGTCAGGCTGACGCCGTCGAGCGGCAGGCCGCTGCGGCTGCCGGTGAGCGCCGCGCTGCCGGTCACCCATGGCACGATGCCCAGCACCATCGCGGCGATGAACGTGAAGAACAGCTGGCGTTGCAGCGAGCCGCTGTCGATGCGTCGGGTGATGCCGCGCGACAACGCGAACAGTCCGTCCAGCAGCGCGTCGTACAGCGGCCGCGCGTCGAGCCGGCCGAGGCTGCGTTCGTGCCAGGTGAATAGCGGCTGACGCAGCCGATAAATGAGCACCCCACCGACCATCGCGATCAGGCTCATCGCCAGCGCCGGGTTGAAGCCGTGCCACAGCGCCAGGCGGTACTCGGGCAGCGCCGTCTGCAGGGTGCTTTGCGCCGCCACCGCCAGCAGCGGCGCGACCGTGAGCGCGGGTGCGATGCCGACCACCAGACACAGCACCACCAGGATTTCCACCGGCACCTTCATCCAGCGCGGCGGCTCGTGCGGCGTGTGCGGCAGGTCGACCGGCTCGCCGTTGAAAAACACGTTGTGGATGAAGTGGATCGAGTAGGCCACCCCCAGCGCGCCGGCGAGCGTCACCAGCGTGGGCAGCATCCAGCCGCCGAGTAGTAATTCGGAGATGTGGACCGCCTCGGCAAAGAACATTTCCTTCGACAGGAAACCGTTCATCAGCGGCACCCCGGCCATCGCCGCGGCCGCCACCATCGCCAGCGTCGCGGTGTAGGGCATGAACTTCCACAGACCATGCAGGCGCCGCATGTCGCGGGTGCCGGTCTCGTGGTCGATGATCCCCGCCGCCATGAACAGCGAGGCCTTGAAGGTCGCGTGGTTGATGATGTGGAACACGCCGGCGACCGTCGCAAGCGGGGTCGACAGGCCGAACAGCAGGGTGATGAGGCCGAGATGGCTGATGGTCGAATACGCGAGCAGACCTTTCAGGTCGTGCTTGAACAGCGCGACATACGAGCCGAGCAGCAGCGTGGCCAGTCCCACGCCGCTCACCAGCCAGAACCATTCCGGGGTGCCCGACAGCGCCGGGAACAGCCGCGCCAGCAGAAACACGCCGGCTTTCACCATGGTCGCCGAATGCAGGTAGGCCGATACCGGGGTGGGTGCGGCCATCGCCTGCGGCAGCCAGAAGTGGAACGGGAACTGCGCCGACTTGGTAAACGCACCGAGCAGGATCAGCAGCAGCGTCGGCAGATACAGAGGGTGTGCGCGGATCAGATCGCCGGCGGCAAGCACGTCGCTAAGCGCGTAGCTGCCGACGATGTGCCCCAGCAGCAGGAATCCGCCGAGCAGCGCGAAACCACCCAGCCCGGTCACCGCCAGCGCCATCCGCGCGCCCTGGCGTGCTTCTTCGCGGTGCTGCCAATAACTGATCAGGAGGAAGGACGACAGGCTGGTCAGTTCCCAGAAGATCAGCAGCTGGATCAGGTTTTCCGACAGCACGATGCCGAGCATCGAGCCCATGAACAGCATCAGGTAGCTGTAAAAACGCCCCATGCTGTCGCGTTCCGACAGGTAGTAGCGCGCGTACAGCACGATCAGCAGGCCGATGCCGAGGATCAGCCCGGCGAACAGCAGCGCCAGACCGTCGAGCCGGAAGGCGAGGTTCAGTCCCAAGAGCGGCATCCAGGCGTACTGCTGGACCAGGGTGGTGCCGGCGAGCGGCTGGCCGGGTGCGGCTGTGGGCCAGATCTGCGCCGCCAGCGGAGCCAGCCAGAGCAGCGTCGCCAGCGTGACCGCCGCTGCGGCCCAGGCGGCATGCGAGCGACCGCGGCGCGACGTCAGCGCAACCAGGGCTGCGCCCGCGAACGGGGTCAGGACAGCGAAGAAAAGCGTCATCAATCAGGGGTCGGGTTCGGACCGGCCTGTGGCCGGAGGACGCGGCCATTCTAACGTGACTTGGAAGTGGCATGAACCTGCGGCCGACCGCTACACTCCGGGGTGCAGCCTTGCATCGGTAGCCACTCAGTTCGGCGGCTGCCGGCAAAGTCTGGAGCCGCCGCAGCCACGCGCCCGCGAACCGGTTTATTTTCAGGCCGGGCGAACTCGCCGTGATGCGCGCGCTCGAACAACGAGCCTGATGGCAACGGCATACGGCCATCGGTGCGGAACCCACCCATTTATTCGAAGGAGTCAAACATGAACGCGATTCGCCACACTACCCTGATGCTTGCCCTGGCCGCGACCCTGGCATTACCTGCCGTTGCCCGCGCCGCCGACGATGTTTCCGCACCGGCTGCTGCGCCGACCCCGGAACAGATCCTGGCCGAGCCGATGCCGGCCATGAGCCCCGGCATGGGAATGGGACCCGGCATGGGTATGCGGGGCGGCGCGATGGGAGAAAACTGCCGCATGAAAAAGGGCGGCATGACCGGCGGCGGCAAGCCATGCATGACCAAGCAGCGCTGCCGAAGCGGGGGCGAGGATGCGATAACCGAAAAGCGCCTCGAAATGCTGGAAAAGCGCATGGACATGATGCAGATGATGCTGGAAATGATGCTGAAGCAGCCGGCTAATAACAACCAGTAAGACCATCCTTCGTCGCGAGGCCGCCTCAAGGGCGGCCCCGATGGTCGAGTCCGGGCGTGTTGCCGGTGTGCCGGAACGGGATGCATTGCCCGCCATCCGAACCAGCGGGTAAACGCCGTCGTCGGCAAGCGGTATCGTGATCGGCGAACACGTGCCGCCCCTCCCGACAGACGTCCCGTGGCTATTGAGGCGGCCAGGTGATGTTTGAACCCGTAAAATTTTTCTTGTGTTGCCTTGAGTCGGTCAGTTCGTGGGGCCGCCTCAATAGAACGCTGTTTTTAATGGTTATTGATTCGTCCTCCCGCACTGTCTCACACAGCGGGGACAAGTCGGCTTTCAATATCACTTCAAACTTCATCAGGCCGAATCAATAACCAGGAGACCAACATGGACGCTTCCCCCTGCATCCTCGCAGCGACCGATTTTTCGTCTGCTGCGGATCGTGCAGTGCATCGGGCCGCGATGATCGCCTTGCAACTGGGTGCAACATTGCATCTCTTGCACGTGATTTATCCGCTGAATCTCTACCCGGGACAGAATATCGACGCCACCGCGCTCGACAATGCCGCGCGGGACGGGGCGGTTTCGCGTCTGGGCAGTCTCGCGCGGGGGCTGGCCGACCAATACGGCATCCGTACCCACGCTGTCTGGCGGATCGGCCGCGCCCACACCCAGATTGCCGATTACGGGCGCGAGGTGGCGGCCGATCTGGTGGTGACGGGAGCCCGCGGAGAGAATGCGATCCGACGGCTGTACCTGGGGTCGACGCCGATGCGACTGCTGCGGGTGCGCAGTGGCCCGCTGCTCGTCGTGCGCAGGCCGCATTGGCAATACAAGCACGTGCTGGCGGCGGTCGATTTCTCGGCCGATTCGAACCTGGCGCTCGGCTGGGCGCGACGTCTGGCCGGAGACGCGCAGCTCGACGTATTGCATGTTCTGGAACCCGAGTTCGATCGTCGCCTCTCCCCGCCAGAGCGCGAGGCAGCAAGCATTGACATGCGCCGCATTGCGACCAGCCTGATGGACACGCTACTGGCGAAGCTGCCGGGGGAGAACGCCGGCCATATCGAAACCGGCTATGTGCCGACGCGCGTCCTCGAACGTGCGCAGCAGTGGCGTTCCGACCTCGTCGTGGTAGGCCGGCACGGGCATGGCGGACTGGAAGCATTCCTGCTTGGCAGTGTCAGCAAGGACATCGTCCAGTCCGCGGAATGCGATGTGCTGGTGACGGGCGCGTAGTGAGGGCGCTCAGTCGCTGTGCCCGGCGATCAGCACATCGCCGCTGGAATGCGACAGAACGTGTTTGGTGACGCTGCCGAGCAGCAGTTCTTCCATCACCGACTGGCCGTGCTTGCCCATCACGATCAGGTCGGCATCCATCGTCTGCTCGTGTTCCAGAATACGCAGCGTGGCGGCGCCATGGACCAGCTGGCGGGTCAGCTGCCGGGCCGGCACCTGCAGCATGTCGATGAAGGCGTCCATCGCCAGTTGCGCCGCGCTGCGCGCGTGAATCCGGTACTCATGAATCTGCGCGTCGTTCATCCCGGCGAACTGAAAGGTGCTTTCCAGTTCCACCTCGAACGCATGCAGCAGCACGATGTCGGCGTCGGGCATCCAGGCGTGCGCGGCGTTGACGGCGGCGGCGGAATGCGCGGAGAAGTCGACTGGCGCGAGGATCCGCCGATAGGGCGACAGCGGCTTCTGCTTGACTGCAAGCAGCGGCCGGCGGGATTTGCTCAGCACTCGCTCGGTGGTCGAGCCGAGCAGCAGTTCGACCATGAAATGCGTTCCGCGCGCGCCCATCACCAGCAGATCGGCCTGGCGCGTTTCAGCGAGGCCGGCCAGCGCGGTGAGTGCGGATCCCTGCATCAGCGCGGTATCGATCGTGCAGGAATACTGTGCCGCCAGACCGGAGGCCAGTTGGTTCAGCTTTTCACCCGCCTGACTCAACAACTGTGCTTCCAGCGCGGCGGCGTCGCCGGGCAGCATGCGGCGCAGGGTGTCGAGCGCCGATCGGCTGACGACATGCGCCAGCGTGAGGCTGGCGGCGGGGTGAGCCTGGGCAAGCAGCGCGGCGCGTTCCAGCGCGTGGCGGGCGGGTGCTGAAAAGTCGGTGGCGGCAAGCAGCGTTCGGGTCGGTGTCATGGCGACTCCCTGGCAGAAGGATCCGATAGGCAAGCATAAGGCATCACGATGGCTCATCGAGGTGGGTCGGAATTCTCAATCCGACCAGGCTCACGCGACCGGCCGCGACCGCGCGCACCACCAGCTCCAGCTTGCCCATCCGGACGCGGTCGCCCACCACCGGCTGGCCGCGCAATTTCACGGCAAGAAATTCTTCGAGTGTGAGTTCGGCCATCGCCTCCGGCAAGGGCAGGCCGTACTCGGCTGCCACGGCACCTGCCTGCGCGTCGCCGCGCAGCACAAAATCGCCATAGAACTGGCGTTTCTCCAGATACGCGGGGGCCGAGGGGGCCACCAGCAGATCACTCAGCGCAGCGCTGTCTGCGGCCCGCGCGAGCACGTACAGCATGTCGCCGGCAACCAGCTTGCCCGCGGCTTCCGGCGCCAATGCCGCGTTTTCCCGCATCACTGCCACCGGGCGCGCGGCGGCGGGCAGGCGCAGCGCATTCGCCTCCTGCCCCACCAGCGGGACGCGCGGTGTCAGCCGATAGCCGAACAAGGCATGGCCGTTCATCTGGCTTGCCGTCAGGTCGTGGCGTTCGGCGGGTCCGGGCACCGGCGGCACCTGAAGTTTCAGGTAACGGGCGAGCAGCGGGATACTCCAGCCCTGGGCGGTCAGCGAGATCAGCACCACGAAGAAGGCGACATCGAGAATCAGCGCGGCTTCGGGCACCCCGGCCAGTAGCGGGAACAGCGACAGAACGATGGGCACCGCACCACGCAGCCCGACCCATGAAATGAACAGCTGTTCGCGCCAGGGGAAATGGAAGGGCAGCAGGCATGTCACCACCGCGATCGGGCGGGCCACGAACATCAGCACCAGCGCGATCGCCAGCGCTGCCGGCGCGTGTTCGATCAGATCGCTCGGCGTGGCGAGCAGGCCCAGCATCAGGAACATGCCGATCTGCGCCAGCCAGGCCAGGCCGTCGTGGACCTGCAGGATATTGGCCGATTCGCGCGGGTTGCGGTTGGCGACCATGACCCCGCACAGGTAAATGGCGAGGAAGCCGCTGCCGCCCAGCACCGTGGTGAGGCTGTAGAGCAACAGCCCGCCGGCGAGGATCAGCATCGGATACATGCCGCGTTCCAGCGGCAGGCGGTTGGCCAGCCACACCATCAGCCAGCCGCCGCCGAGGCCGGCGACCAGGCCGAATCCCATCTGCTGGGCCAGCAGCAGCGGCGTTTCCCATCCTGGAACGCGCTGACCGGCGAGGATCAGCTCGATGAAGGCGATGGTGAGCAGGGCCGCCATCGGATCGTTGCTGCCGGACTCGATTTCCAGCGTCGCGGATACCCGCTCCTTCAGTGTCAGCCCTCTGGCATGGAGCAGGGCGAACACCGCTGCAGCATCGGTCGAGCCGACTACCGCGCCGACCAGCATGCCTTCCAGCAAGCCGAAATCGAGTACCCAGGCGGCGAACAGGCCGGTGATGACGCAGGTGATCAAAACCCCGCCGGTGGCCAGCACGGCTGCCGGGCGCAGGCTGGTGCGGAAGCTCTCGCTGCGAGTGTTGAGCCCGCCGTCGAGCAGGATGACGGCGAGCGCCACGCTGCCGACCATATAGGCCATGCCGCTGTCGTTGAATATGATGCCGCCGGGGCCGTCCTCGCCGGCCAGCATGCCGACCGCCAGAAACACCAGCAGCAGCGGCATGCCGATGCGGTACGAGAGTGCGCTGGCGAGGATGGCCAGCAACAGCAGCACCGCACCGGCAAGGACAAATTGGTTGATGAGATCCATGAAGCAGGGCTTGGGTGGCCTACGATACATCGCGTGATTGCAGTGTCAGGCGCCATGTTAACCTAAGGGTCCGGGCCTCCGGCCGTCTTGTCGCCCGGGTGGGAACGGCCTGCGGCGATATCGCTGCTTGGCGATTGGCCTGGTCCAGGAGCCGTCAGACCATTTGGGTGCACGTGTCGATACGTCGCCGGATTTGCGGTCGCGTCAGGAAAACCTCATGCACACGCTCGGATTCATCTCGATTGCTTTGCTCGCCGTCAGGCCTTCGCACTGCGGCGGCGTCATCACCGAGACCCGCGGCCTCAGCCGCGGCCGGGTCGGGCGGGCGCTCAGGCCCGCCCCGTCGGTGTTGCCCACGCTAAGCGGAATCAATCTGCTGAATACCCGGTTCCTGTATCTGTATGGCACCTGATCCCGTAGATCCCGTCCGCCACTGGCACCGCCTCGACAGTGAGGCGGTCGAGGCGCAGCTCGACAGCGACCTGAACGCCGGGCTGAGCGCCGCGGCCGCCGCGGTGCGGCTTGAACAGGTGGGGCCCAACGTCCTGCACGAGGCCGGTCGGCGGCACCCACTCGTCATGCTGGCGTCGCAGTTCACCGATTTCATGATCCTGGTGCTGATCGCCGCGGCGGTCATCGCCGGTGTCGTCGGCGAGGCGGTGGACGCCATTGCCATCGTGGTCATCGTGTTTCTCAACGGCATCATCGGCTTCGTCCAGGAATACCGTGCCGAGCGCGCGATGGCGGCGTTGAAGCAGATGGCCAGTCCGCAGGCCCGCGTGATTCGTGACGGGCGGGCCGGGCTCGTCGATGCGACCGAGCTGGTCCCGGGCGACCTGGTCGAGCTGGAAGCCGGCAATATTCTGCCGGCCGACCTGCGCCTGACCGAACTGGCCTCGCTCATGATCGACGAGTCCGCGCTCACCGGCGAATCGCAGCCGGTCGAAAAACGGCTGGTGCAGATCGACCAGACCGAGCTGCCGCTCGGCGACCGCCTCAATCTCGCCTACAAGGGGACGATCACCACCTATGGCCGCGCGCGCGGCCTGGTCGTGGCGACCGGGATGCGCACCGAACTCGGGAAAATCGCCGCGCTGCTGTCCGGCGAATCGGGGAAAACGCCGTTGCAAAAGCGCCTCGCGCGGTTCGGCCGGAGTCTGGCGCTGGTGGTGCTGGCGATCTGCGCGATCATCTTCGTCGCCGGCTGGCTGCGCGGCGAACCGCCGCTGGTGATGCTGCTTACCGCCATCAGCCTGGCGGTCGCCGCGATCCCCGAAGCGCTGCCGGCGGTGGTCACCATTTCGCTCGCATTCGGCGCGGCGCGAATGGTCAGGCAAAACGTGCTGATCCGCCGCCTGCCGGCGGTGGAAACGCTCGGCTCGGTCACCTACATCTGCTCGGACAAGACCGGCACGCTGACCCAGAACCGGATGCAGGTCGACTGCGTGCGGGCCGTCGGCGAAACCCGGCCGGGTCTGCCTGATACGGGCGCCGCACCCTGGCATGAACTGGGTCTGGCGATGGCGCTATGCAACGATGCGGTGGCCGACGCTGACGGGAAATTGAATGGCGACCCGACCGAAACCGCACTCTTCGAAGCCGCGCGCGCGGCCGGATTCGACAAGCCGGAATGGCAGGACCGCCTGCCGCGCCTGGCCGAGATTCCCTTTGATTCCGAACGTGCGCGGATGAGCACGCTGCATCGCGAGAATGACGCGGTGCTGATGCTGGTGAAGGGGGCGCCGGAGAGTGTGCTGGCGCGGTGCGTCGACCAGTTGGGTCGGGACGGAATCGAGGCCATCGATCAGGCGGTGCTGCGAGACGAAGCGGAACAATTGGCCGCGCAGGGCCTGCGGGTGCTGGCGTTTGCACTGAAGCGGCTGGCGCGGGTGCCACAGGCGCTCGATGCCGCGGCGCTGGAGGACGGCCTCAGCTTTGTCGGGCTGGTTGGCCTGATCGATCCGCCGCGTCCGGAGGCGGCCGAGTCGGTGGCCGCGTGCAAGACCGCCGGCATCATTCCGGTGATGATCACCGGCGACCATCCCGCCACCGCGCGCGCCATCGCGCAGCGGCTCGGCATCATCGGCGACGGCGGCAAGGTGCTGACCGGCAGCGAACTGGAACGGCTGGCGCTGGAAGAATTCGAACGCGAGGTGAAGTCGGTACGGGTGTATGCGCGGATCAATCCGGAGCAGAAGATCAAGATCGTGCAGGCGCTGCAGGACCTGGGCGAGTTCGTCGCGATGACCGGCGACGGCGTGAACGACGCGCCCGCGCTGAAAAAAGCCGATATCGGCATCGCCATGGGCCGTGGCGGCACCGACGTCGCGCGCGAGGCCGCCCACATGACCCTGCTGGACGACAACTTTGCCACCATCGTTTCGGCGGTACGCGAGGGCCGCCGCATCTTCGACAACATCCGCAAGTTCGTCAAATACACGATGACCAGCAACTCGGGCGAGATCTGGACCATCTTCCTCGCGCCCTTCCTCGGTCTGCCGATCCCGCTGCTGCCGATTCACATCCTGTGGATCAACCTCGTCACCGACGGCCTGCCGGGGCTTGCGCTCGCCAGCGAGCGTACCGAACGCGATGTCATGCATCGCCCGCCGCGGCCGCCCAGGGAAAGCATTTTCGCTCGCGGCATGTGGCAGCACATGCTGTGGATGGGGCTGTTGATGGGCGGGGTGACGCTGGCGACCCAGGCGTGGGCGATCCACGACGGTTCGGCGCACTGGCAGAGCATGGTGTTCACGGTGCTCACGCTGTCACAGCTGGGCCATGTGCTGGCGATCCGTTCCGAACACGAGTCGCTGTTCACCCAGGGGGTGTTCTCCAATCCGCTGCTGATCGGAGCGGTGCTGCTCACCTTCGCGCTGCAGATGGCGGTGCTCTATGTGCCGTGGCTCAACCCCATCTTCAAGACCCAGCCGCTCGGGGCGGACGAACTGCTGCTGTGTCTGGCGCTGTCGTCGGTGGTGTTCGTTGCGGTGGAAATCGAGAAATGGCTGGTGCGCCGCGGCTGGCTTTACACGCCGTCCTGAAAGCCCGCCGGGTTTTGAGAGTACATGCCGCTGCCATCCGTCGCGTGGCGGTTTGGCGCATTTATTGTTTTGTGCAAAAATAATAAGGTATTTTCACTCTGGACTCGCCCATTGATGTGCTCAGGCTGGGGTGGGTTGCGCATCATTTTGCGGCCCGGCCTGCCGGCGCGTCGCGTCGGCAGGCTTCCCTGTTAACTCGTTCTGTTTGAGCGTTCTCACAGCTGCATGCGGCGATCCGCCATCCCATCGGTTTTCGCCGGGAAAGGACTGATTTGAAACTGCTCCACCGGATGCTGATTGCAGCAGGCTGGCTGGTCACATCCGTTGCCCCGGCCGATACCGTCAAACTCGATAACGGCGACCGCCTGAGCGGCACCATCGTACGCATGGAAGCGGCCTCGCTGTGGCTCGAAACGCCGTACGCGGGCAAGCTTGAATTGCCGTGGGCACGGATCAGCCGGGTCGAGACCGAGGCCCCGGTGCGGGTGCGCCTGGCCGACGGCACCGAGCTCGACGGCGCGTTGCAGGCCGACGCTGAGCGGACAGTACGGATCCGTATCGGCAGCCTCGCGGAAACCGCTCCGCTGGCACTCGACCGCATCGCCGCGATCAACCCGCCGCGGCATCCCGACAAGACCGTGCTAAGCGGACGGGTGTCGGTGGGCGGCAGCCTGAACCAGGGCAACACCGACGCGCAGACCCTGCATCTGGCCGGTGAACTGGTGGCGCGCAACCCGGACCAGCGGGTCACCCTCGACGGCGAAGTCAACGAGGCGTCGCAGGACGATGTCGAAACTGCGTCGAACTGGCGGCTGGGGATGAAATACGATCATTTCCTTGAGGATCGGATCTATCTGTACGTCAACACCCGCTTCGAGCATGACGGCCAGGCTGACCTCGACCTGCGCAGCGCACTTGGCCTTGGCGCCGGCCGTCAGATATTCGAGCGCGACGACCTGAAACTGTCGCTGGAGGGCGGCCTCAGTCTGGTGAACGAGGACTACGGCGGCGCGCCCGACGAGCGTTTTCCGGGTGCGCGTTTCGCGCTCGGCTACGAGCAGGATGTATGGCGGGGACGGGTGCGGCTGTTCCACCACAGCGAACTCCTGCTGAGCCTGGAATCGCTGGAGGATTATCTGTATCAGAGCCGCACCGGGGTCCGGGTGCCGGTGGGCAAGCAACTCAGTCTCGGCACTCAGGTCAATTTCGATTACGACGCGGTGCCGGCAGCGGGCAAGGACAGCACCGACACGGCGCTGATTTTCAAACTGGATTACGCACTCTGACGGCGGGCATCGGAATGCGCCTACGCAAGCATGGGAAGGTGCTGACGCAAGAAGGTCGTGCCCGCTTCGCTGGATGCCGAAAGACTATTGTGCAATAAGCCTATGAGCGAGTTTCCATTATGAATACTTCGAGTGAAACGACCGCCACCCATCTCCCTGGGCGCGCCGTCCCGTCGCCGACACAAACCGTGGTGGCATTCGGCGAAACCCTGGTCGACCAGTTTCGCGACCGCAACGTGCTGGGCGGCGCACCGTTCAACGTGGCCTGCCATCTGGCTGCGCTGGGCGCGCATCCGGTTCTGGTGACGCGCGCGGGGAAAGACGAGCTGGGCGAGCAACTGCTGCAGACCATGAGTGCGCGCGGACTGGATATTCGCGGCGTACAGCGCGATCCGTCGCGGCCGACCGGACGGGTGCGGGTGACCGAGCGTGCCGGCGGTCACGTGTTCGACATCCTGCCGGACCAGGCCTACGATCACATCCACGCCAGCCTGGCGCGGATGGCGGCCATGTCGGTGCATCCGGCGCTGGTGTATTTCGGCACGCTGGCCCAGCGTGGTGAGTCGCGCCGCGCACTGCGCGAGTTGCTGGCCGCGGTCGAGACCTGTGCGTTTCTCGACGTCAATCTGCGCGACCCCTGGGTCGACCCCGATGTGCTCGACTGGTCGCTGCGCCAGGCTGCCGTGGTGAAGATGAACGACGACGAGCTGACGCGACTCTGCGAGATGTTCAGCCTGGGCGGCGCCACCCCCGAGGCGTGCGCTGCCGCGATGTTGTCCAGCTTCGATCTGCAGCGCGTCGTGATCACCTTGGGCGCAAATGGCGCCTGGACACTCGATCGCGGCGGCCGAATCGAGGCGGTAAGCGGCCAAGCACTGGCGTCGGTGGTCGATACGGTGGGCGCGGGCGACGGCTTTGCCGCCGTGTTCATGCTCGGGATGCTGCGTGGCTGGCCGATGGCGACCCTACTGGCGCGCGCTGATTCGTTTGCCCGTGCCATCTGCGGGATCCGCGGCGCGGTGCCCGCCACGCCGGATTTCTATACGCCATTCCTGCGTGACTGGCAACTTGAAACGGAGCGGATGCGTGCGTGACCTTTATGTCCTGATGCTGAGCGTGCACGGCCTGATGCGCGGGCACGACCTGGAACTTGGACGCGACGCCGACACCGGCGGCCAGACGCTATACGTGGTGGAATTGGCGCGGGCGCTGGGGCGGCATCCACGGGTCGAGCAGGTCGACGTGCTGACCCGCCTGGTCGAGGATCCTACGGTTTCGTCGGATTACGCCGCGTCGGACGAGACGCTGGGTGAGCGCGCCCGGCTGGTGCGCCTGCCGTTCGGGCCGCGACGCTACCTGCGCAAGGAAAATCTGTGGAACCATCTCGACCAGTGGGTCGACCGCACCATCGGCTACCTGCGCCAGCAGCCGCGCCTGCCCGACGTCATCCACAGCCATTATGCCGACGCCGGCTACGTTGGCGTCCAACTGTCGCAGTTGCTCGGTATCCCGCTGGTGCACACCGGTCATTCACTCGGCCGCAGCAAGCGCCAGCGCCTGATCGACCACGGCCGCAAGGCACAGGCGATTGATCGCCAGTTCAATTTCGGACGCCGCATTGCCGCCGAGGAAGCGGTGCTGGAGCACGCTTCGCTGATTGTCACCAGCACGCCGCAGGAAAGCAGCGAGCAATACGGCATGTACGAGAATCACCAGCCGGCACGCACGGTGGTGATTCCGCCCGGCACCGACACCTCGCGCTTCGCCCCGCCGGGAGGCGAGCCGATCCCGCCGCACGTGCCGGCGCTGGTCGACCGGTTCTTCGCGCAGCCGAAGAAGCCGCTCATCCTCACCATCTGCCGTCCCGAAGTTCGAAAAAACCTGCGCCGGCTGATTCAGGCTTTCGGCGAATCGCCCGAACTGCGCGAGCGTGCCAACCTTGCGATCGTGGCGGGCAACCGCGACGATATCCGCAGCATGGACGAAGCCCAGGCGGTTGTGCTGACCGATCTGCTGCTCGACGTCGACCGCTACGACCTGTGGGGCAGCGTCGCGCTGCCCAAACAGCACCAGTCGGACGATATCCCGGCACTCTACCGGCTGGCAGCGCGGCGACGCGGGGTGTTCGTCAACCCGGCGCTGACCGAGCCGTTCGGCCTCACCCTGATCGAGGCGGCGGCGAGCGGCCTGCCGGTGGTGGCGACCCACGACGGCGGTCCGCGCGACATTCTGGCGCATTGTGAAAACGGCCTGCTGGTCGACCCGCTCGACAGCACCGCGATCGCCCGCGCACTCCTCGACGTAATGTCGGACGGCCGCACCTGGCAACGCTATGCGCGGCGCGGCATCAGCGGCGTGGCACGGAACTACACCTGGGATGCGCACGTCGAGAAATATCTGAAGGCGCTCGATCGCGTGATCCATCGCACCCGCAAGCAGGTGCGGCGCGAACGCGTGGAGCAGCGGCCGGGGCTCAATCCCATGCCCGCGGTGCAGCGCCTGCTGGTGAGCGACATCGACAACACCCTGATCGGCGACCGCGACGGACTCGCCGCACTGTTGCGGATGCTGCGCGAGCGGCCGCGCAGCTTCGGCTTCGGCGTGGCGACCGGGCGCCATCTACCGAGCACGCTCGCGGTGCTGCGGCAGTGGCGGGTGCCGCCGCCCGATGTGCTGATCACCGCAGTCGGCACCGAAATCCACTACGGCCCCGAGGTGCGGCCCGATACCGGCTGGCAGCGCCACATCCAGCACCGCTGGCGGCGCGATGCGCTGGTCGCGCTGTTTGCCGACGTACCGGGCTTGACGCTGCAGTCGGACGACCAGCAGAGCGCGCTCAAACTGAGCTACAACGTCGACCCGGAAGCCGTACCCAGCCTGCGCGAACTCGAAAAGCGGCTGCGCCAGGCGCGGCTGCACGCCAACCTGATCTATTCGCACGCCGCCTTTCTCGACGTGCTGCCGAGCCGTGCCTCCAAGGGCCAGGCGATCCGCTATCTCGCCTACAAATGGGGGTTGCCGCTGCAAAATTTCCTGGTGGCGGGCGATTCGGGCAACGACGTCGAAATGCTGATCGGCGACACCCGCGGGGTGGTGGTGTCCAACCACAGCGCCGAACTGGAAAAGCTGCGCGGGCTGGAACAGGTGTATTTCGCCAAGACGCCGTGTGCCTACGGCATCATCGAAGGGATGGCGCATTACGGCTTCGCCTGGCACGAGGTGCCCGTTCTGCAAGGAGAGTCAGCATGATCGAAGCGCTGAAAACCTGGTCCGGTGACCACCGTGATCCGGTGCATGCTTACCTGCGCCACTGTTTTTCCGAAAATCGGGCGCTGTTGCTGCAAACCGACCTGTGCCGGCTGTTGGAAACGCTCGCAGCCGAGTCCGGTGTTACGCTCAAGGGCACCCCGCTGCAGCAGGCGGTGAGCCATTTTCAGGAGGGCGTGTTCCAGCCGCCATGGGCCTACTTCTCTCTGCGCGAAGGGCCCGGGCGCTGGCGCTATCTGCGCATGCACCAGGACCGGATCGACCCGGAGCGCGTGTCGGTGAGCGATTTCCTGTGCTTCCGCGAGCAGCTTGTCAGGCCGGTGGACGATTGCAGCAATGTGCTGGAGATCGACTTCGAGCCGTTTGGTCGCCACGTGCCTCGACTCACCGAAACGCGCTCGATCGGGCAGGGGGTGCTGCATCTGAACCGGCATCTGGCGAGCGCCATGTTCACCCAGCCCGCAAAGGGCCACGCACGGCTGTTGAATTTTTTGCGCATGCACATTATCGCCGGGCAGCAGTTAATGCTCGCGCCTCACATCGACGCGGTGGACGTGTTGCAGCAAGCCCTGCGCGAGGCCCTGCAGCGGCTCGATGCGCTCGACCCCGCCACGCCGTGGAGCGAGCTGGCCGGGTTCCTCGGCAGGCTCGGGTTCAACCCGGGTTGGGGCGCCACGGCGGGGCGTACCAGTGAGACCATGGCCATGCTGGTCGATATTCTGGAAGCACCGTCGCCTGCCGTGCTGGAGGCTTTTCTTGCGCGGATCCCGATGATTTCGAGGCTGCTGATCGTGTCGCCGCACGGCTATTTCGGCCAGGACAATGTGCTGGGCCGGCCCGACACCGGTGGTCAGGTGGTATACATTCTCGACCAGGTGCGCGCGCTGGAACTGGAAGTGCGCGAGCGGATGGCGGTTCAGGGGGTGCACGTCGATCCGCAGATCATCGTCGTCACCCGGCTGATCCCCGAGGCCGACGGCACCACCTGCAATGTCCCGCTGGAAAAAATCCAGGGCACCGAGCATGCGGTGATCGTGCGGGTGCCGTTTCATCATCCAGGCGGCGAAGTCGTGCAGCAGTGGATCTCGCGGTTTGAAATCTGGCCCTATCTGGAGACCTTCGCCCACCACGTCGAACGCGAGGTGCAGGCGCAGCTGGGCGGGCGTCCCGATCTCATCATCGGCAACTATTCCGACGGCAACCTGGTCGCCAGCCTGTTGTCGGCACGCCTCGGGGTGACGCAGTGCAACATCGCGCATGCGCTGGAACAGACCAAGTACCTGCACTCGGCGCTGTATTGGGAGGCCAACGACGCGACCTACCACTTCGGCTGCCAGTACACCGCCGATCTGATCGGCATGAACCATGCCGATTTCATCATCACCAGCACCTACCAGGAAATCGCCGGCACCGCGCACAGCATCGGCCAGTACGAAAGCTATCGTGCGTTCACCCTGCCGGGGCTGTACCGGGTGGTCAAAGGCATCGACCTGTTCGACCCCAAGTTCAATATCGTGTCGCCCGGCGCCGACGCCGAGGTGTACTTCCCCTACACCGAGCACGACCGCCGTCTGAACTCGCTGACCCCCGAGATCGAGCGCCTGCTCTACACGGCCGACCCGGGCGTGCCGTATCGCGGGCATTTCGACGATCCCGCCAAACCGCTGCTGTTCACCATGGCCCGACTCGACCGGATCAAGAACCTGAGCGGCCTGACCGAATGGTTCGGTGGCTGCGAACGCCTGGCCGAATCCGCCAATCTGCTGGTGATCGGCGGCTACCTCGACGCGGACGAGTCGAGCGACGAGGAAGAAAAGTCCGAGATCGAGCGCATGCATGCGCTGATGGAACAGTACCGGCTGGATGGGCGGATGCGCTGGCTGGGCACCCGTCTCGACAAGAGTCTGGCAGGCGAGCTCTACCGTCATGTCGCCGACGGCCGCGGCGTGTTCGTCCAGCCGGCGCTGTTCGAGGCCTTCGGCCTGACGCTGATCGAGGCGATGGCCTCCGGACTGCCGGTATTCGCCACCCGCTACGGCGGCCCGCTCGAAATTATTCAGCACGGAGTGTCAGGCTTTCACATCGATCCCAACGAGGGCGCCGCAGCCGCGGCGGCGATCGCCGATTTCCTGCAACAGTGCGCCGACGATCCGGATCACTGGCAGCAAATTTCGGCCGGTGCCATGGCGCGGGTGGCCGCCCGCTACACCTGGAGGCTCTACGCTGAACGGATGATGACGCTGTCGCGCATCTACGGTTTCTGGAAATTCGTCAGCAACCTTGAGCGCGACGAATCGAGCCGCTATCTGGAAATGTTCCACCATCTGCAGTTCCGCCCGCTGGCGCGTGCAGTGGGCGGACACTGAAAGCCATGCCTATGGATTATCTGAACACCGATTTCGACAGCTGGCGCGAGCTTGCCGTGACCACGCTGCACGTCGCCGTCATCCTCGGCCTGTCCTGGCTGGCGCTGGGACTGTCGCGCAAGGCGCTGGCGCGGTTGCGGCGGCATATCCAGCAGGATCTCGGCGACGCCGAACGGGTCAAGCGCCTCAACACGCTGGAGCAGGTGTTTCGCTACATCGTGGGGGTCCTCATCACCCTGATCGCGGGGATGCTGGTGCTGAGCGAGGTTGGCATCTCGATCGCCCCGATACTCGCCGCCGCCGGGGTGCTCGGGATCGCCATCGGTTTTGGTGCGCAGAGCCTGGTCAAGGATTACTTCACCGGACTGTTCCTGCTGCTGGAAGACCAGGTGCGCCAGGGCGACGTGGTCGAGGTGGCTGGCAAGGGCGGGCTGGTCGAGGAAATGACCCTGCGCTACATCCGGCTGCGCGATTACGAAGGCAGCGTGCACTACATCCCCAACGGCACCATCGATACCGTCACCAATCGCAGCCGCAGCTTCGCCTATGCGGTGATCGACGTGGGCGTGGCCTATCGCGAAGACGTCGACTCGGTCTACGAGGTGATGCGGACGGTGGCGGCCGAATTACGCGCCGATCCGGAGCTGGCGGGCAAGATCGAGGACGATCTTGAAATTGCCGGGGTCGATCAATGGGGCGACTCCGCGGTGGTGATCCGCAGCCGCTTCAAGGTCAAGCCGCTGGAGCAGTGGGGGGTACGGCGCGCCTTCCTGTATCGCCTGAAAAAGGCGTTCGACGCCGCCGGAATCGAAATCCCCTATCCGCACCTCACCGTGTATGCAGGACAGCCCAAGCAGGGCTCGGCCGCGCCGCTGCCATTGATGATGCAGCGGCAGCCGGACTGAAGCTCCGAATCCGGCGGGCAGGGCGAGACGCCATGCACCGGCACTGCGGCGCGACTCAGAGTTCGGACAGCGGCTGTTGTGCATCCTTGGCGTCGACCGCGCCCATGTGCTCGACCAGCACCGCGAGGTCCTGGTTGAGGCGGGCCAGCGCCTCGCCGGGCAACTGGTCGAGCGCATGCGTCAGGATCCCGGTCAGCGGCTGCGGCGCGTGCGCCAGCGCTTGTTCACCCGCCGCAGTGAGATACAGTCGTACCACCCGCTGGTCGGCCGCGCTGCGTTCGCGCCGGACGAGTCCCGATTTCTCGATCTTGTCGAGCAGATTGCTGGCGGTGGACGTGTGAATCGACAGCGCTTGCGCCAGCTCGGTCACTTTCATCCCGGGATTCTGCTGCAGCGCGGCCATCGCCCAGATCTGCGCGCCGCTGACGCCGCAGGCTTTCTCCACGCTCTGGAAGTGCTGGCGCACCGCGCCGAAGATGACGCGAAACTGGCGCACGGCTTCGCGCGCGGCTGGGGATGTCGAATTCAAGTCAGGATCTCCCGGTAATACCGTTGCATTGTCTGTTTCATCATCAAGCTAGGCATGTCAGATCGCGCGCTCCATCACTTGCGTCCACAGCGCCCGGACCGCGTCGCGCACGTTTTCCATCGCCGCCGGCGGCACCCGGGCGTAGGTCGCCCCGCTGAGCTTGACCGCATGCTGCTGCCGGCGCAACTCGCGGTAGGCGTCGGCGGCAGCCAGCGCGATCCCGACGGGGATCAGGCCGATCGCCCCGGCGCGTTGCAGCAGTGCGATGTTGCCGAGATTGCCGGTCAGTTCGGGATGGCGTGCGGAATGGCTCAGCACCAGATACTGCACGCAGAACTCGACGTCGACGATGCCGCCGCTGTCGTGCTTGAGGTCGAACAGCGGGGTGTCGTTGACGTGGCCGGCGTGCATCTTCTCGCGCATCGCCAGCACCTCGTGGCGCAGTGTGTCAGGATCGCGCGGGGTACACAGCACGTCGCGACGCACCGCGTCGAAAGCCTCGCCGATTGTCGGGTCGCCGCAGACGAATCGGGCACGCGTCAGCGCCTGGTGCTCCCACGCCCAGGCGTGGTGCAACTGGTAATCTCGAAACGCCTCGGTCGAACTGACCAGCAGGCCCGACGCACCGTCCGGGCGCAGCCGCAGGTCGGTCTCATACAGGATTCCGGCCGGGGTGAGGGTGCCAAGCCAGCTGTTGAAGCGCTGTGCCAGTCGTGCGTAGACCGTCGGCGCGTCTTCGTCGGGGTCATCGTAGAGGAACACGATATCGAGATCGGAGGCGTAGCCCAATTCCTTGCCGCCGAGCTTGCCGTAAGCGATGACGGCGAAGCGCGGGGCGTCGCGGTGGCGGGTTTTGAGACCGTCCCAGCAACGTGCGAGCGTTTCGTTCAACAGCGTATCGGCCAGATCCGACAGATGATCCGACAGCGACTCCAGTGTCAGCCGTCCGGCCACGTCCTGCGCCAGCAGGCGCAGCGTCTGCACCTGCTTGAAGCGGCGCAGCGCATCCATCTGCGCCTCGGTGTCGCCGGGGTGGGCGTCGAGTTCGTCGTGCAACTGGACCGCGAGCTGGGCCCAGTCCGGCACGCTCATCAGGTGCTGGGGGGCGATCAGTTCGTCCAGCAGTTGCGGCATCTGCGTCAGCCTCTGAGCGGCCCAGGGACTTGCGCCCAGCAGCCGCACCAGTTGTCGCAGCGCGGCCGGGTATTCGGCCAGCAGCGCGAGATAAGTCGAACGGCGCGCGATCGCCTGCACCAACGCGGCGAAGCGGTCCAGGGTGGCCGCCGGATCGGGCTGGCTGCCGATGATTTCAAGCGCGGGCGGCAACAGCGCGTTGAGCCGCAACTGGGTCGACTCGGGCAGCCGGGCGGTGTGCTGGCGCAGTGCGTCGAGCGCCGTCAGCACCTGCGCCGGGTCGCTGTAGCCGGCGCTTTCCAGCAAGGCGTGAATCGCGGCGGAGTCCAGCGTGCCGTCGCAGACAACGGTCAGCGGATGGCTGTCCTGGTCGGTTTGTGGCGCGGTGAATACCTGCTCGAAATGGCGGGTGACCTTGCGGCGGTGGCGGTCGAGTACCGCAGTCAGCGCCGGGTAGGCGGAAAAATCCATCGCCTCGGCGAGTATCGCCTGCGACTCGGCATCGTCCGGAAGCTGTTGGGTTTGCGCGTCGTCCAGGTATTGCAGCCGGTGTTCGAGCCGCCGCAGAAAATGGTAGGCGGCTTCCAGCTCCTGTTGCGCATCCGCCGTCATCAGCCCGCTCTTGACCAGTTCGGCCAGCACCGCCAGCGTCGGGCGCCGCTGCAGGGCGGGCACCTGGCCGCCACGGATCAGTTGAAATACCTGCGCGGTGAACTCGATTTCACGGATGCCGCCCGGCCCGAGCTTGACGTTGTTCGCCATCTCGCGGCGCGCGACTTCGCGGCGGATCTGCACGTGCAGGTCGCGGATCGCGGCGAATGCGCTGAAGTCGAGATACTTGCGGAACACGAACGGCCGCACGATATCGGCCAGTTCGTCGTGACGGCTGCCGGTGAGTGGACGCGCCTTGATCCAGGCGTAGCGCTCCCACGGCCGCCCCTGGGCGACCAGATAGTCTTCCAGCATCTCAAACCCCATTACTAACGGCCCCGAATCGCCCCACGGCCGCAGCCGCAGGTCGACGCGGAATACGTAGCCGTCGGCGGTGTGTTCCGACAGCGCCGCAGCCAGCTTGCGCCCCAGGCGGATGAAGAATTCGTGGTTGCTGAGCGACTTGATCGGCGCGGCGCCGGGTTCGGTCGATGCGGCGGTATGGCCTTCGTCGGGATAGAGATAGATCAGGTCGATGTCCGACGACACGTTGAGCTCGCCGCCGCCGAGCTTGCCCATGCCGACGACGACCATCTGCTGCGGCTGGCCGTGTTGGTCGCGCGGTTCGCCGTGGCGCGCGGCGAGTGCCGCGTGGTGGAAGTCGAGCGCGGCCGCGATACAAACTTCGGCCAGCACGCTGTAGCTGCTCATTACCTCGGCCAGATCGGCGTCGCCCGCCAGGTCGCGCGCGGTGGCGACCAGCCAGACGCGCTGGCGCAGCTGCCGCAGGCGTTGATGCAGCGCCGCTTCGTCGGGGCACGGCGGCTGGTTTAGAAACGCCTGCATCGCCTCGCGGCTGAACGCCCGGTCGAGTTGTCCGGCGACAGCCGCGGCGAGCTGCGGCTGGGCGAGCAGCAGTCGCCGGCCATAGCGGGAACAGCGGGCGACGCGCGCAAAAGTGGGATGGGTCATGGCTTGGATTAGAATTGACAGCTACCACAACACTTTATCAGCGGAGAGACTGTATGGCAGCCATCACGTCAATTCTGACCGAAACCCGTGTATTCCCGCCCGACGAAGCCTTCGTCAAACAGGCAAATGTATCCGGCATGGCCGCCTACGAGGCGCTGTGCCGCGAGGCTGAAACCGACTACGAGGGTTTCTGGGCGAATCTGGCGCGCCAGGCAATCGACTGGAAGAAGCCGTTCACCCGCACCCTCGACGAGTCGAACGCGCCGTTCTACAAGTGGTTCGAGGATGGCGAGCTGAATATTTCCTGGAACTGTCTCGATCGCCATCTGGCGACCCGCGGCGACAAGACCGCGCTGATTTTCGAGGCCGACGACGGCGCCGTGACCAAGGTGACCTACAAGCAGCTGCATGCACGCGTCTGCCAGTTCGCCAACGGCCTGAAGTCGCTCGGGGTGGAAAAGGGCGATCGCGTCATCGTCTACATGCCGATGAGCATCGAGGCAGTGGTGGCGATGCAGGCGTGCGCCCGCATTGGTGCGATCCATTCGGTAGTGTTCGGCGGCTTCTCGGCGAAGAGCCTGTTCGAGCGGATCGAGGACGCCCAAGCCAAAGTCGTCATCACCGCCGACGCATCGATGCGTGGCGGCAAGGCGGTGCCGCTGAAGCGTGCGGTCGACGAGGCGCTGGTAATGGGCGATACCTCCTGCGTCGAGCGGGTGATCGTCTATCGCCGCACCGGCGGCGCGGTCAACTGGGGCACGCGCGACCTGTGGTGGAACGAACTGGTGCAGACCCAGGCCGAGACCTGCGAGCCGACCTGGGTCTCGGCCGAACATCCGCTGTTCATCCTCTATACCTCGGGTTCCACCGGCAAGCCCAAGGGCGTGCAGCACTCCACCGGCGGTTACCTGCTCGGTGCGATTCTTTCGATGCGATGGGTGTTCGACGCCAAGCCGGACAGCGACGTCTACTGGTGCACCGCCGACATCGGCTGGGTCACCGGTCACACCTTTGTCGCCTACGGTCCGCTGGCGCTGGGCATGACCGAAGTTATTTTTGAGGGCATCCCCACCTATCCGCATGCCGGGCGGTTCTGGGAAACCGTCGCCAAGCACAAGGTCACCACCTTCTACACCGCACCGACCGCGATCCGCAGCCTGATCAAGCTCGGCTCCGACCTGCCGGCACAGCACGACCTGTCTTCGTTGCGCCTGCTGGGGTCGGTGGGCGAGCCGATCAACCCCGAGGCCTGGATGTGGTATCACCAGGTCATCGGCGGCGGCCGCTGCCCGATCGTCGACACCTGGTGGCAGACCGAAACCGGCGCCCACATGATCGCGCCGCTGCCCGGCGCGGTGCCGACCAAGCCCGGTTCCTGCACCCTGCCGCTGCCCGGCATCATGGCCGCGGTCACCGACGAACACGGCGGACCGGTGGCCAAAGGCCAGGGCGGGCATCTGGTGATCAGGCGCCCGTTCCCGTTTCAGCTTCGCACCCTGTGGGGCGACCCCGAGCGTTTCGTCCGCACCTATTTCCCCGAGGAGCTCGGCGGCAAGACTTATCTCGCCGGCGATTCGGCGCACTGCGACGAAGACGGCTATTTCTGGATCATGGGGCGGATCGACGACGTTCTGAACGTGTCCGGCCACCGCCTCGGCACGATGGAAATCGAATCCGCGCTGGTGTCCAGCCCGCGTGTCGCCGAGGCCGCCGTGGTGGGGCGTCCGCACGACGTCAAGGGCGAGGCGGTGGTGGCCTACGTGGTGCTGAAGGGCGCGCGCCCGGTCGGCGATGAAGCGAAGTCGATCGCCGCCGAACTGCGCGACTGGGTCGGCAAGGAAATCGGCCCGATCGCCAAACCCGACGAAATCCGCTTTGGCGACAACCTGCCCAAGACCCGTTCTGGCAAGATCATGCGCCGCCTGCTGCGGGCGATCGCCAAGGGCGAGGAAATCACCCAGGACGTCTCCACGCTGGAGAACCCGGCGATCCTGGATCAGCTGAAGGAAGCGGTGAAATAGTGCCCGCCGAACCTGTCCGGTCCGGCCGCGCCAGGCTTGAACTGATTCAGCATATTCATTCACACGACCATGAGATCGTGACAAGCTGATTGGGGTCGAGTCGGTCGACCATTCGAGCGATGGCCAGCTGGTCGCGTTTGCCCGCAAGTACTTCGTCGCCGAGAATCAGGATGCGGCCGCAATAATTTCCGTATCCCCAAGTTGCTGCAGTTTGGTGGAGGTGTGTATCTGGCGCGCTTCCATGGGTGTGTGGCGCAGCGTGTGTGACAGTGCCAGTTTGATCGATGATCCGGGCCCGTGAATGCATCTGTCACGCGAGTTTTTTGTTAAGCGATGGAATCGTACGAACAAAAAATTGCCCGTTTTTGGTGAAGCATCTCAAGTTCGTCGAGATATCGTCGTTACAGTTCATAACCCGTCAAGGGCAGACCCGTCGTGAGACGGGGACGCAAAGCTACCGGTCCTGAAATGGATAGCGGGGTTTCCGGAATGGTCACTCGCGTCCGCAGCGTCTTGCCCCTGATTCAGTCAACGTTCGAACCGGGAGCCGCCATGCCGTACCACCCCAGCTCATTTCCCGTCCGCTCAACCGATAACCGCTGCTGCTACCGCAGGGGCAGCGCTCCGGGCTTCAGTCTTGCGCTCGCTCTGGTGGCGGCGTTGTCGGGTTATGCCGGCTTCAGCCACGCGGCACCGTGTGTCCACGCCGAGGCGGGGCAAGCCGCAACGGTTTCCGCGGGGGTGTCACCCGGGCCCTCAGCGAAACCGGCGGGTCAACCGGGATCATTGATGAAATGATGACGATAGCCAAACCTGCCGGCATCGGCGGCACGGGGTGCCAGCGGGGACGCTGATCCAGGTGCGCGGCAAGAACGCGATGAAGCCTCGCCACGCATGAATTTTTGCTCTGCAGAGCCGCACCCTTCGGGGTGCTTTTTTTGTGTTTCGCTTGTGGGGGTCAACTTCTGGCGTGGCCGAGCGTCGTCGTGGTGGTGACGAGTTCGAGCACCAGCGCATGCACCCGTGCCGGTGATTTCAGCGCCCCGTTCTCGGGATCGAACGCGTCGCCGGCATGAGCAAGCGAGAACTGGCCAGGCAGCACCAGTACGCCGAGCGTATTCAGGATCTGGCGCAGGTGCGGCAGCATCCGTATCCCGCCAAACTGGTAGGGCGAGGCGGCCATGATCGCGGCAACCTTGCCCTGATACGGAACCAGCCCCGACTCGCCCTGCCACTCGCGCGATACCCAGTCGAGCGTGTTTTTCAGCAGCGGCGGTATCGAGCTATTGTATTCGGGGCTGGAAATCAGCAGGGCGTCGTGCGCCTTGAACAGTGCCTTCAGCCGCTGGGCGTTGGCGGGCAGGCCCTCGCGCGTTTCGAGGTCCTCGTCCATCAGCGGCAGCGGGTAGTCCGCCAGGTCGATCAGGGTGACGTCGCCGCCCGCGGCCTGGGCGGCATCCGCCGCGGACCGGATGAGCTTGCGGTTCCAGGAATCGCGGCGGATGCTGCCGGAAAAAGCGAGGATCTTGGGCATGGGGCTATCTTGCGTGAAAAAAGCCGATTGTACCGGGGCGGCGGGTCGGGGTCTCGGCTGCGCCCACCGCACACTGCGCACCGCGGCGCAGCAATGGGCATGGCCTTGAATGCGTAAACCCGGCACAATCCGGCCAATCCGTTCAAGGATCCGACCATGCCGTTGAACCACGCACAGGCACTCGATGCCGGCTGAGCAGTTCCCACCCGACAGGATGCGCCTCGACAAGTGGCTGTGGGCTGCGCGTTTTTTCAAGACCCGCAGTCTCGCCACCCAGGCCATCGAACACGGGCGCGTGAAACTCGACGGCGCGCGCGTCAAGCCCGCGCGTGAAGTGAAGCCGGGCGACCGGCTGGAGATCCGGGTCGGCGATTTCGACTGGACGCTGACGGTGCGCGGGCTGTCGATGCAGCGTGGACCGGCGCCGCTGGCGCAGCAGCTGTATGAGGAAGACCCCGCCAGCCACGCGCACCGTTTGCAACAGGCGAGCGAGCGCAAGCTGGCGGCCAGTCCGGAGGCGGCGATCAGGGGTCGCCCGACCAAGCGCGACCGCCGGCAAATCCATCGTTTTACCAGCGAGTGAAACACAATAATTTACCGCCGCCCGGTCCTGCCCGGCCCGCGCAAGCGCATAGAATCAAGGGATTCGTGAGCCTCCGTTTATGACCATTCCCCCTGTGCTTTCCTTGCTTCTGCGGCGTGCCGCGGGCGGACTGGCCGCCCTGGCCGCATTGGCCGTGCTGGGGTTCGCGTGCGCGGCGGCACTGATGTTTTTCTGGGTGTTGCCCAATATTGCCGATCACCGCGATACGGTGGCGAATCTGATGTCGCGCGCACTAGGCCAGCGGGTCACGCTCGATGCCGTGTCCGGAGCGTGGCAGCAGGCGCGCCCCGAGTTCCGCCTGCAGGGCGTGCGGCTGTACGACCGGCAGGGTCGTCAGGCGCTGCATCTGCCGAAAATCGAGGCGGCGTTTGCCTGGCGTTCGCTGCTGTTGCTGGAGCCGCGCTTTAATCGGATCGAGCTGCAGGGACTGTCGCTCGAGGTGCGACGTGCACTCGACGGGCATTGGTATGTGGGCGGTATACCGGTCAACCCGGCCAACCCGGACAGCGGTTTTTCCAGCTGGCTACTGCGGCAGGGGCGGGTGCATGTGAGCCAGGCCACCCTGACCTGGCTGGACGAGGTCCGCGATGCGCCGCCGCTGGTGCTGTCTGCGGTCGATTTCACCCTGACCAATGTCCGCCGCGTTCATCGCCTGGAGTTCGCCGCCGCTCCGCCGGTCAGCCTGGCGCAGCCGCTGGCGATCGATGCGCGGTTGAGTGCACGCGACGTCGACGACCTCAAGACCTGGAGCGGCCATGTCGAGACCCGGGTGGCGGGGGTGTCGTTTCCGCGCCTGGCCGCCTGGCTGGAACTTCCCTATCAGCCCCGGCAGGGCTCGGGTGCGTTGAATGTCCGCTTCGATGTGACCCGCGGAGCGCTGACCGGGGTGTCCGCAGGGCTTGATTTGCGGGCGGTCGAAACTGTGCTTGGTGAGGATCTGCCGGCGCTGCGGCTGGCGCGGGTGCGCGGCCAGGCCCGCTGGCAGCGCGATACGAACGGCCAGCAGGTGGCATTTGAGAATCTGCGCGTGGCGCGGTCGGGAGCCGCACTGGGCGCGCCGTTTAATACCGGGCTGACGTGGAATGCTGGGTCGCGCGAAATCACTGTGCAGGCGCTGGACCTGGGCGGCTGGGAGTCGCTGTTGCCGAGCCTGCCGATGGATGCCGCGCTGCGCGCCCGGCTGCAGGCACTTCAGCCGCAGGGGCGGCTCGACAGCCTGCGGTTCCGGTGGACCGGCGCCGAACCCGGACTCGATAACTTCAGCGTTGCCACCCGCTTTACCGGCCTGGGCCTGGCGGCAATCGACCATCGGCCCGGTGTGTCCAATCTTTCGGGTCGCATTGAAGGCGATGCGCGGGCCGGCAGGTTCGAGATCGATTCCCGGCAGCTGGTGGTGAAACTACCGGCGCTGTTCCGTGAACCGCTCGTCGGACTTGCCAGCCTGCATGCCCGTGGCAGCTGGGAAAAGAGTGAGCGTGGCCATTTGCTGACGCTCGACGACGCCGCGTTCGCCAACGGCGATGCGGCGGGCACCGGCAAGGGGCGCTATGAGCTGATCGCCGGGCAGCCCGGCGTGATCGACCTGAGCGCGCATCTGACTCGCGGTCAAGGCACCGCGGTGGCCCGTTATCTGCCGAAAATCATCGGCGACCATACCGTCGACTGGGTGAAGCGAGCGGTGATCGCGGGCCATTCCGACGATGTCCAGCTGAGTTTGCGCGGTGACCTGGCCCGGTTCCCGTTCGTCCAGGGTGATGGTTTGTTCCGGGTCGACGCACAGATCAAGGATGGGGTGATCGACTACGTTGCGGGCTGGCCGCGGATCGAGGGGATCCGGGCGCGGATGGTGTTCGAGGGCAAGACGATGGACATCAGATCGGATCAGGCGCGCATCTACGGCGTGACCCTGGCGCCGGTCCGGGTCACGATTCCCGACCTGCTGCATCACGAGGAACTGCTGAACATCGATGGCGAGGCCAATGGCCCGATTCAGGACTTCATCCGGTTTGCCAATTCCAGCCCGGTGGGCGAACGTCTGCGCGGTTTCACCGATGCGCTGGACGGCAGCGGGCCGATGCGGCTGGCGCTGAAACTGCAGGTTCCGCTGCGCCACAATGACGACACCACGCTGGTGGGCAGGCTGTCGTTTCTGGGCGATAGCGTGGTTCCGTCCGGACTGCAGCGGCTCGACCAGGTTCGTGGCGATATCGATTTCAACCATGACAGCCTCACCGCGAAAAACATCACCGCGCAGTTTCTGGGCGGCCCGCTGCGTATCGATGCCGCGACCCGTGCGGGTCAGGTACAGATCCTGGCGCAGGGGCGGGCGACGGCGGCAGGTATGACGCCCGCGCTCGGGACGGCGTGGGGCAAGCGCCTGTCGGGACTGGCGACATGGCGGGGGCAGGTCGATCTGGAGCCCGGGGGCACACGTGTCCGCATCGACTCCGATCTGGTCGGGTTGGCTTCCAGCCTGCCGGCGCCGCTGGCCAAGGCGGGCGCACGGCCGCTGCCGCTGATCATGACCAGCCAGCCGCAGGGCGACGGCCAGTTGCATCAAATACGGCTGGGCAATACCGTGGGAGCGGTGTGGACCAGCACCGCCGCGGGGCGCTTTGGCCGCGGTGAAATCCGCTTCGGCGGACAGCCTGTCATGCCCGCCGAGCCGGGGCTCCGCCTGGCGGGCAGCGGCAGGGGGCTGGATATTTCGGGCTGGATGAGCCTGCTGCCGGACGACGACAGCGATGTGGTGTCGTTGTCGTCGATCGACCTCGGCTTCGACGTGTTCGACGTGATGGGGCGGCGATTCCAGAATGTGCGGCTGCAGGGGCGCAGCCGCAACGGCCTGCTGCGCACCCAGGTCAGCGGCCACGAGTTGAGCGGCGTGCTGACCTATCGACCGGCCGGAGCGTACGATTCCACAGGGGCTTTAGCCACTGATGAATCGGAGTCGTTGAGGCAACAGCCGGCGCGGGTGTCAGCGCAATTCAGGCAGTTGACCATTCCGGACGCCGCCCCGGCCACAGGGGTGGCGGACGCGCCCAACATGAAGGCGTCCGAGTTCCCGGTGTTCGATATGACGGTGGAGGATTTTCGCCTGCAGACGCGTGCGCTGGGACGGCTGGAGGTGGTGGCACGCGGGGCGCCACAAGGCCTGATCATCGACAGCCTGCAATTGATCCACGCCGACAGCGTGTTCAGCATGAGCGGCGTGTGGCGCGACCGCGGGATCAGCGAAACCCGCGCGGAGCTGAGTCTGAAGGTGCTGGACTCGGGGAAATTTCTGGCCCGCTTCGGCTACCCCGACATGCTCAAGCGCGGCAGCGCGGAGATACACGGCAGCGCCACCTGGGAAAGGTCACCTGCCGATTTCAGCTTTGCCACACTGGCCGGCCAGCTCGACTTCAAGGCCAGGAACGGGCAATTTCTCAAGATCGACACGGGTGCCGCCAAGCTGCTGGGGGTGTTGAGCCTGCAAGCGCTGCCGCGCCGACTGAACTTCGATTTCCGTGATATCTTCAACGAAGGCTATGCTTTCGACGACATCAGCGCCATTCTGCGCATTGCGCGCGGCGTGGTGTATAGCGATGATTTCAAGATGCGGGGGCCGTCAGCCAAGGTCAATATGTCGGGGCTGGCCGACCTCAATCGGGAGTCCGTCCAGCTGCGGGTGAAGGTGATCCCCAAGATGTCCGAAGGCGTGGCCGTGGCCGGCGCCCTGCTCGGCGGTCCGCTGGCGGGGGTGGGCGCACTGGCCGCGCAAAAGTTGCTGCGCGATCCGGTGGAAGAGGTCATCAGCCAGGAGTACATGGTGACCGGGCCGTGGCAGGCACCCGATGTCAAACGTCTGACCCGAGACAAAATCAAGGCAGAATCGCAGGCGACCGAACCCTGATAGTGGAATTTTAATTCATGATGACGAAGAAAATCGCTAAATCCACCGTGGCGCGTTCCAAGGGCGCGCAGCTCAAGAGTCCGGCGCCGCAGGCGGGCACGGTGCGCGTGGCGGCAATCCAGATGGCGTCCGGCCCCAACGTGCCGGCCAATCTTGCCGAAGCCGAGCGCCTCATCGAACTGGCGGTCGATGCCGGCGCGCGCCTGGTGGTGCTGCCGGAGTTCTTCTGCATCATGGCGATGAAAGATTCGTATGTGGTGAAGGCACGCGAGGCCGAAGGCCACGGCCCGATCCAGACGTTTCTCGCACGCATGGCGAAGAAACACCGCATCTGGCTGGTCGGCGGTTCGGTGCCGCTGGAAGCCAGCGTGGCGAACAAGGTGCGCAACAGCTGCCTGGTCTACGACGAACGCGGCAAGCTGGTGGCGCGCTACGACAAGATCCACCTGTTCGGACTCGACCTCGGCAACGAGCACTACCAGGAAGCCAAGCTGATCGAGCCGGGCGACAAGGCCGTCGTCGTCAACAGCCCGTTCGGCCGCATCGGCCTGTCGGTCTGCTACGACCTGCGCTTTCCCGAGCTGTATCGGGCGATGCCCGACGTCGACATCATCGTGGTGCCGTCGGCGTTCACTGCCACCACCGGGCGCGCACATTTCGAGACCCTGATCCGTGCCCGTGCGATCGAGAACCTCGCCTACGTGATCGCCCCGGCGCAGGGCGGCTACCATTTGTCGGGCCGCGAAACCCACGGCGACAGCATGATCGTCGACCCCTGGGGCGTGGTGCTCGACCGCCTGCCGCGCGGGTCCGGCGTCGTCATCGCCAACATCAACCCGGCCTACCAGGCCAGCCTCAGGAAAAGCCTGCCGGCGTTGCAGCACCGCTTCATCCAGTGCCAGCAGATCCAGGTCGAGGTGATCGAGCGGCGCACCGTGGCCAAGCGCTTGTCCCCGACCGGGGGCGAGCCCGCCAAATAACCCAGTGCCGAAACCATTCAGGACCGTGCCATGAATCCCAGTGATGCCTTCGTTCCCCTTCAAACCGCCGAGCAGCTGTTCGATTCTGCCGAAGCCACGCTGCTGACCCCCAACGGGCTCGACGCCGGCAAGCTCGCGCCGGTGTTCGGCCGCCTGCTGACGCACGACGTCGACTACGCCGACCTGTACTTCCAGTACTCGCGTTCCGAAGGCTGGAGCCTGGAAGAAGGCCAGGTCAAGTCCGGCAGCTTCAATATCGACCAGGGCGTCGGCGTGCGCGCGATCTCGGGCGAGAAAACCGCCTTTGCCTATTCCGACGACATCAGCCTCGACGCACTTGGTGCCGCCGCCGACGCCACCCGCGCGATCGCACGCGCCGGGCAGAATCGCAGCTTCGGCATGGTGCAGCGCGGCGAAAGCCGCTTGCTCTACAACGCGGTCGACCCGCTGGCGAGCCTCGACGATGCCGCCAAGGTCAGCCTGCTGGAACGCCTGGAAAAGAAAGCGCGTGCCATGGATCCGCGCGTGATCCAGGTCATGGCGAGCCTCGCCTCCGAATACGAAGTGATCTACGTTGCCCGCTCCGACGGCCATCTCGCGGCAGACGTGCGTCCGCTGGTGCGGCTGTCGCTGCAGGTCATCGCCGAACAGGACGGTCGCCGCGAGCAGGGCAGCGGCGGCGGCGGCGGCCGCTTCGACTACCGCTACTTCACCGACGAGATCCTGGAAAAATACGCCCGCCAGGCCGTGCATCAGGCCAGCGTCAATCTCGACGCGCGCCCCGCGCCCGCCGGCAGCATGACCGTCGTCCTCGGCTCCGGCTGGCCCGGCATCCTGTTGCACGAAGCCATCGGCCACGGCCTCGAAGGTGACTTCAACCGCAAGGGCAGCTCGGCCTTTTCCGGGAGGATCGGTGAACGCGTCGCCGCGCCCGGCGTCACCGTGATCGACGACGGCACCATCCCGCTGCGCCGCGGGTCGCTCAACGTCGACGACGAAGGCAACCCCACCCAGCGCACCACCCTGATCGAGGACGGCGTCCTCACCGGCTACATGCAGGACATGATGAACGCCCGCCTGATGGGCATGAAGCCCACCGGCAACGCGCGCCGCGAGTCGTATGCGCACCTCACCATGCCGCGCATGACCAACACCCTCATGCTCGGCGGCGACAAAGACCCACAAGAAATCATCGCCTCGGTGAAAAAAGGTCTCTACGCCGTCAACTTCGGTGGCGGCCAGGTCGACATCACCAGCGGCAAATTCGTCTTCTCCGCCGCCGAGGCCTACATGATCGAAGACGGCAAGATCACCTACCCGGTCAAAGGCGCCACCCTCATCGGCAACGGCCCCGAAGTGCTGACACGTGTGAGCATGATCGGCAACGACATGGAAATGGATTCGGGCGTCGGGACGTGTGGCAAGGAAGGCCAGAGCGTGCCGGTTGGTGTGGGACAGCCGACGTTACGGATTGACGGGTTGACGGTGGGGGGGACGGCGTAAGGCTGATCTACGAAAACATGAGACGCGATGCCATTCGAATGTCGCGTCTTGCGCGGACTGATGAATAGATCGTTGCTGATCCCGCTCGGCGGGTTTTTCCTGTTGAGTTTCATTGTTGCGTATCTGGTACCGGATGTCGCAGGTGTCTGGCCATTGCTGGATATTTATTCAAATTTCGTCAGCATGTTGGTCCCGATGATTCGCAGGATTGAGGTGCTATCCATACGATTGCACATGGCTCCTAGCTACTATTTCAGTCTGATGTGGGTCGCTGCGTTCGTGCTTTATTTTTGGCTATTGCGGTTCCCACACAATTGTTTCCTGTCTCCTGAAAAAGCGCATGCTAAGCGAGTTTTCGTGACAATGATGTGTCTGATTGTTATCCCATCGGCAAACGCCTATTTCTATTTCCTTCCATCTATAACACCAGGACGGTTTGTTACCGTGATGACAGTGTCGCGATCGGGGTTGGCTATATCCGGAGCGATTCATTTGCTGGGTGCCGTTTTGTTGACGCGAACGTGGTGGGCGTGGTTTCGACAAAGGGAGCTGATCTATCGAAAGCATTCGATCAATTAAGCGTAGGCGACGTAGCTCGGGTAGGGCGCAATAACCGAAGGGCATTGCGCCGGATATGCGTCGTAACACAAGCCCCCAAAACATTCAGTCATTACCATCCTGGTTTTGTTTCACCCCGTACAGACCCGCCGAAAATAGAGCCTGCCGGGTGGATCAGCGGCAAAGGTGTTTGAGCATCGCTCACAAAAAACCAATTTAAAATAGCACAAGCGAGGCGAGTTCTTTGCCGCCCACCCGGCAGGCTCTATTTTCGGGAATTCGGGGCTGTTGGGGTCGCCTTTTCTTTGGTTCCTTTCTTTTGGCGAAGCAAAAGAAAGGAACTAGCCGCCGGGCTACCCCGGCCAACGGTCAGAGGTTCTGCGAGCACCCCAACTACAACGGCCAGCCCTTCGACGGGCTCAGGGCGAACGGTGCGTGGGGAGGAGCCTATGCAATCTGCGGCGGTATGTGAGCGCAGTCTGGATTGCTTCGCGGCATGCGCAATGACGGCACAGCCTCAGACCAAACTCTCCAACGCCACCGGCTCCCCAATCAAATACCCCTGCACGCAATCCACCCCCATCTCCTCCAGCTTGGCCAGCGTCTCTTCGTTCTCGACAAACCCCGCCACGGTCTTGATGCCGAGGAAGCTGCCGGTTTCCAGGATCGAGCGGACGAGTGCCTCGTCGATCATGCTGGTGCCGATTTCGCGCACCAGGGCGCGGTCGATTTTGAGGAAGTCGAGTTTCATGCTCTTGAGGCTGGTGTAGGAGCTGCTGCCGACACCAAAATCGTCGAGGGTGAAGCGGCAGCCGTGGCGCTGCAACTGGCGCATGAACAGCTGGGTCTGGGCGTGGCCTTCGACTGCGTCGGTTTCCTTGATTTCGAAAATAAGCTTGTCGCCGGGGATGTCGCCACGCGCTAGTTCGGCCAGCAGGAATTTCAGGAACAGCGGATTGGTGATCGACTGGCCCGACAGGTTGATCGAGAAGCCGCCCAGCACCGCGACCTTGGCAGGATGCTCGCGAATCCACTGCAGAATCTCGCGTACCACCCAGCGGTCGATTTCGGTGATGCGCTGCAGGCGCTCGGCGACGGCGATGAGGTCGCGGGTGGCGATGCGCTCGTCCTGCGCGGTGGGGTGCAGCAGCACTTCGTAATAGAGCGGGGTGCGCGCGGTGTCGGCCGCTGCCGCCACCGGCTGGCAATTGAGGCTGAGCTGGTTGTTGGCGAGGATGTCGGCGAGTTCGTGCGCCCAATGCGCGAGTGCGAGCACGCCGCTTTCTTCGGCGTCGCTGCTGTATGACATCACCGGGGTGCCGGATTCGCGGGCGCGGGCGCAGGCGGCGTTGGCGTTGTCGTAATAGGCTTCGGGGCTGAGGCAGTCGCCCGACCACATCAGGCCGACTGCCGCCTGCACCCGGTAGCGGGTGCCGTTGATTTCCTGAGGATGGCTGGCGATGACGCGCAGCAGCGATTCGGCCTGCACCTCGGCGGCGGCGTTGTCGGTCGCCTCGATCCAGAATGCCACGCCGGATTCGCCCGCGCGGGCGAGCAGCGCATTGGCCGCGAGGTTGACTGGCAGGATCTGGGCGAGTTCGCGCAGGATCGGGGTGCGAATCTCGACGCCGGCGGTGTCGCCTGCCGGGTTGCTGATCTCGAATTGGATCACGCCGATCGCGTAGCCGCCGTCGGTCGTCTTGCTGCGCAGCCAGTTGCGGCGGATGGTGCGGAAGAAGCTCTTGCGGTTGGCCAGCCCGGTGGCGGGATCGTGCGACGATTGCCACAGCAGGTCGCGCTGCATTTTCTGGATCATCGCGCTGTAGGAGCGGTCCATCAGCGGCAGTTCCAGGTCCTCGGTCCATCGCGCCTCGTTTTTTTCGAGCGACTGCAGCAGGTCCTGGCGTTTGAGGTCGAGCTTCTTGATGCCCCGGTAATTGGCGAATACGTAGACGTGCGGCTGATCGCCGATCCAGATCAGGTTGAGCGGGCTCTCCAGCGACTCGAACTGCAGCCAGTCACCAACGCGCAGCCGTTCGGCGAGCGTGTCCTGCGCCTCGGACAGAGGTTCGCTCGCCGCGTCGTTGAGCCGGGCCGCGATCGAGGTGTGCTGGTGCTGCGACTTGTCATCGTCGAACAGCGCGGTGGCAAGCTGGTCGACGATGCGATCCTGCGAGAACTTGTCGGCGCACACATGGGTGAGCGACTGGTCGATGCGCTGCAGCAGGGTCTGAGCTTCGCCGGTGGTCGGGGATTCGGTCCTGGCGACGTCCAGCCAGGTACACAAATCCTGCAATACCTGCCAGGCTTCCCGCGCCTCCATGCTGTCAGCGCCATGGCGCATTTCCTCCATCAGGAGCACGTTGCGCCAGCCGCCGTTGAGCATCTCGATTACCGCATTCGGGATGGGGCGATCGTCCAGCCGCGCCAGCAGGTCGCGCAGAATACGTTGCTTGGAGACTTCGGCGCTCTGCCGGCCTTCGCACATTTCCTGCAGCCGGAATACGCGTGCGGCGCGTTCGTTCAACAGGGGCTTGACCACGCGTTCCAGCTGGGTGCGCGCCTCTTCGAACACACCCGGATTCTTGTCGGCTTCGGCGTTGATGCGGTCGGTCCAGCGGGACATCAGACGCAGCAGGCGTGCGTCGGTAATCTTGCCGTCGTCGCCGGCCACCATGCTGATGCGGTCGAGCGTGTTCAGCACCTTGTGCGCAGGATGGCTGGGTGACCCCAGGAACTGCGGATCGGACATCGCCAGCTTGATGAGGCTGGTTTCCAGTTGCTGGAAAAACGGGCGCATCCCTTCGTTGATAGATTTCTCGGCGTGCATGGTGTCGAACAGCGCACCGAACATGTCGACCGAACGTTGCATTTCGTAAGTGACCGTGGGAGGCAATGCCCCGGCATTGGCCAGGCGCTGCAGCACCGGCGAGTGCGCCACGCCGGGTGTGCTTGTCACCCCGGACTGGGTTGCCGGACCGGTTGTCTGCGGCATTGCGCCGCCTGGCGTGACGGGAGCGGTCAAGCCGGTCGCCCTCCCGCCCGAGGCGGGCATGCCAGGCGCAGGCATCCCCGTGCCGGAACTGGGTACCGTGCCAATTGGTGCAGACGGCGCGGCGGATCCCGCATTGCCACGGAAGAAATCCATTAGCGAACCGGTCAGGCGGCTCAAGGTGCCCTGCGACGGCGCGGCGGGCGAGGCAGCGGGCCCGGCCTGTGGGGAGTCGCCGTCCGGTGCGGCTTCTGCAGCAGACGTTTCCTCCTGGGTGGAAGCCTGCGGTGAGGACGCGCTGGGGTGTCCGCGCTCGACTTCGGCCTGCGAAACCGGCAGCAGCGCCAGCAGCTCGGCATACAGCGGGGCGAGCTGGTCGGACAACACGCCGCGCAACGTGGCGTAGGCCACCTGACGCGCGCGCGCCAGGACCGGTATGTCTTCCAGGATGCTGCGGTACGCGTGGCCGATCACCGCAGGGCCGAACGGGTTGTTGCTGTGATCGCAGGCAAAGCCGAACAGTTGTCCGATACGCGGCTCGATGTCGGCAAGCTGCTCGCGGAACTGATCTTCCAGTTTGTTGGCTTCAGACGAGGTGGCGAGCCAGTCCTCGAAATCCAGTTCGTCGACCAGGGCCAGGCCGCCGTTGGTCGTGTCGCGGGTGGCCTGAGTCTGCACCGGGCGCGCCTGCTTCAGCGCGTCGAGTATCCGTTGCACGAAGCGGGTTTGCATGGCGGCGGCGTGCTTGTTGAATTCCTGTACCGCACTCAGCAGCCCGCTGTGTTCGGCAATCCCGGAGGCGTGTACCGCTGCCGCGCTGAGCTTGTCGCCCAGGATGCGCATCATCTGGTCGTGAACCTGGAGCAGGGTTTCGCTCAGCAGCGTGGTACTCGCCTGGCGCAGTTGCGGGTGGGCACTGGAAGCGGGCAGCGCGGCGAGGCGTTGCCGGTGTCCGGCCATCCGCAGTTTCTGCAGCGCGCGTAGCGCCTCGACCGGTTGTCGGGCAAACACGACGCCGACCCCGAGCGGACTCAGGCGTTTGAGCTGGGCCGGTACGCGGAAGGTCTGGGTGGTGTTGAGCGACACCGGGGTGAAAACAATTTCCACTTCGGCGTCCGCGCGCTTGGCCAGCGAGGCAATCGCCGCTTCCGGATTGGTGAACTTGAGGAACAGGCCGCCGAAGCAGAAATCGCGAATCTCACAGGCGATTTCGGTATGCCCCGGCTGGGTGACGATCGCCGCCTGTGAAACCTGAAAGCGTTTGTCGCGCCGCAATTCCTGTCCGGCGTGCTGGTTTTCCGTACCGTTAGCCATCATCCCTTCCCCGACCCCTTTGTTTGTGACCATTATATGGCGTTGTGCCGGCGAATATCGTGCCCTGAATCCGGCGCGGGGACGGGCGGTTGGCGCGGAGTCGCCGGTTTTGATAGACTTGCGCGCATGAACTTGATCACTTCGTTCTTCTTTAGCCGCTTTTATCCCACGCCCAGGGCGGTCGGGAGGCGCTGAGACGAACAGCACAAGCCTTGACGAAACCGCCAGCCTGCTGGCGGTTTTTTGTTTAAGCCGCAGCGGGTCAAAGCACACTTGAACGGAGTCCTGAAATGAACGCCACCCGAACCGACGACACCCGCATCGAACAAAGCGGCGAACTGCTCGCCCCGATGCAGATCATGCGCGAACTGCGCCCCAGCGAAACCGTGCTCTCGCGCGTGGCGCACGCACGCAGTGCCATCCATGACGTACTGCGCGGGGCGGATGACCGCATGTTCATCGTCGTCGGCCCGTGCTCGATCCACGACCCGGCCGCGGCACTGGATTACGCGCGCAAGTTGAAGCCGCTGGCCGATGAGTTGCAGCACGACCTCATCATCGTGATGCGGGTGTATTTCGAGAAGCCGCGCACCACCGTCGGCTGGAAGGGGCTGATCAACGATCCCCGCCTGGACGAGAGCTTCGACATCAACGAGGGACTGCGGCTGGCGCGCCAGTTGCTGCTGGAAATCAACGAAATCGGTCTGCCCTGCGCCACCGAATTCCTCGACCTGATCTCGCCGCAATACATCGCCGACCTGGTGAGCTGGGGGGCGATCGGCGCGCGCACCACCGAGTCGCAATCGCATCGTCAGCTGGCGTCCGGCCTGTCGTGTCCGGTAGGCTTCAAGAACGGCACCGACGGCAGCCTCAGAATTGCGGTCGATGCGATCAAGGCGGCGGCGGCGCGCCACCATTTCATTTCCATTACCAAGTCGGGTCACGTCGGCGTGTTCAGCACCTCCGGCAACGAAGACACCCACGTCATCCTGCGTGGCGGCAAGGCGCCCAATTACGACGCAGCGAGCGTCGGCCTGGCGTGCGGCGAACTGGCTGCCGCCGGCCTCAGACAACAGTTGATGATCGATTTTTCGCATGCCAACTCGAGCAAGCAGTACCAGCGCCAGATCGATGTCGCCGCCGATATTGCAGCGCAGGTGGCGGGCGGCGACAGCCGCATCATCGGCGCGATGGTCGAGAGCCACCTCAATCCCGGCCGCCAGGATCTGATCGCCGGCCAGCCGCTCGAATACGCCAAGTCGATCACCGACGCCTGCATCGGCTGGGACGACACTGCCTCGCTGCTGCGGCTGCTGGCCGACGCGGTGAAAAAACGCCGGCTGACCGCGCCGGCCGACGAGGAATAGGCGCGCTTTGATGCAACATCCGGGTTAAAATGCGCACGGCGGGCCTCCCCGCATGGCTAAGTTGTGAATCGGGTCAGGTCCGGAAGGAAGCAGCCACAGCGACCGATGCCAGTGCCGGGGTTCTGGCTCGCCACTTTTCCAGAATTCAGGGGTCAGGATTCAGGGATCAGGGTGTAACGGCTTTGCAGTGCAAACCGTGAGCAAATGGTTTTTTTCCTGACCCCTGAATCCTGACCCCTAGCCCCTCAAACATGACTGACCTGTTCGGCGAATCCTCCCAACCCGCCTTGGCGCTCGCCCGCAAATGGCGGCCACGCGCGTTCGCCGACCTCAAGGGCCAGGAGCATGTGGTACAGGCGCTGTCGAATGCGCTGACACAAGGTCGCCTCCATCATGCTTACCTGCTGACCGGCACGCGTGGCGTCGGCAAGACCACACTGGCGCGAATCCTCGCCAAATGCCTGAACTGTGAAGCCGGCGTGACCGCTACCCCGTGTGGCGAGTGCTCGGCGTGCAGCCAGATCGACGCCGGCCGCTTCGTCGACCTGCTGGAACTCGACGCGGCGTCGAACACCGGCGTCGACAATATGCGTGAAGTGCTCGACAACGCCCAGTACGCGCCGACGGTAGGACGCTACAAGGTCTACATCATCGACGAAGTGCACATGCTGTCGAAGCCGGCGTTCAACTCGATGCTGAAGACGCTGGAAGAGCCGCCGGCGCACGTGAAATTCATCCTCGCCACCACCGATCCGCAGAAGATTCCGGTCACCGTGTTGAGCCGCTGCCTGCAGTTCAACCTGAAGCCGATGCCGCCCGCGCTGGTGGCGCAGCATCTGGGCGACGTGCTGGCGCGCGAGCACGTCGCCAGCGAGGCCGCTGCGCTGAACCTGCTGGCGCGCGCCGCCGCCGGCAGCATGCGCGATGCGCTGTCGCTCACCGACCAGGCGATCGCCTACGGCGGCGGCAAGGTGGAAGCCGCCGCGGTCGAAGCGATGCTCGGTACGGTGCGGCGCGATTATCTGTTCGACATCCTCGACGCGCTGGCGGCGCAGGACGGCGATGCCCTGCTGGAGCAGGCGCGGCAGTTGGCCGAGCGCGGCATTGCATTTGACGCCGCGCTGCAGGATCTGGGCAATCTGCTCACCCAGGTGGCGCTGCTGCTGCATGTGCCCAATGCCCTTGCAAGCGGTGCGATGGAAGTTGGCGTCGACGCCGAGCGCATGCAGGCGTGTGCCGCACAGCTGGACGGCGAAACCGTGCAGCTGTATTACCAGATCGCGCTGAACGGCCGTCGCGACCTGCCGTATGCGCCGGACGAGTTTTCCGGATTCTGCATGACGCTGCTGCGGATGCTGGCGTTCGCGCCGGGTTCCGCAGGCGGCGCGACACGCCCGGCACCCGTTAAACGTGCCGAATCGGTGCCGCATTCCAAGCCGCCAGCGGCGCGTGCCGAGCCGGCGTCCGCTGGCGTCGCACCGATCGCGCCGCCAATCGAGCCAGCGCCCCCCGCGCCGGCTGCCGAAGCAGCGCCGACTGGGGCGGTCGAAGCCCAGGCGTCAGCCCCGGCGTACGCACCGGCTGCTTCCTCGGTGCCCAGCGCGCCCGCGCTGGTCGCCACCGAATCCGCCCCCCGTGCCGCCTGGGACTGGCTCGCTGTGGTGGCCGGCCTGCGTCTGGGCGGCATGGCCAAGATGCTCGCCGACCATTGCGAGCTGGTATCGCAGGACGGCGACGCGGTGACGCTGCGGGTGGGCGAAGCGGATAAACACCTGCTCGACCGCGCCTATCAGGACAAGCTCGTCTCGGCGCTGCACGACAAGTACGGCGCGGCGCTCAAGATCAGCTTCGAGATCGGCGCTGCTGCTGGCCAGACCCCGCAGCAGGTTCGCACCCGCGTCAAGGAAGCCCGCTACGCCGAAGCCGTGGCGGCGATCGAGTCGGACCCATTCGTACGCGAGCTGGTCGACCAGTTTGGCGGCCAGATCGACGCATCCACCATACAGCCGCTAGTGCCCTGAGCCGGGAATATGTCGAATGGAAATGTCGAGAATCTTCCGCATGCGGCGTTGCAAATCCTCGCCAGGTGTCCAACCTGGCTGCGGTTTGCGCCTTGCCTGCGAAAGATTTCGCCATTTCCATCGGTCCGGCCAGCGTGCTATGCGAGCACTTGATCAACATATTCCCGACTCAGGGCACTAGGAGAAACAACATGATGAAGGGCGGCATTGGCAACATGATGAAGCAGGTCCAGCAGGTGCAGGAAAACATGGCCAAGATGCAGGCCAAGCTGGCCGAGGTCGAGGTCGAGGGGCAGAGCGGCGCCGGCATGGTCAAGGTAACGATGACCTGCAAATACGACGTGCGCCGTATCGCCATCGATCCCGGCCTGATGGGCGACGACAAGGAAATGCTCGAAGACCTGGTGGCCGCGGCGGTGAACGACGCGGTGCGCAAGGTCGAATCCACGGTGCAGGAGAAGATGGGCAGCGTCACCGCCGGCTTGCCGATTCCACCGGGAATGAAGCTGCCGTTCTGATTAGCGACACGAGTCGATGCAACCTGCCGCGCTGGAACAGCTGATCGGCGCCCTGCGCGTCCTGCCAGGTGTCGGCCCGAAGTCGGCGGCGCGCATGGCCTATCACCTGCTGCAGCGCGACCGCCGCGGCGCCGAAGCACTGGCCGGCGCGCTCAGTCATGCGCTCGCCCATCTGCACCACTGTCGCCTGTGCAATAACTTTTCCGAGGCGGAAGTGTGCGAGGTGTGCGCGAGCCCGCGCCGCGACAAGAGGCAGCTGGCGGTGGTCGAAATGCCGACCGACTTCAACATGATGGAGGCCACGCAAAGCTACGCGGGTCTGTATTTCGTGCTGATGGGGCGGCTCTCCCCGCTCGACGGCATCGGCCCGCGCGAAATCCATCTCGACCGCCTGATCAGTCGCGCGCTCGACGGCGTGGTCGAGGAAGTGATCCTGGCGACCAACTTCACCCCCGAAGGCGAAGCCACTGCGCACACCATCGGCGAACTGCTGAAGGCGCGCGGACTCAAGGTGAGCCGGCTGGCGCGCGGGGTGCCGGTGGGCGGCGAACTGGAATACGTCGACAGCGGCACGCTGGCGCAGGCCGTTCGGGATCGGCGAACCATCTGATACAGCGCGATCGGTGCCTGTTTGATATGGCAGGGCCGGCGCAGCGGAAGCCGCGCGGTGCAGATCGGCCAGCAGCAGTTTCATCGGGTGCGGCGTGACTTGAAATGGCGGCGCAGGGCCAGCATCGCGAGTACCAGCCCCAACATCATCAACCAGTGTTCGACCCGGTGCAACGTTCCCAGATGTCGGCTCAACAGCGCGCCAAAGATATAGCCGATACCGCCCACCAGCGGCGCCCACAGCGCAGCCGAGGCCAGATTAAGCCAGAAAAAGCGCCAGTGGTTGACCTCGCTCAGCCCCACCGCGACCGGCAGCGCGATGCGCAGACCCCACATGAAGCGCATCGCCAGAATGATCTTTGTTGGGTGCTGCTGGATCAGGTCAAGCGCGTACTGAACCTTGCCGCGCAAGGCCGGGCGGCGCTGCAGCAGCATGCTTCCATGGCGGCGGCCGAGCCAGAAAAAGAACTGGTCGCCGGTCACCGCGCCGAGCCCGGCAACGCCGGTGAGCACGGCAAAATCGAGATAGCCGCGATGCGCCGCGTAACCGGCCAGCAATAGCACGGTTTCGCCCTCGAACAGGGTGCCGAGGAACACGGCGGCGTAACCGTACTGGGCGATGAGGGCGGCAAGATCCATGCATGGATTGTAGAGCGCGCCGCCCGTGACATCAGGGTTTCACTGGAGCACGCAGCCAGTCGGCGCAATCCTGGGCGAGTCCTGGTTTAGCTCGCGGATGCTGCGAATTGAACCGTGGTCGCGTCGGGCAGATTCGGTGCAAGACACAGGGGGCGCAAGCATGAATTCAACCGCTGGACCTGACTTGAGCAAGGTTCCCGAAATTACGCTGATGTTCTGGATCATCAAGATCGCCGCCACCACGCTGGGCGAGACCGGTGGCGACGCGGTTTCGATGTCGATGAATCTGGGCTACCTGGTCGGCACGCTGATCTTCACGGCGGTCTTTCTGGTGATGGTGACGGCCCAGATCAAGGCCCGGCGCTTCAATCCCTGGTTGTACTGGACGACCATCATCGCGACGACGACGGTCGGCACCACGCTGGCCGACTTTGCCGATCGCTCGCTCGGGATCGGCTATGCGGGCGGCGCATCGCTGCTGTTCGTCCTGCTGATGGCATCGCTGCTGCTCTGGCAACGTACCCTCGGCTCGGTATCGATCGACAGCATCCGCTCGCCCAGGGGGGAGATGTTCTACTGGATCACAATCATGTTCTCGCAGACGCTGGGCACCGCGCTGGGCGACTGGACCGCCAGTACGGCGGGCTTGGGCTATCGCGGCGGTGCCGTCGTGTTCAGCGCACTCCTGGCGATGGTGGCTGCGGCACACTTCTGGACGCGTCTCTCGAAAACCCTGCTTTTCTGGGCTGCTTTCATCCTGACCCGGCCGCTGGAGGCGGTGGTGGGTGATTTTCTCGACAAGCCGATCCACCCTGGCGGGCTCGACTTGAGCCGCTACTCGGCGTCCGCGGCGCTCATCCTGTTCATCGTCGCCGCCATCCTCATCTTTCCGCAGCGCGCGGCTAAAAACGCGGGGCATTGACCGACCCGGGATCGAGCACTGGTCTTTCTGCACCGTCCGCCTGGCGCCCGTTCTCGTGGATAATTCAGGGTGCGCGCCCCTGAGCGGCGCCCTGTTTGAACGGAGAGAACAAGATGGAACTCAACGCCCTGACGGCACTTTCGCCGCTGGATGGCCGCTATGGCTCGAAAACTGCGTCGCTGCGGGATTTTTTCAGCGAATACGCGCTGATCAAATACCGCGTCATCGTCGAGATCGAATGGCTGAAGGCGCTGGCGGCCGAACCCACCATCGTCGAAGTGCCGGCATTTTCCGACCAGGCTATTGCGCTGCTCGACGGCATCGCCGACCACTTTTCGGTGGCCGACGCCGAACGCGTCAAGGCGATCGAGGCGACCACCAATCACGATGTGAAAGCGGTGGAATATTTCCTCAAGGAAAAGACCCAGGCCAGTACCGAGATTGCGGCGGTGTCCGAGTTCATTCACTTTGCCTGCACCTCCGAAGACATCAACAACCTGTCGCATGCGCTGATGCTGAAAGGCGCGCGCGACGGCGTGCTGCTGCCGGCGCTGGAAAAACTCATCGATCGCCTGACCGACCTGGCGCACGACCTGGCCGAGCTGCCGATGCTGTCGCGTACCCACGGCCAGCCGGCGTCGCCCACCACCGTCGGCAAGGAACTCGCCAACGTCGTCTATCGGCTGCGCCGGGCCTGGGATGCCATCGGCACAGTCGACCTGATGGGCAAGATCAACGGTGCAGTCGGCAACTACAATGCGCACCTGTCGGCCTACCCCGAACTCGACTGGGAGTACTTCGCGCGTGATTTTGTAATGCACCTGGGGCTTACCTTCAACCCCTACACCATCCAGATCGAGCCGCACGACGCGATGGCCGAACTGTACGACGCGATCGCGCGCACCAACACCATCCTCATCGATCTCAACCGCGACGTCTGGGGTTATATCTCGGCAGGCTACTTCAAGCAGAAGGTGAAGGCGGGCGAGGTGGGATCCTCCACCATGCCGCACAAGGTCAACCCCATCGACTTCGAAAACAGCGAAGGCAATCTGGGACTGGCCAACGCGGTGCTGCGCCACCTCGCGGAGAAACTGCCGGTCTCGCGCTGGCAACGCGACCTCACCGACTCGACCGTGCTGCGCAACATGGGTGTCGGTTTCGGCTACAGCCTGCTGGCCTACGAATCCTGCCTGCGGGGTCTCGGCAAGCTCGAAGCCAACCCGGCGGCGCTGGCGGCCGATCTCGACGCCAACTGGGAAGTGCTGGCCGAGCCGATCCAGACCGTGATGCGGCGCTACGGCGTGGCCAATCCCTACGAGCAGTTGAAGGAACTGACCCGCGGCAAGGCCGGCATGACGCGCGCGACGCTGCATGCCTTCATCGACGGGCTGACGATCCCGGATGCGGAAAAAGCCCGCTTGAAATTGATGACGCCGGCGTCATATACGGGACTGGCGGCCGAGCTGGCGAGACAGATTTAAGCCCGGCCGACCCCGTCACGGATCCACGCGGAGGTTCCATGTCCGAACACGCACTCGACGTCGGCCTCGCCGACTTTCAGCAACAGGTACTCGAAGAATCGAAGCAGCGGCCGGTGGTGGTCGATTTCTGGGCGCCCTGGTGCGGCCCGTGCAAATCGCTGAAACCCGTCCTGGAAAAGCTGGCGGCCGAATACGGCGGCAAGTTCCTGCTCGCCAAGATCAATTCGGACGACAACCAGGAACTCACGGCGCGTTACGG